>Ga0209824_10000787_pt1 | contig 19151 bp, 17 predicted proteins | sample VDWuncwatermetaG_FD_184124 | JGI IMG/M metagenome (GOLD analysis project Ga0209824, IMG submission 184124) | Wastewater microbial communities from Netherlands to study Microbial Dark Matter (Phase II) - VDW unchlorinated drinking water (SPAdes)... ... | reverse complement strand
GTGCTGCACTACTCGCTCGCGAACAGGTATATCATCATCGCGCCGAAGGAGGCCGTCTCGGGTCTTCGCGACAAGCTGAAGAGCCTGCTTCCCGCGTTGGTCATCGTCGGCGTGGCAGGCGTCGCGTACCAGTATCTCTCCAGGCTTCCCCTAGCACCACCTTCGGCGACAGTCATGGAGGCCGCCCCCGTGGCCGAGAAGATGGCAACGAGAAGTCTCGCAGCCCTTCTTGTAGCGTCCGCGCCCGTGCTTCCCCCGGCGTCCATCCCGGAGCCGAACTATGCTTTCTGGCTGGTCATCGGCGCGGCTATGGTCATCATCCTCTATCTCCTTATCGATGCCATCCGGGCAAGATGGATGCGTGGTTAGGACGCCTCTCTGCGCATCATCGCATCCCCGACCGCAAGCTATTTAATCGCCTCTTGCCCTTCCTACTCCATGAGAAGGGCAAGAGCGCGGAAGACGAAACACGTCAAGGTCGTCATCGTCACCGGCACACCGGGCACAGGCAAGACCACCTTGGCGAAACGTCTCGTGAAAGCGCTTTCTTTTGAGTACGTCGATGTCAACCAGGTCATCAAGGAAGACCGGTTGCGGTCAGGCTACGACCAGAAGCGAAAGGTCATCATCGTCGATGAGACAGCGCTTGCCCGCTCCCTCACAAAGCGCATCCGCACAGCGGCAAGAGGGATGGTCATTGATTCCCACCTGAGCCATTATCTCTCCCCTTCGCTTGTGGACGCCTGTCTCGTCACCACCTGCGATCTCCGCACACTCGGGCAGCGCCTGAAGAAGAAAGGCTACGCTTCCGCGAAGATCGAGGAGAACCTGCAGGTGGAGATCTTCGACACCTGCGCGCAAGAGGCGCGGGAGCTTGGTCATGAACCAATAGTCGTCGATACGACGAAAGGCATATCACTTGCTGTGGTGATACGCTCATTAAACAGGAAAGGAATAAACAAACAAGAAAAATAATGAAAAATAAGAAAGTTTAGCTCAGCTCTTCTATCGTGAGCACGCTCACGCGTGACGGTACGCCGCGCATCTTGGAGTCCATGCCGATGACGAACCGTATATTAACCTGCTCGGCGACCTCCACAAAACCACGGTCGATGATGCCGTCGAAGATGACCGCATAGACGCCGGTGCCGAGGCTCTTGACCGTGCTCGCGAGCTCGGTCACGGGCACCTTGCCCATAATGGTGAGCTTCTCGTCGAGAAGGTACGCGCCTCGCGTCCCGATGAGGTCCTCAAGCATGCTGCGGAACTTCGATTTCTCCTCGTTGCCCATGGCCGATCGCCGGGGCGCCGGACCTGCCGTCGCTGCCGGAGCAGGACCTTGCGGCCGTGGCGGCATGCTTGTGCCTTGCCGTCTGTCCGGCGGCAGCGGTCCGCGCGGCTGCTGCAGAGGCTCGCGGCCACGCTGCTGCTCCTGCTGTTCGCGCTGGCGCTGTTCCCGGTGGAAGATCGCGGACGGCGCCTCGAGCTTGGCCTGCTCGGACGCTATCTTGCTGCGGAGCGCCTGATGGATCTCCTTCTTCGTGAGCTCCTCGACCTCCTTGCCGTCTGGCGCGCGGGCGATGAAGTCGATATCCGCCATCATCATCAGCTCCTTCACGTTCAGGTCGCCGCCCCGGTCGCCGTCGACGAAGAGGATGACCTCCTTCTTGCGGCAGAGCTCGATGAGCGTCGGCGGCGCGGCGGTGCCGTTCATGGCGATGCAATTCTTGATGCCATGCTTGAGCATGTTGAGCACGTCTGCGCGCCCTTCGACGACGATGAGCTCCTCAGATTCGTCGACGCCCGGGCCGGCAGGTAAGCGGTCCTTGCCGTATTCCTGGATTTCCATGACACGGACAGAGTACGCTACCTCATCCGCAATCTCCTGCGAGTCCGGCATGACGCTGTCCATCATGTGCTTGAGCAGCTCCTTCGCTCGCTCGATGACGAAATTGCGTTTCGAGATGCGGACGTCCTCGATCTTATCCACGTGGATCTTGGCGTTGCATGGGCCGATGCGCTGGATGATCTCCAGGGCCGCGCCGACGATGGCGGTCTCTGTCTTGTCGAGAGAAGACGGCACGATGATCTCTCCTTTCGTCTTGCCGCCCTTGGTGTCGGTGTTGACCTCGATCCTGCCGATCCTTCCGGAGCGTTGCAGCTCGCGGAGCTCGAGATCGGCGCCGAGCAGGCCTTCTGTCTGGCCGAAGATGGCGCCGATGACATCCGGCTTTTCGACGACACCGTCGATATCGATCTCTGAATGGATGATATACTTCGCTGAAACAGGACTTATCTTTCCCATAGTCTCGACCTCCGATGATCGTTCCCGATCGTTATTGCTGGTCGGAGAAATAGCCTGGTCGCTTCATGGGCATAGTGCGGATGCGTCCGAAAATCGGAACCGTGAAGCGGTGATCATGTGCTATTCTCCCGCTTCTAGAACAAGAAGTGATCTCCGTCGTCCGTCTTCCTTTGAATGCGGCGTAAATATTCGTTTCCAGCTCATTCTGATCTGGAAGCATTGAGGATGATCGATGAACGGTCCTTTTCTTGTCCTATAGGCGATTTGTAAGCATTAAAAGGTTTTGTTGCCCGTGACACTAACTCCCAAGCTCATAGCTTGATGTTATCGTCAGCTCCATTGGGTACTCTCGTGACGGGCTGAGATACGCAAGAGTGTCGTGCATTCACCGCCAAAACGAGCTTGTTTTGGCTTGTGCAAGGCCCATTTGCGTATCGAGTGTAAGGATTTGGAATGGACAGGAATTTATAAACTTTTGGTTTGAGAAGGCTCTGTCCTGAATCTCGCGCCTTCGGCGCTCGGCCGGTGCCGTCAGGCGCCGACTGCAACGCAACCTCGCCGCAGTTCCGGCCTTCCCCTCCCATGAGGAAGGCCGGAACTGCGGCTCAGGTTAATGTGTCAGAAATATACCCCCGGTCCCTCAGAAATCCTCGATTTCTGATGGTGCTCAGGAATACATCGTATTCCTGACATATTTGACCGGTGGACAACGTCCACCTTTGGAACAAGGAAGGTGCTATATTTCTGAGCATCTCAGAAATCCTCGATTTCTGATGGTGCTCAGGAATACATCGTATTCCTGACATATTTGACCGGTGGTCCCCGCCGTTTTTGACATAGCGAATCCTACGGAGTGCTGCCAATGCGCAAAAGACGGCACCGACAATATTCAGGACAGAGCCGTTTAATTTTTTTGCGGTCTCGAGAAGAAAAAGAAGATCAGATGCTTTCGCATCTGACCTCTTTTTTTCACTTTAGGGGTGTTGAGCATGAAACCTGGGAACCTTGCGGTTCCCAGGAAGAGGTGTTTAGACAACGAGAAGGTAAGGGATTGCTCCCCTAACTTCATTCGTTACTCATTAGTGAGTAATAACAAGTATATAAATTTTTCGTTATTTTACTACTTAAGTAGAGTAAATTTATTGTTTTCTCATTGATGTATACTTACATTGTAAGTAAACAATTGGCTTTACCCAAAGGAATATAAAAATAGGCCCCCCTCGTTTGGCCATGCTTCACACTCCACATACCCCGCATGAACGCTTCAAGACGTACAAGAACGTCTTTGACGAGCATAGCGAACGCGCCCTCTTCAAGCTCGCCTCCCAAGGCCATTTCGACGAGCTGGTGAGCCCGATCACCCTCGGCAAGGAAGCCAATATCTTCACCGCATGGAATGAACGGGAGCAGCGCACGGTCATCGTCAAGATCTATCGCCTCGAGACCGGTGATTTCAATCGCCTCTATGATTCCATCAAGTTCGATCCGCGCTTCAGCCGTCTCAAGCGCCAGCGGCGGAAGATCATCTTCGCCTGGTGCAAGCGGGAATTCCGTAACCTCATGATCGCGCGGGATGCGGGCGTCCGATGTCCGATGCCTCGGGCTTTCCTGGATAACATCATCGTCATGGACTTCATCGGTGACGACTACGCCGCGCCAAAAGTGAAGGACCAGATCCCGAAAGACATCAATGTTTTCTATGCAGAGACGATGGCACATCTCCAGCGGCTTGTTGAGCGTGGACTCGTGCATGGCGATCTCTCTGAATACAATATCCTCAACCATAAGGAGAAGCCGATCTTCATCGACTTCGCTCAGGCGACGCCGGTGAAGAGCATCAACGCCATCCAGCTGGTCTCCCGGGATATCGCCAACCTCAGCCGGTTCTTCAAGAAGCATGGCGCTTCAGTCATGGATCCAGAACTCCTCAAGAAGAAGATGATAGAAAAAATAAAAAAACAAAGATAGATAGTGTGGGACTTTGGTCCTCACCTTAAAAGATAGCCATATATGGCGGATATACAGGTTCTTTTATATGTCAGAAATATACCACCGGTCCCTCAGAAATCCTCGATTTCTGATGGTGCTCAGGAATACATCGTATTCCTGACATATTTGACCGGTGGTCCCCGCCGGTTTTTGACAAATTTTTCGCGGACGCGGCATCTGGAAAAGTTAACAGGAAGTCACCCGCCGCGCTGACGTCCGTCAATGAGTATATCCTTTCTTTTGTCTCCCCTCACCTTCCGAGGGGGAGACAAAAGAAAGGGAGCGAGAAAGGAAGGGCGGCCAGTAAGAAAATATGTTCTAGCGTTGCGGGCGCAAAACGGCGAAAATAGGCCGGTGACTATCCTATCCGAAAAAGAAGGATGGGCCGTGGTCCATTCCACTCCTTACTCCTTCCCCAAGAACCAATCCGTCAGCTTGACCTTCTTCATCTTGCCGATCTTCTCGACAGAAAGCACCTTCTTGTCCTCTAAGGATTGGAATGACCGCACGAGCGAGGTCTTCGGGATGCCGGTGTGATTGCGGAGATTGGCCTGCGTCCCCACATGATTGTTCGCGAGGAGGTATTGGACGATCTGCAGCTCCCGCTCATTGAGCGTCTTCATGATGTCCCGCGCCCGTGGATTGAGCCCCTCCTTCCCCTCTTTCTCGGCCTCTTTCTTCGGCTCTTCCCGTCCTTTCGCCGCCTCTTCCTCCTTCTCCTCCGCCTTCTTCTCTTTCGCTTCTTTATTGATCTCTTTCTTTATCTCTTTCGCGACCTCTCGCGTCACATGGCGCTTGATGAAGCGGTAGAGGATATACCCGAGCACGCCGATGAGCAGCGGGATGAGGATCAACAGCCATGTCGATATCCGTCTGCCCACTTTGATCGTGGTGGTCGAGAGGGCGCCTTGCCGTGCATCGACGGTCACCGAGCCGACATCGCCGCGATATGCGGCGGAAATCTTGCATTTTCCCGGCGGCAGCTCGGTCCTGAAGGCGCCGAACTTGTCTGTCTCGCTCGGGTAGCCGATGTTCGATTCGGTCTTGCAGTTGAAATCGAGGTCGGCGCTCGCCGCTGGCTTCCCTTGGGCGTCGACCACGTTGCCGGTGACGACCCCAACCGAGCGCACATAGAAGCTCTTGTTGAGCAATGGTTCGTTCGGCTGGATATTGATGATCTGCTCGGCGAAATAGTCCACCTGTTCAGTCAAGGCGTCGTCTATCCGCAGCTGCACCTTCCAGTTGCCAGGAGTGAACTTATGGATCAGGAGGCCATCAGGATCGATATAGTCCGCGTTCTGCTCCTCATAACCGGTATTGAGATTCTTGATATGGAGCGTGACCGGAAAGGCGGCAAGAGGCTCATTTGTCTTGATATCTCTCACTTTGAAAGAGACGATCGTAAAGGATGCCACGGCATCCTGCGCCATGCTTGTCTGCGCAAGAATCAGGCACAGGAGCACGACCATAAAGCTCCAGCTTCTATACGCCATGACTATAGGCAAAGGAAGGGTGTTTATAAATATTTGCTTGCGTAACCTTTAAAAACAGATGCTGGATTAGCCGAAACTATGGACGATTCGACGTTTTCCTATGAGATCCGCATCCCGAAAGAGCGCGTCGCGGTGCTCATCGGCCTGAAAGGCAAGGTCAAGAAGGATATAGAGGAAGCCACCCATTCCCGGCTCGATATAGACTCCAATGAGGGCGATGTGACTATCTTCGGCGATGACTCTCTAGGCATGTATTCGGCCAGAGAGGTCATCAAGGCTGTCGGCCGTGGCTTCAATCCGGAGATCGCTATGCTGCTCCTCCATCAGGATTATACCTTAGAGCTCCTGAACCTTCCGGACTATCTTGGAAAGTCCAAGGCCAAGATGATCCGCATCAAGGGTCGCGTGATCGGCGAAGGCGGCCGGGCGCGGCATCTCATCGAGGAGCATACCGAGACCTCCATCTCCGTCTATGGCAAGACCATCGCCATCATCGGGAAGGTCGAGAACGCCAGCGTCGCGAAGAAGGCCATCGAGGATCTCCTTTCGGGAGCGCCGCATTCTGCCGTGTACCGCTGGCTGGAGAAAAAGCGAAAAGATTTAAAGATGCGCGAAGCGGACAGTTTCAGCATGGGCGAAGGAGCGATGTGATAGTGTGCCGCTTGACGTGCCAGTCCCGCATAAAATAGAGGCGTGATAAAAAATAGAGGTGTGATAGAGATGGCGCAGACGACATTGCAGGGTGAAGAGCAGCACCAGACCAAGGCGCACGAGCTCGCGAAGAAGCAGCGGGAGATCTCTGTCGCGGAGTTCTTCGAGAAGAACCGCCACCTCTTGGGTTTCGATAACAAGCGCAAGGCGCTTCTTACGGCCATCAAGGAGGCGGTGGACAATTCGCTCGACGCCTGCGAGGAAGCGCGTATCCTGCCGGAGATCTCGGTGGAGATCATCGATATGGGCAGTGAGCGCTATCGCGTCATCGTGGAGGACAACGGTCCTGGCATCGTGAAGGCGCAGGTGCCGAACATCTTCGCCAAGCTTCTTTATGGCAGCAAGTTCCACTCGCTCAAGCAGAGCCGCGGCCAGCAGGGCATCGGCATCAGCGCGGCAGCCCTATATGGCCAACTGACCACGGGCAGGCCGATCCGGATAACCTCGAAGATCTCCCCGAAGAATCCCGCGTACTACTTCGAGCTTTCCCTCGACACCCAGAACAACAAGCCAGTCATCGTGAAGCAGGAAGAGGTCGAGTGGAAGAAGGACCACGGCATCCGCATCGAGCTGGATCTTGAGGGCATCTATCAGAAAGGCCCGCAGTCCGTGGACGCGTACATAAAACAGGTCGCCATCGTCAATCCGCATACCACAATCATCTACACGAACCCGAAGCCAGAGCAGCTCATCTTCGCCCGCGTGACGGACCAGCTGCCGGCCGAGCCGAAGGAGATCAAACCGCATCCCTATGGCATTGAGGTCGGCATGCTCATCAAGATGCTCGCGTGGACCGAGACCCGGACCTTGCAGAGTTTTTTCACCTCAGAATTCGCGCGCGTGGGGCCAGGCACAGCGAAGGAGATCTGCAACAAGGCTGGTGTCCTTCCTAATCATAACCCGAAGGAGATCAGCCGTGACCAGGCGGACCGGCTGCTGAAGGCCATAAAAGAGGTAAGGATCATCTCGCCGCCGACGGACTGCATCTCGCCCATCGGTGCCGAGGACCTCAAGAAAGGCCTTCGGAAAGAGATCAACGCCGAGTTCTATGCTGCCGTCTCGAGGCCGCCTGCGGTGTATCGGGGCAACCCGTTCGCCATCGAGTGTGGCATCGCGTATGGTGGAGACCAGCCCCCTGAAGAGCCGGTGCGCGTGCTGCGCTTCGCCAACCGCGTCCCTCTCCTTTACCAGCAGGGCGCATGCGCCTCGAACGAGGCCATCATCGAGACCGCGTGGCGCAACTATGGTCTTTCGCAGAGCAAGGACTCCATGCCCGTCGGCCCCTGCACCATCGTGATCCACATGGCTTCGGTCTGGGTACCATTCACCTCCGAGGCGAAAGAGGCCATCGCGCACTATCCGGAGATCGTCAAGGAGATCAAGCTCGCCCTACAGGAGTGTGGTCGGGAGCTCGCCCGCTATACCAACAAGAAGCAGAAGTATAGCGACGAGCTGCAGAAACGCGGCTACATCGAGAAGTACATCCCTCATGTCGGTGCGGCATTGGAGGGCATCCTCGGCCTGAAGAAGTCTGACCGCGACGCGATGGAGAAAGAGCTGCGGGAGATCCTCGAGCGGACGCGCGGGGAGCTTGAGGAGGTAGGCGAAGAGAACGAGGAATACGACGAGGAGTTCGCTCGCATCGGCGCAAAGGAAGAAGGTGAGGAAGGCGACGCGGACGAGGATGCTGAGGAAGAGAAGCCGAAGAAGAAAAAGAAGACGAAAGGCGCGGACGCAGAGAGCGGGGAGGGAGAGGCATGAGCAAGGCAGAACAGGATATCGCGGTGATCAAGGAGATCAAGACCCTCGCCCAAGGCGTGTATACGACGATCCGCGACGGCAAGAGCCCGCAGCTTTCCATGCCGTTGCGCTCGCTGCTCAATGTGCGATATGACCCGAAGGATGGCTTTTTTGAGCTCATGGGCAAGGAAAAGCGACGGACGCTCACCGCCTCCACGATCCGGACGTTCGCGCAGACGCTCCTCTTGATGAAGGAGTCGAAAGCCATCGTCGAGACCGATGATATCATGACCAAGAGAGAGGCGTACTATGTCTCCAAGAACTGGGGAGACGCGCGCTTCAATGAGCAGCCGGAATCCGACACGGTGATGGATGACATCGAGGCCATGATGCAGACGAACCGTGAGCAGCTCGGTTTCATCCCCGAGGAGAAGGGCGGCGAGGTCGCGGGCAACCTGGTCGTCATCGAGACGGACCCCGAGACAGGGCAGAAGATCGACCATGACTGCACGCGCTATGTCTCTGGCGCGTATTCCATCCCGAGCAGCGTCGAGGACCTGAAGTTCAAGACCTCCGCGAAATTCATCTTGGCCATCGAGACCGCGGGTATGTTCCAGCGCCTCGTCAAACATAAGTATTGGAAGTCCGCGAACTGCATCCTTGTATCGATGGGCGGCGTTCCCACGCGCGCCTGCCGGCGGTTCATCCGACGCTTGAATGATGAGCTGAAGCTGCCGGTCTATGTCTTCACGGACGGCGATCCATACGGGTACCTGAACATCTACCGCACGCTGAAGGTCGGCTCCGGCAACGCGGCGCACATCAACAAGTATTTCTGCGTTCCAAACGCGAAGTTCATCGGCGTGACGCCGCAGGATATCATCGACTACAAGCTGCCGACGCACCCATTGAAGGATGTGGACGTGAAGCGCGTCAAGGACGGCATGAAGAATGACCCCTTCGTGCAGCACTACAAGGAATGGCAGAAGGCGCTCAATCAGATGGTGGCCATGAAGAAGAGGGCGGAGCAGCAGGCCTTCGCCGCGCACGACCTGAACTATGTCATCACCAAATACTTGCCGGAAAAGCTGAAGAACGAGAAGACGTGGCTGCCCTAGTCAGAACAGATAAACTTTTAAAAAGAGCCTCCCGCGCTATGTGCCATGGGCCCGTAGCCTAGCCTGGATAGGGCGACAGGACGCTGGTTATACCGCAGTCCCGCTAAAGCCTTCTAAGCTGTAGGTCGGGGGTTCAAATCCCCTCGGGCCCGCTTTCTTTCTCACTCTGCGATTTTTGGTGGCTTCATCCTCCTCATGAATGGGGAGGACGAGACCACAAAAATCGTTCTGGTGATGACTACCTCAAAGAGAAAATTTTTAAAGAAAGCCGCGATACGGTACGGTATGGTTATTGGCGGGGGAGCAATGCCGGTGGATGATCAGTGTCCAACGTGCGATAGGGCAATTCATTACATGACTGATTTTCCTCTTGTGCAGGTTGTTTCTGTCGATGGTATAGTTACCGCAGGCAAGGTTCCAGACATCTTGCCTCATGGTGCCGCAACGGAGCTTATTGAAGGAAAAAAATGGTACTCATTTTTGGAAGATCGACCAATCGTCCCTTCCGAGGTCGTCCGGCATTTCAATAGTGGATCGACCGCGAGAAACTACTTGCATACGGATGGCCATGTTTATTATCCATCGCATCATGATAATAACGGTCGCCAAATATGGGGAAGTAAACGCAACTACGCAGCTGAAGTCCGCTCTGTGCTTCAAGAGGATAGGGAAGTGCCGACCTATCTCCATTCTCTTGAAAAAAGGATAGGACAAGAGATGCCAACACATGACATTTTTCCTACTTGGCCGATTACTCGCTTCGCTGATGAAGGCAAGCTGTTTTTCATACCCCAACCCGGAGGCTCGCCCATTCCCTATTTATATCTCCGAACACATTATAACGGAGCAAGTCCGCGGTCCGCTTCGCTCTGTCTCGCAACAAGGGTGTCCAGGCAAGGAGATGTAGAAACCGTTCTTGAGATTGCCAAACTTCGTTATGTCGGCAAGCTTCGCGCCCCCGTGGCGCCATCCGCTCCTCCGCTCGCGGCCGTCGGCTGAGTGCGCACAACACCCGCAACATTTAAAAACAAACCTTCTGTCCTCGCCTCAGGCGGCGGCGTAGCCAAATCCGGTAAGGCAACCGCCTGCAGAGCGGTCATTTAGGGGTTCAAATCCCCTCGCCGCCTTAACTCCGTCGCCTTAAATAACATCGCGATAACGATTCCAAAGTTGGTTCGGAATACCGAATCACGGAAAACTCGCTATCGCGGAGGAAAACCATGAAAAAGGACTTCGTCACCGCTATGGTGGCAGCGGAGCGCGTCATCACCGAGGATTCAGACGCCGCGCGAGAGCTCTTCAACCAGGGCCATTACGGCATCCTCGTCGGCAGCAAGGTGCAGCTCTCGCACATTGAGGCCGCTTACCTGGTGGAAAAGGACCGTCTCCTCCTGCAGGACGGCAGGGGCAAGGCCGTCAGCCTCGAGATGTTCCTCAAGAAGGCGCAGAAGCTTGACCCGAACGTCTGGGTGAAGTACTGTGTGTTCAAGGACATCCGCAACCGCGGCTATATCATCAAGACTGCGCTCAAGTTCGGCGCCGACTTCCGCGTGTATGACCGCGGCGTGAAGCCAGGCGAAGACCACGCGAAATGGATCGTCTATCCGGTGCACGAGAACTCGACGCTCACCTGGCATGATTTCTCCGCCAAGAACCGCGTGGCGCACAGCACGAAGAAGCGGTTGCTTATCGCCATCGTCGATGATGAAGGGGATGTGACGTATTATCAGGTGGCGTGGATACGGCCGTAGTTAGTGGAGAAGTTCATCCCGCCATTCGTTGAAGCTGTGGATGATCGCATCTGCGCCGTTCAGTTGTTGGTTATAGCTGTTCGGGTTGAGGAAGCCGATGACCTTCACGCCTGCCCGCTTCGCTGCCTCGACACCACGATCGCTGTCTTCTATGGCGACGCAGTCCTGAGGGGCAAGGTTGAGGCGGGCGGCCGCAGTGAGATAGATTTCCGGATCAGGCTTCGCGTGCATGACGTCATCCGCCGTGATGACGGAGGAGAAATATCCCTGCAGGTCCAGGGCCTTGAGGATGAACCCTACTCGTCTGCGGCTGCCGCTCGACGCGACGGCGAGCCGGTACTTTTTCTGATGCAGCGAATGGATGACATCACGCACACCATCTATCGGCGCGATTCCCTCTTTCTGCATCAGATGGATGATGGCGTCATGCCAGGACATGGCAAGCGCCTGCCACGTCGTCTGGAGCCCGAACATGCGGATGATCTCTTCGAAGAACGGCTTGTCGCCAAGGCCGATCAGGTGCTGGTTCTGTTCGTCGGTCAACCGCTTTCCATATTGTTCAAGCACGACATCGACAGCCCGCTGATTAATCGGTTCACTGTCGATGATGACACCGTCCATGTCGAAGATGACTCCTTTGCCCATGCTGACTGGAAATGATGGTCTTTATTTAAAGCTGTCTCCGGCTATGCTGTCTCTCCTTATTCCATAGGGAGAGACAGCATAGCCGTGGCAATGCGTATACTTGCTCACGACAAACTATATAAAACGTCCACCACCCTGTTATGGCATGGATAACCGCGACAAGCTCATCCAGATCGTCCGCATGAAAGGACCATTGCTCCCCTCGCAGATAAACAGGGAGATGAACACGAACCTTCTCTTCGCCTCGGCCATGCTCTCGGAGCTGGTGGACAAGAAGGTGCTGAAGATCTCCAGGGTGAAGGTCGGTGGTTCTCCGGTATATTACTACCCCGGTCAGGAAAGCCGCCTACAGGATTACGCGAAGAAGCTCAACGAGAAGGATTATCGCGCGTATGAGCTCTTGCGCCAGGCCAAGGTACTCCGCGATAAGGACCAGGAGCCACTGGTGCGCGCGTGCCTGCGAGAGATCAAGGACTTCGCCGTGCCGCTTGAGGTCAACTTTGAGGGCAATGCCGAGCTATTCTGGAAATGGTATCTGCTCTCCAATGATGAGGTAGAGCCATTGGTGCGGCAGTGTCTTGGCTTGGACGTGCCGCGACCGCAGCCGGTGCTTGAGCAGCCGCAGACGATCCCACCCAGCGTGCCTCAGGCCGATCCCTTGCTTGACCGGAAGATGGCCCTCACGCGGAAGGTACTCATGGAAAAAGAGGAGCCGAAAGTCCAGGAAAAACAGAAAGAGCGCGAGACGAAAAAGCCAGAAGAGAAGTCCGTCAAGAAAGAGATAGAGAAGGCAGCGGAGAAGGCGAAAAAACCAGAGGAGGCGCCTCTCTCGCAGGAGACCTTCATCGACCGCGGCGAGCCGAACGACAAGTTCTTCCGCAGGGTCAAGGCTTTTTTCGACGAGAATAAGATCCGCATCCTCAGCTGCAAGGTCCTGCGCAAGGAATCGGACATCGAGTTCACGGTGGAAATTCCGAGCAACGTGGGCAAGCTCGTCTATTTCTGCAAGGCCAAGGATAAGCAGAAATGCAATGACGGCGACCTGAGCTCGGCGTACGTGCAGAGCCAGTCCAAGAAGCTGCCTATCCTGTTCCTGACCACTGGCGAGCTCACCAAGAAAGCGCAAGACATATTAAGGAACGAGTTCAAGAGCATGACCATCAGGCAGCTATAGAGGCCATAAACACGGTCGTAGCTTGCTGTCGGAGCTTGGCCATGGGAATCAATCTTCGCGATATCGTCATCAAGCGGGAGCTCTCTATCGAGGAGCTGAAAGGCAAGCGGTTGGTGGTAGACACGTACAACCTGCTCTACCAGTTCCTCGCGACCATCCGGACGCGCGACGGCTCGCTCCTCCTCGATTCCAAAGGGAATGTGACGAGCCACCTCGTCGGCCTGTTCTCGCGCACCACGAACCTCATGCAGAAAGGGCTTCGGCTCGCGTTCGTGCTCGACGGTGCGGCGCCAGAGCTGAAGCGCCGGGAGCGCCAGCGCCGGAAAGAGGCCAAGATCAGGGCGAAGCAGGAGTATGAGGCGGCGAAAGAGCGCGAGGATATCGAGGGGATGCAGAAGTACGCGGCGCGGACATCGGTGCTCACACCAGAGATGGTCGAGGAGGCACGAAAGCTCCTTGAGGCATTGGGCCTACCGGTCATCCAGGCGCCATCAGAGGGTGAGGCGCAGGCTGCCTTCATGGTGCAGCATGGCGATGCCTATGCCGAGGTCAGCCAGGACTTCGACTGCCTGCTCTTCGGTGTGCCGAGGCTCGTGCGCAACCTTTCCATATCCGAGCGAAAGAAGCTGCCGGGCAAGCTCGCCTATCAGACCATCAAGCCGGAGTTCATCGACCTGCGCGAGAACCTCAAGGCATGGGGCGTCACGCAGGACCAGCTCATCGCCATGGGCCTCCTGATCGGCACGGACTTCAACCCGGATGGTGTCAAGGGCATCGGCCAGAAGAACGCAATCAAGCTGGTCAAGGAGCACAAGGATGATTTTGACGCGCTTTTCACCGACGTTGGATGGGAAAAATACTTTCCCTTCCCTTGGCAGGAGGTTTTCGACCTCATCAAGCACATGCCCGTGACGAAAGAGTACACTCTCCAATGGAAAGAGCCGGATCGCGAGCGTGTCGCCAAGCTCCTATGCGACGAGCATGACTTTTCAAATGAACGTATCAGCACGACACTGGACAATATGAACAGGACGAAGACACGGCAGGAGCAGAAAGGGCTCGGAGATTTTTTCCGATGAACCTCCGCGACGCATTGCAAGGGAATCTCTCGGAGAAAGAGATGGCGAGGCTGAAGACTGCTTTCGATGTCGTGGGAGACATCGCCATCCTCGAGATCGACCGGGGGTTGCGCAAGCGGGAGAAGCTGATTGCGAAAACCCTGCTCGAGATCCATCTGCATATCAAGACGGCGGTGCGCAAGGCGGGGAGCCATACAGGGAAGCTCCGCCTGCAGAAGATGAAGCATCTCGCCGGCAGGAAGACGATGGAAACAGTGCACAAGGAGAACGGCGTCGAGCTCGCGCTGGACATCGAGAAGGTCTATTTTTCAGCCCGTCAGGGGACCGAGCGGCTGCGCGTTGCGAGTGCGGTGAAGGAAGGCGAGGAAGTGCTGGTCATGTTCTCGGGATGCGCTCCCTATCCATGCGTCATCGCGAAGAACAGCAAGGCACGGAAGGTGTATGGCATCGAGCTGAACGCGCTCGGCCATGCGTATGGTGTCGAGAACGCGTTCCGGAATCGTTTGGGGAATGTGCGCCTTATCCATGGAGATGTGCGCAAGATCGTGCCATCTTTCTATACGCACACGATCGCGCTGAAGACAAAAGTCATCGATAGCCAGATCCGCAAGCTGCTGAGCAAGAAGCCGAAGGCCATCGAGCTTTTTCTCGAGAAGGATGACCTTTTCGCGAAGGAAAAGCGGCTTCGCAGTTGGGTGAAGCGGTTGCAGAAAGCTGGCCTGACGGTCATCCTCTATGTCGCGCGGAACAAAGATGGCAAGCACCTCAGCCTTATCCGGGAGGACGCGAGAGCGGATATAGAGACCTTGGAGCGCGCGGGAAAGCTGTGCAAGGAGCTTCATGTGCGCGCGGTCACGCATTACGCTGACGGTGACGAGTCGGATGAGGGCTTCCTGTATGAGAATCTCGAGCGCGTGCGACGGTATTTTCCCTATTTCTATTTCGAGACGCCGAATAGGGGTATTTTTGGTGACTACAAGAAGTTTATCGAGGTCGGGCAAAAGGCGAAGATACGGAATGTCTGCGTGGATACCTGTCATCTGTATGAATGCAATCGCGACAATCGCAAGGTGCTCGAGGCTGTCCGCGCCTTGTCTACCGCGTTCAATCCGTACTTTCACCTTGTGGATGCGGATGGCGTGACGCATGGCATGGAGATCGGCACGGGCAAGGTCAATTTTGACGCCATCATACCGTATGTTGGCGAGGGCACGGTGGAGATCAACTGCAAGGATTACCGAAACCCTGTCGAGATGTTCCGCAGCTACGACAAGGTGCTGACGTACCAGAAACTCTTTGATCGCATCCTCATGCCATTGCCCCATGGTGCTGAGGATTTCCTTGATATTGCCTTGGCTGCCATCAAGCCCGGCGGCATGATCCATTTCTACGACGTCCTGCACGAGAAAGAGATGCCGAAGAAGGCTATCGCCAAGATCGAGAAGGTGTGCAGGAAGGCCAAGCGACGATGCACGGTGGTGCATTGGAATGCCTGCGGCAATCTAGGCGTGCGGATGCACCGGGTGTGTGTGGATGTGCGGATAGATTATCCGTAATAATATTTTTCATAGTGAAAATCGCTCAAATTGAACGAAATACTGATTCATCATAGTGAAAATTCTTCTTCATCTCATGCCAGGGGAATTTTCAGCCTCTTCTCTTGGTGTATCCGACCTTTCCGCTCTCGTTTTCATGCTCTCCTTACCATTGAGGAGAGCATGAAAACGGATTTCCCAAACCTATTTAAACAACCCCTTATCCTCCGCCTGCATGAGCACACCACCAATAGAAGCTATACTTCACGCCTGGCAAGGCCGCAAGATACCCGCACGGTATTTTCATGGTGATCCTCGATTGTCGCTGACGCTGGACGATTATACCACTCGAGGCATGCTATCTGGTGAGCCAACAACCAATACTCCAGCGATAACTATGGACTTGTCCGTTACGCCGTATGGGGTGGTGCTTCAGGCGCCTTGCGACCAACGTACGCTTGGCATCGCCGTCCTCGGTTTTGCGGCGGATGACTGCGTCGCGGATTGCCTGCAGATCCAAGGCGGGCATGGACGGTACCGTGAGTTGAGCCCGCTCAGGTGGGATGGCGCTTTGCTCGATTCACTTATCGTCATCGCGCGAGAAGGAGGTCTTGATGCTGTCCATGTCCTTCCGGCAGCGCTAGTGGCCGGGATGGATGCTCGCAATGGCGAACGTCTCTCTAAGCGATATGATGAAAATGCCCAACGGCACGGTTTTCGGCGCAGTCATGAGCTCCACCGGTATGTGCTCGAGCTTTGTCATGGTCGATTGTGGTGAGGGAACTCTGTTCTGAATGTCGCTATATCCTAATTTTGATGGAAAAAACAAGATTAAGGGGATTCAGCAGAAATCACCATAAGATTTATATAGTAACGCGCAGTTTCTATGTAGTAACTTAATGTTACTATGATAACCTTAACCAAGAAAGAAAGAGAAACCATGCTTATCTTGTTCAAAGATTTTACTAGCTTTTATAATGCCAACTCTATCAGCAAAGTCCTCAATATAAGCCATGTCGGTGCTCAAAAGATCTTTAAGCGGCTTCTCCAAGAGAATTTAGTCATCAGTAAAACCATCGGGAGATCCATCACGTACAAGCTCAATTTTAATGAAAATTATGTCAGCCAGCTTATCTCTTTTCTGCTGGCAGATGAAGCCAATAATTTCAAACGCTGGAAAGAAGAATTCAAAGAGCTCTTCAAGAAAGAGAGGATTATCCTGCTTTTCGGCTCAACCGTCAAAGATTATGTCCATGCCCGTGATATCGATCTGATGATCGTTATTGAAAATAGAGATATCAAAGAAATAAACGACGTTCTCAAGAAAAAAGAAGAAATACTCCCTAAAAAGCTTCATGCTATCCAGTTGAATCATCAAGATTTGTTAGACAATCTCAAAAAGAAGGATAAAGCTATGATTGATATTGCTAAAAATGCGATCATCCTCTATGGGCAAGAAAGATATGTGGAGGCCTTGAAAGATGTCACAAGCCTCTAAATATGTCGAATGGTGCCTGAACAAAGCCGATAAAGAGATTGAAGAATGTAAAAAATCAGGCAAGAGACCGAAACACAGGGGATTGCTGAAAAGCGATCCCGATCCCGATGAGGCCAAGATGCATCTCGCCAAAGCTGAGCATAATCTGGATGGGATAACAAAATTCAAGGAAATCGGTTTTTCTGACTGGTCGATGTCTGCCGGCTTTTACTGCATCTATCATTCTTTCCTCGCCATCGCCGCAAAATTCGGGTATGAATCGGCAAACCAAACCTGCACTATCTCTTTGATGAGGTTTCTCAAAGAAAACAACAAGATACAGCTTGATGAAAAGTTCATCCGGCTATTGGAATATGAAGGAGGGGGAGATGCTAGGGAGGGGAGCGTTATCGGCATGAGGGAGGATTACATGTACGGAGTGAAAATCTCCGTAAAAGACGACGCAAAGATCAATGAACTGAAACGGGTCTGCAAAGAACTTGTCGATATCACTAAAGAGATCATCTTCAAATGACTGCCCTCTCCCTCCCAGCGGAGGCATACTTTTTTAAACTTCCCTGCCTTCCTGTGCTTCGCGCGATGATTTAGTGAACACCAGCTGATCCGCAAGGAGATGACGAACGGAAGTAACTGATGAGCGCGCACTCTTTTATCCTTTATCTTTTTCTGCCTGTTGAATTAAGAGATAGAAGATGTATATTGTTAAAATAACTAAAAGAAAGAATCTCCAATCCCATTCTCTTTTGAGCAGTAATAGGAAAAAATAGACAATGATAATCTCAACAAATAGAATAAACAGGAATCTAACAAAATTTTCAATTATTTTTAAGTTAGGTTTAAGCTGCCATTCCAAAAGAATCATTCCGAAGATAATCATAACTATTGCTATAACCCAATTAATTACCGCACTCAATTCTAATTCAAAGCTGGTTATTTTTTCAACTTGTATGTCAGGACTGTCAGATTCTGTATAAAGTGAATTACGTGACACGGTAAGGTTTTCAATTGGCCAATTCGTTTTATACATACCCCAACTAATGTTAATCAAGAGCAGAAAACCAATAACAAGGAATACCCAACCTAAAAAGTGTCTACATCTATTTTCTTTGAAATCCATTTTCGCAAAATTCTTACCCAAACATATTCAGATAATCCTTACCCTCAGTATTCTCCTCATTCCGCACCTTCGCGATGGCGAGGTGGAAGTCCTTCTCGAGGATCTTGGTGCGGTTGTTCCGGATGGCGAAGTAGCCAGCCTCGGTGCATGAAGCCCGGATCTCCGCTCCCGAGAAGCCTTCCATCATCTTGCAGAACTTCTCCGGATCGATCTTGGCATCCAGCTTCATGTTGCGCGTATGGATCTTGAAGATCTCCCTGATCCCATCGATGTTGGGATTGGGCACATAGATGAGCCGGTCCAGCCTGCCCGGCCGGATGACTGCCGGGTCAAGGATGTCCTTCCGGTTCGTGCACCCGATGATCTTGACATTGTCCAACGGCTTGAAACCGTCGATCTCGGCGAGCAGCTGCATGAAGGTGCGTTGCACTTCCCGTTCGCCGGAGGTGCCGATCTCGATCCGCTGCGCGGCGATGGCATCGATCTCATCGATGAAGATGATGGATGGCGCGCGTTCGCGAGCAAGGTCAAAGATCTCCTTGACCATCTTGGAGCCTTCGCCGATGAACTTCTGGACAAGTTCCGAGCCGACGATCTCGATGAATGTGGAATTGGTGGAGTTGGCCACCGCTTTCGCAAGAAGTGTCTTGCCGGTTCCCGGCGAGCCATAGAGCAGGATGCCCTTCGGCGGCTGGATGCCGACTTTCCTGAACAGTTCCGGCTGCTTGAGGGGAAGTTCGACGACCTCTCTGATCTCATCCGCCTGTTTCGCGAGGCCGCCGACATCCTGCCACATGATGCTCGGCTTCTCCACGATGACGAACTGCTCGACATTGAACTTCTTGCTGGAATCGATCTTCTTGACGATGGTGAGATTCTTCTGCTCGACCAATACCGTATCGCCCGGGACGATGCCCTTGCACTCGTTGGACACATCCACAAAGAATTCGTTGCCGTTGTTGAGCCGGAGAAGCGCGTTCTCGCCCACCATATCGC
>Ga0209824_10000784_pt1 | contig 19200 bp, 16 predicted proteins | sample VDWuncwatermetaG_FD_184124 | JGI IMG/M metagenome (GOLD analysis project Ga0209824, IMG submission 184124) | Wastewater microbial communities from Netherlands to study Microbial Dark Matter (Phase II) - VDW unchlorinated drinking water (SPAdes)... ... | reverse complement strand
CCATCGCTCCTCATCCCCTTCGCTCCTGGCGTCACGTCGGCGCTGGGACTCTTGATGTCCGATGTCAAGCACGACTATGTGCGCTCGAAACTGGCGCCGCTAAAAGAACTCGCTCTTGATGAGGTCAACCGCCTCTTTTCCCAACTCATCGCCCAGGCAAGAACCGACCTCGGCGCCGAGGGAATGAATCACTCCGGGGTTACATTCTTAAATGAGTTGACAGGTTTCCAACATCTGCCGAATCTGATAGGCCTTCGCCTTCCCGTTGGGCCCCCTCTGAAGGTTCAACGGTCTTAGGATATTTTGTACGTATTAACTGACCTACAGTGGTTTGACCTGTTGCAAAAACAAGAAGGCTGATCCTCCGCTTTTACTTCAAGCTCACACCTTAGCCTACTGAAGACTCTTTTAGACAAACAGCGGTGCCAGGACCAGCGTGATCGTGCTTAAGAGCTTGATCAGCACGTGAAGGCTTGGGCCAGCAGTATCTTTAAAGGGATCGCCGACCGTGTCTCCGACGACCGCCGCCTTGTGCGGATCGGACCCTTTGCCGCCGTATTGCCCGGTCTCGATGAACTTTTTCGCGTTGTCCCAGGCACCGCCACTATTATTAAGAAAGGTAGCGAGGAGGATTCCGGCGATGGTCCCGACCATCAAAAAGGCCGCGACCGCCTCCGCCCCGACGCCAAAGAGGCGAAAGATAACGCCAACAGCGACAGGCATCCCCACGGCTATGAGACCTGGGAGAATCATCTCTTTCAAAGCTCCCACTGTAACGATGTCCACACAGCGAGCGTAATTCGGCTTGGACGTGCCTTTGAGAATACCGGGGTTTTCCCGGAACTGCTTTCGAACCTCATTAATAACGTAGAAGGCTGCCTTCCCTACGGCGCGGATGGCGAGGCCGGAGAAAAGAAACACCAGCATCGCTCCCAAAAGCCCGCCGACGAACACCTCCGGCCTGGCGATATTCACGGATTTCAATTCAAGACCGTAATGGGCCACCTCATCCAGATAGGCGGAGAAGAGAAGAAAGGCGGCCAGGGCGGCAGAGCCGATCGCGTAGCCTTTGGTCAGGGCCTTGGTGGTATTTCCTACCGCGTCGAGGCGGTCGGTTTTTTTCCGTACCTCTTCGGGCTGCTGGCTCATCTCGACGATGCCCCCGGCGTTGTCCGTGATCGGGCCGAAGGTGTCCATCGCAAGAATATAGGCAGCGGTTCCCAACATCCCCATCGTTGCAACCGCAGTGCCGAAGAGACCGGCATGGGGAACACCACTCATGTTACCGAGATAATAGGAGCCGATAATAGCGGCCGAGATGACGAGGACCGGAAGGGCGGTGCATTCCAACCCCACAGCAATCCCCGCGATGATATTTGTCGCCGGACCGGTTTGAGAGGCCTCGGCGATCGACTTGACGGGTCGATATTTATATTCGGTATAGTACTGGGTGATGTATACGAATGCTTGAGCGGTGGCGATTCCTATAACCCCGCAGAGAAAGAAGTAGAACCAGGCGGAAGCGGCTTCGGGGTGAACCGCAGGATCGACCGTGAGCAGCCACCGGGTAGCGACAAAGAACCCCAGGATGGCAAGGATGCTGGTCACATAATAACCCCGGTTGAGAGCCGCCATGGGATCGCCCTTTTCGTCGGTCTTGACGATGACAACGCCGATGATGGAAGCGATCAGTCCAAAGGCTCGGGCCACCAGAGGAAAAAGGATCCCCTGCAGTCCGAAGTAAGAAAAGAGGCCGACGCCAAGGATCATGGCGCCGATATTCTCCGCCGCGGTAGACTCAAACAGGTCGGCGCCGCGTCCCGCGCAGTCTCCGACATTGTCTCCGACAAGATCGGCGATGACCGCGGGATTGCGCGGATCGTCCTCGGGAATCCCCGCCTCCACCTTCCCCACCAGATCGGCCCCGACGTCCGCCGCTTTGGTATAGATCCCTCCGCCGAGCTGTGCGAAGAGGGCGACAAACGAAGCGCCGAAACCATAACCCACGATGGTGAAGGGGATCTTTTGCGGATCATGCCCCATGATCTCCAGCAGGGCATAGAGTCCCCCCACCCCTAAAAGACTCATCGCCACGACGAAGAGTCCGGAAACCGCGCCGCCGCGCAGCGCGATGCGCAGGCCCTGGTTGAGGCTGGTGCGAACAGCCGAGGCGGTGCGGATGTTGGCGCGGATCGACACCCACATGCCGACATACCCGGCAACAACCGAGCACAGGGCTCCCAGAACGAAAGAGAGTGTCGTCCAAAAGGCGAGTTCTAAAGGAGGCGCAGGATCCGCCGGATTGGGCGAGCGCACGAAACCATAGAGCACGAAGATCAACACGGCCAACAGAGCGGCCAAGAGAAGAATGGTTTTATTCTGCCGCGCCATAAATGCCTCCGCCCCCTCCTTGATGGCGTTGGATATCTCCTGCATTGCCTGGGTCCCGCTGTCGTTTCGTAAAACATAGCGGGCCAGATATACCGCGAACAACAAGGAACAAAAGCTAATGGCTATGACAAATAGGACCATCTCGTTTCAGATTCCTTTCTCTATGATGTCGTTCTCATTCTGTTCTGCGCCAGACATAAGCCACCCCGATGCTCAACAGGTAGAGCAGGGTCAAGGGGACCGCCAGAAGGACCTGGGAAGCAACATCGGGGCCAGGCGTCAAGATGGCAGCTACGGTAAAAATCACAATAATCGCATAGCGAAACGTCCGCCACATGAAACGGTAATCGCACATTCCCAGGCGAACCAAAAAAAAGGTAAAGAGGGGTAGCTCAAAGGTGATTCCAAAGGCCAAAACCATTCGGGAAAAAAAGGTAAAGTACTCGCCGATGCGAATCTCCGGAGAGACTTCCAGGGAGCGGTACTGATCGACGAAGTAAAGAAAGGCAACGGGCAGGACTCCCCAGTAACAAAAATAAGCCCCGCCAACAAAGAAGAGAGAGGTAAACAGGACAAAGGGAATGACAAGTCTCTTTTCAGTCTGACTCAGGCCCGGTACGATAAAACGCCAGAGCTGATAAAAAATGACTGGACTGGCGAGAAAGACCCCCGCCACCAGGGCAACTTTCATCTCAAAGAAGAAGGCTTCCGCTACTCCGGTACCGATTAATCCCTGTCCGGGCTGAAGGACCCCCTTCAATGGCGCGATCATAAAGGCAACAATACGGTCGGAAAAATAGAAACACAACAAAAAAGCCAACACGACCGCCGCCGAGGACTTGATGAGGCACCAGCGGAGTTCCTCCAAATGCTCGGTAAAGGTCATGTAGGGGTTCCTATCCATGGCGCCGCTCCTGTTGGCTTAAAATGAAATCTCTTCTTAATTGCAAAAAAAGGGGAAGGCTAAATTCCCTTCCCCTTTTCGAGTTGCTCAAACCAGAATAAGGCAACAAAACCTTACTTGGTTTTTGCTCCCTCTGCTTTTTTCTCCGCCGGCTTGGTTTCAGCCGGGGCTGCTGGAGTCGCTGGCGCTGCCTCACCACCCGCAGGGGCAGGGGCTACGGCACCGGGCTCACCAGGCGCGCCGCCCGCTGGCGCCGCCGGCGCAGGGGCTTGAGGGGGCGGAGCTGGTTCTTCTTTTTTTCCGCAACCGGCAACGGCTAAAGTCAGAGTAAAGAGGGCCACACCCGACAACACAACGAGCCTTTTTCCCATCATGATTCACCTCCTTTCACACAGCTAAGACTCTTCGACAAAACGTATTTTTTATTACACAACTGAAACAGACTTGCAAGGGGGCAGCCAATAAGGATGCCGTCACGACCCCGGCAATAGGGCCGAGTCAACCGGAGACTCCTGGGCAGGATCTATCTTTTCCAATGTGAGGTCCGAATCCAAAGCTCTGGTTTTTCTCGGCGGCGGTGGAGCCATGTTGGATCCGCTGACGAAAGGAATCTTTGTCAGCGAGGAACTCTCAAAAACAGGGAGGGGGTAACCGCCGTCTTTGAGATTTACTTCTAACCAGCCGATCCCCTCCGGAACCGGGAAATCCTCAGTTCCTGCCCCTTGGCCTGCCTCGGTCATGAAGGTGAGCCATATGGGTAGGGCAGTCCGTGCCCCGGCCTCTCTATCACCCAGCGGGCGATGATCATCATAGCCAACCCAAACACCGGCGATGAGTTCTGGAGTATAACCGATAAACCAACCATCACGGTATTCGCTCGTTGTGCCGGTTTTACCAGCAACATGACGACCCAGCTTGGCCACCGCTCTACCAGTCCCGCTCTGAATCACATTTTTTAACATATCCGTCAGCACATAGGCGATCTCCGGCGAGAGAACCCGTTTTAAATTCGGGTCGTTTTCCTCCAATACCTTGCCGCCGCGGTCCGTAACCTTGGTGATAAATAATGGTTCTGCCAGCTCACCTCCATTGGCAAAAACAGCATAGGCGCGAACCATTTCAAGGAGCGAGACGGATGAAGAGCCCAGGGCCAGCGATAGGTTTTTATCCAAGGGCGATTCTATCCCCAATTTCCGCGCCTGCCGTATGACCCGCTCCACGCCGATACGGTCCACCAAACGAACCGCCACGCTGTTTAAGGAATGGGCCAAAGCGCTGCGTAGCGTAACAGGTCCAAAGAAACGGTTCTCGTAATTCTGCGGACGCCAGTATTTACCCGGCGCCATACGGAAGGTAAGCGGTCCGTCCTGTATGACGGATAATTCCGATAAGCCGCTCTCTAAAGCAGCTGAATAGATGATAGGTTTAAAGGCGCTTCCCGGCTGGCGTCTTGCCTGCAATGCGCGATTGTACTGGCTTAAGGCGAAATCGTATCCTCCTACAAGGGCCAAGACCGAGCCTGTATGGGGATCCAAAACCAGCAGTGCGCCTTCGACGTCTCCCTTGCCTTGCTCTATCGGATCCGTCTTCTTCTTGATCCTCAGGCGGATCTCATCCAATCCCTCCCGCACCGCCTTCTGCGCCGCCATCTGCAACGAGGTGTCCAGGGAGGTGTAGATGTGGAGGCCTCCTTGAAGAAGCGGATCAAAGCCGTAGCGTTCCCCGATGGTCTGACGCACATATTCTACAAAGTGAGGCGCGGTTTGCGAATTGAGGGTGGGTGCTGGAGTCAACCGGATCGGAGACTGGAGGGCATCCTGGTAAGCCGCCTCGGTGATGAACCGCTCCTCGTACATTCTCTTGAGCACATAGCGCTGCCTTTCCATGGCGGAGAAAAAATCCCGGTAAGGGGAGCTCCGACTAGGAGATCGAGGGAGTCCGGCAAGCAGCGCTGCCTCAGCCAAATTGATATTTTCGACCCCTTTGCCGAAGTAATCCCTGCTTGCGGCCTCTATGCCATAATTGCCATGGCCGAAGTAGACTTGATTCAGATAGAGATAGAGGATCTCTTCCTTGGTGTGATTCCGCTCTACCCGATAAGCCAAGATCGCCTCCCGGATCTTCCGCTTCAAAGTTCTTTCCGGAGTCAGAAAAAAACCGCGCACGAGTTGCTGCGTAAGGGTGCTCCCCCCTTCACGCACCTCTCCCCTTTTTAAGTTGGCAAAAAACGCCCGCAAGATAGCGAACCCGTCCACCCCTTTGTGTTTAAAAAAACGGGCGTCTTCCGCCGCGAGAAAGGCCTGGATGACTTGAGAGGGAATCCGATCTAGGGGGACAACCACTCTTCTTTGGTGATAGAATTCCCCGATGGGACGGCCTTCCACATCATAGACCGTGCTGACCACGGATGGCTGATAATTGGAGGTGAGATCCAACCGGCTGGGCAGGTCATGGCCGTAGTAGTAAACCACTCCAACCATTCCTATGAAACCCAAAAGAGATAGGACGCCGATGCCCCAGAGAACAAGCTTATAGAAAACCAATCGAGGTCTTTTCAATTGTACCATTTTTTCCAACAAACGTTTATGATTCTATCAGAAGGAGGAAAAAATTTCTAAGCGCCTCAACTAACTATCAAACCTAGGACAAACTTGAGAAAACAGTCTCACAGAAATTCCTGCCTAGAACCAATCAATTTTTAACATGAAAGAACCAGAAACTCACAAAAACTGTTTATAAGCTGTTGATAAGTCATCGAGGGTTTAAATCAGGAGCCTAAAAACCGCCGAGGCGAGCGAATTGCCCAAATTATTAGCACAAAAACCTTCAATAAATCAGCAACTTGCAAGGAGATTATAAATAGCTACCGCTTGATTTTACGCCCTAATTCGCGCATGATCGGCCACTCCGGGCTGCGCAAAATAAAACTCAAGGCAAGGTAGAGTAGAATTCCAAGTCCTAGTAGCAAAAGGAAAATAACCCCATGGGTCAGTAGGCTTTTTTCTGTCCCAATCCAGTCAACGCTGCGAACAATAAAAATGAGCGGAAGCGCCATCAGCAAAGAATTAAAAAGGTTACGCAAAGAGGAGAGAAAAAAATCTTGTAAAGGGAATGGGTGCAAACGGCGACTGAGGATGAAGAGCAGGACCAGAAAATTAAACGTGGCGGAGATAGAGGTAGCCAAGGCCAGCCCTCCGTGAGACAGCGAGAAGACAGCGGTGTGCCGGGAAATCATCACCACCGCGCGGGTGAGCGCGTTCGAATCGGGACCGGCGGCTATCTCTCCCATCAGGAGCAAGCTCGACAAAAGGTTCAGAACGAAAGACCAGAAGGCGACCCATACCGGCGTCCTCGTGTCTTCCATGGCGTAGAACACCGGCACCACCAGTCTGGTCCCGGAAAAGCCCCATAACCCCAAAGAAAAATAGACCAGCGCCTGAGCGGTCCCCAAAGTAGCGTTGGCATCAAAAGCGCCCCGTTGAAAAAGAAGAGAAAATATCGGAACAGAAACCACTATCAATCCCAGCGCGGCCGGAAAAGAGATGAAGTTCGCCAGCCCGAGAGAATAAGAAAGCCCGGACTTCAACTCATCAAATTGCTTCCTCGCCACCAGGGAAGAAAAGCTCGGCAGCGCCGCGGTCCCTAACGCAACGGCAAAAATGCCCAGCGGGAACTGGAGCAGTCGATCGGCATAATAAAGGTAGGAAACGCTTCCCTCTGGAAGCAGAGTCGCCAGAATCGTGCTCACTAAAACGTTGATTTGATAGACCGCCGCACCAAAGAACATCGGTCCCATGAGAAGGAGGAGACGCTTGAGGACCGGATCCTTGAAGTGGAAGTCTGGAGAATAGGTAAAGCCATGGCGGGAGAGATAGGGAAGTTGCAGGAGGAGTTGGGCTATCCCCCCTAAGAGCACCCCATAACCCAAGCTGATCACTGGCCGATCCAAAAACGGGGCGAGAAGAACCGCGCAGACAACGATAGAGAGGTTGAGGAGGACCGGAGACAAGGCAGGGGCCATGAAATGGCGCAAGGAGTTCAACACCCCCATCGCCAGAGCGACCAGGCTCACGAAAAAAATGTATGGAAACATCAAGCGGGTTAAAGAGACCGTTAGGGCAAACTTTTCCTGATCGGCCAGAAACCCCGGCGCAAAAAGCTCGCTGAGAGGCACGGCAAAGATGATCCCGAGGATTGTCAGCCCTCCCAATAGGAGTCCGGTAAAGGTGAAGACGATCCGGGCAACCCTGATGGCCTCGTCTTTTCCACGGTTGGTTAAATAATCTGTAAAGACCGGGATAAAACCTGCAGTTAGCGCGCCCTCCGCGGTCAGACGACGCAGCAGGTTGGGAATACGGAAGGCAACGAAAAAGGCATCGGCTACCCCCTGCGCGCCAAAGAGGTAGCCAACTACCATGTCCCGCAAAAGTCCTGTAAGCCGGCTGAGGAGGGTAAAAAAACTCACCACACCTGCCGCTCTGGTAATCCTCCCGAGCTCTTCCATTGCATTGACTCCTTAAGTGGCAAATGGTAAACAATAACGGTTCAAAGAGGCAGAGAATATCTCTCTGGAGGTCAAATCTCTACAGAGTGTTGAAAAACCTATCTTCAGACCGGTCAAAAAGGCCCCAGATGCAAGGCGCGCGAAAACCGACGAGCGGAGGCGTATTTGTGTAGTACGTTGGAGCGAGGCGGTCGAGCGCAACGCCGCAGATGGGCCTTTTTCAACGGTCTGTCTATCTCTATTCTATTCATGAGGAGGTAATCCTTGGCTGTTCATCCATCGGTAATTAAAAAACACCGCCAGAGCTTAACGAGAAAGGTAAGAAATCAGGAGACTAAATCCAGGCTAAGGACCCTGATCAAGAAGGCCAGAAGGACAATCGAGCTTAAGGACCGGGACAACGTTACCGTTCAACTGAAAGAGGTCAACAGGGCCCTTGGAAACGCCGTGAGTCGAGGGATTCTTAAGCCCAACACCGCCTCACGCTGGTTGTCCCGTTTGGCACGGTCAGCTCACCGCTTGGCTGTCAGCTCTTAGCCCCTTCCGACAATCTCTTCTCCGCGCCGAACCAAGAAACAAGCATAACGAGGCACGAGCCCCGAGACGACTGAGGCGTACTTTTATTGTACGCCACAGGGAGATCGAGGGGCGATAAACGAAGTTAGGCGAAGTTAATGGGTTCGGCATCAAAACATCTCCATGAGTCTCTGGTGCAGCTCGCGCGCAAACCTTTCTACCAACCGCTCTTTGGTTTCCTGTTTTACGGTTTCCGTAAGCTGGATATCGGTGAACCGGCGGACATCCCCGGGATTCAAGGTTCCAGACTTGAACGCAGACGAGCTGGTCACTACGGCCCCTCTGGAGCCGCTATGCAACTCCGCCAGCCTTGTCCCTTGGGTGCGCCATAGCAGCTCGTCCGGACTGCGCCGCCTGAGACTCATGTCGGCGACCAGCACCATCTCAAACTGCAGCACTTCGTCCTCACGGTTCACCGCCACAACCCCGCTGTCGAAGGAACGGACAACGCCGCTCAGTACGGCATCCGCCTGCTCCAGGCTATCGACAACCCGGAGCTGCCCTCGCTGGCGAAATTCGCTCCTCAGGGCAGAGGCGATCTCGCTATCAATCCCCACATCTTTACTCCGATTGACAAACGTTTCGACAAAAACGGTCCGAACGTCTTTGGGAAATCCCTCTCCTTTTCCTGCAAACTGATACCCACAACCCGTGGTAACCAGGACCAAAAATATCCCAGCCGAGGAGACCCAATTTTGGATTTTGGATTTTGGATTTTGGATCGCCGAACTTGCCTTCTGCCTTCTGCCTTCTGTCTTCATTCCCTCTGTCCCTCCAACACGATATTGACGAGCCGGCGTGGGACTTGGACCACACGTTGGATCTCTTTGCCGTGGAGAAACCCCTTGACCCTGGGATCCGCCAACGCCTCTGCTTCGATCCGTTCCTTGCTGGCATCTGCAGGCACGGTAATTTTCCCCCGCACCTTCCCGTCAACTTGGACAACGATCAGCAGACGCTCCTCCTCTAACGCCTGCGGAGAATAGGCCGGCCAGCGGACCTCTTCCAAGCTCTTCTGATGACCCAAGTTCTCCCATAGTTCGCTAGCTATATGAGGCACAAACGGATAGAGGAGGATTAGGATCGTCTCCAGCCCACCTTTGATCAGAGGGGTCCCATCCTTCCATAGAGATTCGTCCTTGACACTGAGGCTCAAAGCGTTGAGCAGCTCCATCACCGCCGCAATCACGGTATTGAAGTGAAATCTCCCCTCAATATCGTCGGTAACCTTTTTGATGGTGCGGTGGATCAGGCGGCACAGCTCTCTAAGGTGCGGAGTATCATCGACCTGGGAAAGATCCGACGTTGCGGCGACCAAAGGTTCCCTATGTTGGAAAATAAAACGCCACAGTCGAGTAAGGAAACGGTAAGCTCCCTCGACTCCCTGCGCACTCCATTCGAGATCTTTCTCCGGAGGAGCGGCAAAGAGGGTAAAGAGTCGCGCCGTATCCGCGCCGTAAGCGGCTATCAGCTCTTCGGGGTCCACAATGTTTTTCTTGGACTTGGACATCTTCTCCACACGCCCTTTTTCGACTGTTCTGTTGCAGCGGGGACAGCGCCACCCTTTCTGATCGGATCCGATCATCTCTCCAGGGAACAGCCAGTCATGCTCCTCACACCGGTAGGTCTCCTTGCAGACCATCCCCTGCGTGAGAAGGTTCGTGAAAGGTTCATCAACTTTTGCAAGTCCTAAATCCCTCAGGGCTTTCGTGAAGAAGCGGGCATAGAGAAGATGGAGCACCGCATGCTCGACTCCACCAATGTACTGATCCACGGCCATCCAGTAGCTGGCCTTTTTGGAGTCGAACGGAGCTGAATCGTATTTGGGTGAGACGTACCGCAGGAAATACCAAGAGGAGTCGACGAAGGTGTCCATCGTATCCGTCTCTCGACGGGCCGCGCTCCTGCATTTCGGGCAGCTCACCTCCAAAAAGGGCCTGTTCTCCAACAGAGGAGACCCTCTTTTTCCGGTGAACGGGACGTTGCGCGGAAGCGTCACTGGGAGCCCATCCTCAGGCACCGGAACGATCCCGCACTTATCGCAATAGATGATCGGGATAGGAGTACCCCAGTAGCGCTGCCTGGAGATGCCCCAGTCGCGCAGGCGATAGCGGATATCCTTCCTGCCCCAACCTTTTTCTTCAAGAAAGAGAGCGATCTTCTCTCTTCCCTCATCGCTGGCAAGCCCGGAGAAAGGACCGCTGTCGACCATGATCCCTTCATCTATATATGCCTCGGTCATCTTCTCCGCATTGAGCAAACGGTCCTTCGGCTGGATGACGACGCGGACGGGAAGGCTATACTTGCGGGCGAACTCAAAGTCTCTTTGGTCATGAGCGGGGACCGCCATGACCGCGCCTGTCCCGTATCCCATGAAAACAAAGTTGGCGAGATAGATAGGGATTTTCTCCCCAGTGAAAGGATTCTTGCAATAGGCTCCAGTAAAGACGCCTTTCTTCTCGCCTTCCTCCGACTCCCTGCGTGCTTGGCTGATCTTCCTGACCCGATCCACGAACTCCCTGACTGCCTTCTCTTGTGAGGTCCCTTGGGAAAGCTCTGATGCTAGAGGATGCTCGACCGCCAGCGAGACGAATGTCGCTCCATAACCGGTGTCCTGGCGGGTAGTAAAAACACTGAGGGCTCCCTCTCGACCGACAAGGGGAAAAAGGATCTCAGCACCGGTCGATTTCCCGATCCAGTTGCGCTGCATGGTGAGGACCTTTTCGGGCCATCCTTCAAGCTGATCCAGATCTTGCAGCAACTCATCGGCGTAGGCCGTGATCCGAAAGAACCACTGCTCCAGCTCCTTCTGCGTCACGGCCGTTTCGCAGCGCCAGCAGGCTCCTTCGATCACCTGCTCATTGGCCAAAACGGTCTCGCAGGAGGGGCACCAGTTCACCGAAGAGCTTTTTTTGTAGGCGAGCCTGCGCTCATAAAACTTCAGAAAGATCCACTGGTTCCACCGATAGTATTCCGGCTCACAGGTGGAGACCTCGCGCTCCCAATCGTAGGAAAAACCCATGCGCTTGAGCTGGCTTTTCATGTAGAGGATGTTCTCGTAAGTCCACATCCCAGGACTGACCCCTCTCTCAATAGCGGCATTCTCTGCCGGTAACCCGAAGGCATCCCACCCCATCGGGTGGAGCACGTTGTAGCCTCTCATCCGCTTGTAGCGCGCGATCACGTCACCGATCGAATAGTTACGCACATGTCCCATATGAATCTGGCCGGAGGGATAGGGAAACATTTCTAAAAGGTAGTACTTCGGGAGCGGCGAATCCTCCGTAACCCGGAAGCTTTTCTTTTGCTCCCAGATCCGCTGCCATTTCCCTTCGATCCTTTTGGGCTGGTATCTCTCTTCCATCACTCGACCACCGTCAACTACTTCACACCGCTAGTTTGCGCCACCTGGTCCAACACGCCGTTGATGAAGGTAGCCGTATCTCCGGAGCCGTAGCGTTTGCCGATCTCAATAGCCTCATCCATGCTCACGTTCATCGGGATGTCCGGACAAAAGAGCAGCTCGTAAGTAGCCATGCGCAGGATGGTAAGATCCACTTTAGCCATCCGCTTTAGCTTCCAGTGCTCCGCGCACTGCTCGATGAGCCGATCGATCTCCTTCCTGCGGGTGACCGCTCCTAAGGCCAGGCGCCGGGCAAATTCCCTGGCCTTGGCGTTGCCCTCGAAGTGGCGCAAAAAAAACTCCAGTGAAGCAGGCGACACATCTCCGGTCAGCTCCATCTGATAAAGGGCTTGCAGGGCAAGTTCTCTGCCTTTTCGTCGAATTCCCATATTAGAAGAGGCAACAGGCGTGAGGCTTGAGACATGAGTGCCCCTCCGCCCCTGTCGCCTTCCGCCTCTCGCCTCGCGCCTAGTTTAGGGGATTTCCCGGTTCAAACTAGCCATCTCGATGGCCGTGAGCGCCGCCTCGAATCCTTTATTGTCCGTCTTGGTGCCAGCACGCTCCATCGCTTGCTCTACATTGTTCGTGGTGAGGACTCCGAAGGATATGGGAAGCCGATGCGCCAATATCGCGCGCCCGATCCCCCTGGTAACCGCATCGGCGATATATTCGAAATGGGGAGTGTCACCGCGAATCACAGCCCCCAGACACACCAGGGCGTCATACTTGCCATTGGCAGCCATCTTTTCCGCCAGGAGGGGAATTTCGAAAGCGCCTGGCACCCGCACGATATCGATGTCTTCCTCCTCCGCCCCATAACTCTTCAACCCATCCAAAGCCCCTTCCAGCAGCCGATCTGTAACGAAGTTGTTGAAGCGACTCACAATGATACCAAACTTCATCCCGCGCGCGTTGAGCTTCCCCTCGATCACCTTAGCCATGATTTGCAAGATTGCAAAATGAAAAGTGCAAAAGTCAAAATACTTGTTTTTTCATTAATTTTGCATTGAGCGATTGTGCCTAGCCCCTACGCGGTTTGGCTTCCAGCTTGGAAAAGAGATGCCCCAGCTTTTCCTGCTTAGTGCGGAGATAACCGATATTGGATTCGTGGGGCGGCACCTCGAGGGGAACCCGTTCCACTGCCGTGAGACCGTACCCCTGCAGACCGACGATCTTGCGCGGATTATTGGTCAACAAACGCAACTTTTGCACTCCCAAGTCGCGCAGTATCTGCGCTCCGATTCCATAATCCCTAAGGTCCTCCTTGAAGCCCAATTCCAGATTAGCCTCCACCGTATCCAATCCTTGGTCCTGAAGGGCGTAGGCCCTGATCTTATTGGTCAGCCCGATCCCCCTTCCCTCTTGGTGCATATAGACCAGAACTCCTTTTCCCTCTTCGTCAATCATCTTTAAAGATTGGCGAATTTGGTCGCCGCAATCGCAGCGCTCCGAGCCAAAGACATCCCCGGTGAGACACTCGGAATGCATCCGCACCAACACGCTCTCACCCGGCCGGATCTCGTTTTTGACCAAGGCCATGTGCTCATAGGAATCGACGTTATTTCTGTAGACGATCGCCCGATACATCCCCCCATGGATCGTGGGGAACTCCGCCTCTGCTACCCGCTTCACCAAACATTCGTTGCGCAAGCGGAAAGCGATGAGATCACTGATGGAGACGATTCGGAGATCATGCTTTTGGGCGAGCCCCGCGAGATAGGGCATGAGAGCCACCGAACCGTCATCTTGCAGGATTTGGCATACAACCCCGGCTGGCTCGAATCCGGCAAGACGCGCCAGATCGACGGCGGCTTCCACGTGTCCGGTGCGGACCAGAACACCGCCATTGCGGGACTGGACAGGAAAGAGATGGCCCGGGACCACCAGCTCCCCACGCCTCGTCCCCTTGCCTACTGCGGCTTTGATCGTTCGCGCGCGACTCATGGCTGAGGCCCCCGCTCCCCCATCGCTGCGGAGCGATATCGATGCCCCAATGGGGTTACGCACGGCGGAGCTGCTCTCCTGCGCCATCAAGGGAACCCCTAGGTGCTTCATCCTCTCCTCGGTCAAGCCTAAACAGATGAGCCCGCGACCGTAGAGCAGCATAAAGTTAACGGCCTCTGCGGTTATCTTCTCAGCGCCCGCACAAAAAAAGCCCTCGCTATCCTCTGCCGCGTCGTCAACGAGGATGACCGTTTGACCGTTGCGGATCTGTTCTATCGCTTCTTCGACGGTACAGACTGGCATACCCTCAGTCCTGATTGCTTGGCAGCCCCCATGGGCTCAAAAATCCTCGAAAGAGGTCTCTCTGTTTGGTCTCCCGCTTCCGAGTAGCCGCTGAACATATTTGCCGACAATATCGGTTTCGATATTGACTTTATCACCAACCCTACGCCCAAGCAAATTAGTATGCCTCAGGGTGTGGGGGATAATAGCTACGGAAAAACGCTGCCTTGCGCACTCATTCACGGTTAAACTGATGCCATCCACAGCGACAGAACCTTTGGAAACCAGGAAAGGATAAATTGACGGCGGGACCTGAAAGGAGAAGAAGGTAAATTTTCCTCGCTTCTTAATTTCCCGAGTGATTCCGACCCCATCCACGTGTCCGGTTACCAAATGGCCGCCCAGACGATCACTTAAGCGCAGCGGACGCTCCAGGTTGACGGGATCTCCTCTGCGCAGTTTCTTCAAACTGGTCCGCGCCAACGTCTCAGGAGAGACATCCATGGTAAAGAGGCCCTTTGCCTTGTCGACAACGGTGAGGCAAGCTCCGTTCACCGCGATGCTGGAACCTAAGTCCATCTCACCCAAGGGGAGGTTCGCACTTAAAGTCAGGGTGCCGGCGCCCTTGCGCACTTGCCAGCGGTAAACCCTGCCGACGTCTTCGATAATTCCTGCAAACATTCCTCTTAACGCCTTTGCCTGTTGCCTGTTTCAGCCTGAGGCTGATCCGCCTCTGGCGGAGCCTACTGCCTGTTGCCTTCTTCTTAAAGGTATCCCGAAACCAGAAAATCCTTTCCTAACTTCTTGAGCTCCATAGCTCTGACTTTTTTGCAGTGGCTCATTTTCCGGACGCCCAAGGTATCGATCACCTCTCTCCCATCCCCACCAATGATTTTTGGCGCGTAAAAGAAAAAAAACTTATCGACGACTCCCTCTTTCAATGCCCAGCTAGCCGTGGTCGCCCCTCCTTCGATCATGACGCTAAGCAATCCCATTTTCCCCAGCCTTTTTAACGGCGCGGCAAAAGGGATCCTGCCTTCGCGCAGGGGAAGATTCCACACCCTCGCCCCATAGCGCCGGATGGCCTCTACCTTTTTTATCGGTGCGCGGGGGCCGGTAACCACGATGCTCTTCTCAGGCCCGCGCTGGCGCAGCAACTGGGCTTTCAGGGGAATGCGGAGACGGCCGTCAAGAACCACCCTCCACGGATCGCGCCCTCCGGGGAGACGGCACGTGAGCTTGGGATCATCGGCAAGTACTGTCCCGGCCCCGACAAGGACTGCGTCCACCCGATTGCGGAGTTGATGGACATATCGGCGCGAGACGCTCCCCGTAACCCAGCGGGAATCGCCGGTCGAGGTCGCGATTCTCCCGTCGAGAGATACGGCGAGCTTTAGGATGACGAAAGGAATACGGCGGGTGATGTATTTGCTGAAGGCCTCGTTCAGCCTCCGGCACTCATCTTCCAGAAGACCGACGCGGAGCTGAATTCCGGCCTGCCTTAGCCTGCGGATCCCTTTTCCTGATACCAGAGGATTGGGATCCACCATCCCGACGACCACTCTCTTCACGCGAGACTGGATCAGCGAGAGGGTGCATGGCGGGGTTCTCCCTTGGTGATTACAGGGCTCCAGGTTGAGGTACAAGGTCGCCCCCCGGGCCCTTTCTCCGGCCCGTCTGAGGGCAGCGATCTCCGCATGATCGCTACCGGCACGTTGGTGGTAACCGGTGGCAATGATCTTCCCGTCCCGGACCAGCACCGCTCCGACCATCGGATTCGGACTCGTTCTCCCTGCACCTTTGAGGGCCAGGCGCAACGCCAGGCGCATATATCGTTTGTCGAGATCATCTCCCATCAGGACAAGCGGTTCTCCTGACCCTTCTTCTGCTTGTGCCCCCCTTGCCTGCCGGGCAGCGCCTTACGCTCCTTGAGCAACTCCTCCAGCTCCACCATAAACTCATTGATGTCCTTAAAGGAGCGATAAACTGAAGCGAAACGAACATAGGCAACCTGATCGATGTCATGCAGCTCGCGCATAGCAGCTTCCCCGATAGCGGAACTGGGAACCTCCTTATCCCCGCGTTCTTGCAATCCGCGTTCGATCCGATCCGCGATCGCCTCGATGGTATTGATGCTCACCGGCCGCTTCTCGCACGCGCGCTTGAGCCCGTTGACGATCTTGATGCGATCATAACTCTCCCGGCGGCCGTCTTTTTTAACCACCAGCGGCATCGTTTCTTCCACCCGCTCATAAGTGGTGAAGCGACGGCTGCACTTCAGACACTCGCGCCGGCGCCGGACCATATGGCCGTCCTTGCTGAGACGGGAATCGATGACGCGATTCTCGGTCTCGTGGCAGAAAGGGCACTTCATAGCGGTAAACTTAAGTTTCGAGTTTCGGGTTGCAACTCGAAACTCGAGACCCGAAACTGCTTTTTCTCATTCTTTCTTCAGCCGGTGAGGATAGACCGGAAACTTTTTACAGAGCTCACGAACATCGTCGGCAATGGATTTTAAGACCGCGTCGTTGCCCACGTGATTCAAGGCACGCGAAATAAAGTCGGCGATGGTAACCATCTCCTTCTCCTTCATCCCGCGGGTCGTTACCGCCGGGGTGCCGATCCGGATCCCGCTGGTGACAAAAGGCGAACGGGTCTCAAAGGGTACGGTGTTCTTATTGACGGTGATCCGGGCCTTATCCAAAGCTTCTTGGGCTACTTTCCCGGTCACCTCGGACTGGCGCAGATCCAACAACATCAGGTGATTGTCTGTTCCCCCGGAGACGAGCCGAAACCCTTTATCCATCAGCGCACCGGCCAGGGCCTTGGCATTGCGCACGATCTGGTGCTGATAAAGCTTGAACGCAGGGCTCAAGGCTTCCTTCAACGCCACCGCCTTGGCCGCAATGACGTGCATGAGCGGACCTCCCTGAAGTCCCGGGAAGACTTTACTATCAATGGTCTTGGCATGCGCCGCCCGACAGAGGATCATGCCGCCGCGAGGGCCTCGCAGGGTCTTGTGGGTAGTCGTCGTGACAAAATCGGCATAGGGAACGGGGCTAGGATGGACTCCGGCCGCTACTAACCCCGCGATGTGGGCCATATCCACCATAAGGTAGGCGCCGACTTCGTCGGCGATCTCACGGAACCTTTTGAAGTCGATGATCCTGGGATAGGCGCTCGCCCCGGCGATGATCATCCGGGGCCGGTGCTGGCGCGCCTGCTCCGCCAGGGCATCGTAATCGATGGTCTCGCTCTCCTGCTCGACGCCGTAAGGAACCACGCGATAGAGGATGCCGGAAAAGTTCACCGGACTGCCCATGGAGAGATGTCCCCCGTGGGCCAGGTTCATACCGAAATAACAATCTCCAGGGTTCAAGACTGAAAAGTAAACGGTCATATTGGCCTGGGTTCCGGAATGGGGCTGGACATTGATGTGATCGGCGCCGAATAGCTGCTTGGCCCGGGAGATCGCCAACTCCTCTACCACATCGACATGCTCGCAACCTCCGTAGTATCTTCGCCCCGGATAACCTTCGGCGTACTTATTGGTCATGACCGAACCCTGGGCTTCCAAAACCGCCTCGCTCACCACGTTCTCCGAGGCGATGAGTTCCAGGTTATATTCCAGCCTCTCGGTCTCCTTCCGGATGGCCGAAAAAACGTCCGGGTCAGTTTGATTCAAGAAAGACATAGCGCAAGAATCCTCTTCCTCTTTAAGTCTCGTCTTTGATGCGAGTGCCGAGCTCTTGCTCCACTTGAGCGATCTTATCCAAACGGCGCTGGTGCCGACCTCCCGCAAAGGGGGTCTGAAGCCAAATATCGAGAATCTGTTCGGCCAGGAATCTCTCGGTCACCCCACCACCCAGCACCAGGACATTAGAATTGTTATGCTCCCGACTCGTCTGGGCCGCCTTAAGGTCATGGACCAAGGCTGCCCGGATGCCGGGGAACTTGTTGGCCAAAATGGACATGCCAATCCCGTTGGTACAAATGAGAACTCCCCGCTCCGCTTCTCCTTTCGACACCTTAAGGGAAACCAACCGCCCGAAATCCGGATAGTCTACGGACTCACTCCCCTTGGTGCCGATATCCTCGACCTCTATTCCCTTGGAGCGGAGGACATGCACCAGGAAGTCCTTAAGTTCCACTCCTCCGTGGTCACTCCCGATAGCGATCGTCATAAAAATAAACAAAATCGCAGGAGCAGGGCCCCACGCGCCACTCTAACTCCTGCGATTGATCTGCTGGCATGGCAGGTAAGTACCCTCGCGACACGACCCAGCGCCGGGCACTTATCCTCTATTCTCTCCCTGATTCGAGAAAAACTTACCTGTGGCTCTCGATGTAGTTAATGACGTCCTGGACCGTTTTGATCTTCTCCGCATCCTCGTCGGAGATCTCCATCTCGTACTCTTCCTCTAGGGCCATCACCAACTCCACGATATCCAGGGAGTCGGCCCCCAGATCCTCTATAAACGAGGCCTGGGGGGTCACCTCATCCTCGCTGACACCCAGTTGCTCACAAACAATCTCCTTCACCCTGGCCTCTACAGATGATGCCATCGTCTCACCTCCTACTTAACTTTTTCCTCACATAAAGAGTCCGCCGTTGACATTGAAAACCTGTCCCGTAATGTAACTGGCTCCCGAGCCTACAAGAAAGGAGACCATCTCCGCCACCTCTTCGCAGGTCCCAAAGCGACCCATAGGGATGGAATGCAGGAACTCTTCCTGCATTTTCGCGGGGAGCTTAGCCGTCATCTCCGTTTCGATGAAGCCTGGGGCCACCGCATTCACCGTAATTCCACGCGTGGCCAGTTCCCGCGCCATGGACTTGGTGAACCCGATAATGGCCGCTTTCGAGGCGGCATAAGCCGATTGCCCCGCGTTCCCTATCTGCCCCACCACCGAGGTCATGCTCACAATCCGACCATACCGTTCCCGAATCATGACTCTGGCAACGGCCTTCGTGCAATGAACGGTCCCGCGGAGATTTACTCCGAGGACTCGATCCCAATCTTCGGCCTTGAGACGGACCAAGAGATTGTCGGATGTCACACCGGCATTGTTGACTAGAATATCAACTTTTTTGTGTTGGTCAACGATTTTTTTTACCGCCTCCTCCACCTGACCCTCCTGGGCCACGTCGAAAGGACAAAGCTGGCCGCTGCCCCCCTCGGCCAAAAGCTGCTG
>Ga0209824_10000783_pt1 | contig 19216 bp, 19 predicted proteins | sample VDWuncwatermetaG_FD_184124 | JGI IMG/M metagenome (GOLD analysis project Ga0209824, IMG submission 184124) | Wastewater microbial communities from Netherlands to study Microbial Dark Matter (Phase II) - VDW unchlorinated drinking water (SPAdes)... ... | reverse complement strand
GGGGAAGAACCATCGTTGCTACTCCTCCACGGCGATGACTACCAGGTGCATGCGGCTAGTAAAGCGCTCCTCGACCTCCTTGTCCCACCAGAAAGACGAGCATTCAATCTGGAGCAGTTTGACGGCCGTGTTGCCCCTTGGGACGAAATCGAAGCGGCCCTGATGACCCCGCCGTTTCTTCCCGGAACGAAAACGGTCTTGGTAGAGAATGCGCCCTACTTCCTCTCGCGCGAGCACAAGGGGGAGGTAGGCGCAAGAGTGCTGCAGCTCTGGGGTGAAGGAAAAAAAGATGAGGCGGGGAAACTTTTTTTGGACCTGCTGATCGTAGAAGGGTGGACTCAGGAAAGATGGGAGAGATCCCGGGACTCGACCTCAAGTGCCGAGCTCGCCGAGCTTTTAGGTGGAGATGGCAGAGAGCTTAAGGAAGAGGTGGAGGGGCTCTTGCTTTTCTGTCGCAACAGCGGAATGGAGTTGAGTCAGCGCAGAGGAGGCGAAGGGCACAGGCTTATGGAGTTTTTGGAGCAGGGCTTGCCCCCCTGGGATGTTCTCCTGATCACCGCCAATGTGGATCGAAGGACCCGTCTTTACAAAAGATTTGAGGAAAAGGGGTCGGTGCTTGACCTAAGTATAGGGCGGGAAAAAAGCGGCAGGATGAGCCGGGAGGCTCTAGCGGAATTCCTCGACCAACGTCTAAAAGAAGGAGGAAAGAAAATCGAGGGGCCCAAGCGCGAGGGATGATCTGCGCGGGCCGGCGCGGAGCTTTGGGCTGTCCATCAGGAATTGGAAAAGCTCTTTCTTTATGTTGGGGAAGAACCGTGGATCAAAGTAAAGGACGTGGAAGAGGTCTTTTCGGACCAGGGAGAGGGATGGGTTTTTGATTTGACCAAGGCGCTGGCGGCGCGGGACTCGGTAGCAGCTCTCAGCCATCTGTTGCGGCTGTTGTCCCAGGGCCATCACCCGTTGGCGCTTCTGGCACCGATCGCGAGCGAGGTGCGCCGGCTCATGGCAGCGCGTCAACTCATAGAGGGAGAGCTTCGCGAGAGATGGAAAGCCGGCATGAGCTATCCGCAGTTTCAGAAGAGCATGCTCCACGACGGGGCGGCGCCGCTGCCAGGAAATCCCTATTTCGTCTACATGAGCTTCAAGAGCGCGGACAACTTCACGCTAAAGGAGCTGGTGCGGTACCTGAGCCTCCTCTATCAAACCGACGTCCGCCTCAAATCAACCGGACATCCTCCGCGCATGGTGATGGAGAGGTTGATCCTGGAGATGTGCCGGCCCCTTCGGGCAATACAAAATGAAAAGTGAAAAATACAAAATCCTTTTTCTTTCTGCACTTTGCATTTTGCACTTTGCACTGTTTTCTCTCGAGGCCTGGGCCGGCATGGCAGTTCAGGCATGCTTCAGCCCCCTGGGAAAGTGTTCCAGCCATATTGTTCGAGAGTTAGCTCAAGCCCAAAAGGAGATCCTGGTGGCGATCTATGCCTTTACCAGCGATGATCTCGCCTGGGCGCTGGCCAAGGCGCGGCAACGCGGAGCAAAGGTGCAAGTGATCTTGGACAAGGAATTTGACGCCGGCAACGAGAGTTCCAAGGGAACATTCCTGGAACAGCAAGGGATCTCGGTCCGGCGCATCTCCGGGCTCAACAAAGGGAGTCGCGCAAGAGGGGCCGGGCTCATGCACCAAAAGTTCGCCGTCATTGACCGCGGAGTGCTCTTAACCGGGTCTTACAACTGGACGGTGTCCGCAGACAACATTAACGACGAAAATTTGCTCATTTTCCGCGCTGCCGGACCTTTGGCAGACGATTACCGAAAGGAGTTCTTCCGCCTGTGGGAGAAGAAAAAGTGAGACGGCTCTCCACCGGCATAGTTTTCCTCGTTGCCGGCGCATTCCTGGCCGGTCTTCTTTCCCATTTTCTCTACCAGCGCTGGAGCGCGCCTGGTCTCATAGGCCAGGGCTACTCTGTGAGCTTCTCTCCTTTGCCTCCTCCAGCTCCGCGACAGGCGGAAATCCCGCTCCTAGAAGCGAGGGAGGTGGAAAAGATCAGGGCCCTTAGTGGAAATCAGGCCAGGATTAGGGGAAGGGTCTACCGCGTGGGCCATTCAGCCAAAAGCAACACCTATTTTCTTAATTTCGGCCCTGCGCGTTCTTCTTTCACGGGCGTTATCTTCGCATCTGCCCTGGAGTCCTTCGAAACACGTAAGATGCTCCCTAAGAGCTATGAAGGCAGAGAGGTGGAGCTTACGGGGGAGATCAAGGACCATCCGAAATACGGCGTGGAGATGATCCTTGAAGATCCGGCGCAGATCAAGGTCCTGGACTGAGATTTCTAACGCTAAAAAAAAGATTGGAAAAAAATTTCTTTGGAGTAAAATATAAGGCCGATGGAGAAGGAGCAAAAGAAGTGCATGATCTGCGCCAAGGAGACGCCGCTCAAGGGGGGGATCTGCGAACCGTGCCAGGAGCGGATACGTAGAGAGGCGATGGGGGAGCAGGCGGATGCGCGCATCCAGGCGGAAAAAGAGCTAAAAAAACATGGGATCACCCCGGACCGGGAGAAAGGGAAAAAAAGGGAGACGGAGGGGCGATAAACGAAGTTAGGCGAAGATTATCGGCCCGACATGGAGGAAGAGATGGACGATAAGAAAATTATCGAAAGGGCCGAGAAGCTCTTCCACGAGGCCTACCGCTGTCAGAGGGAGGGAGAGCTGGAAGAGGCGATTCGTCTCTACCGGGAATCGATCCGTTGCCACCCTACCTCGGAGGCCTACACATTTCTGGGCTGGAGCTTAAGCTTCCAGGGACACTACGAAGAGGCGATCGAAGAATGCAAGAAGGCGATTGCAGTCGACCCGGATTTTGGCAACCCCTATAACGATATCGGGGCCTATCTTATCAACTTGGGGAGGCCGGATGAGGCGATTCCGTGGCTGGAAAAAGCGCTGCGGGCAGCACGCTATGAAGCCTACCATTATCCCCACTGCAATCTAGGACGCGTCTACCTGGCCAAAGGAATGTTAATAAAAGCCCTGGAAGAGTTTGACAAAGCGCTCGCCATTGAACCCAACTATGATTTCGCCCGTCAGGCCGCTGAGGCTATCCAGCAGCAGCTTCACTGAAGGAGAGCCCATCCGGACCACTCCACGGACGCTGGAATTCCGAAACGGGCTGCAAACGCAACAAAATACTACCCGAAGTTCCAATATTGTGATATATTCAACTCGTTTAAAGCTGAAGGTAGAGGGATGTTGAAGATCCTATCAGCGCAGCACCACAACCAAGGAGGATAGGCGGTCCTGAAAAGCAAAAGACATCCGAGTTTTTTTTCCATCCCGGCCTTTTTCCTCTTATTGTCCATCGCTTCCCCGGTTTGGTCCTCTTTTTCCGAGGAAATGCTCACCGCACGGTCAGCTTTTCTGGTAGACGCGACCACGGGGCAGGTTCTTTACCAACGGGAGCCTGACCTGCCCCTGCCCCCGGCAAGTACGACGAAGATTATAACTGCGATTGTTGCCTTAGAAAGTGACCGGCGGGGAAAAGATCTCTTGAGTGTAACCAAGTCGGCAACCCATGTCCCTTCTTCCAAGCTCTACCTCCGCCCGGGTCAGGCAATGACCATTGATGACCTGCTCTACGGCCTGCTGCTCTCTTCCGCCAACGACGCCAGCCTGGTGTTAGCGGAAGGCATTGCGGGATCGGTGGCCCGTTTTGCGGAGATGATGACCAACAAGGCGCGTGAGATAGGGGCGACCAACAGCCATTTCACAAATCCCCATGGGCTCACGGCCCCGGAACACTATTCGACAGCAAGGGACATGGCATTGATTTTCAATTACGCGATGAAAAACCCCGCCTTTCGGGAAATCGTCCAGACCAAGACGTCCTCGGTGAGTTCCGTCTCTTCCGCAAAGACCCAAAAGGTGCGCCATATAGCCATACGCAATCACAACCGGCTCCTTTGGAACTTTGAAGGCGCCATTGGAGGGAAAACCGGGTACACCCACGCTGCCCAGAAGTGTTTTGTCGGCGGGGTATCGCGCAATGGAGTAACGCTGATCGTTGCTATTTTTGGCTCGCGAGATCTGTGGGGGGACACGAGAAGACTCCTCGAATATGGGCTGCAGAATTACGAAACTCTTAAGACCTTCTCCACGACGAGCGCGCCGGTTTTTTCAGATGGCCAGGTCTTCCCGTGGAAAGAAAAACCCTCATCTCCCCTCTTTTCCTGGGAAGAGGAGAGAAGGGTCCGCTCCTCCAGCGGATACGTTCTCCAAATCGCCTCTTTCCGAGAACGGGACCGCGCCGAGTCTCTGCAAAGGTCGATTACCGAGGGGGGCTATCAGTCTTTTTTGGAAAAGGTTTCTCTGAACAATGGCGAGACCACCTACCGGGTAAGAGTTGGTCCCTATCCCCAGTTGACCCATGCTCAGGAGGCGGCGCGGGAGATTGAGAACAAGAGTGGTTTTAGAGCTATTATTATCCCTGTGGCTGCCGTAGCTCCACCCGCAGAAAGACCGAGCTAATCCTTCCTTTTCGGCTGGCTTTAGATCAGATTTCAACCACTATTCCGTCTTCTGCTAACTCGACCGACACCTCTCCTCCAGACAGTTGCTTTTTCTCCCCCAGGAGTCTAGACTTTCGTCGTGACCGGGAACAAGCGACCCTTCTTCACGCGCTACAGCACCAGCCTTTGGATCCGCTTTTTGCGTTTCAATCTCATTTCTAACAAGAAACTGCAGGACGACCTGGAAAAACTACAACTCACCTCGCCGCAGTTTTACGTCCTGGCGACTATCGGTTACGCTGGCGGGCTCCCTTTCGGCGAGATCGGCGAAAAGATGATGGTCACGGTCAGCAACCTCACCGGCATTGTGGACCGGCTGGAGGAAAAAGGATTGGTCGCCCGTGAAAGAGATGCTCATGACCGGCGGGTAATCCGCGTTCGGCTGACCGAAAAGGGTTCCAAGTTGTATAAGAATACTATCCCCCTTTTTGAAAAAAGCATTTCGCAATTTTTCTCGCCGCTGGACAAATCACAACAGAAAGAGCTTTCCTCCCTTTTGCGCAAATTGATCCGGGTCTCCTGGGCGCACTGAAGTGTTCGTGTCCGTCAGGAGCACGAGTCACGGTATTAGCGTTGACAAGCGATATTTAACAAATATAAAGTTTATATGTTAACGGTATAACCATGGAAGAAGAAAAGAAAAAGCAGGGGCCCATGGGGCTGGAGCGCGTAAAGAAATGGCTATATGCCAAAGGGCTGGAAGAACGTAGCGCCGGTTGCGTTCTTTGCGGCTCTTGCTACGGTCACGGACCGGTCAATCCGATGGAGGACCATCCCGGCTTTAAAACCAAATGCCCCCCCTACGAGTTCTATCGCTTCCAGCGCTTCACCCCCAAATCGCGCTGGCTGATGTCGCAGCGCGTCTTTCACGGCCTCGACTCCATCACCCCCGAACTCAAAGAGGTCATCTACACCTGCACGACCTGCCTCATGTGCCAGGAGATCTGCGGCGTGCGTGATGACGGCTACGGCCCCTGGGACATCAGTGTGGCCATGCGCGAGGAGATAACCGAGAAAGAAGGGCCGCTCGCGGCCCATCGCCCGCTCCTGGAAGGGCTGCAACTCCACAACAACCCCTGGTCTCTCCCCAAGGACGAGCGCGGGCAATGGGCCAAGGGGTTGGGATTAAAAAAATTAGGGGTGAAAAAAAGTTCCACCCTTCTCTTCGCCGGCTGCTCGGCGGACCGGCCCAGCGGAAGGCCGGGAGCCATTGCGCTCGCCAAGCTCATGAAACAGGCGGAAGAGGATTTTGTCATTTTGGCAGAGGAAGAGAGCTGCTGCGGCCTCTATGCGAATGATCTTGGCTTTCGCAAAGAATATCACCGCCTGCAGGAGGAAAACCTTCAGGCGGTGCAACAAGCCGGGATCAAAAGGATCGTGATTGCCTGCGGGAGCTGCCGCCGAATTTGGCAGGACTACCCCAAGGAGGAGATGCGGGGGATCGAAGTGCTTCATGGCGTCGAGTACGTAGATAGGCTCGTGCGGGAAGGGAAGCTAAAATTCAGCAAGACCATGAAAACCAAGGTCACCTATCATGATCCCTGCCATCTCGGCAGGGGCTGCGGCGTCTATGAGGCGCCGAGAAATATCCTGCGCTCCATTCCCGGCGTTGAGCTGGTGGAGATGGCGCGCAACCAACGCTGGTCCTGGTGCTGTGGCGGCGGAGGCGGGGTGCCCGAAGCCTTTCCCGATCTCGCTCAATGGAACGCCGAGGACCGCCTGCGCGAGGCAGAGCAAACCGGAGCGGACCTTCTGCTTACTACCAGCGCGCTCTGTCTCCGGAGCTTTGCCGGATGCCAGAACTCCCGCCTGCAAAGCCAAGAGCTACTGGAATTCATCTACCAGGCCGTTTAACGGATGCTAAAAGAAGCTCACTTCACGCCGGCGAAAATGCTTTCCCTTCTGGGCCTCAAGGCCGGATCTCTGGCGCCCTTCGCCCTGATCCCCGGGCCCAAGGAGCGCAGCCAGAAGATCCTTGCAGCCATAGACGACCCGAGGAAGAATTTCTCCTTCCTGGATTATGAGATGTACACCGGGACGCACAACGGGAAAAAGGTCACGGTGGGCAACGGCGGACGCTATGCGCCCGATACGGCGATCACGACGGAGATATTGTGCGCAGGCGGGGTCGAGTCTCTCATCCGAATCGGCAGCTGCGGCTCCTTGCAAGAAGACGTAAAGATCGGCGATCTTGTGATCGTGACAGGAGCGCGGCGCGGCGAGGGGACGACGAGTTATTACGTGCCGAGAAACTTCTCCACGCTTTCTCACCCCGAGATCATCCGCGCCCTGGAGGAAGCGGCAAAAAGTCTGAAGGTCCGGTATCACCTCGGCTGGGTCTACACCACGGACGCCCTGTTTCAGGAAACGCCGGAGCTCATCGCGGAGCTCGAACAGCAGCGGGTTTCAGGGATCGACATGGTCACGTCGACCTTTCTCACCATCGCCCAGGTACGCCATAAGAAGGCCGGAGCGATTCTGGCCGTATCGGACGAATGCCTCAAGGGCAAGATGGGTTTCCGCGATCCTATTTTTCTCGAAGCCGAAGAAAAGATGGTCGAGGTCGGGCTCGAAGCGATTCACCTCCTGGGCTGAAAAACGATGAAAGCCGTACAGAGCCCTCTCTTTGTACCAGCGCTCTGGGAAAAAGAGCACTTCAAGATCCTCGATGAGACCTTGCTCCCCTGGAAGATAGAATACATCACGGTCAACGAGACCTCCGAGGCGCTGCGGGCGGTAAAGGAAATGAAGACCCGGGCCTTCGGCCAGGTGCTAACTTTTCTTTACGCCGCGGCGCTGGTAGCGCGAGGCGCCAAGACACAAAACTCTGAACCTCTGAGAGAGCGGCTTGTCCGATTAGTGGAGGAATTCACCGAAGCGCGGCCGACCTTCGATTTTGGAGGCATCGCCAAATATTTCGACCCCTGGTTCCAAGGGCTTTCACCAGGCGAAGAAACGGGGAGCTGGCTCGAAGGAAAAATTCACGAGCTGGTCGCAATCATTCAGAGAACGAGAATGGAAAGGGCCCGGTGCGCGGCCGATCTCCTGCCAGACCCGTGCCGGCTTCTTACCCATTGCAACATCAGCGGAGAGCTCGTTGCCGTGGCTGAGTGGTGCCGAGAGATGGGGAAGGAGATCCAGATCATGGCCACGGAAACGCGCCCCTACCTGCAGGGCTCCCGTCTTACGGCGTGGGAGCTATCCCAGGCGGGCTTTCGTGTCGCTTTGATCCCCGATTGCGCGGTCGCGCAGGTCATGGCCAAGGGGGAAGTTAATGCCGTGGTGGTAGGAGCGGATCGATGCGCCCAAAACGGCGATGTCATCAACAAAGTGGGGACCTATCCGATAGCCCTCATGGCCAAAGAACATGGCATCCCTTTCTATGCCTTGGTGCAGAACCCGGGCTCCCTGGCAAGCGGAAAGGATGTTCTCATTGAAGAGCGGCCGGTAGCCGAGCTTTTCAATTTCCAAGGTCGGTCCCATATCCCCGAAGGCCTCCAGGGACGCTATCCGGCCTTCGATGTCACGCCCGCCTCTTTGATCTCCTCCCTGATCGGCTTCGATGGCGCCTTCACGCCTGAGAGTTTCAGGCAAAGATTTCAAAATACCCACGCTGCCGCTAGCAATGGGAAGAAGGAGAAGGAGCCATATATTCTGCTTTATGGCATTCCAAAGAGCGGCAGTTATTCCCATCTCTCAAGCGCCCTCAAGGCACAACGGGCTCAAACCGTCCTGGTTCCGGAGATGCGCCCTGAACTATGGGGCGTGCATGTGATTGCTCGCGAGCTTCTTGAGAGAAACATCCCGACGACACTCATCTCCGACAACATGATGGGCGCGTTTTTCGCCCAGGGACAGATCAAGCGCCTTTATCTTTTCTACTCGGAACTCAGCGAAAAAGGGCCCGTCGGGATCTGCGGCTCTCTGCTCGCCGCGCTCCTGGCAGCCGCTCACGGGGTTTCCGTCGAGCTATTGGCATCCGAAGAAGCGCGGCAATCCCCCTTGGACCGGGAGGTCTCCACCTTTATGGGCGAGAAGGTCTGCCCTGACAGGGTCACGATTTATCCCATCGAAAGGGAAGTAATCCCCTGGTCTCTATTCAAGGAGAACAAGGAAGGCGCTCATGAGAAGGATTGAACGCGAGATCATCCATTTCGGGAAACTGCTATTTGAACGCCGTCTGATCAGCGGCTGGGGAGGAAACATCAGTTGCCGCCTCGCCAAGGACCGTTTCCTGATTACCGGGCAGCATACCTCCCTGGCCTTTCTCAGTCCCAAGGACCTGGTGGAGATCGATCGGCAAGGGAAACCCATCAAGAAGAAACAACAGCCCTCCAGCGAAACCCCGCTCCATCTGGCAGCTTACAACGGGACGGAGGCAAAGGCCGTGATTCACGTGCACCCTCCCATGGTCCTGGCCTTCTCGCTCACCCACCAAAGCTTTGTCCCGCTGAGCTTCGAGGAGAAATACACCGTTGGAGAAGTCCCCATACTTCCCCAGGAAACTCCCACGGTAACGGAAACCGAAAGAGTGGTAAAAGAGCTAAGGCTCCGTCCGATCGTTATCCTCCAAGGCCACGGCACAGTCGCGGTGGGAAAAAATTTGCGCGAGGCCTTTCTTCTAACCGACCTCCTGGAAGAGGCGGTCCATTGCCAATTCTTCAAGCACGAAACCGGAGTCCGGGCCGAATCGGGGCAAAGTTCGACCACCCCGAAAGGAGAAAGCCCGGCTCAAAAAGAGGGGCACGCGCTTTTCTCCCGAGAGCATCTGACCGCTCTCATAGAGAGCGCCAATAGCGATCCCGAGTTTCAAAGCCAGGCTAGCCAGTCCGACCTCACGACCACACTGACACTCCATCTGGAAGAGACCAATACTCCTTGGACGGTCCACTTCGAAGGGGGCAAGATCACCAAACTAGAGGCCGGAGCGGAGGGGGAATTTGTCATCAGCGGGAAAAGAGAGTGGTGGGAGGCGGTTTTTCAACGGCGCATCGATCCCTTCCTCGCGACTCAGCAGGGAAAGCTAAAGCTTGAACGCGGCGAGCTGTGGAAACTCTCTCAATGGTTTAAACCTTTTCAGCGAGCCTTCACGTTATGGCAGACCATCCCCATCAAGTAGGATTTTTCGTCGGCGACGTCCTGGCAGGAGCCGCGGAAAAATATCCGGAGAAAACCGCGCTCATCTCCAGGGATGAGGGGCTTAGCTTCTCGCAGGTGAACGAAAGGGTCACGTGCTTGGCGAAGCACCTGCAGGGGGAAGGCATAAGGCAAGGAGATCGAGTGGGCCTTCTGTTGCCCAACTCTCTTGCCTTTGCGCTTAGCTACTACGCCACCCAAAGAGTGGGGGCGGTTACAGTCATCCTGGATGCACGGCTTAAGGGAAAAGAGTTGGCCGGGGTCTTACAGGATGCTGACTTGAGTCTTCTAATCACTCACCAGCGTCTGATACCTGAAATTGACGAAGCACTTCAGAGCTTTAGCCGGCTCGCTCTGTGGATCGTTGAAGGAAAGGGAGAGCAGAGTTTTGACAAAAGACTCTCCCCGGCGCCGGGCTCTTTTGACCCGCCGAAACTTCACCCAGAGAACGACGCCTTGATCCTCTACACCTCGGGAACTACGGGAGAGCCTAAAGGTGTAGTCCTCAACCACATTAACTTGGCCCAATTCCCCCGTTGCACTACCGAGGTATGGAAAACCAATTCTGATTCTGTATGGGGTTGCATCCTACCCATGTCACACATCTCGGGCCCGATTTACTTAAATGAAATCGCCGACAAGGGAAGCTCCATGGTCATCTTTGACCAGTTTAACCCTGTCACCTGGCTTGAGGGCATTGAGCGCCACAGGATCACCATCTTTCACGGCGTGCCGACGATTTTTCAGCTTCTCTTGAGCGTCCCTGACATAAGAAGTTACGACACGAGCAGTGTGCAGCTGGCAGGCATGATGGGTACCACGGTTCCCTTGGCGCTCATGCGCGCTTTCAAGACAGCTCAGCCCCATATCAAAGTCATTCAGGGATACGGTCTGACAGAGACCTCACCTCTGATTACCATTACCGAGCCCCAACAAGCCGACGCCAAGATGGCAAGCATCGGCAGGGCTGTTCCCGATGTGGAGGTAAAAATCGCCGACGAGAGAGGCCGCGAGGTTCCCGAAGGGGAGGCGGGGGAGATCATCACGCGCGGGCCGCATGTGATGACGGGCTATTTCCGCAGACCCGAAGCAACGGCCGAGCGTATTCGTGACGGGTGGCTTTACACCGGAGATATCGGTCGGCGCGACAGCGACGGCTACTATTACCACCTGGGAAGAAAAGACGACATGATCATCACCGGCGGGCTCAACGTCTACCCGGCCGAGGTGGAGAATATGCTATGCGAGCATCCCAGGGTCCAGGAGGCCGTGGTCTTCCCGATCCCTGATCCCAAAAGAGGCAATGTTATCGGCGCCGCCGTGGTCCTGCGTCCGGGGGAAAAGATCGTTGAAAAAGAATTGTTTACCTTTCTCCGCTCGAACCTGGCAAATTTCAAGGTGCCGCAGAAAGTAAAGATCCGTGATTCCCTGCCGCGAACATCAAGCGGCAAGGCCGTCAGAGACGCCTCCGTCCTACTTTCGGATTAATTGCGTAACTCTGTGAAAAAGCCTTCTGAAAATAACGAAGAGTTGCTGGACAGGGTAAGACAGGTAGGCGGACTCGTCTTGGGGGTCTCTGACAACCGGAACTGGATCGCGCTCTTCAACGAAGGAGACCTTATCCACACCAAGACGGTTCATCTCCCTGCTGATACGCTATTCGATGTCTTCGTCGAGGAGATCCCTCACAAGACGACTGTCTACGAACACCCGCGCACGATGATTTATTTTACCGGCCCGTGTGACATAGAAATCTGCCGCGACGGCGACAAAATAATTGTCAGAGGATGCCAGCCGGAGAAAGGGTAAAGGGATCAAGGGTTAAAGGGTAGGAGCAGAATCTACTTCTGTAAACTTCGAAAAAGCGGGTGTAAAATCAAAAGCTATCGTGCCTTTCTCCCCTCCCCGGTTTTTTACAATGTGAAGCTGGACGGCCCGGTTGGGCTCGGTCAGCTTTTTGGTTCGCTCCAGATCCTCCTCCATCACCAACACCACCTCCGCGCCGGCAACTCTTTCAGCCCATTCCTGAGGCGCCGCGCCATGAGATGTCCCTGCTCTCCGCAAGTCCGGCCAGGTAGCCAGAATCGGCACTTGCAGATGAGCGGCCACTCCTTGGAGCATCTCGGTAACTAAAGGAAGCCGCTCATCGAATGGCCGGTCCGAAGATCCCAGACGCTGGCTGTCATCGATAACGACCATGACTTGCTCAGATCTCTTTATCTCCTTAACTCTTCGGACCTGCTCTTCTATTTCCCTGAGATTTGTTTTCTCACCGCCCTGAAAGAGATAAATGAGATCCAGCCAATCCCTTGCTTCCTCCGCCGCCCGTTTGACTTTTTCCCAGCTCGGAGGCATCTGCTCGGGGTCCGCACCACGCCTCTTGGGCGCCCCATACCAATGGAGAAGAAAACTGCTCCCTCTGCGGATCTCCCTGCCCTCGACACCGCTCAGGCGCGCCAGGGTTCTAATTCGCAACTCTTTTTTATTCTCCGTGAAACTAAAAAATATTGCCGGCACGGAATTGTGCGATGCCACCTGGTCGCAGAGCTGTCTAGCGAAGGCGGTCTTGCCGCACGAGGGCGGTCCGATCAGCAGGTAGAGACCCGGGAGAAGACCGTTTAGGGCGCGGCTCAGACTGGAAAAGCCCGATTCTAGCCCAGCTATCTCCCTAACCGCACCGCCGGTCTCAAGCTCCGCAAGAACGGCCTCCATCTCCTCCGCTTCAGAAAATAATGGCTGTTTTTCGCCCATAAGTATTCAAGGAGATTACCCATTTTACCGCACCTGGGCAAGGCAAAGTTTATATTGACAAGGGGGGCGATTTCTACTAACCCTTTAGCCGCTCCTACCTTAAGGAAGGCGGGGCAAAGGAAGGGAGGCAAAGAACCATGGAAGAAGAAGTCAAAGGAAAAGGCGTTTCCCGACGCGACTTCTTGAAAGGTCTTGGCGGTGGCGCCATCGGCACCGCCGTCATTTCCACAGGACTGTTAGACCCGGGAAAGGTCGAGGCCTATCCAACAGAGTCCATAGGCACTAGCCGTGGCAAATCAGCGGTTAACCTCAAGGTCAACGGCAAGGCGTACCGCCTGGAAGTGGAACACCGCGAAACGCTGGCCGAGGCTTTGCGCGATCAACTCGGATTCACCGGAACGAAAATCGGCTGCGACCGCGGCGAGTGCGGCGCCTGCACCGTGGTCATCAACGGACGCAATATCTACTCCTGCAGCCAGCTCGCTGTCTGGATGCAGGGGAAGGAAATCCTCACCATCGAGGGGCTGGCAAGGGGAGAAAAGCTCGATCCTCTTCAGGAAGCCTTCATCGAAGGCGACGGTCCGCAATGCGGTTTCTGCACGTCGGGCCAGATCATGTCGGGAAAGGCCCTGCTGATGCGTAACTCCAATCCCACCGAGGCTCACGTCAAAAAGGAGCTTTCAGGGAATCTCTGCCGCTGCGGCAACTATAACCGCGAGGTAGCGGCAGTACTGGCAGCCGCGGCAAAGGGTCGATAAGGAGGATACCATGGCGCAACAACAGTTCTCCGTCGTTGGCAAGAAGACTCCTCGCATTGACGCTTACGAACGGGTCACGGGGCAGGCCCAGTACGCGGGAGATTACCAGCTTCCTAACATGCTCTATGCGCGCGTCCTGCGCAGCCCTTACCCGCACGCAAAAATCGTCAGCATCGACGCCTCAAAGGCCGAGAAGCTGCCGGGCGTCAAAGCTGTCATCCACCACCAGAACAGCCAGGTCCCGTGGGCCAGCGGGGGGCTGACGCAAAAGAGAATGATCTTCAACAATCCGGTTCGGTATGTGGGGGATGCGGTGGCAGCAGTTGCAGCCACCGACCGCCACATCGCTGAAGATGCCCTCAGCCTTATCGAGGTCAAGTACGAAAAGCTCCCGCATGTTTTGGACGCCAATGAGGCCCTCAAGCCCGACGCCCCCAAAATCTACCCCAAGGGGAATCTATCGGTAGGCGACGGCCGCGTCAGCGCGCCGATTACAGAGCAGTGGGGAGATCTGGAGAAGGGATTTAAAGAGGCGGACAAAATCTTCGAGGACACATACATCAGCAAGCATGTCAACAACGCGCAGCTTGAGCGCAGGGCGAGCCTGGCGAAGTGGGACGGAGGAAAGCTCACAGTCTGGGCTTCCACCCAGGGCGTCTCGAACACCCGCACGGACATTGCCAAAGACCTGGGTCTGCCCCTCAGTAAAGTGCGGGTGATCTGCAAGTACATGGGCGGGGGGTTCGGCAATAAGAACCAGGCCCAGGACTACGATCTCATGACCGCAGTCTTGGCCAGGGTCACCGGCCAACCGGTCAAGCTCGAATTCACCCGGGAAGACGACTTCATCGGCATGCACGGCCGCTGGGCCTCGGAACAGCGCTACAAGGTCGGAGTGAAGAATGACGGAACCATCACCGCCGTGGACTTTTACGGGGTGACCAACATGGGCGCTTACCGCAAGCAGACCGGCGATTTGGGCGGCTGCGACTTCTACCAAATCCCCAATTTCAAGAAGGTGGTCAATCCGACGCACACCAATACCGTGATCGGCGCGAATTACCGGGCGCCGTCCTATCCCGAATCGGTTTTCGGCTTCGCCTCCATGCTGGATCAGATCGCCTATGAGCTGGGAGTCAATCCCTACGACCTGTTTTTGAGGAACAGGGCCCGCCTGTCCAAGGGCAAGATTCCCTTCACTTCCAACGCCCAGGAAGAGTGCATTATCGAAGGAGCCAAGAGAATCGGCTGGAAGGAAAAATGGCACAAGCCGGGCGCCGCCCCCGGCCCGAAGAAGCACGGAATTGGAATGGCTCTCGGAGGTTATCCCTTCAGACTCGGGCTTGGGGCAGCCACGATTCGGGTCAACCCGGACGGCACGGCCCATGTCCTGGTCGGAGTGGTCGATATAGGAACCGGCGCCAAGAGCACGATGGCGATCGTTGCCGCCGAGGCGTTGGGAATCCCGCTCAGCCAGATCCAGCTCACCAACGGCGACACGGATGTCACTCCCTTCTCCATTGGCGAGTCGGGAAGTCGCACTACCTCCTTCACGGCGCCGGCCGTGATCGCCGCAGCAGAGGACGTAAGGAAGCAGATCTTTAGCATCGCAGCGCCAGAGCTAAAGGCAAAAGCGGAGGATCTGGATCTCAAAGACGGCATCGTCTTCGTGAAGTCAGACCCTGCTCAAAAGCTGCCTCTCAACAAGGCGCTGAGGAGGGTGGAATCCGAGTTGATCGGCCGGGCCACGACCAACCCGACCTGGAAGGGCGTAGACGGAAAAAGCTTCGCCGCCCACTTCGCCGAGGTGGAGGTGGATATCTTCACGGGACAAGTAAGAATCACAAGGTACGTAGCGGCGCACGACAGCGGCACGATCATCAATCGGCTCGCCGCCGAGAGCCAGATGAAGGGAGGCGTGGTGCAGGGAATCGGCATGGCCCTCACGGAAGAACTCCTGACCGACAGGCCAACTGCGATTCCGATCAACCCGAATTATCGCGACGCGAAAATTCCCACACATCTGGAGGTTCCGGAAGTCGAGGTGATCTTTATCGAGCCCTACGATCCTTACGGCCCCTTTGGAGGCAAGTCGGTGGGCGAGCCGCCGATTACGCCGGCCGTGGCCACAGTCGCCAACGCGATTTTTAACGCCACCGGGAAGAGGATCAAAGAGATCCCCATCACGCCGGACAAGATCCTGCGGGCTGTCCAGGTCTAACCCAGGAGGAGAGGGCCATGAAGAGTTTTGAAAATATCGATGTGAAGAGTGTTAAGGAGGCGGCTGGGCTGCTGCGGAAGTTTCATCAGGATAAAAAGAGCGCCGCGGTCGTTGCCGGAGGCAGCGAGTATTTGCAGCTAATGAAGGACCGGGTGGTCACGCCTCAATACCTGATCAATTTAAAGACGATCCCCGGCCTCAACTACATCAAAGAAGAGAGAAGCGGCTTTCGGATTGGTGCCCTGGCAACCCTTACGGAGATCGAAGAGCACAAAGGGATGCGCGAGAAGCTCCTCTTCCTCTCCGAGGCCGCTGGCGAGGCTGCCTCCCCTCAAATCCGCAATGCCGGCACGATCGGGGGAAACATCTGCCAGCGTCCCTTCTGCTGGTATTTCCGTTCCGCCAATTTTACCTGCCTGCGCAAAGGAGGAGAGATCTGCTACGCTGTCGACGGAGATAGCCGCTATCATGCGATTTTTGCCGGTGGACCATGCTTTATCGTCCATCCGTCCGACCTCGCGCCCGCTCTCATCGCCTTGGGGGCCGGGATCAAACTTGCCGGACCGGCAGGCGAGAAGACTATTCCACTGGAAAAGTTCTTCGTCCTTCCCCAGGTGGACTACAAACGGGAGAATATTCTCCAGCCAGGCGAGATCCTTACTGAAGTCCAGATTCCCCATCCCAGGGCGGGCAGCAAAGGCTTCTATCATAAGGTCCGCGAGAGGCTTGCCTGGGATCACGCCATCGTGAGCGTATCGGCGGTGGTGCAGGCCAAAGGCGGGGTCTGTCAGGAGGCCCGCGTAGTGCTAGGGGGCGTGGCGCCGATCCCCTGGCACGCCGCTAAGGCAGAGGATTTTCTCCGGGGGAAAAAGGTTGACGAGGGCAGCGCTCAGAAGGTTGCCGAGATCGCTCTGGAAGGGGCCAGGCCCATGAAATACAACGCCTACAAAGTCGGCCTGGCAAAATCCCTGATCCAGCGGGCGCTGCTGGCGTCGGTGTAGCTCTAGGCCGCGCCTCAGGACTAAAAGCAACAGAGGTCGTAGAGCTCACCTTTATCCGAGCACCCCGACCAGGTGAACTTCAATCCCGTTACTCATTCCTGTAATCTAGTCCCATGGTAGAGCCTGCTGCACCCAAGAACGCCTCGACGGTCATCCTCATTCGCCCTGAAACCAGCGGAAGAAAATTCGAGGTCTTCTTGACCCTTCGTCCCCCGGAGATGAATTTCATGGGGGGGGTTTATGTCTTTCCAGGGGGCAGCGTGGAGGAAGAGGACTACTCCGAGGAGATGTTGATGCGCTGCCGCGGCCTGTCGCGAACCGAGGCCCAGCAGATCCTTGGAGGCGAACTGAGTCCCGAGCTTTCCATAGGTCATTGTGTGGCGGCAATCAGAGAACTCTTCGAAGAGACGGGAATCCTCTTGTCGGTCACTGAAAACGGCGAACCCATGGACACGAGGCAGGGGAAAATTAAAAACAGCTTAGCTGACAAGCGGAAATTCCTGGTTGAAGGGGGCGTCAATTTCCGGCTCCTGCTGGAGTCGGAGGGACTCTATTGCGACGTGAGCCGCCCAGTTTATTTCTTTCACCGGGTAACACCAGAGAAGTATGCCAACCGATTCGATGTCCGCTTCTACCTTGCTCAACTGCCGCCAGACCAAAGTCCGCTTTCATGCTCGGAGGAAGTTGTGAAGAGCCTTTGGATGACTCCAGACGGGGCATTGGACCATGCGCAGAGAGGCGAGTTTCCCCTGATGCCACCTACTCTTTTAGTACTACAGACCCTGGCCGCTTTTGACTCCTGGCGGAGTCTTTGCGGCCAGTATCAACTCAGATAAACAAATGATCTCTCGCAATCTTACAGCTGGTGTACCCATGGGAGGGTATGTGATAAGGTGAGGCTAAGAGATTTTCGACCACTGGGCCGAGGCCGCGGCTCCCCTACCTTAAACATCGAGAACACAGGAGGAAAAAACCGTGTTATCCAGCATGAGATCATTTCAGCGGAGCACAATCGGTCTGGCCGCCGTCTTGCTGGCCGGGATGATTGTCGTGTTGTCCTCTGTCGGTTTGTCAGCTACCGCGGCAGTCGGCGCTGAACTCACGGAATTTGAAGTAGGGATTTCAGCGCAGGTAGTGACAGTTTTTCCCCTGTGGATGGCCGAGGCCGGCGGCCTTTACAAGAAAGAGGGCTTGAAGGTCCAGGTGCTCAGCATGGAAGGGGGAACCAGAGGCATCCAGGTGCTTCTATCCGGCAAGATCCAGGCAATGCATGTGGGGCTCGGGCCGGTAGCGCAAGCCAATAAACAGGGTGCGGACTTGCGCCTCATTGCGTCCTCAAGCAACAGCATCCCTTTCACCATTTTTTCCGCTCCTGATGTGAAAACAGCAATGGACTTAAAAGGCGGAACGGTAGGTATCAGTACCTTTGGCTCGGAGAGTGATATCGCCGTCACCCTGGCTTTGAAACAACTGGAGCTTAGTCGCAAGGACGTGACCGTCGTGCAGATGGGCGGCACCTCGCAACGTCTGGCCGCGCTCCTGGCCGGGCAGGTGAAAGCGGTGCCCCTGCTCGAACCCGCCAGCACCACTGCCCGCGAACAAGGGCTTAACCCCCTGGTGGATCTCGCTGCAGCCAATGTTCCCTGGGTCTTTGACGCTGTCGTAGTCAGGCGAAGCTACCTGGAAAGCCACCGTGACCTGTTCACGCGGTTTCTCAGGGCATACATCGGCGGAGCCTATCTCGCCCTCGCCGATGAGAAGCGCGCCAAGGAGCTGATCGCTTTGCAGTTCAGGACCAACGATCCCAAGGTGATCAACGCCACCTACAATGACTTCAAGCGGCTGATGCCGCTGGATGCTGAGCCCTCGCGCGCCGGCGCTGAAAACGTGATCGAACAGCTCCAGGCCATTGGGATCAGTGTGGGGAGCAAGAACATGGAAGATCACCTGGATACGAGCATTATCCAGACGTTAAAAAAAGAGGGCTTCTTCTCTGCGTTGAAGCGCCAATACGGCCTGCCGTAAAAAAGAACAAACTTAGAATGAGAGAGGGTCCTGCCCGGCGCTACCGGCCGTCTTGGATTGCCCTATTTCTGACCTTGGCCTTCTGCCGTCGCGGTGAAAGCCGAGCCAATTCCACTGCTCGGGATAGCGACGAACCACGGCCTCCAGATAGCAAGTAAACAAGGTTACGTTCGCCCTGACATCTTCCTGCAGATCTCCTGTTCTAATGAGATCGATTTCCTGCCCGATGCGAAGGATCAGATGATCCTTCTCGTCTCGCGTAGAAAACATGGGGATAACCGCGGCGCCCGTGCGCAGGGCCAGGGTCGCGGGGCCACGGGGGGCAGGGGCAGTGCGGCCTAAGAACTCCACCTCCACGCCGCCGGACTTGAACTCGTCCGCGATGAGAAGAACCACCTCGTTTCTTCTTAAAGCCCTAAGAATTTGGCGCGCCGCCTCCCGGCGAGGCTTCGCCGATATCGTTGTAACTCCCACACTAGCCCGGTAGCTGTCAGTCAAGCGGGCAAAACCTTGGTCGCGCGGGTGCTTTACCACGGTAGTAAAAGGATATCCCGCTGCAGCTAGACGGGTGCCCATTATGGTAAAATTTCCTAGATGGGCGCTGAGCGCGATGACCCCTTTTTTTCTTGCCAGGGCCCGTTTCAGATGCTCCTCGCCTTGAATGGCAACCGTGGAACGAATCCCTTCCTTGGAGCTATGAAGGGTGCAGGTAGTCTCATAAACGCCCTGGGCGAAGTTTCTCCACGCCTTCCACGC
>Ga0209824_10000781_pt1 | contig 19244 bp, 12 predicted proteins | sample VDWuncwatermetaG_FD_184124 | JGI IMG/M metagenome (GOLD analysis project Ga0209824, IMG submission 184124) | Wastewater microbial communities from Netherlands to study Microbial Dark Matter (Phase II) - VDW unchlorinated drinking water (SPAdes)... ... | reverse complement strand
ATCATAAATCACCAGTTTGTAAGAAGCCGACAATAAAAGTCCCAGCAAAACCCCCTCCGCCATCAAGAACAATCGGGATGCTTGCCTCAGCCGCAGGGCCAGCCATTGGCCTACACCTGCGCAACCCATAAATAAAAAGAAGGTATACAGCGGTTTAAGCGCCCCGAGGTGCCAGGCGAACAATGCGGCTTCTGTGGCCCAAATTAAAGCCAAGGTTGATGAATAAATAATTAAGTTCATTGTTAAGATAGAATTATTCACTTAATCCTTTTTAAAGCCACCAAAAATTCTCCCTGAGCAACCATGGCATAATGCGTACGCACATAATTAATCAAGGGTATCAACGACGGATAGCGGAACAAAAACGCCCTCGGCACTTCATTGACCATAAAAATCCGTTCCATGAAAACATAGGGAGGTTTGGCTTCTTCAAACTTCCCTATGGTTTTGGCTAACTGGTCCGTGGTATAAATACTGCAAGCCGGAAAAGAACGCATGCTCATCGGCCGTGATATCAGCAGGGGAAAATAGTAAAAAAACGGTTTGCGATTGGCTTGCATCAACATTTTTATTTCAAAACTGCTGATCAAGGGTACTTCATCCCAAGGCGCTGTCAGTGATGTTATCAAACGGGCGTCCCGGGTGAAACGGCTGTTCTTACGGTAATATTGAATCAAGGCGGCATCATCGGTAAAATCACTCTCGGCTAATAATTCTTCGCGGGTGCCTCCGTAAGAATTAACCGGCAATTTAAGCTCCGGCTCAAAGTCCCTGAATAAATGATTAAAATAAGGCTCGCCGTTGGGCAAGGCACAAGCGACTTTTGTGTCTGTCAGCGGATGGGAAGACAAGTTAATGATATTAGGGAAAGCAAGAAACATATGGTTAGTTGCAAGCGCCCATGCGGCCAAAACGGCCAATATCAAACGCGCCGGTGTTCGCCGATTTTCTTTCAAAGAATTAATGCTGATGTTAGCCCAAAAGCCCAGTACAAAAACAAATGGTAAACTTACCGCGTAATAGCTGGTGCCCGTCGAACGTGCCACATAATAATGGAACGCGCCCAGCCCATAAAAGCACAAAACCACCGCCAGCCAGTCTTCCTTTTTTGACAAATTGACCGCCAGGCGGCTGATAAGAATCAATAACGTCAAAACATAAACCATAGGAATGACGAAGCCCATCAGTGATTCCAGGTAATGATGTTCCAGCAAAGTCTTGTACATGGGTTCCAGCCCAAAACCGCTGGTAAAATATGAAATGAACTCGCCCATATTATTCCAGAATTGCGTCGTCAAAAGCTTAGGGCCGATGGTAATCCTTAACAAACAAGCAGCTACGAGCAAAGGAATTCCCAACAACAAACCATCCCGTGGGCGAATACGAAAAAGCTCTCGCCAGGCAGGCATTGCACCCAATAATATAATATACGCGCCGAAAGAAGCGGTAGCGTAAAAACCTTCGGAGGTCAAGTAATAGATCCCAAAACCGCAAGCTAGCGCTGCCCCCCAAAGCCATTTTTTTCCCCCGGATTTGATATGCATCCATACGCACCAAAAATAAATCACATCATAAACAAAACGTATCGGCGTTTGGCTGCCGTAGGTAAACACAAAAGGAAATGCTCCGGTATGAAACATCTGCCATTTAACGGCCATCAGCATCACGGCTGAAGATAGCACCAGAGATCCCAGCCATCGACGGATAAGAAAATACCAGGCTAAATAATACAACAGGGTCCCCATTACCATAATACCCATCACATGTTCATAACTAAACCCGCCCAAAACTTGCGCCAGGCAGCTGATGATAGCAACAAAGCCGATGCCATATTGGCTGATCGTGTCCACATCCAGGGCTTGGCCCGACACATAGGCCCAGCCAGGACCCATGATAAAGCTGTCATTATGATGAAACTGCTCGCCGATAAACATCCGGGCCACGATCCCTTCAATATTGGGAATAAACAGTAAAATACATAAACCCACCGGCACGCACCATTCGGCTATGCTCCGCCAATACGGATCTTGCCTCACATAAAGGCAGAAATCCCAAAATACACTCATCCATCTTTGCCACCGACGGCAAAAAGCTTTGCAAACGCATGCAGCTATAAAAAAAATGATAAACGCGGTCTTGGCCAATTCAGGATGGGCGGCATAGACAATGATCTTAAACGCGGCACTGCTCCATAAAAAAGTCAATAAAATCTCAACGATCAAATAGGTTTGCCCATTTTTTAACAAATCCTTGGTGTTCAAATCCCTGCGGTTAATCCACAGCAATATCCCCTGAAACAACACTGCCGCCAGCAAAACCAAATGATAAATAATCGTTTTCCATTCCGGTTTAAGCAAATCCCGCCACTCGGGTAATACCTGGGAGGCCAAATCTGATGATGACGAAAAATGACTCAGGACAAAGGCAGATGCCAGGAGGACTTGCCATGCCCATAAAAGGCTCAGCACGGTCAAAAAAAATAAATTACGGTTAAATAAGGGCATCGGGGCCACTTTAAGTTATTACCCGTAAAGCCGTCAGGTATTGGCCTTGGGCCTGATATTGATAATGCATGCGTATATACGCCATCAATTGCTTAAAACCCTCGTGGCTGTCTTCATAACTTTGGGCTTCCGGCCCTTTAAACAAACGCGTCTGAATAAAAATATGCGACGGCCTTTCATCTTGTAATTGCCGCAACGTACGCTCCAGCCTTGCATGGGTATGAATATAGATGCCGCGCAACTTGTCCCCTTGCATATGCTCGGACTCCATCATGGGAAAATAATAAAAAAACGGCCGGCGATCAGCCTGCATCAGTATTTTAGTTTCAAAACTGCTGATTAACGCCACTGGTTCCTTAAGGGTCGTTAAAGCATCAATCAAAGAAGCATCCTGGCTAAAATCAAAATTCTGCGCATAGAATTTCTTTTCCGTGGACCAGTCGAAACCCGACAAATTCAGGCTGTTAGGATAATAAGTAAACAGATAACTGGTGGTCAATGCCCCCAGGGCCCATACGCATAAAAAAAGTTTTATCCCTTTTTGCCAATGCTTCTTACAGCCCCTAAGCAGGGCCTGAAGCCAAAAGAGCAAAACAAAGATCAAAGGGACAACAACGGCATAATAGCTGGTCACTCCTGAGCGATGGATAAAATAGTGGTACAGCCCCAGCCCATAAACACAGATCAGGATCATAAATAAATGCGGCCGGGATTGACGGAACAAAAACACCCCCAAGCTGTACAATAAACTCCCCGTATAGACCACGGGGATCATCAGCCCCATGCAAAAAGCAAAAAACTGTTTGTCTTTTAACCCCTCGGTGATGGGTAAAGCGCCCCAACCCTGTAAAAATAACGATGCAAATTCAAAAGTATTTTTCCAAAAATTACTTTCCCAAATTAACGATCCGTAAAAAATATTTAATACCCCCAAGGCTATGCACCAAGGAAGTATGCTCAAGGCCACGACTTTAGCAAAAACCTTAGCTCCCCTCTGATAAATACAAGCAGCTGCGGCTACCAACAAAGTCACGAACATATAAACACCCACGTCCATGGTCCACACCAGCCCTATCCCGCTGGCAACCGCCGCCGCAGCCAGCCAACGCAACCCAAAGCCTTGAGTGAAACGTAAAAGGAAAAACAGGAAAAAAACATCGGGCAAAAAACGTATGGGAGTAGGATTGGGATAAATCCAAATCAACGGTACGACACCCCAATGAAAAAATTGCAGTTTGATGCTCAAGATAACGGCAAAAAATGAAAGGCAAAAGCTCCCCATCCAATAACGCCACAAGCCGTAAAGCAACAAATAATACAGGGCGGATAAAACAATCACAATGCTGACTGCATGCGCATAACTAAACCCTCCGGCCAATTTCATAAGCCCGTCAAAGGCAATAGGCATGATCAGGCTGTATTCGCTTGTCAGGTCCTTGTTGAGGGTCAAACCGTTATGATGTCCCCAGGCAGGCGACAAGATAAAACCGTCGAGATGATAAAATTTATCATAACTGAACATGCGGGCCAATACTTCGTTTAAATCGGGGCTAAAAATCAAAACAAACAAAATAAACATCCCCCCGGCGTCTAATAAAAAGACCCCCCAACGAGGTATGGTTTGAGACGTTAATTGACCCCAAAGCCAAACGATTGACCGCCGGCATTCAGGCCAGAAAATACGCGCCAAGATCCCCAAGCCCAAAAAGACATAGAACAAATCCCTGGCCCACCAGGGATTGCCCCATAAAAATATTTTGAAAATAGCGAAAATTTGAATAATGACAATGCCCGCCATGGCACCTACATACGGTAAAAATAAACGCCAAAAACGGGCTTCTGTCAAACGCCGGTGATGGATAAACATCAATAATCCCTGAAGCCCCAAGGCCACGGCTATCCAAACATGATAAAAAAAGCTCTCCCTTTCCAAATGCACATCATACAAGGACAGGGGAAAAAGTTTTTGCACAAATCCAGGGACAGCCATCGGGATAAAACTGTAAATTAAAACAACAATAATGAGAATTTGCAGGGATTCAATGAAAGACAGCAAACAAAGGGCTATAATATTCACTATTTCCCCCCACTCACCGGTAAATGAGGAAACCTGTCCATAGGCACACAAAATACATTGCGCATCACTTTCTGGCGCAGATACAAGTCCCTCTCGAGCGTTTCATCAAAAGCGACAAATTTATCCTTGGTATGCTCATAGGTCCAAAGCGTATAGCGGTACTGCTCAAAAAAATCTTTAAACAAGGGATACCCCTCTGGGCCATATTCAATTAAAATCACTGGCCGGCAGCGTTCAATTGTTGTTTTCATCCCTATCAGTACTTCGTAATCATATCCTTCCGTATCTATTTTAACAATGTCCGGATTGAGATTTAACCCATCTAAAGGAAGAATGTCCACCGTATGTTCTACAATCACAATATTTTTATCCCCCAATGATATATGCTGCTCTTGCATCGTACGCAAAGCATGATCTTTTTTTAAAGAAGCCGCGGTATAAATAGGTACGCTATTGAATACCGGAATATATAAGGTCATTTTTAGATGCTCACGGCCCGCTCCCACCAATAGATAATCAAAACGCTTCAGTCGTTTTTTCAAATCCTTTAAATGGGCCTCATGGCATAAATTAGGTTCAATAGACAAAATACGGTAATCACTGTGCACATGACGAAAACCTATAGCGGATATGCCGTCATTGGCGCCCACATCCAAAAATAACCCGTCCCCTTCATGCACCAGATGGACAAAGCCATAATAACTTTTATCGTGCGGCAGCAAAAAAGGGATGTAATTAAACAGCCTGCGTCCAATAAACCCCGTGTAAGGGTTGTATTGCAAAAGACGGGGCACTACCGCATGGAAACGCCACCATCGGATAATTTTGCGCCGGATCAACCTAAATCTTCTTCTTAAATAATCCATAACACCGATCAAATTAGGGTTTCTTCTGCATCGCGACCAAATACATGCCCTGCTCTTGAGGAATATAATGCTCACTGATGTAACGCAAGACTATGACGATACTAGGAAAATATCGGGCAAATTCCGGGGGCCATGGCCCAAGCAACCTCTTCTCAATAAAAATATACTCCGGGGATTGTCCGGCGATCTGGTTTATCGTCTTAATCAAACGTTCCTGCGTTATCACAGAAGTCCCGGCGAAACTGTTGATGTCCATGCGTTCCGAGGTGACCAAGGGCGCATAATAAAAAAATGGTTTGCGTTTAGCCTGTACCAATATCTGGGTTTCAAAACTGCTGATGAGGGCGGCACCCTGGGGTTCCGGCGTCAGGCGCGCGATCATGGCGGCATCCTTGTCAAAATTAAATTGCGATTGATAAAAGCTAATCTCGGGTTTCCAGTCCATACGGCTGATATCAAAAATATTCGGATAATAAACAAAAAAGATATTGGTAAACAAAGCTCCCCAGGCACCTGTGGCTAAAAAAAGCAAAAGCTTCAGCCTTTTTGCCGAAGGGAACCATTGCATCATTTTAGATAACCAAAAACCTAGGACTAATACCACAGGAATCCCCACGGCATAATAATGGCTGATGGACCCGTGCGCTAAATAATGCGCGTACAAACCCAAGCCGTAAACGCACAAGGGGATTAGAAACAACTCTTCACGCGGTGACTTTTTAGAATAAATCGAACTTGCAACGATGATCAATGTCCATGCGTAAATTATCGGGATCACAAATCCCGCGATAAACGCGAAAAAATGCCTGTCATACAAACAGGTATAAATGGATACGGTCCCAACTCCCCGCAAAAATAACTGCAGGGGCTCAAAGGTGTTTTTCCAAAATACCGGATGAAAAACCACCTTGCCCTGGACCAAAAACAATATCAATCCCATTACTGCCAAAGGTAAAAAACTATAAAATAAAATCCGTCGGACATCCTTAAAGCTGGACGCCATCAGTGAACGGTACTCGGCAATCATCAATAAAAAAATCATGTACCCCCAGAACGCTGCCAACAAACATAACCCTGTGCTAAGCTGCCAGGCCAAAGCAGCCCCGATAGCGCTCGCCGCCCATTGCAAATATTTATTTTGACCGCCGCGGGCGTGCTGCCATAAACACCATAATACGGGTATGTCCAGCCAATGACGCACGGGTGTATCTTGAGGGAAAATCCATATGAGAGGGGATATTCCGGTATGAAACATCTGAATTTTGACAGCCACCGCCAGCACAGCCGCGGCCAATAAAACTGATCGCAGCCACATCCTTAAGAAAGCATACAATAAACCATAATACATAATGACCATCCCCATCAATATTGTGAGCACATGGGCATAATCAAACCCTCCCAACGCTTGTGCTAAGCGACTGATGACGATCACCGATAAGATGCCCCAGGAGGAGATGATATCCGTATTTAATCCCAACCCATGCGTATACGCCCATCCCGGCAACATCATCAAGGCATCCCAATTGCGAAATTGGTCCCATACAAATACCCTGCCTAAGACCTTTTGTATATCCGGCGCCCAAAGGCAGGCTATCAGCAACACAGGAATAATGCCGTCAACGCACCATTTTAAAATCTTACGATTTTCCATCATGACCTCGCTTATGATTTTCATGCCCCTTTGACATTCAACCCAAAATATCCGAATTAACAACCATGCCCCTATACCACCATACAATAAATCCCTGGCCCACCAGGGATTATCGTACTGCCATATTTTAAAAACCGCGAATAACTCGATTAAAATCAACCCCGCATCGACCAAGGCAATCTTAAGCAATGCTTGACGCGGGATATCTTTCTTACGATGCTGAAAGTAAGACACGAAAATAATTTGCCCAGCCACGGCAAAAACCAAAAACCAACGATAGAAAAATATTTCCCGCTTCGGCTTAATGGTCATTTGCAATTTCGGCGGCAAGTCTTTAATAAAATCCGCCAGCGGCAAGGGGATAAAACTATAGACAAGCGCCAGGATGATCAAAAATTGCAGAGACTCCACGATAACAAAAGCTGTCAGCGCCAGGGCATCCGGTATGGCCCTGTCTTCAAAAATTTTTTCAGAAAAAAACTTATTCATACAATTTCACCGGCGCTTGAGTGCCACCAAATATTTTCCATAAGAATAAGGCTGATAATGGCTATTGACATAGTTCAATAAACCTGTCAATCCCGGATTATCATAGGCATATGGGTTAGGGAAGTGGCGGTTAAGGAAAATACGTTCCATAAATACATACGGCGAGCTTGCCCCCCGCAATTGATCAATGAGCCTCTTTAACTGCCCATGGGTGAAAATGTCAACTGTGCCGAAATTGCGCATCCGCAAAGGACGGGAAAAGATCAAAGAGAAATAATAAAACAACGGCCTGCGGTTGGCCTGCATCAGCATGTCTATCTCAAAACTGCTGATCAAGGCCACTGGTTCTTCCGGAACTGTAAGGGACCGAATTAACCGCGCATCTTCGGGAAAATAACTCTCTTGTGCGTAGTACGCTTTAAGTTCTTCATCGGAAGTAAAGTCTCTTTTTAAACCTTCATCTTTTTGCCCCAGGGAATTTAATGGAAGCTTTTGGCTTTCTGGAATGTCCCAAACCTTATGCAAAAGGTACGGTTTTCTATCCGGGAGTTCCTCGGCCACCAGTGGATCAACCACTGGATTACGTGAGAAATTAAACATATTCGGGTAGCTTAAATAATGATGGTTCGTCCATAACGCGTAGGCGCTGAAAACCACGAGCATCATCCCTATGCGCTCACGCATGTCCCGGCTAAAACCATACAACCCCCAACGGGCCCAATAAAAACAAACAAATACAAAAGGCAGGGCGCGCATATAATAATTGTTGGTCGTGGGTAATACAATATAATAATGGTGGGCGCCTAAACCATAAACGCACCACACGATGACCATCAAATGTTTGGTGGAAATTTTTCTTAAAACGCATAATGTCCCTATAATCAAGATCGTCAGCACATACACTATCGGAAACAAAAATCCGACCAGTAAATCCCAAAACTGCCCATACTGCAACCCGCCGTAAAAAGGACCCGTCATAAGACCATTGGTAAAATACTGTGTGAACTCAACCGTGTTATACCAAAATTGATGAGTGAATACATGCCGGCCCACCACCATCCCAAAAAGCAAAAAAGCCCCCAGAGGTACCGTCAGGATACACAGGGCCACCGCCGCCTGGCCTCTGGGAGAGCCAAACATCTCCCGACGAAGGATAGGTATCAATCCATTCATGATCAGGTATGCCCCCAAAGCCATCGTCAAGTACAGTCCCGTTTCCATCATATAAAAAATGGCTCCCGCGCAGGCTAATGCCGCCAGCCACAGATACAGCCATCGACGAGTATTGATATGCCTCCATATGCAAAACATGAACAGAATATCCCCCATAAACCTCACCGGCGTGCCGCTGGCATAGGTCAATGGCTGCGGCAAGGTCAAGGTATAAAACATCTGCACCTTGATCCCCATCAATATCGCCGCCGCTGCTAAGAAAAAACTTTTAAGCCATACCCGCAAAAATATATAACACAGCACATAATAAACGATGCACATCCACATGATCACCCGTAATATATTCAAATAACTGAATCCACCGAGGTATTTTGCTATCGTTGATAAAACAATCGGAGCGCCGATCCCGTAGCGGGAAATCACATCCACATCAAGCACGCATCCTGAAACATAGGCCCAGCCCGGGGCCATAATAAAATGATTCATGTGATGAAACTGTTCTCCGACAAACATCTTGGCTAAAACCGCCTGGGAATCAGGCAGGTAAACAATAGCCACGATCAATGCCACCAAAAAACAATCTCCTAAAACCTTCAAAGTCCGTGTATTGCGCTGGGACGTCAAAAAGGCATACATAGTCTTACCCGCATTGCCAATAACAGGCCAAAATATTTTATTGATGACGGCCAAAACCACCAATACATGATAAGCCCCCATGGCTAATTGGTTCCGGTAGTCGTAAATAACTATTTTAAACAAAACGCTCAAAAGCAAAAAAGTTATAATTGTTTCCACGATGATAAATGGCCTGTCTTGGTAGAATCGAATTTTTTTAACCCATGCTAAAAAAGAAAATAGCACTAGGCTTGCTATAAAAATGCCGTACAACAAAAATGAATTCCCCGCCTTTGTCTGTCCCAATAAAAAATTAAAAGCAATGATCACCTGGAGTGACTCAACAATAATAAACAATGGTGTCCATAAATATAATTCCTTTCTATCCACCCCCACAAGGGGGAGGGAAAACAATTTTTTGATCTCACTCCAAAAAATCCGGCTCAACATAGACGCGGCCAGGCTTATATAAAACAACCCCCAGCCCCAAGCTGGACTGCTATAGATCAAGATTTTAAAAATCGCAAAACATTGGATAATCACCCATAAAGTATCGGCGAACAACAAACGTTTGATATTATTCTGAAATCCGGCATCTTCTAATCTGCGGCGGAAGGCATAAACGGCAAGGGCCTGGGCCATGATGCTCACCATAATAAAAATGTGGTAAATGTGTAATTGCCAGTTCGGCTTTAAATCACTTTTATATACGGGGAATAGGTCCGCGTTAAATGGGTCTGCGCTGAAAGGAATAAAATTAGAGATAAGCCCCAGGACAATGACCACCTGAATGCTTTCCACCAAAACAAGCAGGGCCAATAAAATAACACCCGCCACCGCTGGATCACGTGAAAAACGCATTACAGGGGTTTCCTTAATTTCATGGCCACGAGATATTTCCCAACTTCCGCAGGTTCATAATTTGAAAGGATATAGCGCAGCAAAATAATCAAGTCATCAAATTCATAGAAATACGCCTGGGGGACTTGAGGTGTTAAAAAAATCCGTTCCATAAAAATAGTGGGAGGCTTTTGGGCCTCAAGTTGATCTAAAACTTTTTGAAGTTGTGGATAACAAAAAGAGTACGTCACCATAAAATTGCGTACAGTCAATGGCCTGGAATTAATAAGCGGGAAGTAATAAAAAAATGGTTTGCGATCAGCCCGCTGAAGAAACAGCAGTTCAAAACTGCTTAAGACCGCCGCCTTTCCCCCGATGGGTGTCAAACGCCGGATCAACGCCGTATCTTCCGGCCACGCGGTCTGCCGCGCGTAATAAGATTTTAACGCGTCGTCGTCTACAAAGTCCTTCTCAAATTTCAGTTGCTCATCCTTCTCACCCAAAGAATTGACCGGGAGTTTAAAACTTTCAGGAAAATCTGCCAAAAGCTGATGAAAATAAGGGACTTGTTTAGGGCCCACGCGAAAGGAAGTGCGGCTGTCGACAACAGGATTACGGGAAAAACTTAATAAATTTGGATACCCTGTAAACCAACGGGTCGTCATAAGACAATAAAGTGAGGCCACCACCAGCCCCCACGCAATGCGTTTACGCCAATGAACAGGGACTTTCTCCAAGGCCTTGCTTAGCCAATAAAAAAATAAAAGAATCCCTGGAATTCCCTTCGTATACCATTCAGTAACCATTAAAATGTAATAGGAATGGTTCTCAAGTCCATAGAACGCTAAAAGACCGGCAAAGACATCGCGTCCGTGTGCCTTTCCAACAATCACCTCGCCGGCCACGTATAAAAAAGTTGCCAGATAAAACACCGGATAAAGCAGGCCGCCAATACCCGTCAAAGTCCTGTTTCCCAAGAGCGACGCTGTCAAAGGACCTTCCAATGTTCCCCTGATATAATAACTGTTATATTCCGCTAAATTCTTCAAGAAAACACCTTCAAAAAAGTGTGTTCCCAGCGACATGTAAAACCAAAGGACAATCCATAAAAACACAGAGCCCACGGCCAAGGCATGATTACGCCAAACAATGCTGTCCTTTCTCCCCCCCAAACATGGCACGAATGCCGACACACAGGCATACAGTCCAAATACCAAAAATATGTATATCCCTGTGGATAGCAGATGATATACAGCTAACGAAACAAAAAACGCGCCGACTGCTAAAAAAAGCGTACGGCGCGTTTGAATATGCATCCACAACATCCAAAAAACACCTATGTCAAAACAATAACGAAAGACAGAGGACGTTATCTCCGTCCAGATAAAAGGATCAATCATCGAATTAAACATCTGCACGCGCATGGCGCATACAATGGCGGCAAAAGCCAGCAGGGTCGAGGCCAAAAAACGCCTCATCAAAAGAAACCACAAGACAAAATAAATAATCCCCACCCACATCGCAATGGCGAGAATCTTTGTATAGTCAAAGCCGCCCATCAGATTGACCATTTTAGCAAGCATTACGGAAGCGCCAAACCCGTAGGTGGTGATCACATCAACGCAGGGTATTAACCCATGGGCAATAGCGTACACAGCCCCAAACAAATTGAAGTCCCAATCATGAAAATAATCCCCCATATATACCATGGCGACAACGGCCTGCAAGTCAGGCATAAAAATCACTAAAAAAATAAACAAACACCCCAGCACAACACCCACCCATGGTCTTATTTTCAAAAAAGCGTACCCATTTTTTAAATAAGATATCCCCGCTATAAATTCCGGCCAAAAAATAGATATCAAAACGCCCGCAACAAAAGCCCCCCAGAAAACCGGCCATGCCCACACCGGATTGCCCACTGCCACTATCTCAAAACCAGCGTGCCCCATCAAGCCGACAATCAAAATATGAAGCATCAAAAATGGATTTAAGCCCCTCCGGGGTCTCTTTTTGCTAAACTTCATCCCCCAGCACAAGCATGCGTATACACCTGTGGCCAACACCAACCATAAACCATAAAAAAATAAATTCCTCTGCGGCTGATAATTCCTCTGATAGTGCCATATTATCGAATGAACAAAAGAACTGTCCACAGCAATCGGAACCAGGCTAAACAACGCGCAGAAGCCCAAGATAAGCTCAACCGACAGTACCGTTGCTGTCAACGCAATAACAATCATTGATTGATCCATTTTTTAATTACCCCCGCGATGGCATCAACAAAAAAGAATAAATTATGGGTGTTCCCGGCCCGATAAAGACCGCTTTGTTCAATGATATCTCCGGATCCCGTCAATCTGCGTAAACGAATGTTAACAATTGTCTGGGCATTGTAACGCTGCAAAAGCTCTTGATGAGAAATCCCCTTCAGTCCCCCCCTGGCAATTTCACGCACCAGGCGCACGCGCACAGAAGTTTCAAAGGGGCCAAACAGGCAAAGGACATATACAAAACATAATAATCCCGCAACAGCCAAGGCCAATAGCGAGGCAAGGATCCATGCCTGCAGTGAAGCATCCACTGGCTTAATAACAAAGAGAATCCCCATCAGTGCCAGGGGAAGCGCTGAGATGGCGAACACACACGCAAGCAGTGATTTCAATAACTCTTCGGGGCGTAACCAACGAAAGGTGACCACATGAATTAATAAAAAAATGCCGAATGAAACAAGTCCCACCCCCACCGTCAAAAGGTCCATCTGCATAAATCGTCAACCCCCCATGCCGCGTCCTAAAACATACTGCATGATATTCAAAACCGCTGCAATTTTTTGTCCTGATGGGCTTAAGGTATAACGGCCTTCAGTTTGTCTGACGCAGCCGCTTGTTACTAAATCGCTTAATCGTGTGCCGATAAAATCTTCTTCCTGCACGCAAAGCACAATATCCGCGTAAGACAAATTTCCTCGACGGGAAATTGTTAAAAGTATCTTTTTCGACGGACTCATCAATTGGGTCAATACATAAAAACTCAAGTAAACAGGAACCAACAAAGCAAAAATAACCCCTGCGGTGATCTTTAACGGCAGTCCCCATAAAGAATGCCCATCGAGAATACACGCTTTGCCTATAGCATAAACTCCAGCGACATAAACACCGATAAGAATTATAGCTATGAGAATATAAGCTTTGGCTTGCAAGCCTGGCCTGGTAGTCCTGCGGCAAAAAAAGACATGAATGATCACCGAAGCAATAAACAACAGAATAACGAAAACGATATAAAACATATGGCTGGTTCCCTCAAATATCAAAATTAATCCGCTCTTCCTCAATCACCAATGGTTTATTTTTAACCTGTGTCCAAATAGCCCCAATATATTCGCCGATAATTCCAATAAAGATCAGTTGGACCGATGAGAAAAAAAACAATCCAATAACAATAGGGGCTAACCCTAATTTAAAATTATCCCAAAAAATAAGCTTATAAATAAAATACCCGATAGCCGTTAGAAAACTAAGGAATGCTATAAAAAACCCAAAAAAAATGGCTAATCGCAATGGCAATTTCGTATGGTTCACAAAGCCGGTCATCGCCATGTCATATAATGTAAAAAAATTATTTTTGGACGTCCCTGACCGACGGGCCGCTTGAACAAACGGGACCTCAATCCTTTTAAAACCAATCTCACTGACTAATCCACGGAAATACGGATAGGGTTCTTTAAATTGCCGGATAGCTTCAATGACCTTCCTATCATAAAGTCCAAAACCGGTAAAATTTTGTATTTGTGGTGTATCCGCGCAACTGGCAAGAAGCCAGTAGTAAAAACAACGTACCTTAAACATCAAAAAATTCTCACGACTTTTTGGTTTTACACCACAAACTATCTTGTACCCATTCTCCCATTGCTTCACAAAATCAACAATCAGCTCAGGAGGTTCCTGTAGATCTGAACAAAGAAAAACCACGGCATCCCCCGTAGATTGCAGCAAAGCATTAAACGGAGACCGTATATGTCCGAAATTATTCGCATTCATGATTACCTTAAATTGACGATCTTGTACCGCAATCTCACGCAATATCTCCCGGCTGCGGTCCGTCGAACAATTATCCGCAATAATGATCTCGTACGTAACCCCTTGTAAACTTTTAAAAGTCTTAACAATGCGTTCGTAAAATTCTTGTAAATTACCCTCTTCATTAAAACAGCTGGAAACAACGCTGATTTTTTTCATTTAAACCCCTCTCGATGCCACGCCCTGCAAGAAAGTGTTTGCCTTCTCCTTACGAGGGCTCCTGTTGTCGCATTGGATATATTGTTCGGATGATGGCTTCATCCAAAGAATAACGAGGCCTCAAATTCAATTCCGATGACGCACGCTCGATGGAAGGCACATAACGCTCTGGTCGTGTGCCGGGAACGGGTGCTCCCAAAATTTCAATTGGATTGGAAGTCCTCGCGCAATCACGAACTCGATAGGCCAAATCCCGAATAGTAATATCCTGTGCAGACCCGACATTATAAGGCCGTGCGTGAGTCCCGCACAAAAGAATTGTCCACAACCATTCCGCCAAATCTGCCGCGTACAAATATGAACGTAACACTGCCCCGTCACCTTTAATTATAATAGGACGGTCCTCTAAACAATCGCGTATAAAATTCCCGATTGCATAATGAACATCCAGATTCAAATATGGTCCTACAAAGGCAAAACAACGGGGCAATAACACGATAAAGCCATATCGATTCCCTGCCTCGACACAGATCTCTTCGGCCAACAATTTGTCCTTGCCGTATGTAGTCGACGGAGAACCAGTATAGGTTTCAGGCAGATGACTCATTTCGTAAGGCTGCGGCCCATAGACAGCGCCGGAACTCGTTATCATAAACCGCGATGCCCCCGCCTGCGCGGCAAAATCCAACATTCGGCGGGTACCCGGATTCACTTCGGTTGCGGCATGAATAATAAAATCATATTTCCCAGATGGGAATTTAAAATCACGGACATCGCCTTGAATAAATGTCAGCGCCGGCACATCTTTAAGCTCAGGCCAATAAAGCAAAAATGCTTGCGGATTACGCGAGAGAATCGTCATGGTGGCATTCAGTTCGAACGCCTTGTTGAAATAAAGAAAACTTTCCAACAACCATTTTCCAAAAAAACCTGTCCCCCCACTCAAAAAGATACGCTTATGTTGAAACAGAATAAATAATTTTCTTTGTGTATCGAATGCAAAAAATTCTTTTGCTTGGTATAGCATAAAATTATTTGCTTTTACCCTGCCATCCTTCAGGGACCTTCGGTTCCATCTGATGAATACTCCGCCTGAATTGAATTTTAGGATTTGCATTCAACCTTATATCGATGTCCACCTGTAACAAAGCCGGTTTCCATGTCTCCTGCCAAAGCCACTTCATGGCAAGAGGAACTTGGGACTGTTTGCTGATGCTCTTTGCTCGAATTCCATACGCCTTTGCAATACGAACAAAATCAGGGACAGAATATCCTTCAACAGTACCCTGATGGCTCATATTTAAAATCTCATCTTGGAACTGCCGCACCATCCCCAGGCTGTGATTATTCATAACCACTATTTTCAACGGGAGATTGTACCGCTTGATAGTCTCCAATTCCTGAATATTGAGCTGAAACGCTCCGTCTCCGGCGATAACAACGACCGGTTTGCGGGGTGAAGCATATGCCATCCCTATTGCGGCCGGCAAAGCAAAGCCCATCGCTCCCATACCGCCGCTGGTAATAAAACGCTGGTCCTTATAAAGCCAAATAGACTGTGCGGCCCACATTTGATGCTGGCCGACATCCACGGCGTACCCGCACGCATCAGGGCTGGCTTTGGACAACGTTAATATGAACGAATTTGGATTAATGCCCGACTTTAAAGGAGGCTGCTCCAGTGCATCCGGATACATGGCCATTAAACCTGACAATCTGTCCCGCCATCCCTGAATATTCAAAGGGGGCGACAGCGCAACACTGCCGTTGATCATAGTCCCCAAAAAGGATTTCAAATCGCAGGTGCAAACGTCACATGATTTGATCCGGTTATTAAGCTCCGCCTTTTCCACATCGACGTGAAATATCTTTTTGTTCTCACGGAACGCATCCACCTGTGTTCCCGTCTGGCGGATATCCAGGCGGCTTCCCAATACCAGAAGAAGGTCCGCTTCTTTAATAGCAAGATTGGCATACCTGTTCCCGTAAGAACCGATCATGCCCACTCGTTGGGGATGCAAAGAATCAAGCGCGTCCACTCCCAATAAAGAATGAACGACCGGAAGCCGGGAATTTTTCAAGAACTTTAAGAACATATCATGCCCGCCAGACGCACGAACACCACCGCCCGCCAGAATCAAAGGGCGCTTGGCCCTGGAAAGGGCCTTGGTTAACCTGTTGGCGAACTTCGGAATATCGTCTTTTGTACGAACCGGATGAAAAACTGCTCCCGCGACCTTGCCCCTAACCTCTTTTTTCTGCACATCGATCGGAATGTCCAGCAGAACCGGCCCCGGACGACCAGAAACGGCAAGATCGAACGCATCGGCTAGCGCCCCAGCACAAATGTTTGGATCATTGACCATCCTCGCGCTCTTCGTAAGGGAACGCACAACGTTAACAATATCCGTCTCCTGAAATCCCAATTGACGGACAGGCCTTTTAGACTTTAACTCTTTCCGGCTAATCTGACCAGTGATGAAAATAGCCGGTGATGAATCAAAATAACAACTCCCTATCCCCGTTATCAGATTAGTAGCCCCTGGCCCGGATGTAGCCATAACCACCGTGGGATGCCCCGTCATGCGGCCATAAGCATCCGCCGCAAACGCCGCCGCTTGCTCATGATGGAAGCTAATAAAAACAGTTTTTCGATACTTAAAAAGCGATTCTACCAGAAAAGCGATCATACCGCCTATCAGCCCAAAAACAACTTTAACCCCGCGTTTATGTAACGAACGGGCAATTAAATCACAAGCTTTCATGAATTTTATCCACCATAAATTCAAGCATTTCCCGCGACATCCCCGGATATACCCCAATCCAAAAGTTGTCGCGCATGATCCGGTCGGTTGTAGACAAATCTCCCGCCACACGGTAGCCGTTCTTTGTCTTGCGCATCTCATCGAAACAAGGCTGTTTGATCATGTTGCCGGCAAAAAGCATGCGTGTCTGAATGCCTTCTTTTTCAAGATGGGACACGATCTGGCCTCGGGTAAATCCTGGATCTTCCTTTACGGTCAATGAAAAACCAAACCAACTTGGGGTAGCATTTTTGGTTGGCTCCGGCAAAATAAACTTACCGCTTAAATCAGCCAAGCCATCATGAAGTGTCTTCCAGTTTTTCTTTCTCGCCTTAATAAATGTTGGTAATTTCTCAAGTTGCGCACAACCGATGGCCGCCTGCATATCTGTTACCTTTAAATTATAACCAAAATGCGAAAAAACATATTTATGATCATAGCCATGCGGTAATTCATCAAAGTCATGCGCGAACCTTTTATTACAAGTATTATCTTTTCCTGATGGACACCAACAATCTCTCCCCCAACTGCGAAACGACGTCAATATAAGTTTCAATTGAGCATCATTCGTATATACCGCCCCACCCTCGCCCATCGTCATATGATGTGGAGGATAAAAACTCGACGTGCCCATATGCCCAACTGTCCCTGTATACTTCCATTGGCCGTTGTATTGATACCGCGAACCCAGCGCATCACAATTATCTTCAATCAACCAAAGCTTATGTTGATCACAAAATCCCTTTACAGCCTTCAGGTCGAAGGGATTGCCTAATGTATGAGCTGCCATAACGGCTTTTGTTTTATCACTCAATGCAGATTCAAGTTTAGACACATCAATATTATAAGAAGGGATCGTTACATCCACAAATACAGGGACCGCCCCATATTGAATGATAGGAGCAACTGTTGTTGGGAAAGCGGCTGCCGTCGTAATGACCTCATCGCCACGCTTGATCCTCCTGTCCCCAAGCTTTGGTGACGTCAGTGCCATAAAAGCTAAAAGATTGGCAGAAGATCCTGAATTTGTCAGTAAACAATACCGAACGCCTAAGAATTTTGCAAACTCTTCTTCGAAACGCTCTGCGTATCGTCCTGCCGTTAACCAGAAATCCAACGCTGAATCGACCAGCGTCACCAGCTCTTTTTCATCAAATACCCGGCCGCCATAGCCAATTCGATCACCAGGCTTAAACTTAACTTTACCGGCAAAAGCTTGTTTGTAATAACTTCTTACTCTTTCTAGAATTTCCTGACGTAGAGAATCGGTATTTGACATTATTACACAGCCTCACTGTATTCTTTAATTTGTTTCTTGCAAACCGCGGAAATATCTTGTTTATCGCGGTATGCTTTAGTCCATTCGATGATCATATCTAATGCTTTTTCAAGTTCCCATTGAGGCGCCCAACCCAAATTTTTCTTTGCCTTGGTGATATCAAGTTTAAGATAATGCGCTTCATGGGAGCGTTCCTCTCTGATAAATGAATAAGTTCTGCCAGGTCCCCACTGCGCATACATTTTCTTTACGATCCATTCAACCGGTTTTACATCATACCCATCGGGTCCAAAGTTCCAGGCATCAGCATATTTTTTCTTCCCGGCATACAGCTTTTCAGCCAGCAATAGATACCCGGACAACGATTCAAGCACATGCTGCCATGGACGGACCGCATGCGGATGACGGACTTTTAAATCTTTGTTAGCCAAGATGGCCCGTACCAGATCAGGAACAAGCCGATCTTCAGCAAAATCTCCACCACCAATCACATTGCCGGCCCGCACTGTAGAAATAAGAGTTGAATGCTTCTTCCCATATTCATGATCATTAAAAAATGAATTTCTATACGAAGCAACCACTATCTCCGCTGCCCCCTTGGAGGCGCTGTATGGATCATGCCCGCCCAAAGGGTCGGTTTCTTTAAAAGCGGCACGATTTTCTTTATTATCATATACTTTATCCGTAGTAATAATGACGGCTGCCTTC
>Ga0209824_10000777_pt1 | contig 19301 bp, 12 predicted proteins | sample VDWuncwatermetaG_FD_184124 | JGI IMG/M metagenome (GOLD analysis project Ga0209824, IMG submission 184124) | Wastewater microbial communities from Netherlands to study Microbial Dark Matter (Phase II) - VDW unchlorinated drinking water (SPAdes)... ... | reverse complement strand
CCCCGGCCCTCTCCCCCAAGGGGGAGAGGGTGAGAACGGACATCATTCGCAGCAGCGAATTATGTAAACATCAACAATGAAAACCCTGCGCCGCTATCTCGCCAAAGAAATCCTCGCCAGCATCGCGCTGGTGCTGGCCGCGCTGCTGGCGTTGTTCGCTTTTCTCGATCTGATGCGGCAGATCCAAAGCCTGGGGCAAGGCAATTATCAGCTCGCCAACATCCTCATGTTCGTGCTGCTGAGCGTGCCGGGGCACGTCTATGAATTGCTGCCCATCGCCGCGCTCATCGGCACCATTTTCGCGCTGGTGCAGCTCACCGCGCATTCCGAATATACGGTGATACGCGTCTCCGGCATTTCCGCGCAGCGCATGGGTTGGACGCTGCTGCAAATCGGCTTGCCGCTGGTCATCGCCAGCTACATCATCGGCGAATACGTCGCCCCGCCGAGCGAGCAACTGGCGCAACAGATACGCCTCAAAGCCACCAGCGGCGTGGTCGCGCAGGAGTTTCGTTCAGGCTTGTGGGTGAAGGATGAACAGAGTTTTATCAATGTCAGAAATGTCTTGCCCGACACCGCTTTGGAAGGCATCCGCATTTTTGAATTCGACAAAAACCACAGGCTGCGCGCCATCAGCCTGGCGCAGCGCGGCGGCTATCGCGGCGAAAATATTTGGCAGCTAAGCGAAGTCACGCGCACCCTGTTCGCCGACAGCGGCGTGAGCGTGGTCACCCTGCCCAGCATGGAGTGGCGGTTTGTGCTGAACCCGGATATTTTGAGCGTGCTGATGATCGTGCCGGAACAAATGTCGGCGTGGAATTTGTACCAGTACGTGACACACCTGGAAGGCAACCAGCAAAAAACCTCGCGCTACGAAATCGCCCTGTGGGGCAAGCTCACGCAACCGCTCTCCATCCTGGTGATGCTGTTGCTGGCGCTGCCCTTCGGTTACATGCAAAGGCGCACCGGCGGCGTGAGCGCGAAAATTTTTGCGGGCATCATGCTGGGATTGATGTTTTTCATGGCCAGCCAACTGTTCGCCAAACTGGGACAATTGAACGACTGGCACGCGCTGTTCAGCGCGACCTTGCCGACGCTGTTGTTTTTGCTGGCCGCGCTCGGCATGATGTGGTGGGTGGAACGGCGCTAAAGGGCCCCTCTAAGGAAACGTCGATTAGGTCCTTCGACAGGCTCAGGACGAACGGTACGCTGTTGATTCCGTTCGTGGTGAGCTTGTCGAACCATGAGCGGGATCAACTTGATCAGTTTTTGTAGGTCGGGCTATGCCCGACAACTCGCACCGTTGTCGGGCATAGCCCGACCTACAAAGTCGCGCAGAATGTCGCCTATATTCCCGGCTGATGGGCAAAGCGGTTTAGCCCACAAAAGCATTTCGCCCGTGATGGCCTACTGCGCCCCCTGCTTTTTGTTTTCCGCAGCCTGCGCCGCCTCGATCCACGCTAACAAGGGTGCCAGTTCTGCCTGCGCACCATATTCGCGTATCATGATACGCAAATTCTCGGCGACACCGTTTAGTTCCTGCGGATAAGAAGCGGCTGCCATTTCAATTTGCCGCAGCGCGGCAGCTTCTTCGCCCGCCAGTGCCAGCAGAATGGCATATTGGTACACCACCGTATTCACCGGAGAAAAATGTGCCGCGCGTTTGATGAATTCGATCTTGGCCGGAAGATTGTTCTTGCTCAATTCCAACCAGGGAGAATAGGCCAACTCGATATAGGGCATTAGCAGCGTATGGCCATACGCCGCGCGGATTTTATGCTGCAACCCGTATACCGGTAGATTTTGCGGCGCGACGCTTCTTGCGGCGCGAGAAAACATCGAGGTTTCCAGCGTATAAAACTGTCGCGTGAGACTGAACGCCGTCACCCCGCCCAACACCAATACGCCAGCCACCACGAGGTTGCCAAAGCGTTTCCCCGGCAAACGATAAAAGCGATAATCGCTCAACCCCAGCAAAAACGCGGCGATACCCAGAAAATACGCGTACCACAAAGGATATTCGAGCAGGCTATGGATGGCCATCACCGCCAGCAACGCCCGTATCCACCAACGATGGGCATCAGAGGACAGAGGACAGAAGTCAGAAGACAGATTGGTTAGAACCGCTTCGCGGTTTTTTTCAACGGCACGAAGTGCCGCCGATTTTACTGTCCTCTGCCCTCTGTCCTCTGTCCTCTGACCCCACAGCCACCAGCCGATGCCGCCCAGCACCGCGCCCGCCCCCAGCACCCCGGTTTCTGCTAAAAGTTGCAGCGCCACATTGTGCGTGTTGTTGTATAGACCATTAATTTCAGGCTGTTTTAGCACCGCCGCCCATTCAAAATGATGCCAGGCATATTGCCCCCAACCCACGCCCAGCAGCGGTGCTTGCAAAAACATCAACCCGGCTTCGCGCCACAAATAAAATCGGATGGTGGTACCGCCCACGTATTCCGACAGGCGATCTGCCGCAGTGATCGTGGCACCCGGAACGGCGATCCACGCGGCCACCGCCAGCCATTGCATCAGCGCGAAACCCAGCAGATAAGCCGCCGAAATCAGCATCAGCCGGCGCGCGGCAACGCGCTGGTGGCGATGTCGATACTGCGCCGCCGCCAGCAGCAGCAAGGCCAGCAAATAAAGCCATGCGCTGCGCGAGCCGCTGACCGACAACACGAACAAAAGCGGCAGCGCGGCCAGCACCGCCCCAGCCACCCCGTAGCGACGGTTCGCAAACCCGGGCGCACCCGCCGCCCACAAATAAGCCAGCGAAGCCAAGGCCAGCGAAATATAATCGGCGTAATGATTCGGCTGCGCCACGTTGCCGAACACCGCCGCGCCGGTTTTGGCATCTACCACTGAATCTAAAAAAGTGCTGATCTGAAAGTGCTGCAACACGCCGATCACCGCGCCAAGCAATCCCCCTGCCAGCAGGAACCACGCCAGCGTCCGCGTCACGCGCGCCATCCCCAGCGCGTCGCGCAACACCCCCGCCAACAACATCAACAACACCGCCCAGAGCAAATACAGCATGGCCAGCATGATCGTTTCAGCATAAGCCGCCATCCCCAGAGCCAGTTGCAACAACAAAACGGCAAACAACCCTAGCGGCACCAACGACACCTGCGGCAACCGCATCTCGCGCCAATATCGCTTAAAAACTAACAACGCCATCGCCGCCATCCCCAGCGCGAACGCCAACACCTCGCTATAAAAATTGGGGATCGGGTCGGCGTGACGGTATTGCAGAAACGGCAACACCCACATCAAGCCGATTAAAAAAAGGCTGATGTGCGCAGATAAAAAAATTTTCGGTGGAGATTGGTTCAAAAGGTTTCGATAGCAGGGGTTTATCGCCGCGAAATTATAGCATCGCCGCGTCTTGCGCCGTCGCTGCGATGCCATGCCATTATAATGATCGCGCGCATACAGCGTGGGGGAATCCCACCAAAATGGCGTATGATATTTTGCCCCTAACGGAGCGTCGTGAATCCAACCCATTGTGATCGGGAGCCCGCATGACCCAAACGCGCGACAAGCTAACACGCGAAGGCATCCAAAACCAAGTGCAAGGATAAATGAAACCATCTCCTTGCCTCATCGCTCCCATACGCTGAGTAGAAGCGAGATAGCGTGAACTCCGCGATGGTTTAATTCCCTCGAATTCGATGGAATAAGAAATTGTGGTTCATCGTGGGTGACATTGTCGCCATGCCCGTTAAAATGAGCGCAAATCACAAGCGCGAGGATAAATGCCATGAAAACTGACAAATTAGAGCGACGACAAGCCGACGGCTGGAAAGTCGGCAACGCAGAGGATTTTCTGCAATTAAGCGATGAAGAAGCGCGGCTTGTCGCACTTAAATTGTCGCTAATCAGCGCGGTAAAAAAATCACGCATCAAACACAAACTTTCGCAAATCGATCTCGCACAACGCATGAAATCGAGCCAATCGCGCATCGCTAAAATCGAAGCGGGCGATTCCTCGGTGTCGCTGGATCTGATCGTTCGTGCGCTCATCGCCAGCGGCGCAACCACGCGCGACATTCAGGCGGCGTTTACGGCGAACGAACGGATGGCGGGTTAAGAGAGTAAAGTGATGATGCAGTTAAAGAGGGTGTATTACAAAAGATTTACTATGACCAAAAAACCTAAAACTAAAAGCCGAATTTTGGAAGCCGTACACGAGACAGCGAGTGATTTGAGCTGACTGGGTTTTATCGATAAACGCAAAATGCGCAAGTTCGACGCGCTGTGCCTCGACCCAATACCCGCCTACGACAACGAGAAAATCCGCGCGCTGCGCGACCATCTACAGTTAAGCCAATCGGTGTTTGCCGCCGTGCTGAACACCAGCCTATCCACCGTGCGTAAATGGGAAATCGGCGAGTAGCATCCGAGCGGGCCGTCACTGAAATTGCTCAATCTCTTGGAGCGTAAGGGGTTGGAAGCGGTGCTTTAACGGGGGGTCAAAGAGAAATAAAAACGCTGTCTCCTTTACGAGAGTACTCGATCTGAACAATTGTTTTCGATACGCTGGAATATTGCATAATCAGCCAGAAATGGAACAGTAGCCTGTGTGTAGGGCGCAATAACCAACGGGCATTGCACCGTATGTATTTACACGGGTGCTTCCTCCCGTCCGCCACAGAGTGGGTAACAGTGGCACCATGACGATTGTGCAAGCGATAGTTTAATACCCTCGAATTCGAGGGAATAAGAAATGGAGCAAACTATGGCCAAGAAGATAGACGCAAAAGGAAATGAGATCACAGTGATCTCAAAACATGGACAGGACTACATTTCCCTGACGGACATGTTAAAGGCCAAGGATGGCGACTTTTTTATCTCGGACTGGCTGAGGAACAGGAACACCGTTGAATTTCTGGGTATCTGAGAAACAGTTTACAACCCCGATTTTAATTATGGCGAATTCGCCATAATTAAAAGTCAGGCGGGTTTGAATAGCTACAAAATCAGCGTAAAAGAATGGGTGGATGCTGCGAGTACGACTGGTTTGTATACTTGCAGGGGGCGGTGCGAAGCTGCTTATCGAAAAGGATGGTAAGAATGTTGAAAACCCAATTGAAAAAACTGAAAATAGAAAAATTTCGCGCACTTAACAATGTGGAGATCGAGTTCGGCGACCACATCACTGTCGTATGCGGGAAGAATGGAACGTCCAAGTCATCTATTCTGGGTATTGCTGCGCAAATTTTCAGCTTTGAAAAAGACTATGTAAAAGATGAGAGCCTCTCGTTTCAGCAAATTGCTGGTGGTCCACTCAAGTCTCAATACAGCGAGCATTTCAGAATCTCAGATAAGTTTGATGTTCCTGGCTCCATGACGGTCAATATCGAACTGCATGATGGATATACCGATCAAGCGGCGACGGCGAAACTTGAGCTGATGAAGCGGCAGTCAATGCGCGGCAATACGTTGCCCAGACCCGTCGTTAGAAACAACAGCACTGCGACTGGGAATACGAGCAGAAACTTCACGCACCCGGTCATCTTTCTGAGCTTGAAGCGCCTTTTTCCGATCGCTGCGAGAGACTACAAGATCACAGATCATGAATACCTTGAATTGCATAAGCTGGAATTCATCAGACTCACCAATGAACTTCTTAATCGTGGCTCGTCCCATGCAACGGGCACGGATGGAACGATCAGCTCAGCCGTAGCGCACGGAGAAAACTACGATCACGAGTCTGTTTCCGCTGGCGAGGACAACGCGGGTCAGATCATCCTAGCGTTGATGTCTTTCCGAAAATTGAAGGACGAGTATCCCGATTACAAAGGCGGCCTGCTGTTGATAGACGAGGCCGATGCAGGATTGTTTCCGACTGCACAGGTGAATCTGCTGAAAATGCTTGACCGTGAATGCAGAAAGCTCAACCTACAGGTTGTCATGACATCACACTCGCCTGTCTTGATCGAATATGCGTTCGAGCAGAGTCAGAAATTTAGAAGAAAATACAAGACGATTTACCTGAGCAATACCTACGGCGATGTTCAGGTGATGCAGGATTGGTCTTGGGCACAAATCAGTGCGGACATCAATACGAAAACCGTTGCTACTAGTTCTGGGGCGTCTTTGCCAAGCGTCAATGTCTATTTCGAGGATAAAGAGGCTGCGGATTTTTTTGCCGCCTTGATAAACAGGCAGCCAGTAAAAAAGTTCACTGTCCCCATGTCGGACATCACTCTTGGCTGCTCCAACTATTTGCAGTTGATTCAGAAGAGGATTCCTGAATTTGCACAAAGAAGCATTGTCTGTCTGGATGCGGACCAGGCTCCACAGGTCAAGGGAAAGAAATACAAGACGGTCGTTCTTTTGCCAGGCGCTCTGCCGCCCGACCAGTTGATTTTTGAGCACCTGCACAACCTTCCCGCGAACCACGAATTCTGGAGGAACGATTTGCAGTTCACACGGGATGTATTTACCAATTCAGCTCGCGAAGTGATAAACGAGTTTGCGATCAACGAAAATTCTGCGGATGTGAAAGAGCGCGTCGCCGCGTATCAGGGAGACAAAAAACCACGAGAGGTCTTCAAGCGGTTTTACAAGGACGCAGAAATTCAAAAATTGGTGTCCTCTGGCGCGAAGCCATACAACCCGTGGAAGCATTGGGTTGAAAGCAATCCGGCAGCCAGCAACGAATTCTTGGAAGCCTTCAAGGCCGCTATGCACGGCGTGATGAGAAACGGATATACCGTTGATGTGACCAAGCTGGCCGTGTTGCAAGTGAAGCTGAGGAAAGGGTAGCGATGTTCTCAAACAGACTGTATAGCCCCTTGCGCTATCCCGGCGGAAAAGCGCCATTTGCTCCATTTATTGCAAAGGTGATGGAAGAGAACGGCGTTGTAGGCGGTCATTATCTGGAGCCATATGCGGGCGGAGCGGGTGTTGCGCTAGATTTGCTTTTTCACGGCCATGCCAGCCATATCCACATCAATGATGCTGACCCTGCGATTTACGCTTTCTGGGTATCTGTAACCCAGCACTCCCATGCGCTCCTGAATTTGCTTGAATCTACACCTGTCACTATCGAAGAGTGGTTCAAGTGGCGTTCTGTTCTCCGCGAAGAGCGTAAAGCCAGTTTAGTTGAGAAGGGCTTTGCAACTTTGTTCATGAACCGGACGAATCGCTCCGGGATTCTCAAGGCTGGCGTTATCGGCGGCAAAAGTCAGGATGGCGACTACAAGCTGGATGCGCGATTCAAAAAGGATGTAGTTGCTGCACGAATCCAAGCAATTGCCAAGCGAGCGGACGAAATTACAGTGTATTGCGAAGATTCACTGCACCTCTTGAATAGGTGTGCTGAATTTCTTCCGAAGAAATCCTTGATCTATCTCGATCCGCCTTATTACGTCAAAGGCAAAGGTTTGTACCGAAACTACTATGAGCATGACGATCACGTCGCCATTGCCAAAACAATCCAGAGGAAGCAATTCAAGTCGCGTTGGGTGGTGTCTTACGACAATGTCGAGGAGATTCGCGCCATGTATCAGTTGAGCAAGTCACTTAGTTATGGATTGAATTACACGGCGCAACGGCGATATGTCGGCAGTGAGGTGATGCTTTTCAGTCAGAACCTTGTTGTTCCCGATGAGGCTATTCCGCAAACAAAAGCAGTTGCCTGACAGCCGCTACACAGGATAGGTTAATGAGCAAAAAACAAAAACTCGAACTCACCTGGATCGGCAAGGAGAACCGGCCTAGGCTGGAGCCGCGCATTTTGTTGGAAGACGCGGCGAAGAGTTATCACGCGAAATTCCGCAACTCCCCTCGCCCTCTGGGGAGAGCGGAGCAAGGGGGGCAAAGCCGGCTAGGGGTGAGGGAAGACATTTTCGACAACCGGCTGATCTTCGGCGACAACTTGCTGGCGTTGAAGGCTTTGGAGGCGGAGTTCGCGGGGAAGGTGAAGTGCGTGTTTATTGATCCGCCGTACAACACCGGCAGCGCGTTCACGCATTACGACGACGGGGTGGAGCATTCGATCTGGCTGTCGCTGATGCGCGACCGGTTGGAGATTATCCGGCGGTTGCTGTCCGATGATGGTTCGTTATGGATTGCGATTGATGACAACGAGGCGCATTACCTGAAGGTGATGTGCGATGAGATATTCGGGCGCAATGCATTCGTTGCTTCAATGGTATGGGAAAACTTTTATGGCAGAAGTAATGCGGCAGCAATCTCACCTGCCCATAACTATGTCTTGCTTTACGCTCCAATGGGGCAAGACTGGAAAAAAGTAAGGAATCTTCTTCCTCGTGACGAGGAGAGTGCCAGCAAATACAAAAACCCAGACAAAGATTCACGAGGGTCTTGGAGGTTAGGGCCGATCTTCGCCAATGGTGAGCGGCACGAAGGACTCATGTACACAATAACCACTCCCTCTGGTCGGCAAGTAAGTCCGCCGAAGGGAAGTCATTGGAGGATGGTTGAGGAGCAGTTCTGGAAAATGGTAGATGAAGGCCGAATCCTTTTTGGAGAAAAAGGAGATAACAATCCGGCTGTAAAGCTTTTCTTAAATGAGGTACAAAGCGGATTAGTACCTAGAACTTGGTGGGCGCATACAGATGTGGGGCATAGTCAAGAGGCAAAGCGAGAGGTGCAAGCTTTGTATCCTGAAGACATTCCGTTTGATACACCCAAGCCTGAACGTTTACTAAAGCAAGTCATTACGATTGCGACAAATCCGGGGGACCTCGTCCTCGATTCCTTCGCTGGTTCCGGCACTACCGGCGCAGTCGCGCACAAGATGGGTCGCCGCTGGATCATGGTGGAGTTGGGCGAGCATTGCCACACGCACATCATTCCGCGCTTGCAGAAGGTAATCGACGGCGAGGATAAAGGCGGCATTTCCGAGGCGGTGAACTGGCAAGGCGGCGGCGGGTTTCGCTATTACAAACTCGCGCCGTCGTTGCTGGAAAAAGACAAATGGGATAACTGGATTATCAACCAACAATACAACGCGGCGATGTTGGCAGAGGCGTTGTGCAAGCTGGAGGGCTTTAGCTACGCGCCTTCTGACGCGCATTACTGGATGCACGGGCATTCTACCGAGCGCGATTTTATTTATGTGACCACGGCGCAGTTGAACCACGCGCAGTTGCAGCAGCTTTCTGATGAAGTGGGTGGGTTTTCCCTCTCCCCCAGCCCCTCTCCCGCAAGCGGGCGAGGGGGGACGTTGTTGGTGTTATGTACCGCTTTTCGTGGGCGAGACGAATATCCGAATCTCACGGTGAAGAAAATTCCCAAGCAGGTGTTGTCGCGCTGCGAGTGGGGGCATGATGATTATTCGTTGCGGGTGGAAAATTTACCTAAGGCCCCTCTTCCTAGCCCTCTCCCGCAAGCGGGAGAGGGGACGAAAGCGAAGAGGCGCAATGCGAATGTGGCGCAGGGCGGTTTGTTCGAGGAGGGGGAGCCGTGAGCAAGAAACGCGAAGTTTCCTTTGTCCGTTCGTCAGCGGCGGAATACCTGACCTTTGTGGCGGCCACCGGCAGCGCAGAAGCCAGCGTGGAGATGCGCTACGAGGATGAAAACATCTGGCTGACCCAGAAGATGATGGGCACCCTCTACGATGTGTCGGTTTCGGCCATCAACCAGCACTTGAAGCGAATCTTTGCGGACAACGAACTTGAAGAAGAGGCAGTTATTAAGCAGTACTTAACAACTGCCGCCGATGGCAAGTCCTATCGGGTCAAGCATTACAGCCTGCAGGCCATCATTGCCGTGGGCTTCAAGATCGAAAACGAGCGCGCCGTGCAATTCCGCAAGTGGGTCAATCGGATTGTCAAGGACTACACGATTCAGGGTTGGACCATGGATGTGGAACGACTTAAACACGGCGGCAGCATTCTGGACAATGAATTCTTCGAGCGTCAGCTAGAAAAGATTCGGGAGATAAGACTTTCCGAGCGCAAGTTCTATCAAAAGATCACCGATATTTACGCCACCGCCATCGACTATGACTCGACGGCAACGGCAACCAAGCGATTTTTTGCCGCAGTCCAAAATAAGCTGCATTACGCCATACATGGCCAGACTGCGGCGGAGGTGATTGTTGATCGTGCCGATCATCGCAAGGAGAACATGGGTTTGACCAGTTGGGAGGGTGCACCCCATGGAAAGATTTACCAATACGATGTGTCGATTGCGAAGAACTACCTAACGGATTTCGAGTTGGGTCAGATGCAGCGGATTGTTTCCGCCTACCTCGACATGGCAGAAATGCAGGCCATGCGCAAAATGCCGATGACCATGGGGGACTGGGAACAGCGTCTGAGTGGATTTTTGACGCTCTGGGATCGGGAAATTTTGCAGGACGCGGGCAAGGTGACGGCGGAAATCGCCAGGGCTCACGCCGAAAGCGAGTTCGAGAAATATCGCATCGTGCAGGACAGGTTGTTCGAAAGCGATTTCGACCGCCTAGTGAAGCAGTTGGAGCAGGATGGGAAGAAGAACAAAGGGGGTTCCAAATGAACCGCCACGTCAATGCCATCGCCGGACGTTTGAGTTTGCGCGCGCCGCAGCGCCGCTCGCTGGAGATTCTCGACCGCATTACCGAGATTGTGCCGCCGCGCAAAGTGACAGACGCAGTGGCGTTGACTGCCGCATTGGAGATTATCCGTAGCGAGTTTCCATCAGTGACCGATTTCGAGCGCGAGTTTCCTTCGCTGTGTTTCGCGCTGGCGACGGGGGTGGGCAAGACGCGCTTGATGGGCGCGTTTATCAGCTATTTGCATTTGGCGCATGGCATCAATAATTTTTTTGTGCTGGCACCGAACCTGACCATCTACAATAAGCTGATTACGGATTTTTCCGAACGTACCCATCCCAAATATGTATTCAAGGGCATCGCGGAATTTGCCGTTGATGCGCCTGCCATCATCACTGGCGACAACTACGACCAGCACGATCCGGCCAGCGGCGCGTTATTCGGCGCGGTGCGCATCAATATTTTCAACATCTCGAAAATCAACTCCGAGGTGCGCGGTGGCAAGTCCCCGCGCATCAAGCGGCTGTCGGAATATATTGGCGAGAGCTACTTCGATTATCTGGCCGGGCTGCCAGACTTGGTGCTACTGATGGATGAATCGCACCGTTATCGCGCCAGTGCGGGCATCCGCGCGATCAACGAACTGAAGCCGATACTGGGGCTGGAGTTGACGGCGACGCCGTTTGTCGAAGGCGGTTCCAGCAAAACCAAAGACGGAAAAGTCGAATTCAAAATCGTGCCATTCAAAAATGTGGTGATGGACTACCCGCTGGGACGCGCGATGGAAGATGGTTTTGTGAAAGAGCCTGCGGTGGTGACACGCAAAAATTTTAATGCGGCGGGGATGTCGCCAGAAGAAATCGAACGCATCAAGCTGGAAGACGGCGTGCGTCTGCATGAGAGCGTGAAAGTGGAACTGGAAACGTATGCACGCGAAACCGATAACAAGATCATCAAACCTTTTTTGCTGGTGATCGCGCGCGACACGACCCATGCCAGTGCCTTGCTGGCGTTGATTGCGTCGCATGGTTTTTTCGAGGGGCGTTATAAAGACAAAGTGATCCAAGTGGATTCGAGCCGCAGCGGTGCGGAAGAGGAGGAGATGATCGCGCGGTTGTTGAAGGTGGAGCACACCGATGAACCCACCGAGATCGTCATCCACGTCAACATGCTGAAGGAAGGCTGGGACGTGACCAACCTTTACACCATCGTGCCGCTGCGCGCCGCCAATGCGCGTACTTTGATCGAGCAATCCATCGGTCGCGGCCTGCGACTGCCTTACGGCAAACGCACTGGCGTGACGGCGGTGGATAGGCTCAACATCATCGCGCACGATAAGTTTCAGGAAATCATTAACGAGGCGAATCGGCCTGATTCTGCCATTCACCTAGCGCAGGTAGTGCTGGATAACGATCAGCTTGAACAGAAGACCGTTACCGTGGTGTCGCAGTCGCGCTTGGCAAGCATGTTGGGGCAACAGCCCGCACAGATGACCCGCAACACCCAACTGGCGGGGCAGGATGAGGCTCGCATTTTTTCTAAACCCGAAGAACAGAAAGTGGCGCAGCTTGCCTTTGAGGTGATCCGCCAATTTGAGAATCAGCCAACAGTCGTGCCGACATTGGCGCATTTGAAAAATCCCGAAGTTCAAGCGGCCATCGTCAAGGCGGTGCAAGAGCAGCATCGTCCCACGCAGATGGAACTGGAAGGCGATACCGAGCAACCGAATTTTGTCGCTGTGGTGGCCAAGACGGTCGAAATGGTGATGGCACTGACGATAGATATTCCGCGCATTCTGCTGGTGTCTAAAAGCGTGGTGAAGGCTGGCTTCAAGCCGTTCACGCTGACGCTCGATGCGCTGAACTATACGGCGGTGTCGGAAGACCTATGGATACAACTCATGCGTACCAATCAGCTTGAGGTGGTGACGATGGGGGACGGCGGCATCGCAGAAAAACGCCTGGAAGACACTGTGGTCAACGGCTTGGCTGACATTGACGGTATTGCTTACGACCATCAGGCTGATCTACTGTATGACCTAGCCGCGCAAACCGTCCAGCATTTTCGCGGATATTTGTCTGAGGAAGAAACGGGGAGAGTGCTGCGTTGCTACCAGCGTCCGATTGCGAAATTTATTTTCGCACAAATGCAGGCGCACCGTTGGGAAGAGCCAGTTGATTTCGAAGCGGTGGTGAGCAAGGGCTACACGGAATTCAAATCCAGTGCCTACACTCATGCGGCGCATCAACCAGCCGCCGATTACCGCGTATCGCCCGCCGACAAAAGCAATATGGCCAAGTATGTGTTCAGCGGTTTCAAGCGTTGCCTGTATGCGGTGCAAAAATTCGCTTCGGAGCCGGAGCGCGTACTGGCCGTGATTCTTGAACGCGATGCCGAGAAGTGGTTCAAACCCGCCAAAGGACAAATACCGATTTTCTATGGCGCGGATCATCAAGAATATCAACCGGATTTTTTGGCCGAGACCAACAACGCGATCTACATGCTGGAGCCAAAAGCCAGCAACGAGATGACCGATCCTGACGTTTTAGCCAAGAAAGCAGCGGCCATCGCGTGGTGTAAAAATGCGTCTGACCATGCCGCCACACACGCTGGCAAGCCCTGGAAATATGCGTTGATCCCGCATGACGAAATTGCGGAGAACATGACGCTGGCGGGATTAGTCGAGCGGTTTTCGTAGGGCGCAATGTGTATTGCGCCGCATGGCAAGCGTCCGGTGCAATACACCACAAGGGTACTCCGACTTTCTACGGGCTGAAGCCCGTGAAAGGTCGTATGCGCTGCGCTATTGCCCCCTATATGGCTAGATAAAAGCAGTTTCACGCGAAGCCGCGAAGAACGCGAAGAAAAGCGGTCAACCGTTGTTCGCATTTCTTCGCGGCTTCGCGTGAGTCGATCATGCTTTTAATACTGCCCAAAATTCGCTTTGCGGAATCTGTTTTAACCTAAAAACCGCAGTTCAGCCACGGATTAACACGGATTTTCACGGATAATTATGGGGTTGAATCACGCATGGAGTTCACCTTGAGGGTGATGCGCTTTTGCATAACAAGTCTTTGATTTTCCAGAGGATACCGGGCTGCGCCCATAATCCGTGTTAATCCGTGTTAATCCGTGGCTAAATGCTCTTTCTAGGTTTAATCAATAGTGCTTTGGAGTTGAAATTTTGAATCAGGAATTGCAGGCGGCCATCATGCCGGATGCTTCGATCCGGCTGGAGTGGGAAGATACCGAAGCGCACATCAACAAAAGCCAAGAACTCTTGCAGCGCGAGATAGCCCGGCGATTTTATGAGCATCCTGACGGGGGGTTTTTGTTTCTGGGTTTTTGTGATCGCGCCACGCCGCTGTCCGCATCGCTTAATTTTTGGCGTAGCTACTGCGGGCTGTTCGCGCACCAACTCAGCCTCACCCCCGATCTCGAAAGCTTGCGGCAACAAGCGCAGGTCGCCATCTCGGCGGAGGAAATCGAACACGCGCTCGGCGGTGCACCGTTGATGGTCGGCGCGGAATACTTGAGCGCGGGCTTGCTGGAAAATATCTGGCAGCGCTTGCTGGCTGAATTCCGCCGCAAAATCGCAGATTACCCGGGTACGGTCGAGGCCTTTATCCACGCCTACAGCCCGGCGGTGCATCTCGTCGGGCGCGTGTATTTTCACCTGGTGGAGAACAAGCTCGGCGATACGCCGTTCGCGTTTATGGCGACGTATTCGACCGGCTTGAATGTGCAGGGCAAGTCGCGGCATCTGCCGCTGAAACACGCGCTGGAAGAATACGGCGGCACCGACCACGGCAGCGAGTTGCTCGAACTGCTGGCGACGGTGCACCGCGCCGCGAAGCTCAGCGCGTTGATCGCCGCGCTCGTCGACAGCGGCGAACTGTTTCATCCGCTCGCCTGGTCGGCCAAGGAGGCGCACACTTTTTTACAAGAGATTCCGCTCTACGAGCAGTCGGGCATTTTGTGCCGCATCCCCGATTGGTGGAAGGCCGCGTCTTCGAGCTTGCAGGTGCGCGTGGCGATGGGCGAGGCCGCGCCCGCCACCGTGGGCATGGACGCGCTCCTCAATTTTGATATCGGCTTGTATCTGCAAGGCTCGCCCATTTCTGCCGAAGAAGCGCGGCGTTTGCTCGCGTCCGCAGAGGGCTTGGTGATGATCAAAAATCGCTGGGTGGCGGTGGATGCGGAAAAATTGCAACAGGCGCTCGCCGCTTACGATGCGGCACGCAAATTGTCGGCGCGTGAGGGGCTGACTTTTCGCGATGCCTTGCGTTTTCAGATGAACCCGAGGTCGCTTATGGAGCAGGCCGGGGACGATGACGTGGTGAGCGTCACCAGCGGCGCGTGGCTGGAATCGGTGCTGACGAAAATGCGCCACCCGGACACTGCCACGATTGCGCCGCCGAAATTGGGCGCGTCTTTCAAAGCCAAGCTGCGCCCTTACCAACAGCAAGGCATCACTTGGCTGGCATTTTTGCACTCGCTCAAATTCGGCATGTGCTTGGCCGATGATATGGGCTTGGGCAAGACCGTGCAGGTGCTGGCGTTGCTGCACAGCCTCAAGCAGCAAGGAGAGAAGGGTGCGAGCTTGCTGGTGATGCCCGCATCCTTGCTCGCCAACTGGGCGAACGAGATCAAAAAATTCGCGCCCGATCTGACTTTTTATATCGCCCATCCATCGGCGCGTGACTCAGGTAACCGCTCCGGCAGCACCAACGCCCACACCGCCAAAACGGCGGGCGATCTGGACGCGCTCGATCTGGTCATCACCACTTATTCGCTGGTGCAGAAATACGAGTGGCTGCACGCTTATACCTGGAAGCTGGTGATCCTCGACGAAGCCCAAGCCATCAAGAATCCTGGCGCACAGCAGACCAAGGCGGTGAAGAAGCTCGCTGCTGCCAACCGCATGGTCATGACCGGCACCCCGGTCGAAAACCGGCTTTCCGATCTGTGGTCGCTGTTCGATTTTATCAACCCCGGCCTGCTCGGCAGCGCGGCGGAATTTGGCCGTTTCGCCAAGTCGTTGAAAGACGATACGACAGGCTATGCGCGGCTGCGGCAAATCATCAGCCCGTATATTTTGCGGCGACTCAAAACGGATAAAAAGGTAATCGCCGATTTGCCCGACAAAGTAGAAATGAAAACATGGTCAAACTTGAGCAAAAAACAGGCGGTGCTTTACCAAAAAATGGTGGACGATCTGCGGCGCATGGTCGAGAGCGCGGACGGCATACAAAGAAAAGGCGCGATCTTAGGCGCGTTGATGAAATTCAAACAGTTGTGCAACCATCCCGACCAATATCTGGGCAGCGGCAATTTCGATGAAAACGACAGCGGCAAATTTGGACGGCTGCGCGAAATTTGCGAGACCATCCATGAAAAGCGCGAGCGCGTGCTGGTGTTCACGCAGTTCCGCGAAATGACCGAGCCGCTCGGCCAATTTTTGCAAAGTATATTCGGGCGGCAAGGATTGGTGCTGCACGGCGGCACCGCCGTCGCCAAGCGCGCAGAGATCGTGGCGCAGTTTCAGCAGGGCGATTACACCCCCTTCATGGTGCTGTCGCTGAAAGCGGGCGGCGTGGGCTTGAACCTCACGGCGGCGAATCACGTCATCCACTTCGACCGCTGGTGGAACCCGGCGGTGGAGAACCAGGCCACCGACAGAGCCTTCCGCATCGGCCAGCAAAAAAATGTGATCGTGCATAAATTCATCACCCAGGGCACGGTCGAAGAAAAAATAGATAAAATGATCGAGAACAAAGCGAAGCTCTCGAACGAAGTTATTGCCACCGGCAGCGAGGCCTGGATCACGGAACTGGGCAACGAGGAATTGATGAAATTGTTTGCGTTGACGCTATAGAGGATCAATTATGGGATACGGATATTGGAGCTATGCACCTTACGTCACCGTGGCCGAAAAAAAAGCCAAGGCCGCAAAAAAACTCGCCGCGCTGAAAAAGAAACAGAACGTCAACCCGGTCATCATCCAAGGCCACACCTTGGCGCGCACTTGGTGGGGCAAGGCGTGGAACCAAAACCTCGAACGTTACGCCGACTACGATTACCGCTTAGACCGGGGCAGGAGCTACGTGCGCCAGGGCGCGGTGCTGGATTTGCGCATAGAGGCCGGGGCGATAAAATCGCTGGTGCAAGGCTCGCGCACGGCCCCGTACGCGATCACCGTCAGCATCAAAAAACTCGATAAAAATACTTGGCAGCGCGTCAGTACGGAATGCGCGGGGATGCTCGAATCGCTCCCCGAACTGCTGTCGGGAAAATTCCCCAAGCCGCTCGGCGACATTTTTATGCGCAAAGATTCCGGATTGTTTCCCGCCCCCAAAGAAATTACGTTCACGTGCTCGTGCCCCGATTGGGCGGACATGTGCAAACACGTCGCCGCCACGCTCTACGGTATCGGCGCGCGGCTCGATAGCAACCCCGCAATTTTTTTCGCGCTACGCGGCGTTGACACCGGCGATCTGGTCAGCCGCAGCGTCGCCACCCATGCTGAAAATATGCTGGAAAAAGCCGCGCGTAAAAGCGCGCGAGTGATTACGTCGGATAATTTATCCAGCGTCTTCGGCATCGACTTTGCGGAAGGCGGCGGGACGACGCTTACTGACAACCCGCCAAAAAAGAAGAAACCGGCTGCCGGTGGTGTAGCGGCGAGCAACCAAGTCATTAAAAACCAGAAGCTGACGCGCAGCATAGAATCTAAATCGCCGTCGGTGAAAAAAACTGGCATCAAGCAAAAGACCAAGACCGTTAAAACTGCTAAGAAAAAAATTTCGTAGGATGGGTGGCGCGCAGCGCAACCCATCAATTCATTTTGATGCGACACCGCTGATGGGTATCGCTACGCTCCACCCATCCTACAAAGTCTCAGCCCGCCGATAATTCGCCGCGTAATACAGCACCGGGATCACCACCAGCGTCAGCAGCGTGGACACCAGTATGCCGAAAATCAGCGCGATCGCCAAACCGTTAAAAATCGGGTCGTCGAGGATGAAGAACGCGCCGAGCATGGCGGCTAAGCCGGTGAGGATGATCGGTTGAGCGCGGGTCGCGGCGGCGGAAATTACGGCGGGTTGCAAGGCCATGCCTTGTGCTTGTTGCAGGTGGATGAAGTCCACCAACAAAATCGAGTTGCGCACGATGATACCCGCCAGGGCGATCATGCCGATCATCGAGGTGGCGGTGAACTGCGAGCCGAGCAGGGCGTGGCCGGGCATCACGCCGATGAGGGTGAGCGGTATCGGAGCCATGATGATGAGCGGCAACACGTAGGAGCCGAACTGCGCCACCACCAATAAATAAATCAGCACCAGGCCAACGGCGTAGGCCAGCCCCATGTCGCGGAAGGTTTCGTAAGTCACCTGCGATTCGCCGTCCCATTTGAGCGCGTAGCTACGGTAGGGGTCTTGCGGTTGGCTGATGAAATACTCTTCCAAGTTACCGCCTTCATCCAGTGTCATGCCGCTGACCTTGCCGCGTATGTCTGCCATACCGTAGAGCGGGCTGTCGAGTTTGCCCGCGCTGTCGGCGACCACATACACCACCGGCAGCAGGTCTTTGTGGTAAATGGTTTTGTCGCGCTCGCCGCGCGTGACTTGCACCAGTTCCGACAGCGGCACTTTCGCGCCCTGCTGCGACAGCACCGCAAGTTTGAGCAGCGCGTCCAATTTGCTCTGCTGCTCGGGCGGCAAACCCACGCGCACCGGAATTTCGTATTTGGCCTGCCCGCCGTGGATAAAGGCGGCATCCTCACCGGTTAAGCCGATGCGTATGGCGGCGACGATATCGGCTTCGCTCACGCCTTTGAGCGCGGCTTTATTTTGCAGGATTTTGAGCGTAATTTTTTGAGACGCATCTTCTACGCTGTCGTCCACGCCGACAATATCCGCCGTGTCGCCGAACGCGGCGCGCACTTGCTTGGCGACGCGCATTTGACCGGCGTAGTCGGGGCCGTAGATTTCGGCGACGATGGGCGACATCACCGGCGGCCCCGGCGGCACCTCGACCACTTTGACTTTTGCGCCAAATTGCGCGGCGATTTTTTCGAGCAGGGGACGTACGCTACCGGCGATTTCGTGGCTGCTGCGGTCGCGTGCGGATTTGTCTTGCAAGTTGACCTGGATGTCGCCCATCTCCGCGCCGTCGCGCAAATAATACTGGCGCACCAGCCCGTTAAAATTGATCGGCGAGGCGGTGCCGACATACGCCTGATAATGGGTCACTTCCGGCACGCGGGCGATAATGTCGCCGATTTGGCGCATCGCTTTGGCGGTCTCCTCCAGCGGGGTGCCTGCGGGCATATCCACCACCACTTGAAATTCGGATTTGTTGTCGAAGGGAAGCATTTTTAGCACCACCCACTGCACCCCCGCGAGCGCGACGGAAATGACGATGGCGACGATGATGCCCAGCCAAAGTTTGCGGCGATTGTTTGCGCCTTGCTCGCGGTTCAGGAAAGGAGTGAGTCGGCGGTCGAAAAAAGCGGTTATTTTGTCTGACTTGTTTTTTGTGTGAGCGGTCGCCCTCTCTCCATCTCTCTCCCGCTCGCGGGAGAGAGGGCTGCTCTCCACCACGTGCCCGCTGTGCTCAGCCCTCAGTCCTCCGCCCTCAGTCCTAAAATACAGCCACGGCGTGACAATGAAAGCCAGCGCCAGCGATATCAGCATACCCATGCTGGCGTTGATGGGGATGGGGCTCATGTAAGGCCCCATCAGGCCGCTGACGAACGCCATCGGCATGAGCGCGGCGATCACCGCGAGGG
>Ga0209824_10000776_pt1 | contig 19315 bp, 17 predicted proteins | sample VDWuncwatermetaG_FD_184124 | JGI IMG/M metagenome (GOLD analysis project Ga0209824, IMG submission 184124) | Wastewater microbial communities from Netherlands to study Microbial Dark Matter (Phase II) - VDW unchlorinated drinking water (SPAdes)... ... | reverse complement strand
TTTTTGATGAAAGAGTTCGCATGCCTTTTTTTACGGTAAGCCGCCGCTCGCGTAAAGAGGAAAACGGAAAAGCATTGCGAACCCCGCCTGTTACCGATAGGGCTATGTCCAATGGGAGCTCAATCCCGCATAACCCCAGCCACTATTATCACGTTAAGCCGCTTCCTGATGGTCCCGGTCTTCATCTATTTTTTCCTGGTCGAAAACTTTCAATTTGCCGTCGGCACCCTTGTTTTGGCCAGCCTGACGGACATGCTTGATGGCTTCATGGCTCGGCACTTCAACCAAAGATCGGATCTTGGAGCCATGCTGGACCCGCTGGCCGACAAATTCATGATGACGGTGAGTTTTCTGGTGCTCTCTTACAAAAAAATGATCCCTTGGCCCGTAACAGCGCTCGTCATTGCGCGTGATTTATACATCGTCTTGGGTATCCTGTGGATGAGCCGCTGCAAATCAATCATCATGGTGTACAAACCCTCACGGCTCTCAAAAGGTGCCACGCTCTCTCACTTTCTGCTTTTGTGTTTTTCTTTTGTTGAATATTTCATGCTTCGCAAAGAAATTGGGCTGAACACAAACATGGCAACAGTTTTTTTTAATATTCAACACAGCTTGCTTTATATTGTAACAATCTTCACACTCATCACGACTGTCCAATACACGTTTGTGGGTATTCATTTTCTCAAATTTGGTGAACGCAAAAACAAAAAAACACCTCCACCTAACCTCCCCTTGATTTAAGGGAAGGGAAGCCTATGGTGTTAAGAAAGATAACTATGTCGACTGCCTATATTATCGATGCTGTCCGTACCCCCCGTGGAAAGCGCAAAGGTTCATTTGCTAATTTGCACCCTGTCGATATGGCCACCAAGCCATTAAAAGCCATTATCGAACGCAATCAAATTGATCCGGCCTTAGTCGAGGACGTCATCTTAGGCTGCGTTTCTCAGCGTGGCGAGCAAGATAACATCATTGCCAGAAAAGCCGTCCTGGCGGCCGGCCTGCCCGAGAGCATTCCTGGCGTTACCCTTAACCGATTCTGCGGGTCCGGCCTCACAGCTTGTAACTGGGCAGCGCAATCCATCATGAGCGGCATGCAAGATCTCGTCATCGCTGGCGGTGTTGAACACATGACCCGCGTGCCCATGGAAATCGATTTTTACAATGGCGAATCTGACTTACAAAAGTTTTATCCACATTTGGTCTCACAAGGCGTCTCAGCCGAAATGATTGCCGAAAAATACGGTTTCTCGCGTAAGCAGCTCGATGAATTTGCCGTGTGCTCACAAGAGCGAGCGGCAAAATCCTGGGCAGAAAATCGCTTCGCCAAATCCATCATTTCTGTAAACACAACGAATGCTGAAGGACAATCTATCAGCGTTGTCAAAGACGAACACTTTCGCGTTGGCACTTCGCTCGAAACCCTCGCTGGGCTCAAAACAGTTTTTAAGGAAAATGGCGTCATTCATGCGGGCAATTCCAGCGGCATCGTCGATGGATCAGCCTCTGTCTTATTTGCCTCAGAAGCTGGCGTTCAAAAAAGTGGGCTCAAACCCAGGGCCAAAGTCATTGCCACAGCCGTGGTTGGCAGTGAACCCCTCATCATGCTTTTGGGGCCTATCCCTGCCACACAAAAAGCACTCAAAAAAGCCGGGCTAACCATTAACGACATCGACCTTTTTGAAATCAACGAAGCCTTCGCCCCTGTTCCTCTGGCAACGGCAAAAGACTTAGGCATTCCAATTGAGAAAATTAACGTCAATGGCGGGGCCATTGCTCTTGGCCACCCACTCGGAGCTACTGGTGCCATGCTGCTGGGAACAGTTTTAGACGAACTCGAGCGCCGTGATTTACGCTATGGATTAATCACGCTCTGCATTGGGCTTGGCATGGGTGTGACGACCATCATCGATCGTAAAGTCTAGTATTCGCAAGACTTTTCATAGGCTTAAAGATAGTCTACACATTTTTTATCCAAAAAAATCTTAGTGACTACTGATTTTTATCGCGATAGGGGCCGAACCTGCCATGAAGGGTGGCTAAGGGAGCCTAAATGTCTGCTAAAAATCTCTACAAAATCCAAACGGCTGAAGAACTCAAAAGTTTGAGTTTGGCAGAGCTAAATGAGCTAGCCGCAACCATTCGTCACGACACTCTCCAAGCGACGTCCGTGAATGGCGGACATATTGGCGCTTCCTTGTGCTGCAACGAAATGGTCATTGCCCTCCACCGTGTTTTTACCACGCCGCAAGACGCTTTTGTCTTCGATGTTGGCCATCAATCTTATACACACAAGATGCTCACAAGCCGCCGTTTTCAATTTTACAAACTACGCAAAGAAAATGGAATCTCCGGATTTACCAACCGCTCAGAATCTGAACACGATGCCTTTGGCGCGGGCCACGCCTCCACAGCCATTTCTGCAGCGCTTGGTATTCTCGAAGGTAAAAAAATCATCGGTGATAAACACCACGTTGTCGCCATTGTTGGAGACGGTGCGCTCACGGGTGGTCTAACACTCGAAGGTTTGAACAATGCCGGAGCCCTTAAACGAAATCTCATTATCGTCCTCAACGACAATCGCATGAGCATCGATCCAAACGTCGGCGCTCTCAAAGAATCTTTTGAGAATGATCCAATGGCTGCCAAAAAATATTTCAACTTGCTCGGTATCGATTACTGGGGTCCCTTTACGGGCCACGACATCAAAACCCTGATCGATGTTTTCACCAAAGCCAAAGCCCATGATCGCCCGTTGCTCATTCATTTACTGACAGAAAAAGGTTACGGTTACGCACCTGCCGTCAAAGACAAAACACGTTTTCACGGCTGCGGTCCTTTCGATGCCGAAACCGGCAACGCCATTAAATCCCCAACAGCCAAAGAAAAGTACCAAGATCTTTTTGCTGAGACACTCATCGAAATGGCTAATAAGGACCAAGGCATTGTGGCCATCACAGCCGCCATGCCCTCTGGAACCTCTCTCAACAAATTCCAAAAAGTTTATCCCGATCGTTTCTACGACATCGGTTTAGCTGAAGCTCACGGCGTGGAATTCGGCGCAGGTTTAGCAACCAATAAAGACGTCAAACCTTTCGTGTGCATTTATTCCACGTTCTTGCAACGTGCTTACGACCAGCTCATTCACGATGTCGCTTTGCAAAAGCTTCCGTACGCATTTGCATGGGACAGGGGTGGGCTCGTTGGCGATGACGGAGCCACCCACCAAGGTGTTTTTGATTTTGCTTACCTTCGCTCAATTCCCAATTTTGTCGTCATGGCGCCCAAAGACGAAGCTGAACTCCAAAACATGCTAGAAACCATGCGACAGTTTAATGGCCCCATCGCGGTCCGCTTCCCCAGAGGTGAAGTGCGCGGTGTGCGTCTGCCAGAAAAACTGGAAGCTTTGCCCATTGGCAAAGCGGAAGTCTTAAGCGGCGATGATCACGGCGATGTATTGATTCTTGCCATCGGTGAACCTGTTTTAGAAGCTGTCAATGCGGCTAAGATTTTAAACGAAACCCAAGGCGTCAAAGCAACTGTCGTCAATTTACGTTTTGCCAAGCCGCTCGATGAAGCTCTTCTGGCAAAACTCATTCCTCATTTCAAAGCCGTCGTGACAGTTGAAGAAGGTCTCATGGCTGGTGGAGTCGGCAGCGCGATTCTGGAATTCATGACAAGCCGTCTGATCCTTAAACCAAGTAAGCTACTCGGTGTGCCCGATCAATTCATTGAGCATGCCTCACAAAAACGGCAACGTGAGTTATGCAATATCGATACTGCGGGAATTCAATCAGCTTGCTTGGAAATTTTGGAAAAGACACGCCTGCTGGCCAAAACTCAGGAAGACTCAGCCAACTTACTTCACTTAAGGGTCGGGTAAGTTGTTTTAAGAGTGTCCCCGTAGATTTCCGTCTACCCATGCACACAATTCCCACCAGGGAATTGCCATAAATTCCCCCAGTTGCTGCCTCCGTGGACAACGGCAAACCAAAATACCCGCATCGTAATCCTGTTTTTTAGCAAAGGCCATCATGCCAGCCACATCATTTTTTCCTGGGTTATCCGTATGTTTGATTTCAAATAAAAATCGTTTACCAGACACATCCAAAATCAAATCAACTTCTTGCCCTTGTTTGGTCCGCCAATAACGAAATTGAGCCTCTCTATGGGATAACTGCGCCATCAATTCAAGAACGATAAAATGCTCAAATAGCAAACCTTGTTGAAGAGGCAATAACCCTATCGCATGACCTATTTTGGCCGTTGCATTGCGCACACCCAGATCAAAAAAATAATAGCGGCTGGCTCTAATGACCTGATCACGTGCCGTGCCAAAAGCATCGATGCGATGGCAAATCAGCGTATCTTCAAGAATTTGAAAGAAAGCGCGCACGGATGTGTGGCTGCATCCCAAATGTGAAGCCATCTTATTAAAATTGGGAGCGGTACCAGATTCCAATGCTACCATTTCTAAAAAACGGGAAAATCTGGGAATATTTTTGACTAAAGCTTCCCCGCGAATTTCCTCTTCCAAATAAAGATGGGCGTAAGATTGTAAATATTTTTCCCGCTCCTCTAAATCATCTAGCGATGCAACAGCTGGCAGCGTTCCGCAAAGAAGATAACGAGGCAGATCCTTTTTGATCACCTCCACCCCAATTTCTGACCACATGAGAGGATAAAATGATTCTTTATGAATTCTACCCGGAAGCCAATTTGTCCCAAGGGAACGCATTTTACGTGCTGATGAACCCGTTGCCGCCACAACAGCTATTTTTTTATCAATCATGTACTGCAAGACATCCAAAACCTGGGGAACTTTTTGAATTTCATCGATAAAAATAAACGCAGGATTTTTTTTGATAGCTGTCGCTTCACGCAAAATAATCTCAGGATCGGCCTCAATTTTTGCCCGTTGATTTGGCAAATGCAACGCATAGGACAAAACTCGATCCTGCGGCAAACTCGCAAATACACTTTCCAATAAGGTCGTTTTTCCCGTCTGACGGGGCCCAAAAAGAAAAAAAGATTGTTTTTTTTGTATTTTTTCTAAATAATATTGATAGGATAACCGTTTGAAACTAGTCATTTCAGATAATTGTACATTTTAAAACTACTTATGGCAATCGTTTTCCCCCAACTTCTGCACCAATTTGTGACAAAAGTCTGCATTTAAGAGTGGTGTTACTTAAGCTGGCACCGGCTTAATGATATTAACAGTCTCTCGCATCATCGCTTCGTGGTAAGCACGGACAGCCTGCAATTCCCCGTTTTTCCTTAAGTAGCGCCGAATGTCTTTAACCAATTGCTTGGCTGCATCGACATCGCTCTCATAACTCAGATAGACTTCTTCAAATGGCAACGTGTGGTCACTCCGTTGAACACGCAGGTAATGCGCTTTCCCATTTTCGCGTGTACGGCCCCAAAACAGATTTCTCAGTAACGCCCGAAAAGAGTCAGCCACTGACGGATTGTGATCAACCAAAGCGGCTTTATTGATAGCGCTCTGATCAAGATCGGAAAAAGCGGTTAGCAAATCATCTGTCATACCGTATTTAGCGTGGGGCAAATTGTTCAGTCGACCAAAATTGCCCGTCCAATCAATCATCGCCTGTGCCCCAGCCAAAATCACATCGGCCAGTGGCATGGGTTGATTATCAGGATCCATCAAAATCCCAGCCCCCAACCGCTGCTGGCCAAATGAATTGACACGATTGACCTGTTCAGCCACTGTCTCACCAATCCAACGTGACCAGATCATAATTGGATAAAGCGGATCAGGTGTGGCATAATTTTGCGCAGCCGACATATGCCGATCATACACAGCCACAGCCGATTTGCCCATGCGCACATGGCTCATGGTGTGATGTTGGGAGTTATCGACAAAAACGAGAGCATCATCAAAACGACCTTCCGACTCGCCCGGATTGATATCAATGCCGCCAATTTTAGTCTTGTATCCCTTCTTGCCGCATACCAACATGGCAATGATGCGCTTCTCTCTCTCCCCCATTTTTTCAAAATCAGATTTATCTTTCAGATATTCATAATATTTACGAACCTGCTCTGAATGTTGCTTAGACGTAAAAATACGCAGGTTATGTCGGACATCGCGATTAAGCTCCGGTTTTTGATAGGGCAAAAGGCCTGCCAAAACAAAACGCGTGGCCGGGTGATCGCTCATTTGACGAAAAATATTACCAGAAAATCCATCTGTGTGCATAGGCAGTGTTTTTCCAATGCGTAGCACGCGCATGATTTCAAAAGCTTTTGGTCTGTACTGCACCAAAAATTCAATCGAACCAATCCGCCGCATAAAACCAAAACCAAGTGTGTAATGGATGAGGGCTTGACCAGCCGCGCCAAAAAAACGCCAACTCATCAATTTTGATGGATGAGGGTTGAACCCATCCAACTGAACATCATCGTTGTCTGTCTTGTACAAAGTCGGTTGTCCGTCCTTACCCAGCAAGACCTTCCCTTCCCAACCCGCGCGACCCCATCGCAAATAGGCTTCCCACGCTTCAGGACTCTCTTCACTCGGCTCTTCGCCAAAAAAACGTAAGACGGTTTTGATTTCGTCATCTGTTAGTTCATTTTTTAAACCAACTTCTGATCCATCACTTTTTAATTCTGTCAGCTCCACATCAGTCAAATACTGCAAAGCCTCTATCGTGCGTTTGAAACCAATTGGCTGATGAATATCGACTCGTCCCTCATGCGTGTGTAAAGCCTGAAATTCTGGATCTTCCAAAATAAAATGATTTAAAAATCTAACGCCTTCAGAAGGAATTTCCTGACACTCGCCGGGAAGATTTCTGATTTTTGTTGGATCGGGAGAATAACGACGAGCCTGCTCTTTGGCCTCACCCAGATTCTGGGGAATTTTGGGTTCTGCGCGCAAACTGCGGGAGGGATCAAAGTGATCTTGCATCAAGACATGCAAACCATGGGAAATGCCGGATGAAACCTGTTGCCGCGTTGGAATACGACCACGTATCCCCGCCATCCCAAACTGAAATCTTCCAAGCAACCCTAAATTTTGACTATTTTGTAAACCGTTCATGATGCTTACCTCGTTGCCTCTCTCAGTTTTTGCCCTTTAATATATATTTCCCTAAAACATCGAATTCCAAATTGACTGAATCACCTTTTTTGCGCTCACCCAAGTTGGTTTCTTTGAGGGTGTGGGGAATCACATAAACTGACAGGCTTTGTTTTTTAACATCACAGGCTGTCAAAGAAATCCCATCAATCGCAATTGATCCCTTCTCAATCACCAAATTGCGAAAGGCTTTGGAGAAACCAATTTCAAATACGACAGAACCAGGATCTTGACGAACTTTTCGAACAGAACCCACGGCATCCACATGCCCCAAAACAAAATGCCCGCCCAGGCGATCACTCGCCAAGAGGGCGCGCTCCAAATTAACGCGCTGCCCAGCTTTGATTTTGGCAAAAGCCGTCTTGCGCATGGTTTCATCGGACACATCAAAGTTCAGCATTTTTTCTTTGGTCGCAACCACTGTCAAACAACAGCCATTAATGGCCATACTCTCACCGAGTTTAACGTCCGCATAAAGCGTATTTGTTTCGAGAACGAGCAAGCCGCCCTTGGGGCTTGGCGTCCATTTTTTAATCTTGCCCTGGTTGGTGATAATTCCTGTAAACATAGCGCGCTGTAACGTTTCTGTATTGAAGGCTCAAGAGTTAACGACGATATATCTGTGTAACTGTAGGGCGCCCAATCGCTCGGCTACCCGGTCTAACAGTTCCAAAACGCCCAGCCATTCCCAGATAGCGCCCTGACTCGGTCGCAACAGCGAGAGCATGAGCCGACCCAATGCTTTGTGCACTCATGCGCGCTCTTGCCAAATCTGGCGTTTGCCCCTTGGCTCGATAACGGACCATTTGTCTTTCAATATCGGCTTCATGAATCCCATGACCAAAAGCGTCTAAGGTTTCCTCATCGTCACCAAAAATTTCAGCCGCAATTGGCCGCCCAAAACCAATGGAAGCCTGCACATGCTCAGGCGAGCCCATCGCGAGAGAACGGTTATCGCCATTACCTGAAAGAGGGAAATCGGGAACTTGTCCATCACCTAACATATGGGTGGTTGGCACGAGTGGTGTTTCGGCATCACGTGCCGCCTTGCCCATCTCACCATAGTTGTACTTGGTTACAAATTCCCGCCGCGCGTAGAATGCATCTTCACCCTCTCCTGCCAAAGGTGAAAGGGCCGCTGTATAAGGACGAGAGCCCCAGCCAAAACCGGAAGCACTCACGCCGTGATCAACGGCTTCATCAATACGATCCTGAAGCTCTGGCATACCATTTTTTACGCCACGCATGTTCTCAATTCCATCACCTTCATTGAGAACCCAGCCCAAAACTGGCATTTTTGGGCCAAAATTGAGCTTTTCAAAAACAATATTTGGACTGCCTAAGCCTAAACCAGCAAACAAACCGACCATGAGTTCATAATCACCAAAGCTCTCATGAATATTATCAAACTGAACCGCATGGGGGTTCATCCCCATTTCCTTTTGTTCTGCTGTCAGGAAGCTAACGCCCTCTTCCACAGCTTTGGTTCCAGTAAATTGCCCCACATAGCCAGCTAATTCACGTCCACCATGAATGAATACTTTTTCGGCTCGTCTGGCTAGCGCCCCATGGCCCCAACGTGACATGTAGCTCTGGATATGCCGAGGATCGGTTTTAAACACGAAAATATGCATGTAAAGATCAATGACTAAATCAAATGGCAAGGCCTGCAAAATTCCTTTCATGGCCGTCATACTTCCCTGACTGCGATTGGCTAAAGCTTCCGTCTGATTGGGAAACATGGCCGACAGCACACGGAGCTTTTCTGCCTCTGGTCTTTTGGCATAGCGATAAGCATCTTGCGTAGCCCAATGCAGATTCAAAAGTTTGATAAAAGTCGCACCTTCCAATTTGGAACGCTCGTACTCTTTGCCTTCATGGTTGAGAATCTTCTTGGTATAAGCGTGATAGTTTTTGTAAGCTTCTTCGTATTCGGCCAGAGCCTTTTCAAAACCTTGAGTCAGACTCTCTGTGCGCGCACCAAGCGATTTAAGGTCAAGCTTTGCCCACAAATCACGATAGCGTGAAACCTGTAAATCGTGATCGACATCGTTAACCTTGAGTTCAGCTATCAACGTTTCCGTTACCAAACGCGTGCGCGCAGGCATCGTCGCTACATAGTGCTCACGGGAATCAGATAACCATTGTTTCTTGGCGGCTACATAACCATTACGCGCCTGTTTTAAATCTGCATCTGCATCTAATTGAGTGACTAGTGAGGTGCTTTCAACATCAACGTAGAAGCTTCCGGAAATTTTGGTAAGAACAGCCTGTAAGGCTTGTCCAGGATAAGCGGCTTCCAAAACCTTAATCATCGCAATTTTGGCTTCCATTTCCTTTTTGGAATAACCAATTTTCTTTGCCTTCCCTTTGCTCTCTTCATTTGCGATCGTGTCACTGATGACTGCGACTGAAGTTTCCAATTTTTCACGTGCCTGAACGAGTGTCAGCCCACGACCCAAAACATAACCAATCAATTCAATTTGAGCCATGCGTTGAGCCAAGTCTTTTATCTTTGGATACTGCACAGCCAAAAGAGCATATTGTTTAAGGGAATACATCGTCCCCAATTCATGCCCTAGCATTCGATTCACTTCGTTATTCATACGCAGGCGAATCCCACGTGTGAGCAAACCATAGTAATGTTTTTGAATACGCGTAGCCTTTTTTGTGTTACCGACAGCGGCTTGCTCTTGCCAATATTGGTAAGCCAAATGTGTGTGGTAGAACCAACGTCTGAGATCGGAATCAACATCATTGAAGTGATCACTCGCCAATAAGGTTCGATCTAAAAAATCACTTGTGTGAGACACAGGCTCAAATTCTGGCTTTACACTCGCTTGATAAACTTCATGCAATTCCCGAGCAGCCATTCGATAATCGGCAATGGCCGCCCGATTGTGCGAAGCAAAAGTGTCACGTTCGGCCTGAAAATCTAGACTCTGCAAATCCCACTGGGAATCAGCCAGCACTTGCCCCTTAGTCAGAGCCTCGCGGTTTTCTTCTCGGTAACCGGCCTCAGCCTGTTCAAACGTATCAGGAAAGTCTGTTTCAGGCTGGATTTCAATATTTGCTGTTGGAATTTTAGAGAACCAATTGCGATTAAGGAGTCCCCCAAACCAATTCCCTATCGTACTAGCCTGACTGATCAGCTGCCCTTTGGCCCAGCGAAAAATATTTGAGTGGCGAAAATCATTAATCGCCGGTGTCCCCGCACCATACAACACCTGCATGGGACCCCAGAACTTAATCTTCCCTACTGGCTTTAGAAAAAAATCATGAAGAGCTTCAACATAGCCCTCAGAAACTTTATTTTTTGCACACCAAGACGACAGCATTTTTTTGTCGTTCTTGGCCAACAACTCAAAACCGGACTTATATTGGACAAAAAACTCATCTAGCTGCTGCTGTGCTTTTTTATCGCCAGCGATTGCCATTGAATTAAGTTCTTCCACACAAGCCAAATGCATTTCTATCTGCATCGTCTGAATTTTTTGCGAGAGAATTTTAGCCCGTGCTTTATCGTCCAAATTGGGTGCTAACAACTCAGGCATTTTGGCAGGATCAAGTAATTTAGCTTTGTAAAATGTGTAATAATTTAGACCAACACCTTCGGTTATGAGGCGATGCGGCACCAGAGGAAAACTCTGCGGCACAATCTGGCTGACACCAAAACTAACATCCACCAAAACAAGTCCATTTTGCTTCAAGGCATCAAAAGAAAGCCCATCCTTTACGGGATTAATTCCACCCACTTTGCTACGGGTTCCTGCTGGAAAATAGTCGAACATGGCTTGGTCAGCCCTGCGCTGAGCCATTCCGGCCTCTGTTTGACGATAAGCTTCGTCCTGTTGCTCTTGATACTTTTCAGGTGCTTTCTCTTTGAGTTTTGCATTTGGACGATAAATTGTTGTCTGTCCAAGATCCCTCATGACTTCATTAGGCACAATAGAAAGGGGTTTAGCCAGAAAGCGGCGTGACGGCACAAATGACAACAGATAGGGAATATCAAAATAACTGCCATGAGAAGACGCCACAAAAATAATCCGCCCTGTTTCAATTTTGGCAACCTGTGCATCGACCAACTGCCGCATCGTCGCATCATCGACAAAATGTGTGGCCCCTGTCAGCCCGACTAATCTTCGTGTCAATTCATTCACAGAAGCTGTAAAGCGATGCATTTTTTCATCATTCAAAACCAGACGATCATGACGCCCCAGATTCCAAGCGGCCATCTCAAGGACAACAAAATAGGCCATTAAAAATGGAATGGCCGTTAAGTTACGCGCCAACTCATCTGGATTTCGATTAAACCAACGCTCAAATGTAGGTTGCCACTTTGAGCGATCCGTGTTCCAGATTGATCGTTGATCCTCTAAAAATGTAGCAATCGCTGCACGGACTTCTGGGGAAATGGAACTGACCAGACCATGCGGAACAGCCATCTCGAAACGATCACCATAAAGATCTGTCATGGAGGCTGCCGAAGAGGGCTCAGCACGTTCAGGCGATATTTGCGCCAGTGCTTTTGAGGTAACGGAGCCTGGTCCTTCAAGTTGCTGCAAACTCTGAACGGCTTTGTCACTCGTCAATAATTGACCCAACCAAGTACCCAACTGTGAACCGATATTACCTAAACTCATAAAAAGATCTCCCTGAATCCTCTTCGGCCCTGTTACCAAAATGTTGCCTGGCTGATCTCAAAAACCTTATGAATCCAATGACTTTAGTATGCAGTGCGCTATAATATGCGCGACCGTGCCCGGAAACAGCGATTTACCAAGGGAATAGCAGAGTTAGGTGATGACGCGGCGCAACATAAGATCGCGTCCGAGCATTTTGGATTCGGTGAATTTTGCAAATAATGCTGTCTTTTGACTCACCCTAAATGCCGGAACAGCCTTGGGTCCCAAGAATTTAGGCGCCACATGAAAGATCCATTCATCGGCCAGGTTTTGCTTTAAGAAACTCGTAAAAATGTGAGAGCCCCCTTCAACGAGCAGACGCACCACGCCAAGCACACCCAACTGTGAGAGCACCCAAATTAAATCGAGACCGCCCTCTTTATCTGCAGGCCCGCAAAAAATGCGAAGACCAAGTTTGTTGAAAGCTTTTACCTTGGCATGTTCATGAGGCAAGGAGCAGAAAAGCAAAATATCTCCGCCGGGTGTGTTAAAAATCTTGGCCTTGGGACTGATGCGTAACTTTGAATCGAGAATCACTCTTTTTGGCTGAGAACTTTTGGTTTTAACAAGACGGGCTGTTAATTGTGGATCGTCTGTCACAGCTGTTCCCCGTCCCACCAAAACAGCATCGGCGGCTGCCCGCATTTTATGAACTTCTTTGCGAGCGATATCGCCTGTGATCCAAGCCTGCTGAGCTTTTGCGGGCGCAATCTTGCCATCCAAACTCTGGGCAATTTTAACAATCACATAGGGCATTTTGCATTGAATCCATTTACAAAAAGCACGATTCAATTCCTTGGCCTCAGCTACCAAAACCCCAACCGTGACAGTAATGCCCGCTCTCTTCATTTTGCGAATTGATTTTCCCGCCGTAAGCGGATTGGGATCCTTCATGGCAAGCACCACACGCTTAACCCCAGATGCAATCACAGCATCGACACACGGCGGCGTTTTCCCCACATGATGACAAGGCTCGAGCGTCACGTACAACGTCGCCCCATTCGCTCGTTCTTTGAGTTTTTTCAACGCTGCGACCTCAGCGTGATCGCCCCCAAATTTTTTATGATACCCTTCTGAAATAATTTTATTCTTTTTAACAATGACACAGCCAACCATCGGGTTGGGAGACACAAAACCGGCTCCGCGCGCAGCTAAAGCGAGAGCGCGCTGCATGAAAAATGAATCAGACTTTCCAGTCATACAGTTCAAGTCCCACAACATCTTTTATTCGAAAAAAATCTTTATCTTTAGTGAAGAGCTGGCAATCGAATTCACGACATAACACGACAAGGATGGCATCGGATATGCTCAGTGGGTTATGCCCTGCTTCTATGATTTTGGATTGAATTTGAATGAGAACATCCCAGCTCGATTCAAAAAAAGATAAATAACGCATTTTTTCAAAAATAGATTGGAAAAGTTTGGCTTCTCTTTTCCTAGAAAAGGGAAGGATTTCACTTTTAACTAAACCACAAACACAAGCACACCCGTGCTTTATTAATGAATCTAAAGGAGCCGCAAAGGTTTGATAACGGCAAAAATCAATCCATATGGAGGAATCAACTAAAACGGCACTCATTCGAAGTCTTTTTCAGTGAACCGCGGCCGTCTCATCTTTTTAAGCTGAGCTTGGGTCAAATCAATACCAGAGCCACCAAGTTTCTTGAGCAACCCCTGCAGCTCATTTCTTCTCCTAACCTCCTGTAATGCCAAAACGATGGCTTCAGTTTTTGTTTTAACACCAAAGATTTTTTGCGCCAACTTAATGAGTTCTGTAGGCAAATTTAAAGTGGTTCGTATGGTATGCATACGATAATACTAACAGATGCATACGCAACCAGTCAAGACACGTTACTTCTTAAGCAATCCTTGAATCTCGTTCACAAATTCATTTACATCGCGAAAACTGCGATAAACAGAGGCAAAACGAACATAAGCAACATCATCCAAATTGCGCAGCGTCAGCATCACAAGATTGCCAATGTCTTCAGCGGGAATTTCTTTGGCCTCGCGTTCTTGCAACGCTTTTTCGACATCGTCGATGACTTTTAAAATAGCATCGAGCGACACGGGACGTTTTTCGCAAGCCTTCTTCAATCCTGATAAAATTTTATTGCGGTCAAAGGCTTCACGACGACCGTCTTTTTTGATGACCATGGGAAGAATATTATCGATCCGCTCGTAGGTGGTAAAACGCCGCGCACAGACAAGGCATTCGCGGCGACGACGAATGAGTTCGCCTTCCACGGAAAGGCGGGAATCAATCACTTTGCTGTCGGGTTTGTGGCAAAAAGGACAATTCATACGTTACACTTTTGCAGGCAGAGGCTGTCTGAGCTGCCTTAGGGGCGGTTCAAAAAGTGGCCCAAAAACACAAAGTGTTTTGTAGCCATTTTTTGATAGTGAGCGATAAGCGAACGGCGACCAAAAGGCAGCTCAGATAGCCGCTGCCTGCTCACGCATACAACGGAAACTTTTTGCACAATTCCCGCACACCGGCACGAACGTCTGCACTCAACTTTGTATCTGTCGTTGCACGCAAAATCGAAACCATCCAACCGGCAATCGTGACCATTTCTGATTCTTTCATGCCGCGTGTGGTGAGAGCTGGTGTTCCCACACGAATCCCACTCGTCACAAAGGGCGAACGTTTTTCCCCGGGAACCGTGTTCTTATTCACCGTAATGCCAGCACGCTCGAGCGCTTCTTCGGCATCTTTTCCAGAAATGTCCGCATTGGATAAATCGACCAGTATGAGATGATTGTCCGTTCCCCCACTCACCAAACTAAAACCATTCTCTGTAAAAACTTTGGCCAGCGTTTGGGCATTCTTAATAATCTGCGCACAGTAAGTCGCATATGCAGGTTGTAGATCTTCTAAAAAGGCAACCGCTTTGGCAGCAATCACATGCATCAGTGGACCACCCTGAATGCCAGGAAAAATCTTTTTATTCACAGTCGCTGCGTATTCCGCTTTGCACATAATGAGGCCACCTCGTGGGCCGCGCAAAGTCTTGTGTGTCGTACTCGTCACAAAATCACAGTAAGGAATTGGATCTGGATGCAACTTTGTCGCCACGAGTCCAGCTGGGTGAGCAATATCGGCAAAAAGTTTGGCTCCGACTTCGTCAGCAATTTCTTTAAAAAGCTTGAAATCAATTTGGCGTGGGTAAGCACTGGCTCCACACACAATCATTTTGGGCTGATTCTTGCGGGCTAAATCGCGCACTTGATCATAATCCAAACGGCCAGTTTGATGATTCACGCCGTAAGCAAATGACTGATAAATTTGCCCAGAAAAATTCACCGATGAACCATGCGTGAGGTGGCCACCTTCAGAGAGCGTCATCCCCAAAATAGTATCGCCGGGTTTAAGGACCGACATATACACAGCCATATTGGCCTGTGATCCACTGTGCGCCTGCACATTAACATGCTCAGCACCAAATAATTTTTTGGCCCGTTCGATAGCCAGATCTTCGGCCATATCGACGAATTCACAACCACCATAATAACGTTTGTGTGGATAGCCTTCAGCGTATTTATTGGTAAGTGGCGATCCCTGCGCTTCCATAACCGCTTTGGAAACAAAGTTTTCGCTGGCAATCATTTCTAGACTGGTTTCTTGACGATCAAGTTCGCTATTCATCGATTGATAAAGTTCAGGATCGCAGGACTTAATGAGATCAAACATAGGATCAAAACCTTTCTTACTTGGATTCTATTTCCGTCATTTTTTTAAGCCGCTCAACATGACGTCCGGCTTCAAAGTTGGTATCGAGAAAGGCATCGACCAGACGTTCAGCCAGCCCAGGCCCAACAACTCTTGCACCCAAACACAGAATGTTGAGATCATTGTGCCGCCGAGTCATCTCAGTTGAAAAAACGTCTGTCAAACTCGCCGCACGAATACCACTCAGTTTATTGGCCGTCATAGCCATGCCAATACCCGTCCCGCAAATCAGAATACCCAAATCAGCTTTTTTCTCTTGGATGGCTTTGCCGACTAAGACGGCATAATCAGGGTAATCGACGCTATCCAGTGAGGAACAACCGTGGTCAAAAACCTCTATCCCACGTTTTTTGAGATACCCCAACAAGTCTAACTTGAGCAAATACCCTGCGTGATCACAGCCAATGGCAATTTTCATGGGCCAGCCATAACCACGCAAACAGAAAAAATCCATCGATTTGTCTTTAGTCAGGTTAGCTGGTAAGAGCGCCACAAGACACCCGAATAGAAGCCACCCATGAAAATCCGCACACAAGACATTCCTGAAGAGCTCGGCCTCGATTTAACTCTGACAGAAAGAGATGAATGGCTCATGGAACTCATCAAACTCCATCTGTCAGGCCGCTCGCCCAGCTCGGTCACCGGCCAAATTCATCTCGATGTGCTTGAAGACAACGTTAATGTAACCGGCCATTTGCACTTTCCCTTCATGTCTCAGTGTGCGAGCTGCGGAGAAACTGTCAATCTCGCTGAAGACATTCCCGTCAATGTCTTGCTGGTTCCTCTCTACAATAGCCGTCAAGAACGCGATAAACATGAAGACGAAGAAATAGAACTAACGCGCGATGACCTCGATTTCAGCTTTTATGACAAAGGTGTGATTGATATGTCCGCTGTGGTAAATGATGAAATTGCCTTGCACCTGCCTTACAATGTTTATTGCCGCCCAGATTGTAAAGGTATCTGTCCGGCCTGTCTGAAAAACCGCAACACGGAAGCTTGTGAGTGCCAAAGCGTTGAGCTTATCAGCTCACCATGGGCAAAATTAAAAGAGGTTAAACTGCCCGCGGGAAAAGGTCGCCAAAGCAGCAAAAAAACACAATTATTTTAAATGATTACAGGGTTTGCTTCGGGCCCCCTATCGTGTCTGCATCCTTGACACAGACAATGAGCACGGGCTATGCCACTTTTTTAGGAGTTACTATGGCTGTTCCAAAACGAAAAGTTTCCAAATCTGCAAAGAATATGCGCCGCTCTCACGATGCGTTGAGTTCAAGATCTGTCTCGACTTGCCCTAACTGCAGCAACGCCAAGTTGCCACACCGTATCTGCCCACACTGTGGTCATTACAAAGGCAAAGAAATCATTGCGGCTAAAAACGTCAACTAGAAGGAGTTCCGGTCGTGCCAAAAGATTCGATCGAATCCAGAATTATCCAGATCATCGCCGAGCAGCTATCGCTCCGTGAAGACGACATTAAAGCTGAAGCCCGCTTTGTCGACGATCTGGGCGCTGACAGTCTCGATATTGTCGAACTGATCATGGAAATGGAAGAAGAATTTGACATCGAAATTCCTGATGAAGATGTCGAAAAAATGATTCTTGTCCAGGACGTCATCGATTACGTCTCTGCTCATGCGGTTGTTGAGTAGATTATCATGCCCTTTTCCCTTCGCAGATTTATTGCCTTCATCACGCTTCTTTTTGTGCTTGGACAAGGCGTTGCTTTTTCTTTTCACAGCCATACCACTGATCACGCACACGATCCGGCTCAGGCTTGTCCTGTTTGCCAAGCCGCTCACACTTGTAACGCCATTTTAACATCGCCTGCAGTCTCCAGCGCGCCTATTTTTAGTTTCTCACAAAAACTTGTCATTCCTTTTACGTCTGAAACGATTGCCTTCGTTTCTCATATTCCGCCTGCAAGAGCCCCTCCTTTAGTCTGATTCATGCTTTCGAGTCTTCATTAATAATCAGAAAAACTAGGAGTGTTTATGTTTTGTCTTTCAACAACTGCACGCGCAGGCTTGTTTACTTGCCTTCTTATTTGCCTAAGCCTTGCTCTGGAACAGGTTCAAGCCAAGGGACTCGATCCCAAATTGGGCACCGCACCGGATCCAAAAACCAACACCGGTTATGTGGGGCCTATTGCCTATGAGCGCAGTGGAGAAAATTCTTTTTTGCCCGATATTTCTCTCATTGGCACCTTCACAATGGCGGCCTTCAATAATGATCCAGGTGCAAGCGGACACAATCCCGCACGCACGGGATTTAATCTGCAAGAAATTGAACTCGGGCTGATGGCCGATATTGACCCCTATGTTCGAGCCGACATTTTCTTTGCCTTCAGTGAAGACTCTGTCGAACTCGAAGAAGGTTATATCACTTCACAAAGCTTGCCAGGCGGTTTGCAAGTTCGTGCGGGTAAACTCAAAATGCCTTTTGGGCGATTTAACCAAAGACATTTAGAGACTTGGTCATTCGTTAACGATCCACTCGTGACAAATCGCCTGCTCGGTGCCGAAGGCTACAATGAATTTGCCATCGTGCCAAGTTGGACGCCAAAATTGCCGTTCTTTCTCAAATTTGAAGGCGGCTTTGCTCAAGGGGATAACGCCGGAAATTTCGACGGCACACGCAAACAGGATTTTTCCTACTTGGGCCGTGTGTCGACTTCGTTTGACCTCTCGCCGGAAGTGACTGTGCTCATGGGTACCAGTGGTGCCTTTGGTTTTAATGATACGGGTCTTGGCAACGCCACCACTCTTTTTGGTGGCGACCTGTTTGTTAAGTGGATGCCTGAAACTTTTAAGGGACTCTCGTGGACGACTGAGTACATGTATCGAATTAAAGAGATCCCGGGCACACGCGAAAAAGACGGCGGTTTTTACACTGAGCTGGTTGGACAATGGAGCAAGCGCTGGCAAGCGGGGGCTCGTTTTGATTTATACGGCGTGCCGGAAGTCGCCGAACACCGTTATCGTTTGAGCCCCATGATCAAATTCATGCCGAGTGAATTCTTATCCTTCAGAGCTCAGTATGATTATGAACATCCCGATGTGGGTTCTGTCGTTCACGCCGGTTATCTTCAGATGATTTTTGCCATGGGCCCACATGGGGCACATGCGTTTTAATCACTTATGCCGGGTGGCTCGGTGAGCTGTTCTTTTCTCCAAGCGAAGCATGAGGAGAAAAAACAGCGAGCCGAGACAGGACCTGACTTTGAAACTTATGCCGGGTGGCTCGGTGAGCTGTTCTTTTCTCCAAGCGCAGCGCCAGGAGGAAAAACAGCGAACCGAGACAGGACCCGTCACTTTAATAGGAACTTAAAATGAAAAATCTAAAAACCATGAAAATGTTATTCGGAATCCTGGCTCTGTTCACGGCTCACGTGGCCCAAGCCAAACCCTACGTCGTGACAACCTTGCCCAACTTTGCCGACCTCGCCCGCAAAATTGGCGGCGCAAACGTTGAGGTCAAATCGCTCATTGGTACAGGCATTGACCCTCACTTCGTGCCGGCTAAACCCACTTTTTTGGTCGATCTGAATAAAGCTGATTTGCTGATCTCAGTTGGTGCCAAATTGGAAGCCGGCTGGCTGCCAACCCTCATCAGACAAAGTGGAAATAATAAAATCAAAGTGGGCAGCGAGGGCTCACTCGATTTGAGTCAAGCTGTCAGTCTTATGGAAGTCGCTACTGGCAAAGTGAGCCGCGCCATGGGAGATGTTCACCCATCCGGCAATCCACATTACTTTCTCTCTCCGGCTTATGTTCCCGCCATGGC
>Ga0209824_10000775_pt1 | contig 19331 bp, 19 predicted proteins | sample VDWuncwatermetaG_FD_184124 | JGI IMG/M metagenome (GOLD analysis project Ga0209824, IMG submission 184124) | Wastewater microbial communities from Netherlands to study Microbial Dark Matter (Phase II) - VDW unchlorinated drinking water (SPAdes)... ... | reverse complement strand
GAGTCCTGCGGATGCTGCAAAAGGCAGGGACACCGGTTTGACGGAATGAATATTCTGAATTTTTCCGAGTCGGGAGGGACATTGAAAGAAACTCCCCGCCGATTCAACGATCCCCTCGAGAAGCGCTGTGCCCCCTGCAAGGACGAGCGTGGATCGGCTCGAACCATACTTTTTGATCTCTTCTTGGATGGTTTTAAAAATTTTGTGAACCGCATGCTTTACGGTATCACAGAGTTCTTTCTTGAGAATAACCTTTTGACGGGATCCATCACTTGCAAGGAGCTCATGGTTCGCGGCGGTATCGGTAAGCAAAAGTGAGCCATACTGCTTTTTCAGGACTTCCGCCTCCTGAAAAGGGATACCGAACGCTTTCGAAATTTCTTCTGTAATAGCTCTCCCTCCCATAGAAAAAAGTTGGACGTCACGAATCCCCCCTCCCTGAAAGTAAAGGAGAGTACTGATTTCCTTTCCTATTTCAAGAAAAAACGATCCAATTTTCTCGTCTTTGCTTAAAGTAGCCAACGCCGTGGCGTACCCCGAAAGGACAATCCCTTCCACTTCAAGCCCCGCCCGGTTGATACTGGTCATCGCGTTCTGGACAAACGAGCTGACACCGGTCACCCCTTTCAGTTGGACCCCAAGGCGGTGGGCGTACATTCCGATGGGGTTACGGATTCCCCCCTGTCCGTCGACCACATACCCCTGAAGAAGAACATGAAGGAGCTGGCGGTTCATCGGAAGCGATAAGGATTGTGCCTGCTGGAGAACCTGCCTCACCTCCCTCGCTGTCACTTCCTTCCCTCTCTCCAGAAGAAGCTCTCTTCCCTCGAGCTCCAAGCACTCAAGATGAGACCCGTTCATCGCAAGGAGGGCCCCCTCTAGACGGAGCTTTGTCTGAAACTCGAGTCTATCCACCAGTTCCCTTACCGCTGACGAGGTTTCCCCTAAATCGGTTACAACGCCTTTGGCAATGCCGGCACTTTCCACAGAAGCGGCTCCAAAGAGAGAGAGGGTTGCCCCCTCCACCCTTCCGATCACTCCAGAAATTTTGTCAGACCCCAAATCAATCCCACAAATCCAGTTGCGCTTCATTCAATGAGTACTGACCTTACAGCGTTATAAAACGCTGTAAGGTCATCTCCTTTGTAACACTTCTTGAAGGTACGAATTGAACCCTTGACATTTTGTATCGGTAAATCCGCCTGCAAAATGTCAAGGGTAAATTCAGACAACAACTTACATTCACTGCGTTCTGTAAGTTGTGTCTTCATTTATTTATCGCGATCCAATAACCGGTTCATCAAACCGAAGATCAAGGTATTTGATATCCCCCACTTGGCTTTTCAACTTGACCCGCATCCGGTCAAAGAGTTTAAGCTTCTCTTGATAATCCCCGCGCCCCATTCTCACTTCCAATCCCTCGGGAGTTGAAAAGGAAAGAGCGTTGGCGTCGCTCACGTCAATCGTATGAACATACTGCGCCAATTCCGGCAGCTGATTCAAAATGGCGATGAAGTGAAGTGCCTCGGTGAGTGTTTTTGAACGGAGAGAATATCCAACCTGAGAGTGTTCCAGTTTTTCCTGAATCCCGACGATGATGGGAAGTTTCTCTAAACCCGAACCATTCGAATAAGGGAGAATCACTCCATCTCGATCCACTAGAAAACTGCTGCCACTTTGCACGTGGGCCACGGGGAGCCGTGGGACTACATGAATTCGAATCCGGTTCGGGAATTCCCGGCTCACCGATGCCTCAAGGAGTTCTGGATGCTTCTGCGATATTTCCTCTTGAAGATCAGGGAGACTCACCGTAAAAATATTTCGGCCAAGGAGGGATCCCATAAGGCTCGAATCTCTGAAGGCGAAATCGCGGTGGGAAGAGGAGGCCTCGACGGTCTCAATCGAAAAATAGGAAGAACGGATCAGAAAATGGAACGCAGCTTTTGAAAGGAAAAAGAAAAAAAAGCCAAAGAAAAAGAGAGGGACCGCGACGGGAAGGACCCTTGCCAAGAACTTTTTGAAGGAATCTCCAACAAAAGGAACTTTTCTTTTTTTGCGAGAGGGCTTGTTTCGGTTCGAACCTTTAGGCATGAATCCTCCGGATCTCCTTTAAAACAGCCGTGACCAACATCCTCTCGCAAAGTTCCAAAAATGAAATGCCGGCTGCCTCGCAGGCTCTCGGAAGAAGACTGCGGGCGGTCAGCCCAGGAATGGTATTGACCTCCAGGATAACAGGGTTTTCCCGCTCATTCAAAAGAAAGTCGACACGCGAAAACGACTCGCATCCCAATGCTTCATGGGCCTTAAGTGCCGCTTGCTGCACTAAAAGCGTCAAGGAGTCTTCGATCGGTGCTGGGATAAGGAAGTTTGTCTTTTTGCTGATGTATTTCGCTTCGTAATCATAAAAGCGGCCTCCTGGCAGAATTTGGATCACAGGAAGCGCTTCCCCTCCCAAAATACGACGGTCAACTCTGATCCTCGGATATATTTTTCAATCAGAACACGCGTGTCATGTTGAAAAGCGCTTCGGAGGGCATTTTCCAATTCGTCCGGATGATCGACGATAGAAAGACCGAGACTCGACCCCTGACAGACCGGCTTGACGACCCATGGAAAATCGAAGTCCAATGCAGGAAGTGTCTTGGAGGTGTTCAGAACAAAGCCCTCGGGAATCAAAAGGCCACTTTCCCGAAATATTTTCCGCGACGCCCATTTATCAAATGCCAGATGACTCGCCGAAACGGAGGAACCGGTGTAGGGGATCCCGAGAGATCCCAAAAGAGCTTGAACCCCCCCGTCTTCTCCATATCTTCCATGAAGCGCTAAAAAGGCGAGTTCGATTTTCTTCTCCTTCAACTGAGTAGAAAGTTCTTCTTCCGTATGGAAATCACACGGTTCCACCCGGTACTCGGAAGAAGCGAGATGCGTCAAAACAGCTGCCCCTGATTTGAGAGAGATATCTCGTTCTTCGGAAGGTCCCCCCATCAGGACACCGATTGTCTTTGATCGACGCATCTCAGACAAAAGCTCCTTTTCATTTTCTGTAAGAGGTTTCATAAATGAGTACACAACTTATGTCGCCACAAGCGACATTAAGTTGTTCTCCTTTGTAATACTTCCCTGAAGGTACGAATTTACCCTTGACATTTTGTTGACTCTCAAGCATCTGCAAAATGTCAAGGGTCAAATTCACCCCGCCCGCTTTGCTTCGCAAAGCGAAGCATGCGGGGTTCATTTGAGGAGGCGCACTTCCAGCTCTAATTCGCATCCATGATCTTTTTTGACCCGTTTCTGGATCCGTTCAATGAGAGAAAAAGCATCGTTTGATGTGGCGCAACCGACATTGACGATAAAATTGGCATGCTTTTCCGACACCTGGGCATCTCCCACCCGCTCCCCCTTCAATCCGGAAAGCTCAATGAGTTCTCCACTCGACTTCTCGGAGGTCTTAGGATTTTTAAAAATGCAGCCCGCACTCGGTTTGACGAGTTCTTGAGTCATTTTTTTATAAATCATAAACTGCCGGCACTGCTCATCGAGCTGGGTTCGGTCTACCGGCACGACTTTCAGCTTCGCTTCCAAAATAAATCCCTCCGGTAGGTGGGAGGCGCGGTATTCAAATCGAGCGTCCCGCCGACGAAGCCGTATCACTTCACGTTTTGGACTCAAAAAAGTGATCTCTTCGACCTGGTCTCCGATGGAGCGGTTATGGCTTCCTGCATTGACAGCAATCGCTCCCCCCACTGTTCCGGGGACGCCGGTCATCATCTCAAGACCTCCCAGTCCCCTCCGCCGGGTAAACGCCACCAGTTCTTCGAGGGAAACCCCCGCCCCCGCCTCAAGCACTGTTCCGCCGATAAGCTCCAGCCGGCGGAAAAAGGGTGTCCGAAGATTTAACACGATCCCCTGAAACCCTTCTTCTTTTGGGAGAAGATTACAACCGCCTCCGACAATACAAACCGGAAATTTTTCTTCCTCTGAAAAATGAAGAATCTTGAGGAGATTTTCGAGATCCTTGACCCAAATCCAGGCCCAGGCCGGCCCTCCCACCTGTAAGGACGTGTGGCGGGAGAGAGGTTCGTCAAAAAGCACTGTGGACTGCGTCGCTCTCGAAAGATGTTCTCTCAGGACTTGTTGATCCATGGAAGAGTTCCTTCCAAACATAACTGCGTCAATTCCCGCACCACCTCATTCACATCTCCGGCTCCCATGACAATTAGAATATCCTTGGGTCTTAAAATTTCCAAAAGGCGTGGGACAATTTCTTGTTTAGGAAAATAAAGCGACTGCTTGTCTTTCTCTGTCCGTCTCACTTCCCGCAAAATCAGTTCCGAATTCACGCCGGGGATGGGCGCTTCGCTCGCTGCATAAATATCTGTTACGATCAAAAGATCCAAATTCTCAAAGCAGTCTCCAAAGTGTTCCGCAAGAAGCTGGGTCCGGCTGTAGCGATGGGGCTGAAAAACACCGACGATGCGCCGTCCATTTGCCATCCCCCGAAGCGCCTCAAGGGTCGCTTTAATTTCAGTGGGATGGTGTGCATAATCCTCGACGATCGTCAACGACGGAAAACGTTTCATCTCCAGTCTTCTTTGAACGCCCTGAAATGTCCCCACCGCCTCCTGCATCACAGGAACAGGAATTTTCAATTCACACCCCAAGGCAATAACTCCTAAAGCGTTTGCAATGTTGTGAAGACCGGGGAGATTCAACTGGAATGCGCCCAGACACCTGCCATTCCCGATACAATCAAATTGGGATTTGTCCCCCTGCCGCTTGAGCCGCTCCGGAAAATAATGAGCCGTAGGAGAAAATCCGAAACTGACGATATGGGGATGCGTTAACTTCTTGAGGATGCTGGTCGTATGGAGACAATCTGAGGAGATGAAGACCTTTCCTTCTTTTTTGGTTTTATTCAGAAACGCCGTATAGGCCTCGAGGGATTTCTCAAGCGTCTGGTAGTAATCCAAATGCTCCGCATCCATGTTGGTCACGACCGAATACATTGGAGAAAGGGCTAAAAACGAACCGTCGCTTTCATCGGCCTCGGTGACAAAATAATTACCTTTGCCCTCCTCCGCATTCTTTCCCAGATTATGAGAAACCCCTCCAATGAGGTACGTTGGATCCCATCCCGCTTTTTGCAAAAGCCATGTCACCCATGCTGTCGTTGTCGTCTTCCCGTGAGACCCTGAGATGGCAATCCCGATTTGCTTCTCTTTGAAAAGGAGGGAAAGGAGTTCGCCGCGGGAAAGGATTTGAAGAGACCTCCGGAGAGCTTCCTCCCTTTCGGGATTTTCCATCTGGATGCAGGATGAGTAGACCAAAACTTCCGAATCCTTAAGATTCGCTTCCCGGTGACCGAGAGTAATTTCCGCTCCCTCTTTTTTAAGTTTCGTGGTCAAGAGAGATTCCTTCGTATCTGAACCGCTGACAGGATATCCCCTTTTAAGGAGAAGGTGTGCTAGTCCACTCATGCCGATCCCTCCTATTCCCACAAAGTGAAATTTTCTGTGTGATAACGTCACTGAGATTTTGAACCCTTTGCCAAAAAGATCACTTCGCGAGCAAGTCTCGTTGCCGTTCCATTTGGAGAAAAAGTTGCGAGCTTCTCAGAGAGCGCCTTCCTCCGAGAGGGATCTCTTTTAAGATTCAGGATTTCCTTCGGGAACTCCTCCGTCATCGCCCTTTCTTCTTCAAAAAGGACGCAGGCCCCTCTTTCAGAAAGATACCTTACATTTTCCAATTGATGGTTTCTTGCAATAGCCAAAGGAACCAGAAGTGCCGGCTTTTTGAAATGACCAACCTCTGTAATGGTCATGGCACCTCCCCGGGCGACCACAAGATCTGCAGCGCTATAGGCCTCCCCCATCTTTTCAAGAAAAGGATAAACACGGGCATAAACCCCTAATCCATGATAACGGCTCTCCACCCATCCAGCGTCTTGCTCACCCGTAAGATGGATGACTTGAAAAGAAGATCGGTCTTCCTCCGGCATTCTGTCAAAGGCCTCAACCATCGCTTCGTTTAAGCGATGAGCCCCCTGACTTCCTCCTACCACGAGCAGGGTGAAACGGTCTTTTGTCAACCCAAAATAAGTGCGCGCTGCCTCAGCCGGGAGAGAGACAAGGTCCTTGCGCAAAGGATTTCCCACACACACCACGCGTTTTTCGTCACGGAAGCATTTCTTGGTTTCTTCAAAAGCAACAGCGACACGGCTTGCCAAACCCGAAAGCAAAAGATTCGCACGGCCCGGAATAAAGTTCTCTTCATGAATCAAGGTGGGCCTGTGCAGAAGAGCGCCCGTTAAAATCACCGGACCCGAGACATATCCTCCGAACCCGACAAAGAGATCCGGCCGCCTCCGGAGCGCCCAAAAGAAACAGATCAGGAAGGAAACGGAAAATTTCGCGAGAAAGATGGGGAAACGCCAAGAAAAAAAACGGGGCATTCCCACGACGGGCAGCGCCAGTACGGTCTTCCCCTCTCCCAACATCTTGCGGTCAAGAGGTTTTTGACTCACGACAAAGATGATTTCAACTTCTTCCATCTCTTCTTTAAGGGCAGAAGCGAGTGAAAGGGCCGGAGTGAGATGACCCCCGCTTCCTCCACAGGCGATGGCGAGTTTCATACTTCCTTTCCCCGCATCTGAAAATGGACACCCTTGGGAACAAAATAAACCTCCCCCGCCTCCAGCAAATCAGAGGAGAATATCGAAGAACTCTGCCGACCGTAGCGGGAGATATTGAGAAGAAGCCCCACGCCGACCAGATTAAAAACAAGGGCGCTTCCGCCATAACTCACAAAAGGGAGGGGAAGTCCTTTGGTGGGAAGAGCGCCACAGGCGACACCGATATTGACCAAGGCCTCCAAGGTAATCAAGGAAGCGATACCGAATCCCAAAAGGCGTCCGAAACGGTCCTGAACCCTCCGGAGAATCTGGTAACAATTCCACGAGAAAAGAAAAAAGAGGGAGAGAACGGATAATGTCCCCAAAAGACCCAACTCTTCGCCGATGATTGAGAAAATAAAGTCCGTATGGCAGGCAGGGAGGTAAAACAGTTTCTGTCTTGATTGTCCCAAACCGACGCCGAAAAGGCCCCCCGATCCGAGTGCCACGAAAGACTGCATGATCTGGAAGCTGACCCCCAGAGGATCTTTTTCAGGGGCCACAAAGGCGAGGATTCTCCTTGCGGCATGGGGTTTGAGGAAGATGTAGAGGATAAAAATCGGGAGAAAAGAAGCGAGCGTCACCCCGAGGTAACGCATCTTTGTCCCGGCGAGGAAGAGCATAAAAAGCGTTACCATCACAATGGCTACCGCTGTTCCTAGATCGGGCTGTAAAATAATCAAACCCACCACAAGACCGAGAATCAAAAGCGGAGGCATGAACCCTTCCCGGAGTTGATGGAGATCGTTTTTCTTGCGGGAAAGAAAATCCGCCAAATAAATCAAAAAAGCGATCTTCACAGCCTCGCTCGGCTGGAAACTGAAGGAACCGATTCGAAACCATCGTCTCGCCCCTCCCCCCTCTCTTCCAAAAGGGGAGACGAGAACCAGGACTAATAGAAGTATGGAAGCCGCAAGCATCGGTTTGGAAAGACGGCGGAGAGACATATAGGGAACAGACAACATTACCGTCATCGCCAAAAATCCAACTGCCAGATAAACAAGATGCCGTTTCAGAAAATAGGCGCTGTCCCCATAGGTGTCGTAGGCATAAATGGCACTTGAGGTATAAATCATGACGATCCCGATGGCTATTAAAATAGAGGTAATGAGAAAAAGGATAACTCTCTCAGCGCGCATGACTCTTCTCCGCAATAGACTTTTCACTTTTAAGAAGGGTTGCAACGCTCCGTTTGAAGCAGTCCCCCCGCTCTTCAAAATCATGAAACATGTCAAAACTGGTGCACATGGGGGAAAGAAGAATGGTTTCTCCCGGCCTCGAATTTTGGTAGGCGAATTGAACCGCCTCTTCCAGCGTTTTGGCAGCCATCGTGGCAACTTTCCCTGAGACGGCTGCACCGATTTTTTCTTTCGCTTCGCCGATCAGAAATATCCGTTTTACTTTCCTTAAAAGAGAACTCTCGGCAAAGGCATGAAAATCTTCGTTCTTCTCACGTCCCCCTGCAATCAAAAGGAGAGGTTCAGGCAAGGTTTCAAGGGCACGCAATGTACTTGAAACAGTTGTCGATTTGGAGTCGTTGAAGAAACGGACTCCCCCGCACTCCCCCACCCATTCGATACGGTGCGGCAACCCCTTAAAAATCCTGAGAGATTTCTGGATCGCTTCTGGTTTTACTCCTATAAGAAGCGCGGCAAGAATCGCTGAAAGCGCATTTTCCTCATTATGAGGACCGGGGATCTGGAGAGATTCAAGGGAACAAACCCTTTCTTCTTTGTCATGCAAAGAAGAGAAGACGTCTCTCCTCCTCAAGAAAACACCTTCCACTTTCTTGGTTCGACTGAAATAGCGCTTTTGCACCGAATACCCCTTCCCCAAGGTGACCGCAAAAGGATCATCCGCGTTTAGTAGAAGATAATCGTTTGCTGTTTGGGAGTGGGCGATACGGCGCTTTGCCGATCGGTATTCCTCAAAAGAGGGATGCCGGTCAAGGTGATTTGGTGAAATGTTCAAAACGACAGCGATATGAGGATGAAATAAGCGGCACTGTTCGAGCTGAAAAGAACTGACTTCGAGAACCGCCCAATCTTCTCGGCTCATTTGAGAAACCACATGACAGAAGGCCTCTCCGATATTGCCGCACACAAATGCCCTTTTTCCTCCCTCTTTTAAAATCGCGCCTAAGAGTGTGACCGTTGTTGACTTTCCGTTACTCCCTGTCACAGCAATGATATTTCCCTTACAGAACAGATACCCCAACTCAATTTCGCCGATGACAGAGATCCCTTCCTCTTTTGCCCACTGAAGAGGAGGACTCGTCAATGGAACGCCGGGACTTGTGACAATAAGGTCCCTCCCTCTGATCATTTCTTTTGTGTGTCCTCCCAGTTCGACTGAAATCCCCTCGTCTTTAAGGGCGTGGGCCGCTTGACGGAGCGACTCCGTTTCTTTCGCTTCAGAAACAGACACTTTGGCTCCGTGAACAGCAAGGAGGCGCGAAGCTGAAATTCCGCTTTTTCCAAGACCGATCACCGTCACTTTTTTTCCAGCAAATTCCATAGGGCCTCTAGCGCAGCTTTAATGTTGCCAAACTCAGGAAAACAAGGATCGCCCCGACGATCCAAAACCGGACAGTGACTTTTGTTTCATCCCAGCCCAAAAGTTCAAAATGATGGTGAAGAGGAGACATCAAAAAAATCCTCTTGCCAGTAAGTTTATAGGAGAGGACCTGGAGGATGACGCTGAGGGCCTCAGCAACAAAAACGCCGCCGGCAATGAAAAGGACGAGCTCCTTATGAATGAGAACCGCGATGACGCCAATCACCCCTCCGAGCGATAAAGAGCCCGTGTCTCCCATAAAGACTTCGGCAGGATGGGAGTTATACCAAAGAAACCCTAGCCCCGCTCCAATCAGGGCACTGCAAAAGATGGCTACTTCCCCGCTTCCTGCCACATAAGGGATTCTCAGATAAGTGCTGAACTTGGCATGTCCCGTGACATAGGCAAAAATACTGTAGGTAATGGCCACCATGATCACACACCCAATCGCAAGCCCGTCCAGGCCATCCGTCAGATTCACGGCATTCGATGATGCAACAACCACGAGAACGACAAAAGGGATATAAAAAACGCCCAGAGCCAATGTAAAATCTTTTACAAACGGAATGCTGAGAGACGTGTCCCACCCAGGAGTGAAGTAAAGGAAGAGCGCGATGCCGGTCCCTGCGATGATCTGCCCCAAAAATTTTGTCGACGCGGCCAACCCCTTGGAACTTCGCATGACAAATTTGAGCGTGTCATCGAGAAGGCCCACAAGCCCCAACCAAACACTCGTTGTCAAAAGGAGCAGAATATAGGCATTGGAGATATCAGCCCAAAGAAGTGTAGATCCCAAAAGGGCAAGGAGTATGGCCAGCCCCCCCATCGTCGGGGTTCCCTTTTTTCGCTTATGGAGCCGGTCCAGGGAAGGAGCATGATCGCGCACGCCATTTTCGCTGACACGAAGTTCTTTGATCTTTTTAAAAATGATCGGCCCGAAGAGAACGGAGAGAAGGAATGCGGTAATTCCTGCAAATGCCGCGCGGAAGGTGATGTAACGAAAAACATTAAAACCGAAAAAGAACTCTTTGAGCGGGTAAAGCAGATGATACAGCAACGGATTCTACCCTTTCAACGCCTCAAAAATCCGGATGACTTCTTCCATCTTCATCCCACGTGAACCCTTGACAAGAATACGATCTCCCGACTTCGCCTCCTCGGCAAGAAACTTTGCCGCTTCTTGGGGAGTCGGAAAATGTGCGGTTCGATGACTGTTCATGCCGAGTGTGGAAGCCCTGACGTGCGCCCAGCGGGAAAGTTCTCCGACCGTTACAAAAAGATCGATCCCAGAATGTACCACCTTTTCTCCGAACGCCGCATGATAGGTGGGTGCCTGATCTCCCAGCTCGAGCATATCTCCCATGACGAAAATCCGTTTTCCTCTCGCTGGCATCTTTCCGAAACTTTCAAGCGCGCACCGTGTTGATTCGGGATTCGCATTGTAGGTATCGTCGATAAAATCGATTCCTTGAATACGCTTGAGGGTCATCCGTCCCCCCAGTCCTTTAAACTGTTTCAAGGCCTTGATAGAAAAAGAAGGTTCTACGCCGTAGAGAGTTGCCACGGCGATCGCCGCGAGGGCATTGGCCACATGTTGCTCGCCGAGAAGTGGAAGGGAATTTTTAGAATGATTGAAGCGGAAAAAAATTTGACCTTCCTTTTCATGAATCTCCGTTGCGCTAAAAGAACTCCCCTTTCCAAAAAAAGTGATGCGGTGAAGCGGGGCGGTCACCTTTTTCAAATAGGGGTCTTCCCCATTCAAAATCAAATGCCCTCCCTTTTCGAGTCCCTCCAAAATCTCCATCTTGCAGGCAAAGACCGTTTCCAAATCTTTCAGAAACGCTAAGTGCACGGGGCCGATATTGGTGACAACGCCCGTGGCTGGGGCCGCCATCCTTGAAAGGGTCCCTATTTCCCCCCGGTCGCTCATGCCGAGTTCAAGAACCGCAAAACGGTGATGCGCTTCCAGGGCGAGAAGTGTTAAAGGGACGCCGATCTGATTATTCTTGGTTCCTTCGTTTTTTAAAACGGGGCCCAGACCGGAGAGGATATGAGCGATCATCTCTTTGGTCGTCGTCTTTCCGTTCGACCCGGTGACCGCGATGACAGGGAGAGAAAATTTTCTTCGATGAAAGGCGGCAATCGCCCCAAGGGAGGTCAGGGTATCTGACACAGAAATGATCGCTACTTTTTTCGAGGGGACCTTTACTTCCTTCGAAATCAAAACAGCAGAAGCCCCGCGATCAATCGCTTCCTGGACAAAATCGTGTCCGTCGTAACGCTTCCCCCGGATGGCGACGAAAAGTTCGCCCTGTTGAAGTGTCCGGCTATCGATGGAGATGCCCCGAAAAGCGCCCTCAGTTCCTTCTTGAAGTAAGAGCCCTCTCGTGGCCTTGAGAATCTCTTGAATGTGAAAGGATTTCATAAGCAACTTGTCGGTCATCGAAAGGAACCACCCGATCTCTGAAAATTTGATACGCCTCGTGACCTTTTCCTGCGATGAGGACGGTATCTCCCTTCTCTGCTGAAAGAAGCGCCGCAAGAATGGCCTTGGTACGATCTTCCTCAAGACGATAGTTTTCGAAAGGACCAAAACCCGCTTCAATCTCCTTGAGAATCTTCCGAGGGTCTTCATTTCTCGGGTTGTCCGATGTGACGACCACCCACTCTGAAAGTTTCCCTGCAGTCTCCGCCATGCGGGGACGTTTGGTCCGGTCCCGATCTCCACCACATCCGAAAACAAGAAGGATACGCCCAGGCGTCAACTCTCTCAACGACAAGAGAACCTGTCTCAGTGCATCCTCCGTATGCGCGAAATCCACAAAAACCTTGAAGGGCTGGCCCGCCTCAACTCTTTCCAGACGACCCGGCACTCCCTTTAAACTTCCGATTCCCTTTTGAAGCGTTGAAAGCGGAATCCCCTGACAGAGCCCTACGCTGAGGGCCGAGAGAATATTGTAAACGTTATAGGTGCCGATGAGATGAGACTGAATCTCTAACTTTCCCGACGGTGTTACAGCATCAAAATAGATTCCTTGTGAGCTTAGTTTGAGAGACGTTGCAGAAATGTCCGCTTTCTTTGTGAGACCATGAGTCAAAATCCTCGCCCGTGTGACCAGAGCGATCCTTTCACAATAGGGGCTATCCGCATTTAAAACAGCGGTTGCTTTTTCATCCAAGGATTCAAAAAGTTTCCGCTTTGCAAGGAAGTAGGCCTCTTCCGTTTTATGGTAGTCCAGGTGGTCCTCCGCAAGATTGGTAAAAACAGCGACTTCGAAGTGAATCTTATCTATCCTCTTCTGATCCAGCGCATGACTTGAAACTTCCATAACAGCATAGTCAGCTTTTTCTTTCACCATCTGAGAGAGAAGCGATTGTACCTCAAGAATCCCCGGTGTGGTATTCTGGGCAGGAATAGCACGTCCCCCCATCCGATGGCTAATGGTCCCAATCACGCCGACACCATATCCCGCCTCTTTGAGAAGCGCTTCGATGAGATAGGAAACGGTTGTCTTTCCATTCGTACCGGTGATGCCGACCACACGCAATTTTTCACTGGGGGCGTTGTAGAAACGATGGGAAAGGATCGCAAGTATCTCCCGGGCATCTTTGACAATGACCTTCACCGTTTCCGTATCCGATGTAAAATCCTGTTCGGCGATGACTCCCTTTGCTCCCCGCTTGAGGGCCTCAGGAATATAGGAAGCACCGTCGGTGGTTGGACCTTTCACCGCGATAAAAAGGTTTCCCGGTTTTACCTGTTTTGAATGACACGCGATGCCGGTGATCGGAAGGCGGAGCTCTTTTGGGGTAAGGTGAATGTTCAAATCTTTTAGAAGTGTTTCGAGGGTCATCAAAGGGGTCTTTTCTTTTGATCCTGGCCAAGGACTATTTGTGTGTTTCCCTCCTCTTCCGGAGGGACTTCCAGATAACGGAGTACCCGTTCCGCAACTTCCTTGAACACAGGAGCCGCGACGACTCCCCCATAATAAGCAGGATGGGGGTCATCCACTATAACGGCCACAACGATTCGGGGATTCGGGCTGGGAGCGAAACCGACGAAAGAAGCCATATGCTCTGAGTTGGAATAATGACCGTTTGCATCCAGCTTTTGAGAGGTGCCGGTTTTCCCCCCAGAACGGTACCCGCTCAGTTTTGCGTTTTTTCCCGTTCCTTCCTCCACAGCGCCCACGAGGATTTCCCGAAGCCTTTCCGCAACCTCTTGTTGGAGAACGGGGCGCCCGGGTTCCGCCGGAGATGATTTTACCACACCTCCGTCGGAATTTAAAGCTTCCTTGAAGAGGTGCGGCCGGACCCAATTTCCGCCGTTTGCAATGACCGCCATGGCGCAGGCCAGCTGCATGGCGGTCACACTGACGCCCTGACCAATCGGAATAGTGGCGATGCTTGTCCCGGACCACTTATTAGGAGGACGGACCATTCCGGAGATCTCCCCGGGAAGGTCAATCCCTGTTTTTTGACCGAATCCGAAAGCGAGGATATACTTATGAAGCCGTTCCGGCCCGATCTTCTGGGCCACCTTGACTGTTCCGATGTTGCTCGACTTCTGAATCACCTCCCGAAAGGTCAGCGTCCCGTAGGGATGGACGTCGTGCAGGACATGGTTCGAAATGTGATACATGCCGTTTTCGCAGAAGATTTTGTCCCCCTCTTTAACAACCCCTTCTTGAAGGGCGCATGCCGCCGTGATGACTTTAAACACAGAGCCGGGATCGAAGAGATCGGTAATGGCGCGGTTGCGGCGGTCGGAGGCCGTAGAGGCGCCGGGCGCATTCAGATCGAAGGTGGGGCGGTTTGCCAGGGCCAGGATCTCCCCATTGACAGGATCCATGACAATAATGGTTGCCCCTTTCGCACTCCACTTCTGATAGGACTTCTCCAGTTCCCGCTCGGCGATATGCTGAATGGCTTCATCGATGGTTAAGACAAGTGTCAATCCATCGACCGGTTTACGGTATTTGAGCTCCAAGGAAGGGAGAACCCTCCGCCTTGCATCGCGGAGCACTTGGCGAAAACCGTCTTCACCCTGGAGCCAGCGGTGATAATAACGTTCCACCCCTTCGAGACCGCTATTATCAATATTCACATATCCCAGAAGATGACTCGCCAAAGAACCGCCGGGATAGACCCGTTTCGTCTCTTTCCGGAAATCAACCCCTTTCAGCTTTAACCCCTTAATCTCTTCCGAAACCTCTGGAGGCAATTTCCTCTTGACCCAGACAAACGATTTGTCCCGTCTGGCCCTCTCCAACAAAAACTGTGGGCTGACGTTGAGTGTTTGAGAAAGGCGATAGGAGATTTCTTCCTTGTTAGAAATTTCCCGCGAGGCGAGATAGAGGGAATCGGTGGGATAGGCGAGAGCCAGGGGTTTGCCCTGTCGGTCTAGAATTTCCCCCCGATGGGCGAAAAGTGCGAGTGTGGGAAAATGCTGAGAGTCGGCAACCCTTCGAAATTTACCGTACTGGAAGAGCTGCCGTTCCAACAGGCGCACTCCGAGGAGTGCATAGAGGAGAAAGAAGAATGAAAAAAGGAGCCGTAGGCCGCCTCCGTGCGACTTTTGAAACACAACCCATCCCCAGAAATTTTATAGGAGAAAAAACCGCTAACGCGAACCTGCTTCTGCAACCTTTGTGGCGCTGATCCAATCGAAAAGAACCTTCTTTTTCGCCAACGGGACCCTTTCTTCCATCGCGAGGCGTATGACTTTGCGATCCTCGGGGAGATCCAAATGGAGGTCCGTTTTTGCAAGACGGGCCTCCAGCGATGAAGGAGACGCCAGTGCACTGACCTGATACTTCAAGAGGTAATGCGTATCACTGAGCAGCCCCTTTTCCTTTTGGTCACGTTGAATGTCGTAAAGAAGGACCACCTTCGAAACCTGCTCGTGCGCATACAGAAGAACAGAAAAAGTGACCAGGGCAATGAGCAAAAGGGTTCTGGGAAGTGTCATGGTTCTACTCGCTTTGCTCGCGGTTCAATACACTCACCACCCTTTGAACCGTCCTGAGCAACGTCGAAGGGCTCACCATAGACCCTGAGCGATGGGACACTTGCAAATTGGCTTCTGAGTCGAAGGGTCATGAGGAAGGTGGTTTTTCCGCACTGCGGAGTTTCGCGCTTCGGGAACGGGGGTTTTCCCGCATCTCCGAAAGCGTTGGGGTGATCGGTTTTTTGGTGACAAGGACCAGCCGCCTTTCCCGTGAAAACTCACGGAAACGGGTCTTGACAATCCGGTCCTCGAGCGAATGAAAGGAAATGATAACGATTCGAGCGCCGGGATTTAAAAAATCGACGGCCTGACGGATCGCACGGTCCAATGCCTCAAGTTCCTGATTCACCGCGATCCGCAAGGCCTGGAAAATGCGCGTTGCGGGATGAATCCGATGATAAGATGTGGCATGGGGGATCGCTCGCGTAACGAGTTCGGCCAATTGGGTAGTAGTGGTTATGGGTGCCCTTTTTCTCGCCTTCGCGATCCGCTGAGCGATCCTCCGATGCCAACGTTCTTCACCAAATTCCCAAAAAATGCGGTCCAATTCTTTTTCACTGGATCGGTTCACAAGGTCAAAAGCGGTGATTCTCTCATGGCGGTCCATCCGCATATCCAAAGGACCTTCCTTTAAGAAGCTGAACCCCCGCTCCGGGTCCAAAAGCTCAAATGAAGAAAGCCCCAGGTCGAAGAGGATGCCGTCGATCCGCTCGACACCGAGGCTTTTAAGAATATTGCCCAAATTTGCGAAATTATCTTGAACCAAAAGAAATGAGTCTTGAAACGCTGAGAGCCTTTTGCGGGCCTCAGTGAGTGAGGTGTTGTCTCTGTCAATCCCGATCAGTTTCCCCGTAGGCGCTATGGCTTTAAGAATCAACTCGCTGTGACCCCCTAGACCCACCGTGGCATCCACGATGATCTTCCCTGGACCCGGCGCCAAATACGTCATCGCTTCTTTTGCGAGAACGCTCTGATGCAGCCGGTCTCCCGGGCCCTCCAACGTCTTGTCAAATTCCCCTTCCACTTTAAGAGGAAGGTTCGATTAATTTGTCCGCAATCTCCTCGAAGGAATCCTTGGTCCCTTCGTAAAACTCCTTCCATTTTTCTTTCGCCCAGATCTCAATGCGGCTTGAGACCCCGATGACCACCACATCGTGCTTAATCCCGGCGAAATCCTTCAGATATTTCGGGATTAAAACTCTTCCCTGTTTGTCAACGGTAAGCTCACAGGCTCCCGAGAAGTAGAGCCGGTTGAACTTACGGGCTTCAGGTTTCGTGAAAGAGAGAGACTTAAACTTTGCCTCCTGGCTCTTCCACTCTTCTTCCGTGAAAAAAAAGAGGCATTTATCAAGTCCCCGCGTAACAAAAAACTTTTCCACGTAGTTGGCCTGGGCCACCTCGCGGAATTTCGAGGGGATAATAAGTCGACCTTTTCGGTCCAAGGTGTGGTCATATTCTCCATAGAACATGCGTTCCTCGGGTTAACAAAACGTTCGCCTTTTTAGATTTACCACTTTCCTCCACTTCATACCATTTCATGCCACGAGTCTACCCTATGGAGACCCTCTTGTCAAGGGGAAAAAAGAATTTTTTTTAGTTTTTGTGGTTTGGAACCCCTTCACCCACAATATATTGGGGTTTATGGGGAGAAGGCGACTAAAAAATTAGGCTTGACAGGTGGCTTTTCGTGGAGTAAAGTGAAGATATGGCAGAGGAAAGAAACTTTGAGCGGTTTGATCTTCCTGTAGAAATTGAATATACCATCCCGGGAAAAGGGTGGCTCAAAGGGGAGTCGACCGCAAAGAATATTTCACTCGGCGGCATTCAATTTCAGGTCAAAGAAAAGATTGAATTAGGAAGCCGTGTGGCACTTCGTATTCCTCTTCCCCGCCGTTCCAGAGTCACTACGGCCACAGGCGAACTGGTCTGGTTGAAGGAAAATCGTACTGCCGGAAAAGGATTTCATGCGGGGGTAAGATTTACGCAGGCGGATCCGTTCGACCTTGAAGAGCTGCTGAGAGAACTGGGTACCTCGCTTAATCACTCACCGAAATGACCTTTTGGACCAGAAAGGTCCGAGGTGTCTCACCACCGCTTCGTCGCGACGAATCTTCTCAACAAGCGTTTCTTCATTAGGAAATTTTCTTTCCGGCCGGAGCCGTTTTAAGAAAGCCACCTCCATCTTTCTCCCGTAAAGGTCCCCTTGAAAGTCGAGGAGATGCACTTCAATGGTTAATGTCCTGTTCTTCCCAAATGTTGGCCGACGCCCGATATTCAAGAGTCCCAAGTATCCTTTTTTGTTTGGAGAAAGAAACGCCTTGACTCCATAAACCCCCCGGGGAGGGAGGGCCTCGTGGTAGGGTTTGAGATTGGCGGTAGGATATCCTAAGCGCCTCCCCCGGCCGCTTCCCCTCACAACCTTTCCATAGAGAGAATAGGGACGGCCTAAAAAGAGGGACGCTTCGGTCAGTTTTCCTTTGGCAATCAACTGCCTGATTTTGGTGCTTGAGAAGCGTTTGCCTGACATTCTTATTTCAGGAATCTTTTTCACACTGAAGCCGTATTGTCTGCCATATTCTTGCAGAAGTCGAATAGTCCCTTCCCGATTCTTCCCAAAAACATAGTTAAATCCGACCCAGATCTCCCGGACCTTTAATTTTTTCACAAGAATTTCTTCAATAAACGCTTCCGCCGAAAGACGGGAGAATCGCTTTGAAAACTTCAGCACCACGCAGGAGTCTAAACCGAGGTGAGACAAAAGATGGAGGCGATGTTCAATACAGGTCAAAGCAAAAAAGGAACGGTCCGGCTGGAGGACCTTCAGAGGATGGGGATCAAAGGTGAGAAGGGCAGACGTTCCATGAAGACGCCGGGCTCTCTGAATCACGCGCCGCAGGATCAATTGGTGTGCGCGGTGGATTCCATCAAAAGCCCCAATGGTCACAACCGTGCGGCGGAAAGAATGTGTCATTCCCTTCAAACCGTAAAAAACCTTCATGATGTCTTAGTCTTGAGGGTGCTTTAAAAGTTTGACAAGGGCTTCACGATCGAGATGACGGGCTTCTTCGAAAGGAACCGCTTCTTCCACAACAAAAGTGCCGGACCTGACACGGCGCAGCGACGCAAGATGCCCCGGACACCCTAGCCTTTCTCCGATCGTTTCTACCAGAGCCCGTACATAAGTCCCTTTGGAACAGACCAGAAAGAAGGAAAGGGTGGGGGGATGAAATTCACGAAGCTCCAAAAGTCGGATGAAAATCCGGCGAGGAGACCTTTCAATAGAGAGACCTTTTCTTGCGAGCTCATATAATTTCCTCCCCCCCTGCTTGACTGCGGAATACATCGGGGGAATCTGTTCCGAAGACCCCTCCAAGGCGTTAAAAATTTCCTGCACCTTTCCGAGATGAACCTGCTCATAAGGGCCATAGCGGATCGGGTTTCCTTCACGATCCCCTGTTTCGGTGGCGACTCCAAGCGTCATTGTTGCTTCATAACATTTTTCGTGTTCAAGGTAACTGGCGGCACTCCGCGTGGCCCTGCCTATCAAAAGAACAAGAAGTCCTGTGGCCAAGGGGTCGAGCGTGCCGGCATGCCCGACTTTTTGGAAACGGCCTTTTCTCCTGATACACGCCACCACATCGTGAGAAGTGACTCCCTCAGGTTTGTCAATGAGAAGGATGCCAAAAGGGTCATTATCCATCACGTGTCAGGGCCTTCTTGACCTCTTTCAAGACCATTGCTTTCGCCTTCTTCAATGTTCCTTGGATGACGCATCCGCTCGCGGCGCGATGCCCTCCCCCTCCAAAATGGGCTGCGATGCCATCCACGTTAAAATCGCCCTTCGAGCGAAAACTCACCTTGACCTCTCCGTTTCTTTCTTCTCTGAAAAAGAGCGCGACCCGTACCCCCTTTAAGGAACGGGCGAAATCTACAATCCCCTCGGTCTCTTCGGCAGAACCCCTACATTTGGAGAGCATCTGCTGAGTCACTTCGAGCCAAGCTATTTTCCCGCCGCAAGCGACCTCGAGGGTATTCAAGGCAAGGGCCAAGAGACGACGGGACTGAAAAGAATGAGATTCGTACAGTGCACTTGAA
>Ga0209824_10000774_pt1 | contig 19333 bp, 11 predicted proteins | sample VDWuncwatermetaG_FD_184124 | JGI IMG/M metagenome (GOLD analysis project Ga0209824, IMG submission 184124) | Wastewater microbial communities from Netherlands to study Microbial Dark Matter (Phase II) - VDW unchlorinated drinking water (SPAdes)... ... | reverse complement strand
CGCAGGCCCGCGGAAGTCGGCGAAAAACGCGTCGCGGTCGGGCCAAGGGCAGGGGGGCTTTCCCTGGAGCCAGGCGGGCAGGGGTTTTCCGGCGGCGGCCAGCGTGTCGAGGAGGCCGGGAAAGCTTTCGGTGAACGGCCCTCGCTCGCCCGCCTTGTACCAGATGAAGTGGCCGATGCCGAGCGAAGCGAAGTTCTCGCCCTTGTTCCAGTGGGTGAGGCCGTCGACCGAGCCGCGGCTCTCGTTGTGCCAAATTTTCTTGCCGATCGCCTCGGCTTCGGGGTCGCTCAGGCGGATGCCGGCGTGGGCGCACGACGACGCGGCGAACAGGGCGGCGCAAAGCAGGGCTTTCTTCATGCGCTCCATTTTAGCACGGCGCGCGCGTCAGGGGCGGGGCTTTCCGTGGCGCAGCGAACGGTGCCGGACGCGCCTGACCTTGCGGGCGAAGAAGACGGGCTCGTGCATCGGCTCGCCGCGGCCTTTGGGAGACGAACGGAAGGCTCGCCCGGCGCGGCCGAGCCGCGGCGGCTCGGTCCAATGCAGCGCTGGGCTCCCGAGGACGGAATCCGGCAGGCCTCCGCGCAGGCGGTGGGGGCGGCGGTTCTCCAGGGTCTGCCTCCGCCGCTGCTTGACGTCGGCGCTGAACGGCAGGCGCCACGTCTTGAGATTCGCCAAACCTTGAGGCCCGGGCTTCTCTTTCTTCATGAGCCCATTCTAGCGCGCGACGCGCGACGTCCCTTCGACCGGAGTGTAACGCTATTGAGCGGCGCGGGCGTCGATCCCTTCGTGAAAGCGCCAGGCGGCGAGGAAGGCGGCCGCCGTGACGACGTGCCAGATCGCGTGGAACTGCACGATATGGTCGTCGGGCCGGCAGGCGAGGTCGGTGTGGTCGAGATGCCAGCAGGCGTACGCCGCGGCGAGCAGGAACTGCATGAGCCAGAACGAGACGTAGGACGGCGCGTCGCGCTTGACGAGCATGAGGCGGATCTCCAGGACGACGAGGGAGATCGCCTGGACCAGCACGATGGTTTGAATGCCCCAGCCCGCGGCCCGAAAGGTGAACAGAGCCGCGAGGCTCGCCGCGACCAGGCCGCCCCAGAAGCGCAGGGCGCCGGCCTCGGTCAACAGGCCGGACCGCAGGAGCCCGCGCGCCAGCGCCCAGCCGATCAGGAGGAACATCCCGAGGTAGTCGAACACCTGCCCCGCGAAGGTGTAGGACATGTGGAAGACGAAGGAGCTGGCGCCGACCGCGATCGATACGGGCCCGAGGCCGCCGGCGGCCAAAGCCCCGCGTCGCGTCGATTTCCTCATGATGTACGCGCCGACGGCGAGGTAAGCCAGGTTCGACCAGGTGTTGGAGGGGGCCGTGATCCAGCCGCCGAGGTTGGCCTCGCAATGCTTGATGTCGGGCAGGGCCCAGCCGCTCCAGGGGGAGCCTTCCGGCAGGGGAGGGACTATGCGCGGGTCCACGGTCACACTGTAGCGAAACCGGAGCGCCTCGGACAGCCGCTTCGTGCTAGGACCTCGGGCCCGATTCGGAGTAGGCCGCTTGACCGCCCGTTTTGGGCCCCCTCGGCCCACAGGGAAAAGGGGTGAGCCTTGGTAGGATAAGCACATGATCAAGCCCACTCTCGCCGTGATGGCCGCCGCTCTCCTCTCCGTCGCCGCTTCCGCCCAGACCGCCGGTACGTGGGACAAGCTCGAAGGCCAGCACAGCAAGATCGCCGAGGCCCGCACGGTCGCCGTGGCCGACGCGGCGTCCTGGGAGAAGGTCTGGAAGGAGCACTCGGCCGACGCTCCCGTTCCCGCCGTGGATTTCGCGAAGGAAAGCGTGGTCGCGGTGTTCCTGGGCGAGACGAAAGCCGCCGGCGTGAAGATCGAGATCGTCGTGCAAAACGACAGCATCGACGCCAACCGCCTCAACGTGTTCTATAAGGAAGTCCGCTCCGCCTCCAAGCCTTTCGCCGCGACGATGCTCTGCCACCCCTTCGCGATGGTCAAGGTCCGCAAGGCCGCCGTCGTCTCCTTCGAGTCCAACGGGCGCATGTCCATCCCCGAGCGGATGAAGGCCCCGAAGAATCCGCGCGACGACACGAAGTTCCGTGTCCTGCTCGAGACGCTCCCGTCCTTCGACGGCCGCTGAGCACGATTCGCCGCAGGCGAATCGACCGTCGGGCCCAGTCGAGGATTAGGCTTAATTTCCTATCGACAATTCCGGGTTCCGGGCTTATACTCCCACTGTGAAGCGACCCCTCGCCTCCGCCCTCGCCTTCCTTATTGTCGCCCTGTCCCCGGGCGCGCCCGCCTACCAGGCGTTCGCGCAGACCGTGGGCAAGACCGGCTCGGCGACGGGCACCGCGGGCGACGCCGCGACCTCGGTCAACTCGGGCGTGAACGGCGGCCTGTCGGCCCCGCTCGCGATCCCGACGCAGTCCCTCGGCCTCAACGGCGCCCTTAATCCGGCCGCGGCCGCGCCGGTCCTCGGCGCGGCGGTTAGCCCCGCTCTGGCCGCGCCCGTCGTCAATCTCGCCGCCGCTCCGGCGGCGCTGAGCGTCCCGCGCCAGGCCGCCGCATCCGTCGAGGGGAAATCCGTCGCCGCGCTCGTTCCCGCCGCGCTGCTGCCGGCGGCGAAGCCGTCGGGACAGAACGGCTCGGCCGCCTCGAAGCAGGTCGAGGCGCTGTCGCTGACGGCGAAGCCGGTGCTGGAAGGCGTCAAGAAAGGCGACGCGACGGGCGCTTTGAGCGGCGTCTACGACAACGGCGCCCAGCGCGGCGAGCTCGGCGCGGTGCGCGCCCAGCCCGGACCGGGGGCCCTGCGCTCGGGCCTCAAGAAGTCCGCGCCTTCAAACGAATCCAAGGCCGTCGCCGAGGTGCCGGCCGCCGCCGCGCCCGCCGCTAAGCCCGGCCTGATTCAACGAATTCGATCGACCTTCGATCTCTCCGAGTTCAACAAGAGCGAGAAGGCCTACATCACGGGCCAGGCCGTCTTCCTGCTCGCGATCTCCGTCTACCTCGCGTCCCTGCCGCTCCTCGTCAGCGCGCTGACCGGCGACGCGGCGATGACGGGTGTGGCGCGCATGGTCCACTACTGGGTGTTCGGCGGCGCGTCGCTGTTCGCGGGCGCGGTCGTGAGCAAGACGCCGATGCGGCGCATCCTCGTCGGCGCGGCCGGCGGCCGGGCGCTCCTGTTCGGCTCGATCGGCGCCCTGGCTCTCTTCGGCGGCCTGCCCTGGGCCGCCTTCCTCGTGCTCGTGGGCGTGAACTCGCTCATCGTCGCGCACAATCACCTCGTCGATATCGACACCGGCGGCGCGGCCAAGATTTTCAAGGGCGCCGACCAGAAGAGCACCGACCGCAAGATCGAGAAGGCCGGCTACGTCTACGACTTCATCTATTACGGCATGATGCTGGTCATTCCCGCTATGATCGGCCTGCCGATGGACTGGATCGACGCGCGCTACGGCGCCGGGATCGGCGCGGGCGCGGGGTTCGCCGTCTTCGCGGCCCTGATGGGCGTTACCTCCTACATCTACGCGACCAAGGTCGTTACGGTCGGCGACATGGTCGCCGCGCCGTGGGCCGGGATCAAGGATTACGCCAAGCGCATCTTGGGCGCGTTCAAGACCTTCGGGCACATCCTCATCGACGTGCCGCGCCGCAACTGGGCCACGGCCAAAATCATCTTCCAGAATAAGGCCATCCTCGCGCGTTCGTCCATGGCGACGATGGAGAACTTCGTCGAGGACGCGCTCTTCGCCGTCGTCCTGCCCACCTTCGCCATCGATATTTTGAAAGTCGGCGCCTTCGGCAACGGCCTCCTGCTCTCCGCGATCACCGCGGGCGGCCTCGTCGCCTCGCTGTTCCTGATGAAGCGCATCCAGGCCCTCCAGAAGAAGCACGGCACCTACAAGGTCCTGGCGGGCCTGACCGCGGTCGCGGCCCTGGCCTTCGTGCCTTCGATCGGCCTCTGGCTGGTGCCGTCGCTGGCGCTCGCGATCCCGGCCGTGTTCATGATGAAGCTGATGCTGCAGCCGCTGCGCTCGCGCATGCGCGCCCTGCTGCAGACCGAGATCAAGAACGATCCCAAGGCCGCGCCTCACGCCGACGACATCTACAGCCTGATGACCTTCGTCGAGGTGATCGCGGCCGGCGCGGGCGGGCTCGCCTTCGCCTGGCTGTTCCACAACTCGATGGCCGGCTCCGCGCTCGCGCTGACCTTGGGCGCCCTGGCGCCGATGAAGATCATCACGATCACCCTCGTCGCCATGGGCCTCGTCTACTTCGGCGGCCTGCGCTGGGTCAAGCAGCAGCTGAGCAAGCCGACGAAGACCGTGCACAAGTCCCCGGAGGGCAACGAGGCGAAGATGCTCGAGCGCCTCTCGGTCAGCCTGAAGGAAAATGGCCTTCCCGACTTCAAGACCGCCGTGATCAACGGCCCGGCGAGCGAGGACCTGCCCACGGTCGCCGTGCTGGCGCCCTCCTCCCGGCATAAGATCGCGCTCGCCCGGGAAGGCGGCCGGCAGTCGCCCGGCAACTTCCATCTGGTTCTCGACGCCTCCTGGCTCATCCAGGAGACTTACCCGGACGGCCGCACCAAGCTCCTCCTTAAGAAGGGCGTCGAGTTCGACGCCGATGGCCAGGCGACCGTCGTCGACTACGAGGTCCCGCGCCGCGTGCGCTATTTCGCCGACTACTTCACCTTGGGCGCCAACGACCGCGACGACGGCGTCGTATTCGAGACCAACCTCGACGTGCCTCAGTCGAACTCGCTCCAGCTCGAGAAGGTCGTCAACGACAAGCTCGGCACTCGCCTGATCCTCGCGGCCAGAGGCGTGGCGGTCCCCGCGACCTTGGCTCTGCTGATGCCGCTGCACCATCTCGCCGGGAACGCGATGGGCACCCAGGGGAGCGTGCAGGTCGCGGCGATGCCCGGGGCCGAATCCCGCGAGGACGAGGTCGGTCGCCTCGTCGACGAGTACCTGGCTAACTTCAAGGGAGACGAGCTGGTCGTGAAGCCGTCCGGCCCCCAGTTCCACTCCGGCCGCGGCGTGAAGTTTTTTAAGAAGTCGGAGCGCGACGCCATCGTCGCCCACGCCCTGGCGCTGGCCGTCGATCAGCAGATGACCGAGGACGGGGCCGTGCTGCTTGACGAGCGCGTCAACTCCGCGCCGCTCGACCGCGGCGGCCGCAAGATGGAGACGACAGGCCGCATCCTCGTCGCCCGCACGCCCTGGGGGGGCACCGCGACGACCGGGATGTTCGCCCGCGTCGGTCCGTGGGGCAAGCCCACCACCGCCGAAGCCGCCGATCCGCGCGACAACGCGACCGTCGAGCCGATGGAGCGGCTCCTCGCCGAATGGCAGCGGGCCGGCTTGATCGACGCGAAGGGCGCGCGAGAGCTCGACGCGCAGATGCGCAAGACCGGCGAGGACGCCCTTGCGGCGATCGCCGCGTACGAGCGGACTTTTGAACGGAAGGAAGGCGAGCCCTACCAGGCGCAGAGCGACATGATCGGCCTCGACGTGATGATCGAGCGCCGCGGCGGCAAGCTCGTGCCCGTGATCATCGAGGTCAACGATCACGACTCGGGGGGGCAGTACAACCTCGACCAGATGCATCCCGAGAAGTCCGGCGAACACTCCCGCGAGTGGGTCGCCACGATGCTGCAGCGCGCGCGCCGCGACGCGCTCAAGGGCAAGCGCATCGTGATCGTCGGCGCCGGCTACGAAGGCAAGCGGCCGGTCTTCGAACGCGCCCGCGAGCTCGGCGTCGACATCATCCTCATCGACAGCGCCAAGAGCTGGGCCAACGATCCGCGCTACGTCTCCGAGCTGATCGACACCGACAACACCAAGCCGGCGGAGGCTCTGACCATCGCGCGCAAGAAGCTTCAGCGCTCGGTACGCAAGAACGGCAAGCTCGACGGCATCACGACCTTCTGGGAAGACGACGTCGTGCTCACGGCGGACCTGGCTAAGCAGCTGGGTCTGCCGTATCATTCCCCGGACGCCTCGCGCACGGCGCGGAGCAAGTTCGAGACCCAGGCAACGCTAGCCCTCAAGGGCGTCCCCGCCGCCCGCCAGCAGCGACTCGGCAACCTGTCCACCGCGAAGAACGACAAGGAGCGCGAGGCGATGCTGGCCGCGTTTCGCAGGACCGCGGTAAAGGTCGGGTTCCCCGCGGTCCTCAAGCCCGTCTCCGGCGCGGCGGCCATCGGCACCGAGAAGGTCTCCTCGCTCGAGGAAGCCGTCGCTGCCTTCAAGCGCATCAGCGACATCATCAACCCCAAGACCGATCCGATCTTCGCGAACAACTCGGACCTCCTCCTCATGCAGTACCTCGACGGCCACGAGTACGACGTGGACCTCGTGATGGTGGACGGCAAGCCCGTGTTCCAGTCGCTGACCGACAACAAGCCCACCGCCGAGCCTTCCTTCCTCGCCACGGGCTCGCGCCTGCCCAGCACCTTGTCCGCCAAGCAGCAGAATGAGTCCATCGACCAGGCCATCGCGTCCGCGCAGGCCCTCGGCCTGACCGACGGCGTCATCCACATGGAGGGTAAGTACACCTCCGAGGGTTCCCGCCTCATCGAAGGCAACGCGCGCATGGGCGGCACCTACGTGCACGAGTGGATCAAGGGCGTCTGGGGCGTGGATCTCGCCGAGGAAGGGTTCATGGCTGCGGCGCGCATCGGCGGGAAGCCGTTTATGCCCGCGAAGCCCCTGGTCCATCTCGACGGCGACTTCGTCAACTCCGACAAGGCGGGCGTGATCAAGACGCTCGAGTTGCCTGACGAGGCGCGCAAGATGCCCGGCTTCATCCGCTTCCGCATGGTCAAGAAGCCCGGCGACCGCATCACGACGGACGAGGGCGGCGGCTTCGCGCGCGTGGCGATGATAGAGGTCGGCGGCAAGGACGCCGCCGAGGCGCGCCGCAACCTCGACGCGATCAAGGCGAAGATCCGCTTCGTGGTCGAATAATCTCCGCGGCTAAAGGACCTTGTAGAGGGTGAGCGTCTTCTGCTTGCCGCGGATGCGGATGTTCTCATGCCTCTCGAAAGAAGTGCTTGATCGCAGCTCCGGGCTGAGGCGGTCGTAGGCGTCGCCGCTGATGAGGATGGTGGAGCCGAGGGCTTTGTTTTCGCCCTCGATGCGCGAGGCGATGTTGACGGTGTCGCCGATCAGAGTGTACTCCATGCGCTTCTCCGTGCCCACGTTGCCGGCGACGAGCGGTCCCGTGTGGATGCCGACGCCGAAGTTCACCGGCTCGGACATCGTGCCGCCGGCATTGAACTCGGCGAGCTTGGCGCGCATCTCGAGGGCGGCCTTCACGGCGTCGTCGACGTGATTGCGCGAGCCGAATTGCGGGGCGAAGACGCCCATCACGGCGTCGCCGATAAACTTGTTGATGAAGCCGCCGTGCTCCATGATCGGCCCGGTGATGTGGGCGAAGTAGGCGTTGAGGAAGCCGACGACGGCCTTGGCCGACATCGTCTCGCTCAGCGCGGTGAAGCCGCGGATGTCTGAGAACAGGATCGTGGCCTCGATGTCCTCGCCGCCCAGCTCGATGTCGCCGCTGTCGATCAGGCGCCGGGCGACCTCGACCGAGAGGAACTTCCCGAAGGTGTCCTTGATGCGCTCGCGCTGTGCCAGTCCTTCGACCATCTCATTGAAGTGGCCTTTGATTCGTCCCAATTCGTCGTCCGACAGGACCGAGGTGCGGACGGTGAAGTCGCCGTCGGCGACAAGCTCCATCTTGCGGACGAGCTCGGCCAGGGGGGCGGTGATGCTCTGGTAGAGCACCTCGAGGTAGCCGATGATGTAGCAGAGCGATACTACGACGATGGTGACCGGGACCGGCCAGATGGCGGCCAGCGATTTATGGTGCTGAACGAGCGATGCCGAGACCAAAAGCATGGGGACGACGACTAGGCTTCCCACCATCAGCCACAGCTTGAGACGAATACTGAGAGTGGCTCCCTTCTTGTGCTTGAACAGCTCCGGCCCTGAGTAGAGGGCGGGCATGATGGCGGAGAATAGATACGGCTCGAGGCAGAGGATGCAGAGATAGGCGAGGTAGTAACCTTCGGCGGCGGACATCAGAGCCGTCCGCGCGAAGGCGGCTGCATCGAGCGACGCGAGGGCGAGCGCGGCCGCGGGAAGGGCGCGGACTGCGGAGAGGAGGACGATGAAGCGGTAGAGGCCGGAGGTGCGCCGGCGTGCGAGGAGCTTGAGGTCCTCGCGGCCCGACTCGAGGCAGATCTGGATGGGACGGACCCACCACAGCAGCGCGGCCAGCGAGAGCAGCGACCAGGCGGCGTAGAAGTTCGCAAACCACGCGGGGCGAGGCGCTTCGGGAGGCAGGAGGGTCTCGAGATGCGTGCTGAAAGCGAGCATGCAGAAAAAGGCGAGGACGAAGGCGAAGAAGACCTGTTGGTAGATTTGGGAATGCGGCTTTGCCTTGCCATCTGTGCGGGGAAGACCCTCCAACCACCCGCCCAACAGGACTCCGACCAGGGCTGCGGGGGTCTGGAGCAGCGCCATGAGAAAAAGGCCGGCGGTGAGGGTATCGTTGGAAGACGCGAGTGAATGGATCGCGTAGAGGAATGGAAGTATCAGGGCCGGATGGAGAAAGGCGCGGCGGCCGAAATAAGCGCCGAGGGGCGCTCCGAAGAGGATGCCGGCCAAGGGGCAGGCGATGGCCGCCGCGGTGAGCAGCTCGCTGTCGAAGCGCCGGAGGATGAGGGCGGTGACAAGGAGGCTGAGGGCGGTTGCGGCGGCGATGACGGCGGCGACGTGGGGCCAGGAGGAGCGCGACTGTCGCGTCATGGCGGGCAGTCTATCAAATGCCGTTGGCACCCATCGCGGCGGTAGTGTGTAGGCCTTCGCGTCCGTAAAGCCTAGGCCCTTTCCCGACGAGAAGTCGGGCCCTTAGGACCTCAGGGCATTTCCCGGGGGGTGGTAGACTCGGGTCATGAAACGCCGAGACACCACCGTTGCCGCCCTCCTCTCCCTGCTCCTCGCCGGCTCCGCTCCCGCGCAGACCATCGGCAGCGTCGTCGTTCCGCGCATGCCGACGAGCGCCCCGACGCCGATCATCACCGGCGCGCCCGCTCTCGGCGGCGCGTTCTCGATGCCCCTTCTGTCGCCCTTGGCGCTGACGCCGACCCTGGCCGTTCCGGCGATCGCGCCGGTCCCCGTGCTCGCCGCCGTTCCCGTCGCGGCCGCTCCTGCCGCGATCGGCGCCGCCAAGTCTCTGAATGGCGCGCTGTCCGCGGCGTCCGCCGAGGGCCGCAGCCAGGCGCCCGCGCTCTCCGCCGCGTTCGACGGTCTAAAGGCGGCTTCGACGAACGACGAAGTCGTCGTTCCCGCGGCTCCCGCCTCCGACTCGTTCGTTCTCGAGGCGCAGCGCCGCTTCGCCGCGCTGCGCCGCTCCGAGGCCGCGCGCACCGTCCGCCCCGAAGGCGCGATCCCGAGCGACGAGGACATGCACGGCCGCATGGACCGCCTGCCCTCGAATAATCCCGCGCGCGCGAAGTTCATGGTGGACCTCTTCAAGCTCGGGGGCGCGACCGACGCCGACATCGTCCTGCAGGACGCCGGCAAAGGCCGCAACAACATCATCGTGACCAAGAAGGGCAAGACCGATCGCGTCGTCGTGGTCGGCGCCCACTACGACCAGGTCAGCGAGGGGCTGGGCAAGATCGACAACGGCACCGGCGCCACGATGGTGGCCAATTTATACCAGGCCCTTCACGGCACTGAGACGGACGCGACGATCGTGTTCATCGCCTTCGCCCGCGAGGAAGAGGGGCTGATCGGCTCGTCGGTGTACGTTCGCTCGCTCGACAAGGCCAAGCGCGCGAAGGTGGACGCGATGATCAACCTCGATACGCTCGCCGTGGACGGGACCTTCTCCTGGAAAAATAATTCCACGCGCGCGCTGCTCGACCGCATGGCGCAGGTGTCCCGCGAGAGCGGCCACGCGCTGAAGGAAGACTACTTGAACGGCGGCGACGCCGACTCCTCGACCTTCCGCGACGCGGGCATTCCCGCGATCACGATGTACGGCGCGTCGCAGAGCGTGATCTTCGACATCATCCATTCCGAGAACGACACCATGGCGGCGTTCAGCCTGCCGCACTACAAGAACGCCTACCTCCTCGTGCTCGAGGCGATCAAGTCGCTCGACCGGACCCCTTTGGGCCCCGTCGGGCGGAGAGACATTTAGCGTGACGCGAGGAATCGTGGGCCCAGAAAAAATTGGGACCATTGCCCTCGCTTTTTCGGGACCTTCGACCCGCCGGGTCGGAACGACGGCTGTGATACTATGGCGGCAAGGACGCATGACATCGGATCGATGCAAGGGGATATCGTGAAGAGATTGATGATGAAGAAGGCAGTGTCCATCTTTTGCTGTTCTTTGATCATGAGCGGCGCTTCCGCGCCGGCTTTCGCGCAGACCATGCGCGGACATATCGGCGGCGCGAACCTTACCGCGCCGGTCGGCGGGGTTCTCTCCGCCGCTCCGATCGCGATAAACCCCGCCCTCACCGGCGGGGTTTCTTCTATACAGGGAAGCCTGTCCCCGGCCCTGAGCGCGCCCAGTGCGATCCTGCCCGTCGCCGCGGCGATCCCCGCCGCCTTGACGCCCGCGCTCGCCCCCGTCGCCGCCGCCGCGAAGGCCGAGTCTCCCGTCAACGCTCTGGCTTCCGTCCGCACGCTCGCCGCCGCGATCGGCGATGAGAATCTCCCCAAGGGCCCGGACTCCGCCGAGGCCGCCTCCGACAAGGCTTTTGACGGCACGGCCGCCGCCGAGGAATCCGCGGACGCCCCCTTCGCCGCGACCAACGGCGCGCCGCTCGCGCAGTTGTACCCCCGCGTCGTGTTCGTCCAAGATGTCTTCAACGGCCCCGCCTCCGAGAAGACCGTCGAGTACGTCAATAAGCTCGTCGACGCCGGCGTGCATGTCGTGTTCCTGACCTGGCGCCCGACCCGCGGCGCGGGCTCGGCCGACGAGGTTCTGATGTCGCGCGTCAAGCAGTCGCGCAACAACCCCGTCATCGTGGTCTCCTACAACGGCGGCAAGGTGTCTCTGCACGGCCGCGCGGCGAACCCGAAGCCGCTCATCGAGAGCGTCGGCGCGTTCCCGGTCGAGGCCCTCGCGAAGATCAACAAGATCGCCAAGGTCGTCGAGTCCGTCCCGACCGACAAGGAAGCCTTCTCCGTGACCGTCAAGATGGAGGAGGCGGGTAAGACCTCCGTCAACGCGCAGATCAACGCGCTCAACCGCAAGCTCGCGGCCGCGGGCCTCGACTACAAGGCCGAGGCGCACCCGAGCATCGCGGGTTCCGCGATCATCCACTCCCAGCCGCTGCGCTTCTCCCTCGCCCGCGTCATGCAGGCGCTCGAGACGCAGTTCGCCGGCGAGAACCTGTCGGCGTCGTCCGAGAAGTTCCTGATCCTCTCCGACTCCGTCAAGTCGCCCCGCTTCTCGACCTCCTTCCCTAAGAACTCCGAGATCCAGGTCACCCGTAACGGCGCGGCCATGGAGAACGTGCTCGGCGCCGTCTTGGGCGACCGCGCGCTCGGCAGCGTGTCCCTCAAGCTCGGCAAGCTTCGCCAGTACGTCGAGTACTGGGAGCCGTCGCATCGCCGCGCCCGCACCTTCGAGCCCGACGCGGTGGGCGGCAGCGGCGGGGGCGGCTCCGTGCGCCGCGCCGCGGGCGATCGCGAGACGAACAAGATGTTCGCGATGTACGTCGGCACGATCATGTTCCGCATGATGGCCCAGCTCTACGACGATATCTTCCGCGGCCAGCACCAGCTCGCCAAGCTCACCGTCCTTCAGGCTCAGCTCCGTTCGATGTGGTACGCGCCCCTCAAGCACGGCGTCTACGTCAACAAGGGCCTCGCCAAGATCATGAGCACGCCCGCGTGGAAGGCGCAGTCCAAGGGCTACCTCGAGTACGCCAACTCCTACCTCACGAACTTCTACTTCCGCGAGTTCGGCGACTACACCCGCGCCGCCCGCAACGTCCAGGAGAACTACGTCGGCCTCTCGACCGACCGCAAGAGCCTGATCACGCTCGACTTCGTGTCGGCCGCGACGGGCAAGCTGTACAAGATCCACACCCGCATCCCGCGCGTCATGCGCCTGGAGATGGCGCAGGGCCTGACGCTCACCGCCTACGCCTACCGCACCGGCAAGGAGACGCCGGACGACGGCGAGGAGTTCCTGGCCCGCGTGCTCGCCATGGCGATGCTCAAGGGCCACGCCCGCAAGGGACCGGACGGCAAGTGGCACCACGGCTCGCCCGAGGGCAAGATCATCGAGAGCCTCAACGTCCAGCTCGAGTACCGGACCAGCGCGCGCCTGCACATCTTCAAGGCCGAGGACTTCCTCCGCCTCGAGGAGAACCAGACCGTCAACGGCCCGATCGTCCAGGAGATCATCTCCGCCATCGAGCGCGAAGAGGCCGACGCCGAGTACCAGGCCTATTACGCCGAGCAGGAGCAGGAAGCCACGAAGGACGACCTGAAGAAGAAGAAGACGCCCGCCGCCAAGAAGCCCGCGACGAAGAAGCCGGCGGCGAAGAAGCCCGCCGCGAAGGGGAAGTAACATGAACTTCGCGGCCCGTTTGCTCCGGGTCGTTCTGGCGGCGGCGATGCTCGCCCCGTCGTCGGCGTTCGCGCAGGCGCGCGTTTCCGTTCCGGGCGCCTCGGCGGGAGCTCCGACCATCGTTCCTTCGCTGGGAGGGGGCCTCGGAGCTCCCTCGTTGTCGGCCCCGTCATTCTCCGCTCCGTCGCTCGGCTCTGCGCTGATGCCCGCCTTGTCGGCGCCGTCGATCGCGCCGTCCGCCTTGATTCCCGCCGCCGCCGCGGCGAAGACCGTGCCCGTCGCCGGCGTCGTGCCGGCCGCCCCGGCTCCGATCGACGCCGAAGCTCCGGCCAAGCTCAGCGCGCTGACCGCGCTGCGCGACATGCCCGTGGCGCTCGAGTCCGCGCCCGCCGCCGCCAGCAAGTTCGACGGAGCGAAGGTCCGCTCCGCCATGGAGGAGCCCACCGAGCCCGAGACCGTCACGAGCGAGGTTTCCGACCAGAACGTCCAGGACGACCTCGCCCTGTGGTTCACGCGCAAGCAGAAGGTCGACATTAAGAAGGACCAGGTCTATACGCTCATCCGCCCGGTTCTTGGCAACGGCTCGCGCCGCTACTGGGAGAAGTTCGAGGAGAAGGCGAGCCTCATCGTCAAGGTCGCCGGCCAGGGCATGTTCGTGTCTAAGGTCACCTACGCCCGCACCGTGCCGATCAACCGCATGACGCTCAAGGATTTCGAGGGCGTGTACTCGAAGTCCATGCTGCGCGGCAAGACCATCTACAAGCTTCGCGCCAAGCTCATCGCCGAGCTCAATGAGCGCAACGACCGCACGATGCGCGGCCAGTCCGGCGTCGTGACCCAGCTCTCCGAGGTTCGCGTGGTGCGCGTGATGCCTTTCGGCCAGGCCCGCCTGCTTCCCGAGAACAAGGACGAGGACACGTACGCTCCCGTCGCGCGGACCAAGTACGAGCTCCCGGCCGCGATGCAGGGCCTCTTCCACATGTCGCCCAAGGTCGTCTTCCTCGACATGCGCCTGTTCAAGGACGGCGTGCCCTATCCGCTCATCGAGGACATGACCAAGCTCATGAAGGCCGGCATGTACTTCGTCCTGCTCTCCGACAAGGCCAACGACGCCCCCGGCTCGGTCGAGGAGCAGCTCACGAAGGGCCTCTCCATGAAGCAGAAGGACGGCATCTCCCGCTATAAGATGGTCGTCCTCGCCGACGACGGCAACGCGCTTCAGTCCTACGACGGCGCCTTCGCGCGCTACCTGCCCTCCAACCGCTTCAGCGGCCAGGAGCAGGAGCTCATGCGCTTCGCCGCTCGCCAGCTCGGTTTAGCGAGCGTCATCTCCTCGCACGGCACCGAGCTCATCGTCACCGTCAAGAAAGGAGCCGACGCCGACGCGACGCTGAAGACCGTCGTCGCCCAGATGAAGACCTTGGGCCTTCCGACCGACTCCTGGCAGGCTTCCGTTTCCCGGACCGGCGATACCGACGCATTCGTGATCGTGCGCCCGCAGAACCTGGCCAGCGCGATCCCGCACCTGCTCGAGTCGCTGCGCGAGCACGAGGGCCTGTACGTCAATCCGAGCGACATCATGCTGATCTCCCGCGACGAGGCCCTCCAGGCCGCGATGAAGGGCTCGGTCCAGACCGCGACGATGCTCGAGGTTCAGGGTGCTGAACTCGCGGACGCGTCGATCTCGGCGATCCTCGGGCCGTACCGCGAGAACCGCCCCGGCGATCTCGCGGCCTCGGCCTCCAAGATCACCAGCTTCATGTACAACCCCGACCGCGTCGGCGGGGGCTTCAACGGCGGCAGCATCTACATGATGATGGGCCACGTCATGCACTCCGCCTTCAACTGGGCGGTGTGGAAGTACCGCAACGAGGGCGTGTTCCCGTCGGCCGACGAGACCGTCGCCGCCGCCGAGAAGATCTGGATCCGGGAGGAAGCGGAGCGCACGGGCAAGAACATCGACCGCCCGGGCGAGAACCTGGCCGGCTTCCACGAGGTCATGAAAGGCCGCATGCGCACGATGCACGCGGTGACCGCCGATATTCTCAAGGTCTATCCGATCGCCATCGGCACCGAGCTCTCCAACATGCTCGTGTTCGACAACTACAAGAAGGGCGTCGCCGACAACCGCGACATCCTGCGCCTGATCTTCGACTTCGTCGTGGCCCGCGAGATGCCGGACGGCACGCTCGAGGTCGCGGTCGTCGACTTCAAGACCGGCCAGACGCCGACCCTGCAGAACCTCGAGAAGGACGTCCAGGTCCAGCTCTACGACCTCGCCATCCGCAAGATGTGGCCGAAGATCTCGGTCCCTTACGGCGCTCTCGGCGAGCGCCGGCCGGTGTCCGACTACAAGATCCGCTTCATCTACCCGTCGGCGGGCTACCAGCCCCTGCTCAACGAGTGGAGCCGCATCAAGTTCGAGCGCTTCCTGCGCAACGTGATGAACCGCATGCGCAAGAAGAATGCCCCGCCGGCTCCGAAGCCCGAGGCGAAGGCCAAGCGCAAGCCCAAGGCGAAGGCCTCGGCCAAGAAATCCTAATCGTCGCGTGCGCCGTTAAGGACGCCCGTCGTCGAGGGTGTCGATGAGCTCTTCGAGCTCGAACAAGGCCTCGCGGACGTAGCCGTCGCGCAGGCGCCGCGCGATGCGCCGCAGCTGGCGCACGGTGTAGGCGTCCCCTCCGCCGCCGCGCGTCGGGCGTCCGGCGTTCTGGAAGCAGGAGATGATCCCGCTGCCGAAGCTCTCCTTCCCGCACAGGTCGATCTCCGCGCGCAGGTAGGCCTTGTCCGCGATCGCGGCGGCGCACTTCGGGACCTCGCCGCTGAAGCTGACCTTGCGGCAGACCGCGATGGCCGTCGTGTCGAAATAATCGGCGGCGCTCACCGCGCGGATGCAGGCGTCGCGGTCGGAGGAAAAGGCGGCCTGGGAGCAGTACTGCGCCGCTTCTTCGCGTCCGGTGCCGGGGCGACGGCGGCCGACGGGGCCGGCGGGGCGGCCCTGGGGAACCGTCACGATCACGTTAGCGCCGGCGGCGCCCGCGGCGGCGCGCAGCTCGGCGAGCGGATTCTGGGCGGAGGCGACGGCGGCGGAGAAGACGAGGATGGCGGTAAGGAATGCGAGGGAGCGGCTCATGTTGAACCTCCTGTCGTAAACGTCTCCGGCGCGCTCATCCTACTCCTTTGCCGCTGAATTATCACGAGGAAAATCGCCGCGGGGCCCGTCGATTTTCGGGGGCGCCGATGATGCGGCTTGAATCCCGTCGCGTCATTAGCGATCATGGGATCATGAGCGGTAATTCCCGGATGCGATGGGCGGCGGCTGCGATCGGCGGCGCGGCGGCCTGCGGCCTGGCTCTCCTGGCCGGGGCGAGGCTTTCCGCGAGCGCGTCCCCGGAGCTGACCGTGCCCCCGTCTGCCTCTACGGCCGTTCAAATCGCCGGCGCGCAGGCCGCGGAGTCGGCTCTGCTGCCCGACTATTACAGGACCATCCCGTTGAGCTCATTCGGGAGCGGAGCCGCGGGCCTGAAGGTCGGCGTGAGGCTGGCCGTTCAGACGCAGTCGGGCAAGGAGCTGACCGGCACGGTCGTCGCCATTCGCACGACCGATCTCGTCATGCGCGTCGAGTCCTGGGAAACCGTCGCGCCGCCGTCCTCGCCGCGCTAGGCGCGCGTCTTCACCCACAGGCACAACAGGGGCGAGCAAGCGCGCAGCTCGAACTTGGCCCGCGGCCCCGCCAGGTAGTTCAGCGCCTTGCGCTGGACGGCGGCGTCGCCCGGAGCCAGCAGCACCAGGTCCTTCTTGACCGCGTCCTCGGGGTAGGCCATCCAGATCCGCTGGCCCGAATAATATTCGACGTTGGGATTGGCCAGGTAGTTGTCTTCGGGTGACGCGATCATCGCCGCCGACGCGCCTGGGTATTGCCTGATGAGCTTGAGGACGGCGACCTCCCCGGGCCCGCCCCAGCCTTGGATGTACAGGGTTTTGAGCCCGCTCGTCGCGAGCACGGCGAGCAAGACGGCCCACGCGGCGAGCGCGGCTGAGCGGCGCTTCTCGGGCAAGGCGTTTTCGACGAAGCCGACGAGCTCGGCGAGGCCCCACGCCACGAAGGCGCCGTAGTAGTACTGGTAGAAGATGTGGACCGCGGTCGCCTCGCGAAGAATGACGGCGTAGATCACATTGCCCAGGGCGACGATGAGGAAGAAGCCGCGCGCGGTCATGCCGGCGCCCTTGTCCCGGAAGGCTTTGGCGTGGGCGGCGATGCCGGCGAGCACGCCGGCGAGGCCGAGGATCGCGGTGAAATTGGCCGTGAAGTACTGTACCTGCTTCATCCTCCAGTAATCCCAGGCGGCGCCGCCGGCCCGGCCGCTGCGGTTGTAGTACTGGCTCCAGAAGGACCCCAGCACGTCCCGGACGGGAGACGACGCGGCGGCGGCCGGGACCGGTCCCGAGGCGGGAATGTCGGTCGCGACCGTCCGCGTCAGAATTCCCTGGCCGACGACGATGGCGAGCCCCGCGGCCCCGGCCGCCAGCGTCAACGGCAGCAGGGATCGGGTCGGCGCGTGCGATCGCGCGCCGGCCAGCTGCGCGAGAAATAGAAGGCCGACGAAGACGAACCCGGACCAGTCGGACCACATCATGCCCGTCATCGCGACCGGCCAGGCCCAGCGCCACCGGGCGTCGCCGGCGAAGACCTTCTCCTGCGCCAGAATTCCCAGCGCCGCGAACAGCATGACGAGGGGCTCGTGCTCGAGGCTGCGTCCGAAGACGATCACGGCCGGCAGCGCGGCCCAGCAGGCCGCGAACACCGTGGCCCGGCGCTCGCCGTGCCGTTCCCGCGCCGCCAGCCAAAGGAGCAGCGTGGTCAGCAAGGTCATGAAGATCGGCAGGGTCCGCGCCGACCATTCCGCGAAGCCGAAGAGCCTCGTCCAGAGGTAGATCGGGACCGCGATCAGCTGGGGGTGCGAGGCGTACCATTCCACGGGACGACGTCCCGCGGCGACCTCGATCGTCTTGCTCACGACGCCGGCGGCGCCGTCCGTCCAGAACCGGACCCGGTGCATCTCCTCGGCCTTCAGCATCCAGAACGGGGTGCTCCAGTTCAGGTGCTTCGCGCCGTCGTAGAAGCCATCCGTGAGCTTGAGACCGAAAACGAAGGACTGGGCGAGGAGGATGGCGAAGAGGGCCCAGCGCCAGGGGTGGTTCATCGACGGCGATTATACTATCTCGCGGAGGGGGTCCCAAGGTCTCTAGGTCTCTTGTTGGCCCGTGCCGGACCCGAGGGCCCACGCGTCCGGGCGGGGGCGGGGGTATCATCTCTATAGATGAAGAAAACCCAGCGCATTCTCGCCGGAAGCCTCGCCATCCTCGTCTTCGCGTTCGCCCCGGGCCTGGCGCCTTATCAGGCCGCGGCGCAGGTCGTCAACGGCGCGGCCGCGGGCCGCACCGGCGGCGTGCCGGTGGTTCCGGCCTTCGGCGCGAACGGCGCCGGCATCGCTCCGCTCTCTCCCGCGACCTTCCTCGCTCCGTCTCTTGCCGGCGGCTTCGCCCCGTCGCTCGCTCCGGCCCCTGCCCTGTCGCTTCAGCCCGTCGCCGCCGCCGCCGTTTCGCCCGTCGCGGCCGCGATCCCCGCTTTGCCCGTCTCGGCTCTCGCCTCGGCCGCCCAGCTTCGCGCCGCGGCCTCCGTTGAGACGCCCCGCTCGGCCCCCGTCACGCCGGCCGGCGAGGCCGTCGACGCCAAGGCTCATCTCGCGATCGCCGGCGAGCAGCTCTCCGCCGCCTCGAACGAGAGCGATAAAACCGGCGTCCTGGAGTCCTTCTTCACCGGCGCGCGCACGCTCTACGGTCGCCTGACCGGCACCAACGCGACTTCCGGCTCGATGGTCGCTCCGGCGGGCGGTCCCGCTGCAACGGCGAATGGAAGGGACACTTCCTCGCCTATAGGCTCGGTCGTCGCTCCCTCTCCCATCGCGCTGGTCGGCACCGGCCTTCAGCCCGGCGACAAGTTCCTGACCGCCCCCGCGGCCGATGAGAAGGCCTCGGTCCCCGCGCCCACTCCCGCCGCCCCCGGAGCCGTCGACGCCGCCACCGGCGCTAAGGCCGTCAAGTGGATGTACATCCAGGACGCGATCAGCATGTCGGTGTTCATCATGACCTCGATCGCGTACCCGATGATCGTGATCCCCGCCGTCGGCACCGTGACCTTCGGCGTGCTCATGGCGCTCGGGCCGCTGGCCGCGATCGCGCTTGGGCCGCTCTCCGGCATGATCGCCACGCGCTTCGCCCCGCGCGAGGGCCTCGCCATCCTCTCCGGCCTCCGGGCCGTGCTGACCGTCGCTTTGCCCGTCATGGCGCTGACCGGCATGATCAGCTTCTGGCCGCTGCTCATCGCGTCGATCGCCAACGGCTGGCAGTTCTCGCTCCTCATGACGAGCCGCAGCGCCTACACGCGCCGCTTCGCGATCACCGACCCCAAGCAGAGCCGCAGCTGGATGCACATCGGCAACCTGACGACCGTCGGCTTCTCGATCTACTTCCTTCTGCAGGTCATGCTCGGCTCCATCGGCCAGATCGGCGGCTTGATCGACGCGATGAACCCGATGACCCCGTTCTGGATTTCCGCCGCGGTCAACGTCGGCCTCGTCTTCCTCAACTACTGGAAGATCCCCAAGATCGCCAACCTTGTCTCCAACGCCGCCGATCTGGCCGATGGAGC
>Ga0209824_10000772_pt1 | contig 19368 bp, 13 predicted proteins | sample VDWuncwatermetaG_FD_184124 | JGI IMG/M metagenome (GOLD analysis project Ga0209824, IMG submission 184124) | Wastewater microbial communities from Netherlands to study Microbial Dark Matter (Phase II) - VDW unchlorinated drinking water (SPAdes)... ... | reverse complement strand
CCGCCTGATCAAGCCGAGAAAATTGTGCAATTGGGCATTCCCGGAATTTCGTTGCGACGCGAATATCGCCGCTATTATCCGAGCGGTGAAATGACCGCGCACCTACTTGGTTTTACCGATGTGGATGATAACGGGCAAGAGGGTTTAGAGCTGGCATGGCAAAACCAGTTGGGCGGGAAAGAGGGTAGCCAGCGCGTGGTGCAAGATCGCCGTGGGCGCATCGTAGAAGACTTGGCCAGCTTGCGTGCGCCCAAGCCTGGCAGCGATTTGATGCTGAGCATAGATAGCAAAATTCAATATTTGGCCTATCGCGAAATTAAGGCGGCAGTGGCGCAGCATCGCGCTAAGGCCGGCTCGATTGTGGTGTTAGATGCCCAAAGCGGCGAGGTGTTGGCTTTGGCAAATTGGCCAAGTTACAACCCTAATAATCGTGCTAAACCAGCGGCGAATTTGTTGCGAAATTATGCTGTGACGGATTTATTTGAACCCGGCTCCACGCTTAAGCCTTTTACTGTGGCGGCGGCTTTGGAGGCAGGTCATGTCACACCCAAAACACTCATCAACACCGAACATGGCGCGATGAAAATGGGTGGTTGGAAAATTAGCGATACGCATCCAGAAGCCATGTTGACCGTGGCACAAGTGATTCAAAAATCCAGCAATATCGGCACGGTCAAAATGGCGCTGTCGCTCAAGCCGGAAGTGCTGTGGCGCAGCTTAGATAGCAGCGGGTTTGGTACAGAAACAGGCAGTGGCTTTCCCGGTGAGGCCAGTGGCAAGCTGCGTGGATATGCTGCTTGGCGACCTATCGAGCAGGCCACCTTATCTTACGGCCATGGCATATCGGTAAATTTGCTGCAACTGGCGCGGGCGTACACCATTTTTGCGAATAACGGTGAATTGAAATCCATTTCATTGCTTAAGCAGGAAAGTGGCATGTTGGGAAGTGGTGCACTAAAAAATGTAGGGTTAGAAAATTCAAAGCCTGAGCAATTAATTTATTCGCCTAAAACCGCGCAAGCACTCCTGAGTATGCTGGAAAGCGTGGTTTTGCCAGGCGGCACTGCGCCAAAAGCCCAAGTGAGCGGTTATCGCGTGGCCGGGAAAACGGGCACCGCCCACAAGCTGGAAGGAGGGCGTTACATTAATCAATACGTCGCGTCATTTGTCGGTTTGGCTCCTGTGTCTAACCCACGGCTGGTGATCGCGGTCATGATTAACGAGCCTAGTAATGGCGAGCATTTTGGCGGACAGGTTGCCGCGCCAGTATTTAGTGCGGTGATGGGTGAAGCTTTGCGTTTGCTTAATGTAGAAAATGACGCGCCTATAAAGAGTGGTATTCCACTGCTGAGTAATCCGCCCATGCTGAGTGTCCCGCAACCGCCGAGTGTCCCGCAACCACCGGGTAATCCACAAGTTAGGCCTCTGCCCAGCGATGTTCCGATGCGCGTGAATGCGCCTGCAGCTATTCCACTGTCTGATATTCGGCAGGGAAGAATATGATTTTATCGCCTGAATCCAACGCGACTATAGAGCCTATTGATGCCGCAGATACGCTCGCCGCACTGGGTGTCGCCATTACGCGGTTGACTGCGGATAGCCGCGCCGTGCGCCCTGGCGATACTTTTGTTGCCTATCCAGGCACGCAGATGGATGGTCGAAAATTTATCGCGCAAGCCATACAAAATGGCGCGAACGCGGTGATCTGGGAGGCCAAAAATTTTAGTTGGCATAGCGATTGGAATATTCCTAATTTATCAATTACCGATCTGCGTCATCACCTCGGCGCAATCGCCAGCCACGTTTATGGCGCGCCCTCAGGCAGGCTGTGGATGATAGGTATTACCGGCACCAACGGCAAAACTTCCTGCGCGCATTGGGTGGCTCAAGTGTTGCAAACACTGGCATTGCAAGAATTGGCATTGCCAGCGTCGACACCGCACGCTCAAGGCAAAAAAACCGCGTTGTTAGGCACGTTGGGTAATGGCTTTCCCGGCCAGTTACAGCCCACAATCAACACCACGCCGGATGCGATATTGCTACACCAATTATTGTCCGAATATGTGGCCGATGGCGCGCAAGCAGTGGCGATGGAAGTGTCCTCACACGCCCTACAACAAGGGCGCGTCAACGGTGTGCAATTTGATGTAGCGATGCTCACCAATCTCAGCCGCGATCATCTCGATTATCACAACACCATGCGTCATTACGCAGCCGCCAAAGCGCGGTTGTTTGAGTGGCCGTCTTTGAAATATGCCGTGCTGAATTTAGATGATGATTTTGGCGCAGACCTCGCTCGACAGCTGCGCGATAAAGGCGTAGAGGTGATCGGCTACGGCCTGACCGATGACGCGCTGGCGATGGCCGAGCGGCTCGGCATACGCATGGTTTACGGTGGGGCATTGCAAATAAATGTACACGGGCTGCACCTGCAAGTGCATTCCAGCTGGGGGGGCGGCACGCTGCAGAGCGCGCTAATCGGGCGTTTTAATGCGAGTAATTTATTGGGTGTGTTAGCAACTTTGTTGGTGAGCGAAGTTGATTTGCAGAATGCATTGCGCGAATTATCTAAAGTGCAAGCGGTCGCTGGGCGCATGCAAACTTTCGGTGGCAACGGTTTGCCAACGGTTGTCATTGACTACGCACACACCCCCGACGCGTTGGAAAAAGTGTTGCAAACGCTGCGCGAGGTGTCCACACAAAATGCCGACCCAGAGCAAGGAGGAAAATTAATTTGCGTGTTTGGTTGCGGCGGAGATCGCGATCCCGGCAAGCGCCCACTTATGGGAGAAATCGCCGCGAGATTAGCCGATGTGTGCATCGTCACCAGCGACAACCCACGTCACGAATCGTCAATGGACATTATCGCCGCCATCGTAGCGGGTATGGCTACCGCTGAAGAAACTAATTCATTTGAAGTTATTGAAGATCGAAAAGCTGCGATTACGGGTGCGATTCATTCGGCGCGCGCCGTGGATACCGTGCTGGTGGCGGGCAAGGGGCACGAAGATTATCAAGAAATAAGCGGCATCAAACATCCTTTTAGCGATGTGCAAATTGCCCAACAAGCTTTGCAGGCATGGCATGCGCAGGCACTTCAGAGAGGGGGCAGCGCATGATGTATTTGAGTCGCGCCGCGACACTTTTAAACGGTCAGTTACTAGGACGTGATGTGTTGTTCAACGGTGTTTCAACAGATAGCCGAACGATTGCGGCGGGCGATTTATTTATCGCCTTGCAGGGGGGTAATTTTGATGGCGCAGCTTTTGTAACGACTGCGGCACAAGCGGGTGCAGTGGCAGCTTTAGTGAATGTAAGCAGCGATCAAATGGCTGCAAAAAATGCCCAGGCAGATGATAGTGCAAGCACTATTCCGCTGCTATTGGTGAATGACACCAAGCTGGCCTTAGGCGGCTTAGCTGCGTTTTGGCGCACACAGTTTCCGCTGCCGCTGGTGGCCGTAACGGGCAGCAATGGCAAAACCACCGTCAAAGAAATGTTGGCCAGTATTTTGCGCGCGGCTACTAACAGCAGCACCGCAGGCAGTACTGATGCGGTGTTGGCGACGCATGGCAATTTAAATAACGATATTGGAATGCCGCTGACTTTATTAAAACTGCGCGCACGGCATCGTTATGCGGTAATCGAAATGGGCATGAATCACACGGGTGAGATTGATTATTTAAGCCGTATCGCGCGACCCGATGTGGCGATCGTGAACAATGCTGGTAGTGCGCATTTGGCTGGCTTAGGTTCGATAGCGGCAGTGGCACGCGCTAAAGGTGAGATTTTTTCGGGCTTGTTGACGCAAGGCACGGCGGTGATAAATGCCGACGATAAATATGCATCGCTGTGGCGCGAGTTGGCAGGCGATAAAAAAATAATTGATTTCGCGCTCGATCATCCGGCCGCTGTTACCGCGCAATGGCAGATGCTGGAATATGGCGCGGATATGGATGTACACACGCCGCAAGGTGATTTCAGCGCGCAGCTACAAGTGCCAGGCGCGCATAACGTGCGGAATGCATTGGCCGCGATTGCTGCGGCTGTGGCATTAAATATTTCTAATGCTGACATTGTGGCTGGATTGAAAAATTTTCTGGGCGTGGCGGGTCGTATGCAACGCCATGTCACCGCGCATGGCGCGCAATTGATCGACGATAGTTATAACGCGAATCCCGCTTCGTTACGCGCCGCTTTGCGCGTGCTGACTCAGGCCACGGGAAAAAAGATTTTGGTGTTAGGCGATATGGGCGAGCTAGGCGCAGAAGCCGCAGAGCTGCATGGTCAGCTAGGGGCGGAAGCGCGCCAATTAGGCATAGATGAAGTATTGGCGCTGGGCGAATTAACGCGCCACACCGTGCGCGAATTTGGTGGTGGCGCGCTACATTTTGAGCGCATCGAAGACTTGTTCACTACGCTGGATAAAAAGCTGAATACCGAAACCACGCTGTTGGTTAAAGGCTCGCGCTTTATGCAAATGGAGCGCGTGGTGCAATATTGCATTGCAGAAAATAAAGCCACCGAAGGGACGCATTAAATGATGGAGTATTCATGTTACTAGCACTCGCACAATGGTTGGCACAAGACATTCGCACCTTCAACGTGTTTAATTACATCACGCTGCGGGCGGTGTTGGCGGCGATGACTTCGCTCTTTATTTCTTTCATGGTGGGCCCAGCCATGATACGCAAATTAACCGCCTATAAAATCGGTCAATCGGTGCGTGATGATGGGCCGCAAACGCATCTCATTAAAGCGGGTACGCCGACCATGGGCGGCGCGCTCATTCTTACTTCCATCACCATCACTACCTTGCTGTGGGCAGATTTGAGTAACCATTATGTGTGGGTGGTGCTGCTGACCATGATCGGCTTTGGCGCAATCGGCTGGGTGGATGATTACCGCAAAGTGGTGCATCGCAATCCCAAAGGTTTATCGGCGCGCGCCAAAATGTTTTGGCAATCCATCATCGCGCTCATCGTTGGCGTATATCTGTGGCAAACCGCCACGCTGCCGGAACACACCACGTTAATCGTGCCCTTTTTAAAGGTGTTAACTTTTTCGTTGGGGGGCGCGGTGTTTATTGCGTTGGTGTATTTCGTGATTGTCGGCACCAGCAACGCGGTGAATTTAACGGATGGGTTAGACGGCCTCGCGATCATGCCGACGGTGATGATTAGCAGCGCGCTGGCGATATTTTCTTACGTTGCTGGGCACGCGGTGTTCGCCAAATATTTGGGCATTCCTTACATTCCCGGTGCGTCGGAGTTGGCTGTTTTTTGCGGCGCAATTGCGGGCGCGGGGCTGGCGTTTTTATGGTTTAACGCTTATCCCGCCGAAGTATTTATGGGTGATGTCGGTGCGCTGGCTTTAGGCGCGGCACTGGGCGTGGTAGCGGTCATCGTGCGACAAGAGATTGTGCTGTTTATCATGGCCGGCATTTTTGTGTTGGAAACGCTATCGGTCATCATTCAGGTCACCTCGTTTAAGCTCACTGGCAAGCGTGTTTTCCGCATGGCTCCGCTGCATCACCACTACGAATTAAAAGGCTGGAAAGAAAACCAAGTGGTGGTGCGTTTCTGGATTATCACCATGATCTTGGTGCTGATAGGCTTGGCATCATTAAAGTTGAGATGACAGAGCTATCTAAAAAATCGGTGCTGGTGTTGGGTCTAGGTGAGACCGGTATGTCGCTGGTGCGCTGGCTGGCAGCGCATGGCGCGCAAGTGCGCGTGGCTGATAGCCGCGTCCATCCGCCGACATTGGCAGAGGCCAGTGAAGAATTTCCGCTGCTGGAAATTCACTGTGGCGCGTTTCATGACAACTTGCTGGCGGGCATTGAGCTCATCGCCATCAGCCCCGGTGTGCCGCTGCAACAAGCGTTTGTGCAACGTGCGATCCTGCGTGGTATTCCCATCGTAGGCGATGTGGAATTATTCGCGCAGGCGTTTCATGCCAGTCATCCCGCACCGAGTAAAAAGTTAGGAGTGGGTGTGAATAGTTTCGAGGCCATGCCCAAAATAATCGCCATCACCGGCTCCAATGGAAAAAGCACGGTCACCGATATGGTTGGCAGTATGTGTCGTGCGGCGGGCTTGGACACAGTGGTCGCGGGCAATATTTCGCCTGCGGTGTTGGATGCGGTTTTGCAATTAAACAAGGGTGCGCGCGGCATACAACAGCCCGATGTGTGGGTGTTAGAGCTGTCTAGTTTTCAGTTGGAGAGCACTTATTCACTTAATGCCAGTGCCGCGACAGTGTTGAATGTTAGCGAAGATCATCTGGATCGTTACGAAAATATGCAGGCTTATAGAATGGCCAAGGCGCGTATTTTTCAGGGCGATGGCGTGCAAATTTTGAATCGTGATGATCCGCTCAGCATGGGCATTGCATTGCCAAATCGACCATACATTAGTTTTGGCCTGAGCGAGCCTGTCAATAAATATGATTGGGGCATCGCGCAAATCAATGGCGACACTTGGCTCAAACAAGGGCAGCGGCGCATATTAAATGCCAGCGAGCTCAAAGTGGCGGGGCTGCATAACGTCGCCAACGCGCTGGCAGCCTTGGCTTTATGCCGTGCGTTGGATATACCGCTGCCGCCTTTGCTGCGCGCTTTGCGTGATTATCAGGGCTTGCCGCATCGCGTGCAGCGCGTCGCCGAAATTAATAACGTGCTGTATTACGATGACTCTAAAGGTACCAATGTCGGCGCGACAGTCGCAGCCTTACAGGGTTTGCAGCGACCCACTATTTTAATCGCGGGCGGCGAAGGCAAGGGGCAAGACTTCTCGCCGCTGCTGCCTGCTGTGGCGCAACACGCACGCGCTGTGGTGTTGATAGGCCGTGATGCACCCCTCATTGCCGCTGCGCTAAAGGATTGCGGTGTGCCGCTCAAACACGCCACCAGCATGGCTGATGCGGTGCAGCAAGCCGCCGCCTTGGCACATTCTGGCGATGCTGTTTTGTTGTCACCTGCTTGTGCCAGTTTTGATATGTTCAAAAATTATGTGCATAGAGCCGAAGTATTTATCGGCGCGGTAAACGCCTTGCCAGAAGAGGTGCGAGCATGATCGCCGCCGCCCACAACCGCCGCCTAGCGATGGCGCAGTACGACGAAATGTTGCTGTGGATCGTGCTGGCTTTGCTGGCTTTCGGCTTGGTCATGGTTTATTCCGCGTCCATCGCCACTGCGGAAGCCAGCAAATTTACCGGTTATAAAGCCGAATATTATTTGATGCGACATGGCTTATTTATCTTGGTCGGCATCATGGCAGGCGTGGTCGCTTTTCAAATTTCCTTGGAAGAGTGGCAAAAGTTAGCACCGTATTTATTTTTTTTCGGCGTGGTGTTACTGGCCTTGGTGTTGATTCCTGGCATAGGGCGCGAAGTGAATGGCAGCCGTCGCTGGCTGTCTTTTTTAGGAATAAATTTGCAGCCGTCCGAGTTAATGAAATTATTTGCCGTGCTGTATGCCGCGCAATACGCCATACGCAAGGGCAGCCTTAAAGAAAAATTAGGTCCAGAAAAGTTAGGTCCAGAAAAGTTAGGTAAAGAAAAATTAAGCGCGGTATTTTTGCCGATGTTGGCGGTGATGGCGTTGGTCGGCGGGCTGTTATTGATGGAGCCAGATATGGGCGCGTTGATCGTCATTTGCACCATCGCCATGTGCACCTTATTTTTGGGTGGCTTCAGCCTAAAAATTTTTGGCGGACTAGTCATCGGCTTGCCGATATTGTTTGCCGCGCTGATATTTTCATCGCCCTATCGTATGCAGCGCGTGGTCGGATTTATGGACCCGTGGGCTGACCCGTTCGGCAAAGGCTATCAACTCAGCCACGCGCTCATCGCCTTTGGGCGCGGCGAATGGTTCGGCGTGGGGCTGGGCGGCAGCGTACAAAAATTATTTTATCTACCCGAAGCGCATACCGATTTTTTACTGGCGGTCATCGCCGAAGAGTTAGGCTTCGCAGGCGTGCTGGTGTTAATTTTATTATTCGCGGGATTGATTTCTCGCGCCTTTGCCATTGGTCGCCAAGCCGCATTTCTAGACCGCCAATACGCGGCACTGGTGGCACTGGGATTAGGCGTATGGCTAGGCGCGCAAGCCTTCGTCAACATCGGCGTGAACATGGGCATCTTGCCGACCAAAGGGCTGACGCTACCCTTCCTCAGCTTTGGCGGCAGCAGCATAGTCGTGAGCTGCGTCGCAGCGGCGTTGTTGCTTAGGATAGATTGGGAAAACAGGCGATTGATGCGGGGGCAATCTATATGACACCGCATCAATCGGCTGTTTCAGTGCAGACTAACCTTCAGGTTATGTCGGAACTAAAATCTACATTAGCGCGGGGGCAATCTATATGACACCGCATCAATCGGCTGTTTCAGTGCAGACTAACCTTCAGGTTATGTCGGAACTAAAATCTACATTAGCGCGGGGGCAATCTATATGACACCGCATCAATCGCCTGTTTCAGTGCAGACTAACCTTCAGGTTATGTCGGAACTAAAATCTACATTAGCGCGGGGGCAATCTATATGACACCGCATCAATCGCCTGTTTCAGTGCAGACTAACCTTCAGGTTATGTCGGAACTAAAATCTACATTAGCGCGGGGGCAATCTATATGACACCGCATCAATCGCCTGTTTCAGTGCAGACTAACCTTCAGGTTATGTCGGAACTAAAATCTACATTAGCGCGGGGGCAATCTATATGACCCTGACACACCAAACATCCAGATCTATTTTAATTATGGCAGGCGGCACGGGCGGACATATTTTTCCGGCACTGGCGGTAGCGGATTGTTTGCGCGCGCAGGGTTGGCGTATCACTTGGCTGGGCGCGGCCAACAGCATGGAGGCGGACTTAGTACCCAAGGCGGGCTATCCGCTGGAGACCGTGCGCTTCGGCGGTTTGCGCGGCAAAGGCCTGCTGCGAAAAATAATGCTCCCGTTTAATTTACTGATTGCGCTGTGGCAAAGCGCGGTCATGATTCTGCGTCATCGTCCCGATGTGTTGCTGGGGATGGGCGGATACATTACCTTTCCGGGCGGCATGATGGCGGCGTTGTTGCGTCGTCCGCTACTGATACACGAGCAAAATTCGATTGCAGGCTTGAGTAATAAATCGCTCTCCCATCTGGCCACCCGCACCTTGACTGGCTTTCCAGAGGTGTTGCCGAATGCCGAGTGGTGCGGCAATCCGGTGCGCGCCAGCATTGCGGCCTTGCCTGAGCCGTCAGTTCGTTACGCCGCGCGTAGCGGGGCGTTGAACATTTTGGTGCTGGGCGGCAGTCTCGGCGCGCAAGCTATTAACCATTGCCTGCCGCAAGCCTTAGCATTGATGCCGCTGGCAGCGCGTCCGCAGGTGTTGCATCAAACTGGCAAACAACATTTTTCTGCTACACAAAAGCTATATGTCGATGCTCAAGTCAGCATCGACGTGCAACCGTTTTTGGATGATATGGCGAAACATTATGCTTGGGCCGATCTGGTGATTTGTCGCGCGGGCGCGTTGACCATTGCCGAGCTTGCCGCAGCGGGCGTAGCCAGTATTCTCGTTCCCTTTCCGTTTGCAGTAGACGATCATCAAACAGCGAATGCAAAATTTTTGAGCGAAAACCAAGCAGCGATTTTGTTGCCGCAAACGACATTGAAGGCACAGCATTTAGCCGATTTATTGCAAGTGCTCACACGCGAAAAAACCTTGGTGATGGCGCAGGCCGCGCGCAAATTATCCAAGCCAGAGGCGGCACAGCGCGTGGCTCAAGTGTGTACAGAATTGGCGGAAGCATGAAGCATAAAGTTAAACACATTCATTTTGTGGGTATCGGCGGTTCGGGCATGAACGGCATTGCCGAGGTCTTGCTCAATCTCGGATTTCAAATCAGTGGCTCAGATATGGCGGATAACGCTATCACACAACGCTTGCAGAAGTTGGGCGCGAAAATTTATACCGGGCACGAGGAAAATAATTTGGTTGATGCCGATGCCGTGGTGGTATCCACCGCCATCGCAGCAGACAACCCCGAAGTAGTGGCCGCCCGCGTGCGCAAAATTCCCATCGTGCCACGCGCCATGATGCTGGCGGAATTGCTGCGTTTGCGCCAAGGCATTGCAGTGGCGGGCACGCATGGCAAGACCACCACCACCAGCCTCACCGCCAATGTGCTGGCCAAGGGCGGCTTCGATCCCACCTTTGTAATTGGTGGCCGCCTCAACAGCAGCGGCGTAAATGCCAAGCTCGGCACGGGCGAATTTATCGTGGTGGAGGCGGATGAATCCGATGCTTCATTTTTATATCTGCAACCGATACTGGCGGTGATTACCAATATTGATGCCGATCATATGGAAACTTACGGCCATGATTTTTCAAAATTGAAGCAGGCGTTCATCGACTTCGCCGAGCATCTGCCTTTTTATGGCATGGCGATTGTCTGCATCGACGATGCCAACGTGCGCGATATTTTGCCGCGTATCAGCAAGCCGATTACCACCTATGGATTTTCTGCCGAGGCGCAAATTCGCGCCGTGAATGTGCAGCATCAACATGGCTTGATGCGCTTCACCGCGCAGTGTCGGCAAAATGGTCAGCCGCGTGATTTAGAAATTACGCTAAATTTACCCGGGCTGCATAACGTATTAAATGCTTTAGCCGCGATTGCGGTGGGGCTGGAAGTGGGCGTGGCAGATGACGCAATCGTCAGCGCGCTGGCCGAGTTTCAAGGGGTGGGGCGACGTTTTCAGCGCTACGGCGAAATTAAATTGCCGCCTGTGGTTGCTGAAATTTCACATCGGCGTGCCGGAGAAATCGAAGTTTCGCCCGCAGCGAGTTTTACCTTGATTGATGATTATGGCCATCACCCAGTAGAAATGGCGGCGACGATTGCGGCGGTGCGCGGCGCGTTTCCAGGGCGACGTTTGTTGCTGGCTTTTCAGCCACATCGCTACACGCGCACGCGCGATTTATTTGAAGACTTCGTGAAAATTTTAAGCACGGTCGATGCGCTACTACTGGCCGAAGTATATGCCGCTGGTGAAGCCCCCATCGTTGCCGCAGATGGCCGTGCCTTAATGCATGCGCTGCGGGTGAGCGGGCAAACCGAGGCGGTGTTTGTTGAGCATATTGCCGAGTTGCCGCAGGCTATTTTACAAATGGTGCGACCGGGCGATGTGGTGCTGACCATGGGGGCTGGGTCGATAGGCGGAGTGGGCAATCAGATAAAAAATATGTCTGCAACACACGCGTGAATATTGCCTAAAGAATATAGATATGCCAGAAAAAATATGGATATGAGTGAACCCACACAATTTGAATTTGCTGATTTGAGCAGCGCAACGTGTGCAATGTTGCGCGGAAAATTACGGCATAACGTGGACATGAGTCGTCACACCAGTTGGCGCGCAGGCGGCTATGCAGCGCGTGTTTATCAACCGGCTGATCTGGCGGATTTGGTGAAATTTTTAAGCGTGCTACCCGCGCATGAACCGCTGATGGCGGTGGGCTTGGGCAGTAATTTGCTGGTGCGCGATGGTGGTTGGCACGGCACGGTGTTGTTGCTGCACGCGGCATTAAACGAAATGTATGTGCGACCGGATGGCACCTTGTATGTGGAAGCGGGCGTGCCCGGGGCAAAAATTGCACGCTATGCCGCGTTGCATCATTTGCGTGGCGCGGAATTTTTTGCAGGCATACCCGGAACAATGGGCGGCATGTTGGCGATGAATGCAGGTTGCTACGGCAGCGAAACGTGGGACGTGGTGACAGCGGTGCAAACGCTCAGCCGAGCAGGAGAAATAACCGAACGGCAACCGGATGAATATGCAATTGGCTATCGCTCGGTGATGCAACGTGAGATAAAAAATACAGATGCAGATGAAATTTTTGTCAGCGCGAATTTGCAGTTAGCGAGTGGTGACGGCGAAATTTCTCGCCAAGAAATTAAAGCATTGTTGTCTAAGCGCATCGCCAGCCAACCTTTGCAATTGCCCAATGCAGGCTCGGTGTTCCGCAATCCACCGGGCGATTATGCAGCGAGATTGATTGATCAGAGTGGTTTGAAAGGTCGGCAGATTGGCGGCGCGCAAGTGTCACACAAACACGCAAATTTTATTGTGAATGTGGGCAAGGCGAGCGCGGCGGATATTGAAAATTTAATTAACGAAGTGCAAGCCACGGTGCAGAAAAAAACGGGAATTCATTTGCATCCGGAAGTGCGAATTGTGGGTAATGAAAAAAATTGGAGAAACGATTGAAGGACTTTGGGAAGGTGGCGGTGCTATTCGGCGGACGTTCCGCCGAGCGCGAAATCTCGCTCAAGAGTGGCGCGGCGGTGTTGGCGGCATTGCAAAAAAATGGTGTGGATGCCCATGCGTTTGATCCTGAGCAGCGACCCTTGCAGCAATTATTGGAAGAAAAATTTCAGCGCGTATTTATCGCATTGCACGGACGTTACGGCGAAGACGGTACGGTGCAAGGCGCGTTGGAGTTGATGAATTTGCCGTACACCGGTAGCGGCGTTTTAGCCTCGGCCTTAGCGATGGACAAGTGGCGCACCAAGCTGGTGTGGCAGGCGGCAGGCTTGCCCATACCGGCTTATGAAATGATTGCCGCGAGCAGTGATTTGGCGGCGGTGGCAAAAAAATTAGGCTTACCTTTATTTGTAAAACCGGCCAATGAAGGTTCCAGTGTCGGCATCAGCAAGGTGAAAAAAGTACAAGAGTTTCGAGCGGCATACGATGAGGCGGCCAAGCACGATAGCTTGGTAATGGCGGAAAGTTTTATGGGTGGCGGTGAATATACGGTGGCGATTTTGGGCGCGCGTGCGCTGCCCGTTATCAAAATTGAACCGGCAAATGAGTTTTATGATTACGAGGCGAAATACTTGCGCGATGACACGCGTTACCTTTGCCCAGCTGGCTTGTCGACGGCGCAGGAAGCAGAGATGCAGCAACTGGCCTTGCAAAGTTTCGCGTTGGTAGGAGGCCGTGGTTGGGGGCGGGTAGATTTTTTGCGGAGCACAGAGGGCAAGCCTTATCTGCTGGAAATTAACACCTCGCCTGGCATGACTGATCATAGTTTAGTGCCGATGGCGGCGCGGCATGTGGGGATTAGTTTTGAACAGTTGGTGCTGCAAATTTTGCAGTTGGCACAAGTGGGGCGAGGCCATGTGGCATAACCCGCAACAATTAAATTTAATCAGCCGCGCTTTGTTCGGTTTGAGTCTGCTGCTGGTGCTGTATGGTGTGCTGCATTACCTGGTGCATTTGCCGACCTTTGCGCTGCGCGCGGTGCAGCTTGAATCTGCGCCAATTAAAGTTGAGACCGACAAAATCGAAGAAGTTATCCAAACGGAATTGCGCGGCAATTATTTCACCGCTGATTTAGAGCATATGCGACAAAAATTAGAGACCCTACCCTGGGTGCGCAGTGCCAGTGTGCGCCGATATTTTCCTTGGGTATTAGAGGTGTCGTTGGAAGAGCATGTGGCGTTGGCGCGCTGGAATAATACGGCGTTGGTGAATCAGCAGGGCGAAGTTTTTGAGGCAGAAATAAATAGCAATCATGCTGACGAACGTCTGCCTGATTTTAGCGGGCCAGATGATTCCGCAGCCGAGGTAACGCAAATGTATTTTGAATTCGAGCGGCATATTGCGGCTTTGCAAGCCGAGCACGAGGGACACAAAATCGCGCAAGTTGTGTTGTCACCGCGCCGTGCTTGGCAGCTACGCTTTGATAACGGCATGTTGTTGGATTTGGGGCGTGAAGAAATGCTGCCAAGGCTAACGCGATTTGTGGAAGCCTATCCGCACAGTATCGCCTCGGTGAAAACGGCGGTGAATTATGTGGATATGCGCTATCGAAATGGGTTTGCAGTTAATTTGTCTGGTGGAAATATTCTTGGAGGAAATATTCTTGGAGGAAATATTCCTGGTGGCAATTTTTATGGTGGGAGCACATCAGGCGAAAACGCAACAGCCAAGATGGAGCGGATGAAAAATTTATGATTAGTAAAAGCAAAGACGCTAAAAATTTGATTGTTGGCCTAGACATCGGCACATCAAAAATTATTACTATCGTGGCGGAGGTTACGCCAGATGGTGGTTTGACGGTGATCGGCGTGGGCACGCATGAATCGTCCGGCATGAAAAAAGGCATGGTGGTTGATATTGATGCGACGGTTGCGGCGATTCAGCGTTCGTTGGGTGATGCCGAGTTGATGGCAGATTGCAAAATTCGCGAGGTGTATACCGGTATCGCAGGCGGCCATATTAAAAGTTCGAACGCGAATGGCATGGTGAAAATAAAAGATAAAGAAGTATCGCACGCTGATATTGCGCGGGTAGTGGATACCGCCAGTTCGATTAGCTTGCCGGGCGATCAGCAGTTATTACATGTCCTCGAACAAGAGTTCAGCATCGACGGACAAGGCGGTATTAAAAAACCGCTGGGCATGAGCGGGATGCGTTTGGAAGTGGAAGTGCATATCGTCAGCGGCGCGATTGCTGCGGTGCAAAATATTATTAAGTGCGTGCATCGTTGCGGCTTGGAGGTGCAAGAAATTATTTTGCAGCCACTCGCTTCCAGCAAAGCGGTATTGTCGGATGATGAACGCGATTTAGGCGTGTGTTTGGTGGACATCGGCGGCGGCACAACCGATGTGGCGATTTTTACCGGCGGCGCGATTCGGCACACGGCGGTGATCCCCATCGCGGGCGATCAAATTACCAACGACATTGCAATGGCACTGCGGACTCCCACCAAAGATGCTGAGGACATCAAAATAAAATATGGTTGCGCGCTGCGGCAACTGGCGGGTGATGCGCCAGTAGAAGTGCCGGGTGTGGGCGAGCGTGGCACGCGCATGTTGTCGCGGCAAACTTTAGCGGAGGTGATCGAGCCGCGTGTGGAAGAGCTGTATTCCTTGGTGCAGGCGGAGTTGCGCCGCAGTGGGTTTGAAGATTTATTGTCATCCGGCATCGTCATTACCGGTGGCAGCAGTGCCATGCAGGGTATGGTGGAGTTGGGCGAAGAGATTTTTCACCTGCCGGTTAGGTTGGGGCTACCTCATTATTCTGGTGGCTTGACGGATGTGGTGCGCTCGCCGCGTTATTCCACAGGCATGGGTTTGCTGATGTATGGCTTGGAGCAATATCAGGAAAATAAAACGACGCGGATGCAGTCGGGTTCGGTGGGGGATGTATTAACGCGCATGAAGGCGTGGTTTCAGGAGACCTTCTAGGAAAGCGTTGATTAAGTGGTTGCGCGGGCGAATTGCTGCGTAGCTCGGTGCTCGGAATCCTCATGTATTAAATATACATTCCGGTTCCTGTGCGCCGCGCGCCTTGCACTTCATCCCGCTCACCGACTTAATAAGCGTTTCCTTGGCACAATTTTTATCAGGTTGTTTGTAATTTTTTTGGTGGTTCATTTTTTTATCTACGTGAAGGAGTAATAATGTTTGAAATCGAAGAAATACCTAACCAAAATGCAGTGATTAAAGTGGTGGGCGTGGGCGGCTGCGGCGGCAATGCGGTCGATCATATGATCGAACAAGGGGTGCAGGGAGTGGAGTTTATCGTGGTGAATACCGATGCTCAGGCACTCAAACGCAACAAGGCGCGCACGCAGTTGCAGATTGGATCAACCATCACCAAAGGGCTGGGTGCAGGCGCGATTCCAGATGTGGGGCGGGCAGCAGCAGAAGAAGATCGCGAGCGCATCGCCGAGATGATTAGTGGCGCGGACATGCTGTTTATCACCGCAGGTATGGGTGGCGGCACCGGTACGGGCGCAGCACCTGTCGTGGCAAAAATCGCACGCGAGATGAATATTCTGACCGTGGCCGTGGTCACTAAACCGTTCGCGCACGAAGGCAAGCGCACGCGGCTGGCACAAGCGGGGATTGAAGCGTTGTCTGAATATGTGGACTCCCTGATTATCGTGCCGAACGAAAAACTCATGTCGGTGCTGGGTGAAGACACTACTTTGTTGGAAGCCTTCCGCTCTTCTAATGGCGTGCTGCAAGGTGCTGTGGCCGGTATCGCAGAAGTTATCAATGCCACGGGTTTGGTCAACGTCGATTTTGCCGACGTGTGTACGTTGATGTCCGAAAATGGTATGGCCATGATGGGTTCGGCCACTGCTTCGGGTGTGGATCGTGCCAAGCGTGCCTCGGAAAGTGCCATGTCTAGCCCGTTGCTGGAAGACGTAAATTTGGCAGGCGCACGCGGTGTGCTGGTCAACATCACTTCCAGCAGCAGTTTGACCATGCGCGAATATAAAGAAATCACCAACAGCGTGCAGTTTGCGGTAGAAGATGCGACCGTGATTGTGGGCTCTGTTTTTGATGAAGCAATGGGCGATGAATTGCGCGTAACCATCGTGGCTACCGGTCTCGGCTCACCACTCAAAGCTAAGCACAGCAAGCCGGAATTGGTCTACGGAATGCGGACGGGCACACATGATATAGACGTGCCAGATGTAAATTACAAAGAGCTGGAAATGCCTGCCGTGATGCGAAATGGCCGCCACCGCGAAGCCATCGAAGCGATGAAACAATCTGGCGTAGAGATGCTGGATATTCCTTCGTTTTTGCGTAAACAGGCGGATTGATTTGGGGGCGCTAGGTTAAGATTTGCTGCGCTTTTTTATTGGGAAATAAGCCTGGGATTAAACGCGCAGTAACATTTTTTAATTTTGTAAATTTGCAAGCCATGAAGAAAATTATTGCAGCGATGTTGCTCTTGTGCAGTGTTATTCAGGGCTTCGCCGGAGAGGACGAGATTTTTTTATGTCACAAGGGATTGGGGTATAGCAACTTATAAAAACATCTCCCCTTTTCCTAGCCCTAATGTTCTTCGTCTTGCGGGTGGTTATCACTTCTGCACTACGAAACCATACTCCGCGCCACCGCTTCGGCTACTTCAATGCCATCTACCGCAGCAGACAAAATCCCACCTGCGTAGCCCGCGCCTTCGCCTGCCGGATACAGACCTTGCGTGTTGATGCTGGTGAAATTTTCATCGCGTTTAATTCGCACGGGGGAGGAGGTGCGCGTTTCATTGCCAGTGAGCACAGCATCGTGCAACGCAAAACCTTTGAGCTGTTTATCCAGTGCGGGAATGGCCTCACGAATAGCGGCGATGGCGTAATCCGGCAGGGCAGTGGCGAGGTCGGTGAGATGCACGCCAGGCGTGTAAGAGGGCTGCACGCTGCCGAGTGTGGTAGAAGGTTTTCCGGCGAGAAAATCGCCGACCAGTTGCCCCGGCGCGCAATAATTTTCGCCACCTAATTGATAGGCGCGCTCTTCCCATTTTCGTTGGAAACGCATGCCCGCCAGTTCATCACCGGGGTGACTGGGCGGATAATCCGCAGGCGTAATGCCGACCACAATGCCGCTGTTGGCGTTGCGTTCATTGCGCGAATATTGGCTCATACCGTTGGTGACCACGCGCCCCACTTCAGAAGTGGCCGCCACCACCGTACCGCCGGGACACATGCAAAAACTATACACCGAGCGACCGTTGCTGGCGTGATGCACCAGCTTGTAATCCGCCGCACCGAGTTGCGGATTGCCCGCGTTTTTGCCGAAGCGCGCGCGGTCGATCAGCGATTGCGGATGCTCAATGCGAAAGCCGATAGAAAAAGGTTTTGCCTCCATATACACGCCGCGCTGATGCAACATTTCAAACGTGTCGCGCGCGCTGTGGCCGACCGCAAGTACTACATGATCGCTGGCTATGTGCTCACCATTCGCCAACATCACGCCGCGCACTTGTCTTTTTCCGGCTGAATTATTTTCAATAATAATGTCGGTGACCTTGCTCTGAAAACGAATTTCACCGCCCAAAGATTCTATCGTCGCGCGCATGGTTTCCACCACGCCGACCAAGCGAAACGTGCCGATATGCGGCTTGCTCACATACAAAATTTCTGGCGGCGCGCCCGCTTGCACAAATTCATTCAGCACTTTGCGTCCGTAATGTTTGGGGTCTTTAATTTGGCTGTGCAACTTGCCATCCGAAAATGTACCCGCGCCACCTTCGCCAAATTGCACGTTCGATTCAGGATCGAGTTTGCTTTGTCGCCACAAACCAAAGGTATCTTTGGTGCGCTCGCGCACACTTTTTCCGCGCTCTAAAATAATCGGACGAAAGCCCATTTGCGCCAAAATTAATCCCGCAAATAATCCGCACGGCCCGGTGCCAATCACGATAGGACGCAACGTTAAATGATTGGGAGCGCGTGCCACAAATTTATAAGCCGTGTCGGGTGCCGAGATAATATTCGGTATGCCATGCAACCGCTGCAACAGCGAGGCTTCATTTTTAACCGCCACTTCCAGCGTGTAAACAAACTGGATGGCAGATAATTTTCGCGCATCAAAGCCGCGCCGAAAAATGGAATGGCTGATGAGGTCATCCGCCGCAATGCCTAGCCGCTTGAGGATCGCAGCATGCAGGTCGGTATCGGAATGGTCGAGCGGGAGTTTTATTTCGGAGAGACGTAACATGGCGGCATTTTAACCTGAGGCCGGATAACGCTCGGAGATTTTATCTGCACCCACCCTGTAAATGTTTGAATAAATCGCACCAGTCTTTATCATGCTAACCTTAAGTCTTACCTCAAGCCCTGTTCGGCTCAATCAAAATGTATAATTCTATTTCTAATTTATTAAGCTCTCAGTTTTGCTCCCTCATCCCAACCCTTCTCCCGGAGGGAGAAGGACTTTGCATCCCTCTCCCTCCGGGAGAGGGAGAGCGTAGCGAGGGTGCCGAGGGTGAGCGAGCAATCTGGCACTATTAAATTAGAAATGGTTAACCCTCCCTCCCCATGATCGAACCTAATTCATCCCGCGCCGGATTGATCGCGGTATTTTTCACCATATGTATTTGGACAGGTTTCATACTGGTCTCGCGTTATGGCGGCAAGGGCGTGTTAACGGGCTGGGATGTGACCGCGTTGCGCTTCGGTGTGGGCGCGTTAATCGCGCTGATTTTTTTATCGCGCGTGACCTTGCCACCGTATAAAGTCATTTTATTATTTTCAATATTCGGCGGAGTAGGTTACGCCGCTGCCGTGTATGCCGCATTTCGCCTAGCTCCCGCCGCACATGCTGCAGTGTTGCTGCCGGGCGCGTTACCGTTTGCCACGGCACTCATCGCTTGGTTATGGCTGCGACAAAAGCCATCGCCCGCGCAACGCATCGCATTGATACTGGTTTTTATCGGCATCACCCTCACCGCTGCCGACACGTTTTTGCACGGCGCGCAGCTCACCAATATGCAGCTACTGGGCGACCTATTATTTTTATGTGGCTCGTCATCGTGGGCAGTATTCACGCTGTTGTTGCGCCGCTA
>Ga0209824_10000771_pt1 | contig 19410 bp, 18 predicted proteins | sample VDWuncwatermetaG_FD_184124 | JGI IMG/M metagenome (GOLD analysis project Ga0209824, IMG submission 184124) | Wastewater microbial communities from Netherlands to study Microbial Dark Matter (Phase II) - VDW unchlorinated drinking water (SPAdes)... ... | reverse complement strand
AGTGTGTGCATTCCGGTTGTCCGCCCCTATAAAAAAACAGGGCGGGATTTAATCACAACCGGACATTTCTACTTTGGAGAAACCGGACATTACTACTTTGCGCTAACAGGATGAGTCCTTTACCTTGACGCTCGCCCCATCCGTCGACTAACATCACCACAATTCTCAGCCATCGCGACAATTCTTGGCCATCGCGACAATTCCCGGCCTCAATATTGGTAGCAGCGTATGACATCCAACAAACGATATCTTCTGGTATTTTTTAGCTCACTGGCACTGATGCTGGCATTGGTGGCGCGTGTAGCCGAAGGTGCGACACCATCGCCCGATGCGGCAACACCAAGCCAGATCGCCCTCAGCACTGCAAGCACTGTGCCTCTCGCACCACAAACTGAATTTACCTCCGACTTAGCAGCGGAGCTTTTTGCTGCCCCCGTTGAACCTGCCGCACCTATCCAGCCTGCAATATTTAGCCCGCCCGTAGTCATTGAAATGCCTTCGGCGTCTCTACCGAAAACCTACTCCGACACGCCAACGCAAACCGAAATAGACGTATGGCAACGCATTCGTCAAGGCTATGCCATGCAGGATTTTAATAGCCCGCTCATTCGCCACCATGAAAAATGGTATGCCAGCCGCCCAGATTACGTGCAGCGCATGACTGAACGCGGGCGACTGTACTTACACTTTATTGTGGAAGAAGTGGAACGACGCGGTATGCCCATGGAAATCGCGCTACTGCCGATGATTGAAAGCGCGTTTTATCCTGGCGCGTATTCCACCGCCCGCGCTTCGGGCATTTGGCAATTTATCCCGTCTACAGGCAAGAAATTCGGCATGGAGCAAAATTGGTGGTATGACGGCAGACGCGATGTAGTGAGCGCAACCAATGGCGCACTCGATTATTTGCAAAGCCTGCACAATATGTTTGGTGATTGGCAGCTTGCCTTGGCTGCCTATAATTGGGGTGAAGGTGCGGTCAGACGTGCACAGGCCAAAAATCGCAAATTAAAACGCCCGACCAACTATGCCAGCCTGACCCTGCCCAAAGAAACACGCCATTATTTGCCCAAGCTGTACGCGATCAAAAATATCATCACCAACCCCGCACAATATAATATATCGCTCCCACATGTCCCGGATGAGCCTTATTTTGCCGTGGTTACCACCGATCAACATATTGACGTAGAGCTGGCGGCAAAATTTGCGGATGTCACGCTGGAAGAATTCCGCGCGCTGAATCCCGCGCACAATCGCCCCGTTATTTTGCAAGAACACGCTGAGGTTATTTTGCTACCCACGCACAAAGTTGAAACCTTTCGCAATAATCTAGCCAGTCATAGCCTGCCCCTCGTCACCTGGCAAGCTTACAAAAGCAAAAAGGGAGAACGCCTAGATCAGCTCGCAGAACGATTCGCCTTGCCGCTGGATGATTTGCGCTCGATCAATGGCCTGCCACGACACACCAAACTCAGCAACGGCCAAGCTCTGCTCGTGCCGCTAAACGGCGAAGAACCTGCCAGCAAATTTGAAGTATTTAACGCCCACATCAAACCGTTCGACCAGCTTCTAGCCAACGCTATCCAGCATACCGTGCGCCGTGGTGACACCATGAGCGGCATCGCACACCGCTATCGGGTTGGCCTGAGGAATCTGCAAAGTTGGAATAAAGGCGTGAGAACGCTGCGCCCCGGCCAGCGTATTTATGTGGTACAGCCTGTGGTAAGCCGGCGCAACAAAGAAAAATCCGCCCCCAGAATACACGCAGTAAACACCAAGCCCCATATCAATAACCAGGTGTCGAGCAAGTTTTAAACTAGCAAATTTATTCGCTTGCTTTGCCTCCCCCCTCTCTTACAAGTGGGAGAGAACGTATGATGAAGAAGGGATGATCCGAGTTTAAGGGTTTAATTTTTCGGAGAAAATATATGCGTAAATTATTCTCATCTTTGTTGTTGCTATCGTTGCTGTTTTTGGGTGGCTGCGGTTACAACACGTTGCAGTCAACCGATGAACAAATCAAAGCGAGTTGGTCAGAAGTACTCAACCAGTATCAGCGCCGCGCCGACCTTATCCCCAATCTAGTGAGCGTGGTGCAAGGGTTTGCCGCGCAAGAAAAAGAAGTGTTATTGGGGGTCACCCAAGCGCGTTCTAAGGTGGGCAGCATCCAAGCAACCCCCGAGCTTATCAACAACCCAGAAGCCTTTGCGAAGTTTCAGCAAGCGCAGGGGGAATTGTCGGGTGCTTTATCCCGCTTGCTTTTGGTCACTGAAAACTATCCGCAGCTTAAATCCGATGCCAATTTCCGCGACTTGCAAGCACAACTCGAGGGCACCGAAAATCGCATCACGGTTGCGCGCAATCGCTACATCAAAGCGGTGCAGGAATACAATGTGGTGGTGCGCTCATTCCCCAGCAACTTGACGGCCATGCTGTTCAGCTATTCAGTGAAACCCAACTTCACGGTAGAAAATGAAGCGGCTATTTCCGTCCCGCCCAAGGTGGATTTTAGCAAGCCTGCCGCGCCCTCAGCAACACCTGCCTTACCTACTAAAGAAAAATGATGCTACTTTGGGCAAGGGCACATGTGCGTGTTCTTGCCTTATTTTCTGTCGCAATATTTTTTGCTGCCGTAGCCATTACTGCCAGCGCAGAAGTCTCTGTTCCACCCCTCAATACTCGATTGACCGATCTGACCGCGACTTTGACCACCGCTGATGCGTCGCTGCTCGAACAAAAATTAGCCGCGTTTGAAACCAAAAAAGGTAGCCAGATTGCAGTACTCATCATTCCTACAACTCAGCCTGAAGATATCGCCCAGTACGCGATACGGGTGGTTGAGCAGTGGAAGCTGGGGCGCAAAAAAGTGGACGATGGAGTGCTGCTGCTGATCGCCAAAGACGATAGAAAACTACGCATCGAAGTGGGCTACGGCCTCGAAGGTGTGCTACCGGATGCAACGGTTAAGCGCATCATCGCCGAAACTATATCGCCAAAATTTAAGCAGGGCGATTTTGCGGGTGGCATACATGCAGGTGTAGATCGACTTATGGCAGTGATAGACGGCGAGACATTGCCGCCCCCAAACGTCGGCGGTACAAGCGATAACAGCCTGTTGGGGCGAGTGATGGAAAACATCGCACCAATATTAATCGCGACATTTGTGCTCGCAAAAATCCTGCAAAGTTTGTTTGGGCGTTTTGTAGGATCAAGCTTGATGGGAGCGGGTGCTGGCTTATTCGGCTGGTGGCTGTTTACCTCTGTGGTAGCAGCGGCAATAGTTGGCTTCCTAGGATTTATATTTTCCTTGATTGCCTATAGCGGCAGAACAAACGCACTGTCGAGTCGCGGCAATCGTATGGATAGTTTCGGAGGCTGGGGCGGTGGGGGCTTCAGCAGCAGTGGTGGCGGATTTGGTGGCAGCGGCGGTGGTTTTGGCGGCGGCGGTGCATCCGGAGGCTGGTAAATGAAACTTAAACGAATCTTTCGGCATTTTTTGACGGGCGATATTGCGGTGCAACGCACGTTTCCTGCTGCGAGCATGGCGGCTATCGCTGCTGCCATTAAAGCTTCGGAATTGGGGCACGATGGTGAAATTTGTTTTGCGGTCGAAGCCAGCATGAATACGCTGCCTTTGCTCAAAAATGTAAGCGCACGCGAACGCGCCCTCGAAGTGTTTTCGCAACTGCGCGTGTGGGATACGGCGCGCAATAACGGCGTGTTGATTTACTTGCTGCTCGCTGACCATGACGTGGAAATCGTCGCTGATAGGGGCATCCATGCCGTCGTCGGCAATGCGGGATGGGAATTAATTTGCCGCGAGATGGAAGCTTATTTTCGCCGAGGAGAATTTGAGTCTGGTGTAATAGCAGGCATACAAGCGATTGGCAATCATTTACAACAAGCCTTTCCGACCACACAACAAGGTGGTGATAACGAGTTGCCAGACACGCCGCACGTGTTGTAACGCGCTATCCCTTATTCCGATTTCTGATAAACAGGAGCACAAGGCGGCGAGTCCAAAAACTTGTGGCCGGGCACCCGAATGAGGAGACGAAGACAGTACACTTGGGTACGGCGAGGAGCTGAAGACGAAGCCAACACAGTGATCGTTTTTATCAGGAATTGGAATTGGTTTCTAAATAACAATTCACCTGTCGGGAATCACTCACCTGCGTCGCTTCAGGGTAATTCACCCGGCATATCTCCATCGCACGGGGACATCGCGGATGAAAATGGCAACCTTGCGGCGGGTTAATCGCTGAAGGCATTTCCCCTGCCAGCGCAATTTTTTCTAACTGATTTTTAGCCTGAGACTCTTCCACCTCTTGCCCATTGATGTGCGGCACAGCGGCCAGCAAAGCCTGCGTGTACGGATGACGCGGAGAACGCATCACTTCGCTCACCGTGCCGCGTTCAACAATTCGCCCCAAATACATCACACATACTTCATGCGCCAGATATTCCACTACGGCTAAATTGTGCGAGATAAATAAATAGCTCAAGCCTAATTCCTGCTGCAATGTTTTCAGCAGATTCAAAATCTGCGCCTGCACCGACACATCTAACGCGCTGGTCGGTTCATCGCAAATCAGCAAACTGGGATTCACTGCCAGCGCACGCGCAATGGCAATGCGCTGCCGCTGTCCACCAGAAAACTCATGCGGATAACGCCACTTGGATGCTTGTGCAAGACCGACTTGATCCAGCAACTCATTGATGCGCTGTTGCCGCGTAACACTATTCGCACCAATCTCCAGTGCGTCCATGCCCTCTTGTAAAACTTCTGCCACGCGCATTTTTGGATTGAGCGAAGCGTACGGGTCTTGAAATATCATTTGCATTCCCGCCCGATTTGCGCGTAATTCGCGTGCGCGTAATTGCTGCGCCCCTAAACCGATTAAATCATTTCCCGCAAAACGCACCCGCCCCGCCGTGGGCGGCACTAATTGCAAAATTGCCTTGCCGACCGTGGTCTTGCCACAGCCAGATTCCCCCACCAAAGCCACTGTGCGCCCCGCTGAAATATTGAGCGATAAACCATCCACCGCTTTTACATGCCCCACCGTGCGCTGCAAAATACCTTTGTGAATGGGGAAGTGCACGCGCAAATCTTCGACTTGCAACAGTGCTTGGGAATGGATAATGGGTTTGAAAGAAAGCCCCAGCGCGGCTCCTACTCTTCCCCCTTCTCCCTTCTCTCTTTCCCCCTCGCCCCTTCCCAGCGTATCCATATCGGCACTATAAAGATGGCAGCGCACGCCCTGCCCATTAGGTAAGGTCGTCCAGCCTGGCATTTCCGCATGACACCGCGCCCAAGCCTGATCGCAACGTGGCGCAAAAAGGCAGCCCACTCGCGCCGCCCCAAGTGCGGGCACGTTTCCGGGAATAGCGGCCAGTGGCTGAGCTGCTCCATCCATATTGCTTGACTCTGCACGCGGCAGCGCGGCAAATAATTTTTGGGTGTACGGATGCGCGGGGTGGGCGAACAATTGTGCGCGGGATGCCTGCTCGATCATTTGCCCGGCATACATCACCGCCACCTGATGTGCCATTTGCGCCACCACACCCAAGTCGTGCGTGATGAGCAGCATCGCCATCTGATTTTTTTGCTGCGTGTCGCGCAGTAATTGTAAAACCTGCGCTTGTATCGTGACATCCAGCGCGGTGGTCGGCTCATCTGCGATCAACAATTTGGGCTGGCCGGCGAGTGCCATGGCAATCATCACACGCTGCTTCATGCCGCCAGAAAGTTGAAATGGATAAGCGCGCAATCGCCGCTGTGCATCCGATAATCCGACCTGTTCTAGCAATTCTGCAGCACGCGCTAGTGCCGCTTCACCGTGCAAATTTTGATGCAAAGCCAGCGACTCGGCAATTTGCGCGCCCACGGTCATGACCGGATTTAAACTCAGACCCGGCTCTTGAAAAATCATCGCCATTTGTCCGCCGCGAATGGATCGCATCTCACGTTCCGGCAAGGCCAATATATCCTGCCCATCAAGTTGCACATCACCTTGCGCAATACCAATTCCATCCGGTAACAAACGCATCAAGGACAACGCAGTCATGGATTTTCCACAGCCCGATTCCCCCAGCAATGCAAACGTTTCACCCGCCGTAATGCTAAATGAAATGTCATCCACAATGACCGCGCCCGCGTGCAACGCGGTGCGTAATGATTTAACGGTCAGTAATTTATTCATGTGCGTCTACTTAGTTCTATGCTACTCAGTTCTATTTAGGCGCGGATCAAATGCATCGCGCACCACATCGGCAAATAAATTAGCGGCCAGCACCAGCGTCAGCATAAATCCAAAGGCCGCCACCAGCGTCCACCACACCATAGGCTCGCGCCCCAGCTCTAAGCGCGCCGCGTTAATCAACGTGCCAAAACTCATGGTGCTGGGGTCAACCCCCACGCCCACATAAGACAACACCGCCTCGGCCAACACTAGGCTGCTAAATTCCATTACCACCGCGATCAACACAATGTGCATCACATTCGGCACGATATGGCGCGTGATAATGCGCGTCGATGACACGCCGAATGCTTGTGCCGCTTGGATATATTCCATCTCGCGCAGCTTGAGTGTTTCACCGCGCAACAACCGACATAGCCCGGTCCAACTGGTTACGCCTAATATCAGGCACAGCGCGAACAAACGCACGTCGGCCCGCGCCGCAGAAGTGTCAAACCATTCGGGATGCATTTCAATCACAACTTGCATCATCAACACCGCCGCTGCGATGAGCAACACACCGGGAATAGAGCTGAGCACGGTGTAAATATATTGAATGACATCGTCCACCCAGCCACGAAAATATCCAGCAGCAATGCCCAACAGCAGCGCAAAAGGCAACATCACCAGCGTGGTAATCGTGCCGATCACCAGCCCCGTACGTATGCTTTTTAACGATAGATACAACACGTCTTGCCCAACTTTGTCTGTGCCGAGTACGTGATAAAACGAGGAGAGGTAAGCGACCGCGCCTATGAATGTGGCCAGCACCAGCGTTGCAATGAGCAAGGCCAGGCTGGGGTTATCTTTGCGCGTAGAAGAAAGAGTGGGCGGCTGTTTTTGCGTTTGCAGACGCGTAAATATTTTCCACACCACCCCTGCCAGCATCAAACCAAACAACAATCCCGCCGCTGCACCGAGCACTGTTTTTTGCACCACATCGCCCAACCAATCACGCTCGATATTAACCAAGTGTGCGCCACCAAAACGCAAACGCGGATAGTCGCGCAGCACTTTTCCATCCGGTTTTTCCATGCTTTCTTTGGCGTATAAATACACGGCCAGCGGGGCGGAATAAGTTTTTTCGGTGCGCGTTTTTAAGCCGTTAGCGAGCGTGTCTAATACACTAACAACCTCGGCGGAATATACAGTTTGGCCGTTATTTTTTTCAGGGAGTGCGGCGCGGTAATGCAGCGTGTCCAACAACCCCACCCACACAAATAATGACAGCACCAACAACGACACCATGCCGATACTGCTGCGGGCAACGCGCTGCCAGGGCAACATTAAATGCGGCCATTTTTTAATGTGCCATGCACCCGCGAGTATCATGGCGGCCAATAAAAAAATCAGCGCATCGGTCCACAGCACCACGGGCATAAAAGGCATAAAAGGCATCATTGCAACCGCACCCGTGGATCAACCAACGTGTACGAAATATCGGTCAGCACCAATCCGACGATATATAGCACCGACCCCAGAAAAACCATCGCCCGCACCACGCCAAAATCCTGCGCTTGAATCGCATCAATCGTATAACTGCCCAAGCCGGGAATGCCAAAGAAAGATTCCGTCAACAAACTGCCCATAAACAGCGCGGGAATGACCACCACCACACCGGTTAAAATTGGGATCATCGCATTCTTTAACACATGGCCGAACAACACGCGCAGCTCCGACAAACCTTTAGCGCGCGCCGTGCGCACATAATCTTTACCGATCTCTTCTAAAAAAATGGTGCGATACCAGCGCCCGCTCGCACCAAGGCCACCAACCACGCCGATCAACACCGGCAGCAAAATAAATTTAAGGCTATCTACCCCGCCCGCATAGCCGGAAATCGGCACCCAATGCCATAACTTTCCCGCCAAAAATTGGCCGCCGATAATATAAAACAAGCCGGAAATCGACATCAAAAATACACATGTCGCTACGCCCAAGATGTCTAAAACCGTCCCTCTAAACAAAGTCATCAACAGTGCGAAGGTAATGTAGAGCAGCAGGCCCACCACAAAAGTGGGTAGCGCGATGACGAGACTGGGCAACATGCGCGTTTCAATTTCGCGCGCGATATTGCGGCCATCATTAGAAAAACCAAAATCAAAAACAAACATCCTGATCGATTTTTCAAAAAAAACTGTGTCGCTGATTTTGCCCACGCCCGCCGCCTGCACATTCAACATCAGCGGCTTATCGTAGCCATTTTGTTGCTTCCATTTTTCTATCGCCTCCGGCGTAACGCGCTTCATCCCGAGCTGCATCCGCGCCATATCATCGGGCGTGTTCACCACAAAAAATAAAAAAAATGTCAGCAAATTCACCCCGATTAAAATCGGGAAGGCGTACAGAATTCGGCGGATGAGGTAAGCGATCATTTTGGAAATACAGTGAGAGTGCTAGGAATTGTCATCCCATAACTCTGGCGTGCTAGCATTGCGCGGCTGAGTTAAGCCAAAGTGTTTATAAGCATTGGCTGTCGCTACTCTGCCGCGCGTGGTGCGTTGCAAATAGCCTTGCTGAATAAGGTATGGCTCCAGCACATCTTCAATGGTGTCGCGCTCTTCGCTGATGGCAGAGGCGAGATTATCCACGCCCACCGGGCCGCCCATAAATTTTTCGATTACAGTCAACAGTAGTTTTCTATCCATCACATCCAAGCCCATCGCGTCCACGTCCAGCATCGTCAGCGCGGCATCGGCCACTTCTTTGCTGACATGCCCCTGCGCTTTGACTTCGGCATAATCGCGCACGCGACGCAACAAACGATTAGCAATGCGCGGTGTACCACGTGAGCGGCGTGCGATTTCTAACGCGCCTTCGGCTGTCATTTGCATGTCGAGCAAGCCCGCCGAGCGCGCCACAATTTTGGTCAACTCAGCCGTGGTATAAAACTCCAGACGCGACACAATGCCGAAGCGATCACGTAGCGGGTTGGTCAACATCCCCGCGCGCGTGGTCGCTCCAATGAGTGTGAATGGCGGCAAATCGAGTTTGACCGAACGCGCCGCCGGGCCCTCGCCGATCATAATATCGAGCTGAAAATCCTCTAAGGCAGGGTAGAGAATTTCTTCCACCACCGGCGACAAGCGGTGAATTTCGTCGATGAATAAAACATCATTCGGCTCCAGATTGGTCAGCAGCGCGGCTAAATCGCCTGCACGCTCTAACACTGGACCAGAGGTGTGGCGCAGACTTACACCCATTTCACGCGCGATGATGTGCGCCAGCGTGGTCTTACCTAAGCCCGGCGGACCGAACAACAACACATGATCCAACGATTCTTTACGGTTGCGCGCAGCCTCGATGAAGATGCTTAATTGCTCGCGTATTTTTTCCTGGCCGACATATTCGTCCAGATGCTTAGGGCGCAAAGCGCGCTCCTGCGCCTCTTCTTGCGGCGATACAGTCTTCGCAGAGATGACGCGGGCAGTGCTTAAATCGTCGTGTTGGATCATAAGCAGGGAAAATCAAAAATTAAAAAGCACGGATGGTCACGCTGCGGCAGTCTGTTTTTGCAACATTTCGCACAGACACTTAACCGCTTGACGGTGAACGTCAGCGTTGGTTTTTGCAAACGCTTTTATCACTAAACTGGCATTTAACGTCACAACACGATCAACCCTGATCCAACTTGGTTTAGGTAAATTACCTTCCAGCAATGAATCACTTTGCAGTGGCACTACATTGACATGATGGGGACGCAAATTGATTGCCATACCGACAAAATTGCCATATTCATCAGGTGCAGTCAGTGCCAGCACCGGACGGCGCTTGCTCGCTGACGCATCCGAGTAGGGGAATGGCAATAACACCAGCGTTCCTGCTTCAAACATGATTCCACACCTCGTCGTCGGGGTTATCCCAGACATTGGCGAGTGATTTTTCCTGAGCCAACATCAGATCGGCCCACTGTGTTTGCTCTGGGCGTGATTTGAGGTAGCCAATAAAATCCAACACCTCTCTCACCTGCCCTTCCGGCAACGATTTAATTTGCTCCTGCACGATTTCAGCCAATCCCATGCCTACCTCCTATTGATTGCACGATGCTACTACTTCCCAATACCTCTTCCCGCGCTAGCCAGCGCGCTCATGGTTTAGATAATAACTTCAATGCCTGCCGGATGCCATCCGACACGCTGCTGTCTTTCGGCAATTGCTTGGCAGCCCATTCCGCTTCTTTTTCGTTATAACCCAAGCCCAGCAGCGCGTTGATGATGTCGCTGTTGGTAGAAATAATCGGCACATTTTGCGCGGCACTCGTGCCACTGACCACAAACTTACCTTGCAATTCCAGCAATAATCGCTCGGCTGTTTTTTTGCCTACGCCGGGGATTTTAGTGAGGCGACTGACATCCTTATTCACCACCGCAATCGCCAAATCATTCAGGCTTAAACCGGACAGTACCGACAACGCCATCTTAGGTCCGACCCCACTTATTTTAAGCAACTGACGAAACGCCACGCGCTCTTCATCAGTTAAAAAACCGTACAGCAATTGCGCATCTTCGCGCACGACAAATTGCGTGTGCAGCACAACTTTTTCATGCAGCGCAGGTAGGTTATAAAACGTGCTCATCGGCACGCTCACCTCGTAACCCACACCTTGCACGTCCAGCAAAATTTGTGGTGGATTTTTTTCCAGCAATATGCCGATCAAGCGTCCGATCATTTTAGAAGTCCTCTATCAGCCTGATGTGCCGCTCTATACATGTTCATTTAATATCTAATATTTCACGAATTTTATTATCAAGCTCATCGCCTGCGGGTAGATTTGGCCCAGAAATAAACCGAGCCGAAAATTCTGCAAGCTTAAATCGCACCTTTCTATTCATGACGAGATTTCTGATTTGCCCATGTGGAACGGCATCACCCAAATCATAGGTAGATACGGTAATGACATCTTTTCCCAGCTCATTGACGATAGGAATATCCGCGCCAACAATTTCTTCAAATCGCTGATAGACAGGCTCCGGCACGATGAAGAATAAACCATTTTTTACCAGCGCAGATTTTGAGTAAACAAGGCTCTTGCGAATGATTTGCGGCATCAGCCGTTTATGTACATTCGCCCAGTTCAAGCCGTGTGCGGATGGAGGAATGACCGATTTTTTGTCCCGGGCGGCATACCATGCATCACGATAATTGCCAGTTATGTCTATGCTTTGCACCTCAATGCCGACATACTCCAGCAACTTGCCGTTTTTAATATGGGCGAGTACCCAATCCATGCTCATCTTACTTAATTTAACTTCCCTGCCGGAATTTTGACCCAATGCGACAACGCAATTGAGTGAGTTACTTTCCTTCTTGAGATATTCATCGAACAGCATGAACGGGAGCTTGCCAAACACATCCTCTGACACATGCCTGATCGTTTCGTAATTGTTTGCGTACAAACGATTGGGGCAGATTATTACTTTCTGTCCAACATTGGAAACCGAACAAGTGCCATAACAAATTGTGTTGGTGTGATCAAACTTGGTGCAAGCACGACCCATAAAGGGACAGGCATTCAAGCCCCAAAACTTCCGGGCTTTCGGCGTAGTGTCGTTAGGCGCATGTCCGAATACTTCAATCAAGCTGCGAGGATTTTTTTTAAGCATGTTTTTACGCGATCATTTGTTTAATTTTTTCGCCAATCGCCTTCGCCATCAGCGGCGGCACCGCGTTGCCTACTTGCTCAAATTGCTGAGTCAGATTACCTGTAAAAATATATTTGTCCGGAAAAGATTGAATTCTCGCCGCCTCGCGCACCGAGATGGCGCGATCCTGTGTCGGGTGAAAAAAACTTCCCCAATGCGGGTCGCATTTCGTCAGTATCGTTGAGCACAGTGCGTCGGGGTGCAATCTGCCATATCGCTTGGTGTGGTCGCTACGGCGCGCGCGCTGCAAGCCTTTCGGCAACATGTCATGTGGAATATCGCGCCAGCTTCCGCCCTGCGGGATGTGTTTCAATCTGTCTAGATTTGCTTGCCCCAGTTTTGCACAAGTGTGGTTATAAATTTTATCTGATCCTTCTCGAAGTATTTGCTGCAATTCGGATTGCTGCTCGACGGAATACTCCGCACCTTCTATCGACTGCCCCGGATCAAGTTTCGGCAAATCTGAAATCGCATCCCATACACTGGTTTTACTTTTAAGGTTGCCTGAGAACAAAGGGTGTAATTTCAAACATAACTCTTTTGCACCCGCAAAATTGGCGGTAGCCTGCGCGTCGTGCGTCGGTTCGGGGAACTCAATTCTCCCGCCGTCACGCAGTGCGATAAAAATTGTCCTGAAGCGCATTTGCGGAATTCCGTAGTGACCCGCAAACAAAATTCTGTGGTCCACCTTGTACCCCATCGCTTGCAGATGCTTGTAAATAGCCTCGACCACCGTTCCCTTGCCCAAAGAAACCAGGCCAGGAACATTCTCGATCAATATCGCTTTAGGACGCAAAATGCTGGCAATCCGCAGATATTCTTTGAACAAATTATTACGCTGATCATCCAGCGAACGGATGGGCGCATTGATTGAAAATCCTTGGCAAGGCGGCCCACCCGCAAGCAAATCCAACTCGCCCGATTTTAACCCCGTTAATTCGAGGATGGCTTGTTCGGACAATTCGCGGATGTCGCCGGTGATGACGTGTGTCTTGGGATTATTCTGGGCAAATGTTTTCGCATAGACGGCGTGAATATCCGCCCCCAAGATAGACTCGAAACCAGCCATTTTTAGGCCGCAAGTCAACCCCCCCGCACCAGAGAAAAAATCGACCGATTTCATCTCGCCGCCCTTGCAGCAACCTCAAAAAATAGCTCATGTTCATGCTGGCGAAACATCAAATCAATCTCCCTTTTTTCATGCGAAACCCTGCCGTTACCAAGCCCCCCAAACCCTGCCCGCCGTGCGCGTGACAAATCGCGCAGGCTAGCGCATCAGCTGCATCTGGGCTGGGTGCGCCGGTCAATGCCAGCAGCCGTTGCACCATGTCTTGCACCTGTTCTTTTTTGGCGTGGCCGTTGCCAACCACGGCTTGTTTCACTTGCAACGCAGTGTATTCAGCCACTGGTAAATTTGCCAATACCGCCGCGCAAATAGCCGCACCACGTGCTTGCCCGAGCAGCAGTGTAGATTGCGGATTGACATTCACGAATACTTTTTCCACCGCCACTTGTTGTGGTTGATACTGCGCAATGACTTCGCCTAAAGAATTTAGTATCACTTTTAAGCGCGCTGGCAACGCCCCCACTGGAGTTTTTATACAACCGCTGGCGACATAAATTAATTGTTGCCCGACTTGATCCAACACACCAAAACCCGTCGCGCGTAAGCCGGGGTCGATACCCAAAATTCTTGTGGTTGAAGCGGGAAGGGTGAAGGGTGAAGGGTAGCTCATCAATACGCACAGGTTTTACCCTTCTCCCTTCCCACTTCACCGTTTACGCTTTTCATTCGCCAATCACCGCGTTGGTATACACCTCTTGCACATCATCTAGGCTCTCTAGCGCATCTAATATCTTTTGCATTTTCACCGCATCTTCACCAGTAAATATTATTTCAGTGTCCGGCTTCATGGTGATTTCCGCCATCTCCGGCTTGAGATTAGCGGCTTCTAAACGCTGCTTCACTTCCATAAAATCATACGGCGCGGTGACGACTTCGAAGCTGCCGTCGTCATGGTTCACCACGTCTTCTGCGCCTGCATCCAGCGCCACTTCCATGAGCGCGTTTTCATCCGTGCCTGGCGCAAAAAACATTTGTCCGCAATGTTTAAATAAGAATGCAACTGAGCCATCTGTACCGAGATTGCCGCCATGTTTACTAAACGCGTGGCGCACATCCGCCACGGTGCGGGTTTTATTATCGGTCATGCAATCTACGATCACCGCTGCACCATTGATGCCGTAACCTTCGTAGCGCAGCTCCATATAATCTACGCCTTCCAGCTCGCCGCTGCCGCGCTTGATGGCGCGCTCGACATTGTCCTTGGGCATGTTCTGCGCATAGGCTTTTTCGATAGCCAAACGTAATCGTGGATTGCCCGCCGGATCGCTATCGCCCAACTTGGCCGCGACCGTTATTTCTTTAATCAGCCGCGTGAAAATTTTGCCGCGCTTACTATCTTGCTTGCCCTTGCGGTGCTGAATATTTGCCCATTTGCTATGACCGGCCATGACGTTTCCTTGTTAATAAATATTCGCAATAGGCATCGCTAAAAAATCCAACGTCCTTCGCCATACTGAGTTGCGCATAAAAAATAATTCCTATTTTGTTTGCGCCTTGTCTGGCTGAACACAATTAATTTTTAGCGACAGCCCAAATCTTAATATGAAAAAAGTAGCCTTAAAAAAGTTGGCTGAATATTATCATCTTGAATAGCCAACCCCCAAGGCTTTCCGTTCATGGGGCTTTCCGTTCCTAAACGTTGGTTCTATTCGCAATTAAACGGCGTTATCGACTCGCGTCAAATCAACCCCCCTCATTCACTGCATGCTCGCGTAAAATGTCGGACTCACCTCTCTCAACTTAAAACTAGGCAGCCTTGATCACTTCTAAAGATATACACGCGCTGTTTGCACCGGATGGCGTGCTCGCTCAACACATCGAAAATTTTCGCGCGCGCCCGCAGCAAATCGAATTAGCACAAGCCATTGCCGAAGCCATTAACAACAATAGCCAACTCATTGCCGAAGCCGGTACGGGCACGGGCAAAACGGTTGCCTACCTAGCCCCCGCTCTGCTCGCAGGCGGTAAAACGATCATCTCGACTGGTACCAAAAATTTGCAGGATCAGTTATTTCAACGCGATTTACCCACCGTGCGCGACGCACTCAAAGTGCCCGTTTCCATTGCGCTGCTCAAAGGTCGCGCCAATTATATTTGCCACTATCATTTAGAGCTGGCGCGCACGGATGGCCGTTTTATCACGCGTGAAGATGCAAAAAATCTCAGCAAAATTGTGAGCTATGCAAAAACCACGCAGTCTGGTGATAAAAGTGGCGTAAGTGGCGTGGCAGAAAACGCGCCCATCTGGATGCATGTCACCTCTACCCGCGATAATTGTTTGGGACAAGAATGTCCGCACCACAAAGAATGTTTCATTTTAAAGGCACGCAAAGAAGCCATGACGGCGGATGTGGTGGTGGTCAATCATCATTTATTTTTTGCTGATGTCATGTTGCGCGATGAAGGTGTGGCGGAATTATTGCCCGCCTGCAACACCGTTATTTTTGATGAAGCGCATCAATTACCCGAGACGGCTAGTTTGTTTTTTGGCGAGAGTATTTCCACTTCGCAGTTGATTGATCTGGCGCATGATGCGCGTTTGGAAGCAGCGGCCTCGGCCAAAGATTTTGCGCCCCTACCGCTTGCCACCGATGCGCTGGATAAATCTGCGCGCGATTTACGCCTAGTATTTAATCAGACACCTCCTGCCCTTAATCAAAAAACAGGCGGGTTCAAACAAAAAGAAGGGCGCATGGCGGCCAATGCAGTGCAAGAAATTTCCGGCTGGGCAGATACGCTGGCGGCTCTTACCACCAAGCTCGCGCATCTCAATTCATTACTGGAGCAGCAAGCTGAACGCAGTGAGGGTCTGCAAAACTGCTGGCAGCGTGGCATGGATCTGCAAGAAAAAATTAAATTATGGAAAACAGACGTGGCGGGAGACGGCTTTGTGCGTTGGCTGGAAATATTTCATCACTCGGTGCAACTCAACACGACACCGTTATCGATCGCAGAAATCTTTTCTAAACAAATCAGTGGGCATCCTCGCGCTTGGATTTTTACCTCCGCCACCCTTGCGGTGAAGCAGAATTTTTCACACTATCAATCGGAAATGGGTTTACCAGAAGCCCGCACCGCATGTTGGGAAAGTCCGTTTAATTATGCCGAGCAGGCTTTGCTCTATGTGCCGCAAGCCATGCCCGAGCCCAATAGTATGGGCTATACCGAGGCCGTGGTGCAGGCTGCCTTGCCGTTGTTGGCGGCCAGCAAAGGACGCGCTTTTTTGCTGTTTACCAGCCACCGCGCGATGCAGCAAGCGCATGAAATTTTGACCGTAGAATTTGCGCGAAGGCGATTAGATTACCCCTTGATGTTGCAAGGCGATGGTTCGCGCAACGAATTACTCAGCCGCTTTCGCGAACACGGCAATGCGGTATTGCTGGGCAGTCAATCATTTTGGGAGGGGGTGGACGTGCGCGGTGAAGCGTTATCGTTAGTGGTCATCGACAAGCTGCCCTTTGCTGCACCGGATGATCCGGTACTGGCCGCGCGCATCGCGCAAATAAATAAACAAGGGCGCAACGCATTTATGGAATATCAATTACCGCGCACGGTCATTAATCTCAAACAAGGTGCGGGACGTTTGATACGCGATGAAGCAGATCGTGGCGTGCTGATGATTTGTGACCCACGTTTAATCACAAAATCGTATGGCAAAAGAATTTGGCAAAGCCTGCCGCCCTTCAAACGCACACGGGAGTTGAGTGAGGCGGTGGAGTTTTTTAAGTAAGATGGAATAATGCTCACTATCCCAAACCCCTCCCGACCTCTCCTTATCAGGGGAGGAGCATGGTCTATTGAAAGTAACTTCGTCCTCATAAATACTAGAATGTAGTGGTCAAATAATCTAGGATGCCTCGGTAGGTTTTTCTTGCCACTAAACAATTTTCATACTCTCCTCTCCTGACAAGGGGAGGTCGGGAGGGGTTGTCTTACGACGCTAAATCATTTCCGCCCACAGATCATGCACGTCCGAATCTGTGACACGCACCTGCACAAACTCTCCTACCTTGAGCGACTCGCCATCCACGATATAAACCACGCCATCAATCTCTGGCGCGTCCGCTGCGCTGCGCGCAATCGCGCCTTCTTCATCTACCTCATCCACCAATACAGTGATGACCTTGCCGATTTTACGCTGGAGCCTGGCCTCGCTAATAGTTTCTTGTAGCTCCATCAAGCGACCCAACCGTTCTTGCTGAACCTCAGGGTCAATATGATCCGGCAAAGCATTGGCCACTGCACCCTCTACTGGCGAGTACATAAATGCACCAACGCGATCCAATTGCGCTTCTTTAAGAAAATCCAACAGTTCTTGAAACTCCGCTTCGGTCTCGCCTGGAAAGCCCACAATAAAAGTGCTACGCAAAGTTAAGTCAGGACAAATCTCGCGCCATTGTTTGATGCGCGCCAATACATTTTCGCTGCTGGCCGGACGCTTCATCAATTTTAAAATACGCTTGTTGGCATGCTGAAAAGGAATGTCGAGATAGGGCAAAATTTTGCCCGCCGCCATCAAGGGAATCACTTCATCCACATGCGGATAAGGATAAACATAATGCAAGCGTATCCATACGTTTTGCGAGTTGGGCGTAAGGCCGCCCATCCCTGCTAACCCCGCTGCACCGCTCGCTTGCCGCAATTCCCCCATCGCTTGCACCAGCTCGGTCATGCGGGTTTTGAGCGGCCTGCCATTCCAAAATCCGGTGCGATATTTCACATCCACCCCATACGCGCTGGTGTCTTGCGAAATCACCAGCAGCTCTTTCACCCCCGCGTTTACTAGGTTCTGCGCCTCTTGCATGACATCGCCCACCGGGCGGCTCACTAAATCGCCACGCATAGAAGGAATAATACAAAACGTGCAACGATGATTACAGCCTTCAGAAATTTTCACATAGGCAAAATGTTTGGGCGTTAAACGTATGCCTTGCGGCGGCACTAAATCGCTGTATGGATCATGTAATCTTGGCAGATGGGCATGCACCGCCGCCATCACTTCATCGGTCGCGTGCGGGCCGGTTACCGCCAACACCTTGGGGTGTGTTTGACGCACGATGTCGCCCTTAGCACCGAGGCAGCCGGTCACCACCACCTTGCCATTTTCGGCCAGTGCTTCGCCGATGGCATCCAGCGATTCTTCCACTGCACTATCAATAAAGCCGCAGGTGTTCACCACCACTAAATCGGAATCGGCATAACTGGGGGAAATGATGTAACCCTCGGCGCGCAAGCGCGTAAGAATGTGTTCGGAATCCACTGTCGCCTTAGGACAGCCAAGTGAGACGAAACCGATGCGGGGTGCTGCGTTTTGTTTGTTCAATTTGACTACCTCAATGTGTTGGATTGCTCCGATGACTCCTACCCTCTCTCCCAAAGTGGGAGAGAGGAATCATGTGCCTCCCTCTCCGCTGGCGGGGAGGGGTTGGGGAGAGGTGGCCATGAAATTAATGTGCAGCCAGCGTGCCGACCAGTGCGACTGTTCCCACCCCCAACACAATCAACACCACTTGCTGAAAAGTATCACTTAATTGTGCACGCTTATGCAGCCCCGGAATTAAATCGGCCACCGCCACGTAAATCATGCTGGATGCGGCCAAGCCTAATAATGTAGGTATCCACGCTTGCATGGTTTGCAACGTGTAATACCCCAAAATACCGCCCGCCACCGAGGCGAAACTGGAAATAATATTAAGCTGAAAAGCGCGTAATTTGCTGTATCCAGAATGCAGCAAAATAACAAAATCGCCTACTTCCTGCGGCACTTCATGCGCGATAATCGCCAGCGCGGTGACGATGCCTAACTCTACATCAATCAAAAATGCCGCCGCGATAATGATGCCATCCACAAAATTATGAAAAGTATCGCCCAGCATAATCATCATGCCGCTGCGCCCGTGGTCATGCGTTTTTTCAGTGGCGAGCAGCTCGTGCGCCTCACAATGTTCGTGGTGACAATGCCGCCACAACACTAATTTTTCCAACACAAAAAATAGCAAAATTCCAAACAGCACCGTGGCACTCAGCGTGGTGATATTTTTGGTGAGCGTCATCGCCTCCGGCAAAATATTCAAAAACACCGCGCCCAACAACGCACCAATCGCGTAGCTGACCATGCCGTTTAAATACTGTTGCGTGCGACCATTCAAAGAAAATAAAGCCGCACTCACCACACTCAACACGCCACCCAAAATAGTCGCGGTAATAATCCAAGCCAAAGTGTTCATAACTTAACCAAGGTGGTCATAATTTAACCAAAGTGTTCTTAATTTAAAAAGCGTACTCATGATTTAAAAATCGGAAACTTGGCCGCGTCAGAAAAGGGGCGGATTATAGCAAAAGTCATTCGCTCTAACGGCTTTGATGTGTGAACCTTAGGCTAAGGGCTGGGGGCTAGGGG
>Ga0209824_10000770_pt1 | contig 19424 bp, 18 predicted proteins | sample VDWuncwatermetaG_FD_184124 | JGI IMG/M metagenome (GOLD analysis project Ga0209824, IMG submission 184124) | Wastewater microbial communities from Netherlands to study Microbial Dark Matter (Phase II) - VDW unchlorinated drinking water (SPAdes)... ... | reverse complement strand
GAATGGGCCCTCGCTTAAGAAATTCAAAGGTATAATAGAAAATAACGGCTTATTAGTTATCAACAGCTCTTTGGCCGGTAATGATAAAGAGGCAAATGAAACTAGCATATTGAATACAGGAGAGCGTCAAAGTATTCGTATTCTAAGATACCCCTTTACAGACATAGCAGTAGAATTAGGTAATATCAAGGTAGCTAATACGGTGGCCCTGGGTTGTTATATATCCAAAAACAAAACCGTTGATATAAAGACCGTTCTTGGGGTTATGAAAGATATTGCGCCGTCAGATAAAAATGGCCTAATTGAAATTAATAAGAAGGCGCTATTCAGGGGTATGAGATTGGTATGATACGAGTTAGATTTGCTCCCAGCCCAACAGGCAATCTGCATATAGGCGGCGCCCGCACCGCGCTTTTTAACTGGTTATATGCCAAAGCCAAACAAGGCCAGTTTGTTTTAAGAATAGAAGACACAGATGCCCAGCGGTCTAAACAGGAGTATGTGCAGGAGATATGGGATAGCCTGAAGTGGTTAGGGTTTAGCTGGGACGAGGTTTATTACCAGAGCCAGAGATTTAATATTTATCAAGAATATGCCCAGCGGTTATTAAAAGAAAAAAAGGCATATATTCAGGGGGCAGGGGATAGGACAGGGGGCACAGAGGCAATTATATTTAAGGTGGAGCCGCAGAAGATAAGGGTAACTGATTTAATACGCGGCGAAATTGAGTTTGACGCCGCTACTATAAAAGACCAAGTGTTGATTAAATCAGACGGAACGCCTACTTATAATTTTGCCTGCGTGGTAGATGATGCCCTGATGAATATTACCCATGTAATTAGAGGGGATGACCATATCTCTAATACCCCCAAGCAGGCCCTATTGTATCAAGCTTTAGGTTTGCCGGTTCCGGAATTTGCGCATTTACCTTTAATATTAGGCTCAGAGGGCAGGTTATCCAAGCGTACGGGAGCAACAGCGATTTCTGATTATCGTAAAATGGGTTATCTGCCAGAGGCCTTGGTGAATTATTTATTGCTGCTGAGTTGGTCCGTAGGCGCAAACCGTGAACTCATAGATATTGCAGAAGCAATCAGAGTTTTTGATATAAGAGACGTCAATAAAACCGCAGCTACGTTTGATATGAAGAAGCTGGATTGGATGAATAATCAATACCTAAAAAAAGCAGACCCTGAAAGATTAACCGACCTCTTACTAGGTTTACTTATAGAGAAAGGGTATATAGACAAAGATAAATTTGATGGTTCGACTTGTCCGCCTTCGGCGGAATCGCTCACCATCAATCCTGAGCATAGTCGAAGGATTGATAGAAATTATATTGTTTCATTGGTAAAGTTATTTCAGGCGCGCCTTTCTAAATTAAGCGATTTCCCGGTATGGGCGGATTTTTTCTTTATCAAGGATATTAAGATAGACATAGAGGCAGAAAAAAAACTATCGGCGCAAGACCTCTCCAAAGAATTCAGGCTATTTATACAAAGACTAGAGGCGCTGGATAAATTTGAGGTAGCAACCATTGAGGCAAGCTTTCGCCAATTAGTAAGCGAACTGAATATAGAAGCAAAGGCCCTTATACATCCTATCCGGGCAGCCCTTACCGGCAAGACCGTAGGGCCGGGATTATTTGAAGTGGTATATTACTTAGGTAAGGAGCGCACCAAGGAGAGATTGATGAAATGGATTAAATAGCACAATTGCCCTCTAGTGCAATGGTAGCACGACTGGCTCTGGACCAGTTAATCATGGTTCGAATCCATGGGGGGCAGTTCTGCTTCGCCCTTCAATAATTAAAATTATGGTAGGGCTTCGCAGGAATAAATTCTGTAAGGTCTCTACGAAGCTCTACCGGAGTTTCACGGATTAGTGAGCGCAGTAGGGCTTCGCAGGAACTATTAATGAATATCGTTTATGTCCTAACAAGTAAAAAATATCCCGATAGATATTATATAGGTTTTACGCATAATTTAGAGCGTAGAATAAAAGAGCATAATAATGGCGATTCGTTATACACAAAACGCTATATGCCTTGGGAATTACAAACATATATTGTGTTTAAACATAAAGCACGCGCAGAAGAATTTGAGAAATACCTTAAATCAGGTTCAGGTTTTGCATTTTTGAAACGCAGATTACTATAGGCGAAGCAGAACGGTCCCTGCGAAGCTCTACCATAGTGTACTTATTGAAGAGCGAAGCAGGACAGCCATCCTACTTCGCTCAAAGCTTTTCAGCTTTGAGCTTCGTAGGGATAGGTCCTACGAAGCCGTACCCGAGTTTTTCTGGTTGATTGGCGAAGTAGACCCACTTTGACGTCTGACAGCGTGGTTCGCCCTGTGAAGTCTGAAGATATACACTATGGAAAGAGATACCTTTAAATTCGATTTAAATGCAAAACGCGTCAGAATAACCGATGAACAAGTGCTGTCTTCGGTCAAAGAATATGCAAAGAGCGTAAATTTTCGGTATTTCTCGACAACGGAATATGGTAAATGGAAAGGAAAAACAGCACATGTCGGTACCATTATTGAAAGGTTTGGTTCGTGGAAAAAGGTTTTAGCGCTTTTAGGAATTGAGGGTGGGCGCGAGAGAAAGTATACTGCGGAGCAATTGGTTGATAATTTAGAGAACATTTGGAAGCAATTAGGATATCCGCCAGGAAAACGACAAATTGTAAAACTTGGGCTAAAAATATCAGAGCATCCGTATAAAATAATCTGGGGTAGCGTACGTAAGGCATGCGAATGTTTAGCCGCCTTTCATGAAGGAAGGTTATCAAGAGAGAAATTGCTTAAGGGTACTTCTTTGACCTGTACGAGGCGCGCTATCCCTTTGAACATTAGATGGATAGTTTTAAAACGAGATAAATACAAATGTGTTAAGTGTGGTAAAGCGCCATCGGTAAGTCATGGGGTTGAGTTAGAGGTCGATCATATAAGACCAATCGCTAAGGGCGGGGTAAATGACATAGAAAATTTGCAAACTTTATGTAAGGATTGCAATCAGGGCAAAAAAGATAGGGAATGAGCAGGATTCTTTCTCAGGCGTTAGTTGGTAAGCGCGCAAAAAGCGAGTTTATGTGGTATACTTTAAATGGAAAGAAACAGATTGACGAGTACATGCCTTTATGGTATAAACAATGCCATCATCCCAGTGAGATCTCGTATCTTGCTGGCCCCGAACTTCTCGTGAGTTCGGGTTTTTTATTATCCTATGAATAAAATAACTTTCTTTATAGACGGCTTTAATCTCTATCACTCCATGGATTCTAATCCTTCCTATTATAAATACAAATGGCTCAACCTTAATAAGCTTGCCCATTGTTTTGTGACCTCGCACGATAAAATCGACAAGGTGCTTTATTTTACTACTTATGCTACTTGGGATCAGGTCAAGTTAGCTAAACACCAGACTTATGTAAAAGCATTGCAGTCTGTAAGCGTTGAGGTTGTTTTTGGAGCTTTTAGATATGCTGATAAAACCTGTAGAATTTGTCATAAGCAATACAAAACTTTTGAAGAAAAACAGACCGATGTTAACATTGCTATTAAGCTTTTCCAGACAGCTGTTCAGGATCTTTGGGATACCGCAATAATCGTTTCCGGAGATAGTGATTTAATACCGGCAATACAAGCCGTGAAGAATACCTTTCCTGCAAAACGAATTGGCTTGGCAATTCCAATAGGAAGGCGTGCAGAAGAGCTCAAGCAAGTAGTAGACTTCCATATGAAATTGAAAGAGAAGCATTTGGCCACTAGTCAGTTTGAGGATGAAATAACTATAGATGGTGGTATTAAAGTAACCCGGCCTAATACTTGGAAATAAGATGTTAAGTTCATGATGCGTGAACAAATTGTTCACAAAAAGTGAACAACTAGTGGTCGTTGGTAGTAACGGGTTGTCCCAGAGATAATAAAATACCCTTTTTGCGACGTCTGTAGAGCCTAATAAGAAGAGTAATATCTTGGTGCTCTGAAGTTCGTCTGGCGTTAAGTTTGCGTAGCCAGCCTAGACGCAGATGCGAAATAGAAGCCGCCTCTGTGCGATTTAACAAAGGAGATTTTAAAGTGGTTCTTGCCGGTTTATTTGCTATTTTAGCAGTTGTCTTATGCGCCCCTTTTCTGGCAAAAAAAATTGAGGAAAACCTTGAAATTTTCCTCTTTATTATGGGCTGTATTGCGGTTACGATCACATCGCAGTGGAATATGCCTTTGATAGAAGAAGCCCTAATTGAGCCGATAAAAATAACTCTTGCAGTTTTTATTGCCGGGGTTCTGTTTAGGGCTTTTCAGAAAGCTATTACGCATAATGTAAACAGAATAGCTGATGCGATCGGCGTAAAGTGTTTTGCTTTTCTGGTAATAGTTATGCTTGGGCTTTTATCAAGTGTTATCACCGCCATTATAGCTGCGCTTGTGCTGGTTGAAATAGTGGCCTGCCTTACGCTGGACAGAAAAAACGAGATTACGCTGGTAATACTGGCCTGTTTTTCTATAGGCCTTGGCGCAGCTTTAACGCCGATAGGAGAACCTCTCTCAACTATTGCCATAGCTAAACTTAAAGGCGCTCCCTATCACGCAGATTTCTTTTTCTTATTCAGGCTGTTATGGGAGTATTTAATGCCCGGCGTTATATTGTTTGGTTGTTTGGGCGCAATTTTTATGCCTCGCAGGCGTCAAGGGAAACACGGCCTGGTGTCAGGCAAGGAAGAGAATGTAAAAGATATATCTATAAGAACCGCAAAGGTTTACCTTTTTGTTATGGCACTTGTGTTTCTGGGAAAAGGTTTTAAGCCGATAATCGATGCCTATATATCACGGATTCCTTATCAAGGGCTTTACTGGCTAAATATGATTTCTGCGATACTCGATAACGCTACCCTTGTTGCTGCTGAGATAGGCCCGAGCATGGGGCTCTTGCAGATAAAGTCAGCCCTTTTGGGCCTTTTGATCGCAGGAGGGATGCTCATCCCGGGCAATATCCCTAATATTATTTCCGCGGGAAAACTGAAAATTAAAAGTTCAGAATGGGCTAAGTTTGGCGTGCCCTTGGGATTGACGGTAATGGCAGTATATTTTTTGTTTCTGCTTTTGCTCCGGGCATCTTAGAAAAAACATAGGCATGATGTTTATGCGCCGTAAGGTGAATCTTGAAATATCTTTGTTTATTAGTTATAATGGAGCCCGCTTGAGGCTTTAGCCGTGGGTTCTTTTTTTCTTGCCCCTTCGGGGGCGGAATCCCGACCGACTCCATCCGCTCTACTTCTAGCGGGGCGGTTTTGACGCGTCGGGATAAAACCAATAGCATAAAGTATCTAATAATGGTAGTGGTTCTTTGCGCGGGTGGTGAAATGGCATACACGTAAGCATGAGGGGCTTATGCCGAAAGGCGTGGGGGTTCAACTCCCCCCCCGCGCACCATAAAATAAATCCCGCCACAGTAAAGGTATGCTGGTGGCGGGATTTATTTTATGGTCTAATTTATTTCCGTTGATCTTTTATATAGTTGCTTCTCTCTAAGCTTTTGGCATACCCTTTTAACTCGGCGCCGATTTCGCCTATCTGGGCAACGTGCTCTATTTTTCTAAATTCATTGGTGACTACGCCTATAGACATTGATAGCAGGGGTATTTTTTGTTCTTTGCCTTGGCGGTCATGCCCGATAATATAGCCGTTATTCCTGTCCGCTTCATTATAAAACGAAGGAGCTACTTTTTCAAAATCCACGATTATTTTTTTACAGAGATTGTCTACGGCATTCACAGTGGTAACGATGACAAAATCATCTCCGCCGATATGGCCGATGAAATCGTCCGGATTCCCTGCCGCCTGTGTTGTCTGTATCAATATTCTGGCGGTGGAGCGGATTACTTCATCTCCATGCTCAAACCCATACTTATCATTATAGGACTTAAATTTATCTAAGTCTAAATAACAGACGGCAAATAAAGAATTATTTTCGATGAGACGCGAAAGCTCATTTATGATAGAAACGTTTCCAGGGAGGCGGGTTAAAGGATTTGCTTCCAAGTCCCTTGCCGTACGCTTTAAAATCATACGAATACGTGCGGATAACTCTTTAGGTTCAAAAGGTTTGACTACATAGTCATCCGCGCCAGAATCAAAACCACCGATTTTATCACTTATCTCGCCTTTGCCTGTGACCATGATTATAGGCAGGTGCCGCAAAAGTATATCTTTTTTTACTTCCATACACACCTGCAGGCCGTTCATTTTAGGGATATTGTAGTCAAGCAGCACTAGATCCAATGGCTTGGCTTTGATAATCCGTATTGCCTCTTCGCCGTCCATTGCCTTTAGGATTTCATAATTCTCTTCTGAAAGGGTAATTTCTAAAACATCCAATATATCCGGATCGTCATCTACAAGCAATATCCGCGGTTTAACCATAGATTTTTTCTTGCCCCGTTAGAAACCTTGTTTTTATTATTAAGCGCTTTGGTATTTCTAATGGGGCTTACTCCATCTTAAGTGGCAGAGTAAAACTGAAGGTGCTTCCTTTGCCCAGTTCGCTTTCTGCCCAAATTTTTCCTTTATGCGCTTCAATGATATGTTTCACCAAAGACAGCCCCAGCCCTGTGCCTTTCACCTGTTGATTTATAAGATTATCAACACGGTAAAATTCATCAAATATTAGCGAAAGGGCATCCGGTGGTATTCCCGTGCCCGTATCCGATATATCTACCTGCGCCACTCCGTTTTTTGTATTGGCCTTGATAGTTATCTTTCCATGGGCAGGCGTAAATTTAACCGCATTACCCAAAAGATTAATAAACACCCGTTCTATCTGGCTGCGGTCTGCTATGACAAAAGGTATGGCCTTTGGCAGCTTCATAGCCAATTCAATATTTTTGTTTTTACATTGTATCATAATAAGATCAGAGGCAGACGAAATTATATCTTTTAAATCCTGTGGTTCTATTTTCATGGACATTTTTCCTGCTTCAATACGGGCTATATCTAAGAGGTCATTTACCATATGCACAAGTTCATCGCTGTGCCGATTTATTTTTTCCAGGCGCTCTTTTACTGCAGGAGGAAGCTGGCCTAATTTTTCTTCCAATAGTATAGCCGCATAACCCTTGATAGAAGTAAGGGGGGTCCTTAATTCATGCGAAACGCTAGAAACAAAATCGGTTTTACGCCGGCTGGAATTTTTTACTTCCTCTAATGCTATAGTCAATTCATGCGTCCTTTCCTCAACTTTTTTCTCCAATTCCTGGTGCGTCTGCCATGCGGCTTCAAATAGGCGCGCATTTTCTATCGCTTGGCCAATTTGATTAGCCAGAATAGTGATGAGTTCTTCGTCGCCCGCGGTTACAGTTACATCCGTATTTTCGGTGCCAACGAAGAAAAATCCCCTTTCTTCTTCTTTAGGCAGGATAGGCGAGAGGACGAAATAAGTAACTTTGAAGGTGCGATTTATTTTTTCTAGGAGGATACTGTTTGCTGATAATGAGGCAGAAGAGATAGGCTCCCTATTTTTTATGACATCTAGAAACATTTGTTTATTTGAATCTATAAGAGATTTTATTATTTCTACTTCATCTTCTGCATATCCGATAATTAAGCGCAAGAGAAACCTATTTTCTTTTTCGTTCCACAATAATCCGCAGGCTTTTTCAAATCCTAGCTCTTCAAAAGTTGCCGCCTCCATACTTTTAAATATCTGGCTTTCTTCCAAGGTGGTGCTTATTATGCGGGATAATCTTTGCAGGGCATAAAGCGCAATTATTTTTTTATCCAGCTCTTCTTGGGTTTTATTGAGTTCCATATCTGTGCGCAGAATAAGCTTAGCCTGCTCATCCATTTCTTCCAGCGATTTTTTTAATTTAGTTGCTGCGGCCTGCAGTTGTTTTACTTTATTTATTGTGTAGAAAAGGGCAAAGGCAAGAAAAATAATAGCAGGTATGCTTATTAGATAGTAGATATTAGTATTTAATGAGGCTTCCATTTATGCGCTCCTTCTATCCTCCTATGGCTAATACAGCAATGGTTTGATTATGAAAATAAGTCTGGCCCCGATAGCTGACTGATTTTAACGGCGCTTGTTCGCCAAATGTATATAGCCCTATTATGGGCGTATCCCTGCCAAAACTATCCCGGATAGTTTCCAACTCTTTGTTTATTTCTTTTTTTAATAGGATGTATCTTGAGGCTGAGTCAAAGATAAAGACTAAATTATTCATCCCTTCTTTATAGATATCTGAAACCATAGCCAAAAGCCCCTTTTTTGCCTCTTGTGCAGCTTGTTGTGCGGCTGCAAGGCAGGACTCTTTTGTGCCAATCATTAATCTTATTTGACTGCCTTCGATGACATTGCCTTGGAAACGTAAAGAGCCGTTATTTTCTATAGAGACAACATTTCTTAGGAGATACTCTTCTTCTCCCGGAAGGTATATTCCAATAGGATAAAGTATAGAGAAGTGTTTTATTTCTTTTTGCAATTTAGCCGGGTCATAAGCCAGATATTCTTCATAGATTTTTACTGCTGGCTTATTGTCTATTTCATAAACAATATTACCTTTAGCAGCTGTTACTGTGCGCGGTTTACCCAGAGGCTTCCATCCGTGTTTTATCCCTAACCCAAAATTTAATTTTCCGCCCCAAAGCAGCCCTACTGCTCCGTCGCTAAATACCTCTTGATTATAATACACGTAAGTTTTCAAGAAACGCATATTATCAGAGGCAGAAGCGCCCACCATAGGAAAACTCTTGCCCAATCTTTCCTGCAGGCCATAAATAAAGCTTGAACCTTCATCCATTAAACCGTCAGAAAAGATTAGGTTTAAATCTCTGCGCGCATCGCGGAATCCAGAGAGCAACTTTTCTCCCAGTTCTCTTCCGGCATTCAGGGCGGTCTTTTTCTTTATATCCCTGACATAGGCAGTATTAAAATACATATACGGGGGCAGGCTAAGGAGCATAACTACTAAGCCGTGTTTAAATACGCCTTGATTAGAGATAACTGCTGCGCCGCTGCAACCTATTATGGGTATGCCTTCCAAGGATTCATTGAGCGCTTTTAAGAGAGTATAGGAGGTAATATCTATGGAGCTAAATACGATTGCCAAATCAATTTTTTTACTGCGTATATTGATTCTTGCCAAGCTTACGGCTTCTTTGGCTGCAAAGGCCGGTTTTTTTTCTGTGCTTGAGCCTACGCCTATATCTATCATGGCCGAAAAAGCAAGGTCAACCCCGCACCTCCTCCTGTTCAAGACTCCATTTCATTGTAAATGCATTTTAATATAAAGAAGGTGCGGGGTCAATAAATTTATTGACTAAGAAAAGTTATTAAATTACAATAAATACACATTAATTTAAGATTATGGCCCCATCGTCTAGCCTGGTCTAGGACGCGTGCTTCTCAGGCACTAAACACCGGTTCAAATCCGGTTGGGGCTACTAATTTATTGAGGGAGTTCTCCCCCGAAGATACGTCGGGGGATCCCGATGGCGAGAAGGAATAGCTGTATCGGGAAACGTTGGGCTACTAATGTATAGATAAAATAACTCAAATATGTTATAATAAAATTATGATAACGGAAAAGGATAAGAGAATAATACGGGAAATATCAGCAAGATATCACGTGACGCGCGTACTGCTATTTGGATCCAGCATAGACCCTGCCAAAGAAAGCCATGACATCGATATAGCCGTTGCGGGCATTTCTCCCAGAGATTTCTTTAAGTATTATGGAGATCTTATGCTGAAGCTCTCTAAACCTGTTGACGTAATCGACCTCTCTGGTTCATCAAAATTCATCAAATTGATTCTTCAAGAAGGAATCTTACTTTATGGATAATTATAAAAAGCGTATTGAAGCAGAGTACGAAGCTATTGAAAAAATTATCTCCGCTTTTCCAAATCAACCATTGTCTCAATTATCCGAATTAGAAATCGCAGGCATAGCCGCTTTAATGCACAATTTTTATAATGGTATTGAAAATATCCTTAAACAATTATTTCAGATAAAATCTCTTGAAATTCCAACCGGCGCTTCTTGGCATCAGCAGCTATTGCTATCGGTAGCAAAAGAAAATATAATCTCTGAACAACTTGCCGATGAGCTCAAAGAATACCTTGCTTTCAGACATTTTTTCAGCCATGCATACGCCTTAGATCTTCATCCTCAGCGCATCGAGCCTCTTGCAACAAATATTTTAAAAGTTTTTGAGAATTTTAAAAAAGAAATAAAAAAGACTATTGTCTAATAAGCTATTCCAGTGAAGATTCGTAATGTTCCACATTCACTACATTCCGCAGTTTAAGGCAAGTGATTTCTACTAGTCCTCCCAAAAAGACAAAATGCCTAACTTGGCAAAATTATGCCATACTATTTTTGGAACGATTGATTTGGTAAATAGATTTAGATTATATAGTAAGGATTATACGGAAGGGTGGGAAGGGGGCAGAAGTTTTTCTACATCAGGCATAATGCTTTGCGAGGCGTCTTTATATTTAAGAATTATATCTCTTATTTGGTCAAAAAACAGAGGTTTATAATCGCGGGTTAAAGTTTCCAAAGCAAAGGTAGTATCTAAGATAGTGATTCCTTCGCGGCCATGGTCGTAATAAGTAGTTTTCTCCCTGTCTGTAGAGGAGACTAATATTCCTGTGCCTGCCTCGTATTTCCATAAGCCCACCAGAAAGCCATTATATCTGGTTTCCGTAGGCCGGCCGTTCTCATAGTAGGTTATTTCCTCTTTAAATAAATCTGTGGTAGAGAGTAGTTTTGTTCCTTGCCAGTCCCAGGTTTTAGTTTTAGTGCCTGTATAGTTAGTGGTATATTGCTGCCGCTCCTGTGCTACATAAGTAGTATTGCCATATTGGTCAGTTACTTTATAGGAATCGCTGGATAACCACTCATAGGTTTTAATTAAATTACCTTGGGCATCATAAGCTGCCTTTTCCTTCTTTCCGTCATCTTGGTAGATGGTCTTGTTTCCATAGTTATCTATCTTAGAGGATAATTTTCCTCCGTTGTAGGAATATTGCGTAAGTGCTGCTGTTTGAAAGTTGAATTCCCTGTCCGGTTTACCCCGCTCATTATATACTGTGCGGGTATTGGTCAAGAGGTCTAAGGAGGCAGTCAGCCTTCTACCATCATATTCATAGCGCCGGGTTATGCGGGCTTTTTCATCTTCTTCTTGTAAAAGCAGTCCGCCTTTTCCGTATGACTGGTATCCAATGGTTTCTCCAAATTCATTCTCTATGCTCGCCCGGGGGCTATGATACACATATTTACGGATGGCCTTTCCGCTTTTATCCTTTTCAAAACGGGGCATATTCCCCATATAGTAGGTAACTTTTCCAGTCTCAGGGTCTAATTTGGCCAGCAATTTGCCCTGCGAAGAATATAGGGATTTAAAACCATCGGCATCAGTAACTATGGCTGGCCGTTGAGGGGCAACTGCCAATAAGGAAGGCTTCATCGTGTCTGTGCGGCTGGCAGGCCGGCGCAGCTCCATAGGCAGATAGGAATAAGGATTAATCACCGTAGAGGTCTCTAATTTTGCCTCTTCTTCAATCCCATAGGGCAAGCCCCTTTGAGGGCAGAAGAGCCCAATGGCTGCGATTACTAATATTATTGAGTTTACCCCCGCACCAATTGGAAGAATAGACTTTGCTATAGACCAATTGGTGCGGGGGTGTATTTTTGCTTTTCTTTGCATTTTATTTTCTTTAATTAATTATCCTTCAATCTTTGTCACTTCCATTACGCAAGTAGGCTGATTATAAAAAATAACAGGCCGCAATAAGCCTGTGATTTTAAATTCTTTATTTAAAAAATCTTTCCAAAAACCTGTGTATCCAACTTGGCGCAATTCATATAAATTTCCCGCATTATCTTTCAGTAATACCAAACTAAGCTTCCAGGGAGCTTGAACTTTTTGCTCAACCAGAGAAATCTTGCCTTGCACGGTAATAAGATATTGGCCATCTATGCGGTTAATTTCTTTTTTCTCATCTCCGAACCAGAGCAGGGTCTCGTATTTATCTCCTATTAAAAGGACTTGTTTCCCAATATAGGGCTTTAATCCCTTATTTTCCGTAATGCTAATGGTTTTTTCTTTTGAAGAACCGAAAGCCTCGCCTTCTTTGTTACATATTTTATCTATCTCCACTGAATAACTATTCTTTTCTGCATCATAATTTAACTTGCCTAACACTGCCGGCTCAAGGCTTTTAGGAAAAGGGTCTTTGAAAATAAAAGTATCATAATAAACCTCTTTATCTTTTCCCCGCACTATGGCTTGCGAGGCATAAAGTAAGTATTTACCGCCAGATTTACCAGTGGTTTTGCTTACCATAAATAATCTATCTCCAGAATCAATCACCCCATTTTCATTCTTATCAAACCAGATACTTTTAAGGGGACCTGTGATTGTTAGGCCGCCTGTTTTATCCACAACGCCTCTTTGTTGTAAGGCAGCTTTGAATTCTTCTGTGATTTTTTCAGATGAAATATATTCTTTTTCTCCCATTTTTTTAATCTCGTTTACCTCAAAACACCCGTATTCTTTTCCTCCAATTTTCTGGCTCGGAAGCTGCTTTGCTTTAAGAGTTACTGCCTTGCCTCTGAGATAAGATAATTCCTCTAAAATATTAGGTGTGCCCACTAACATATTTTGTTTTCCCTGTATAACTAAACAGGGCCAGAAATTAGGATTTGCCGGATCCTTGGATGGCTCAAGTTCCACCATCAAGAGTTTTCCTTTGATTTCTGACAATTCCTCTTTTGCGTAACCACTGGTTAACCCCAGGCATAGCAGAAAAACCACCCCCCAAATTAAGCGCTTCATTTGGCTACCTCCTTTTTTAAGGTTATGGTAGCATAATGATTAAAGAAGTCAAGAACACAACGCAAGGGGGATGAAAGACTTACTGGTATATCCCCCTTGCGTATTTTAATTCTTGAAATAATTTTAGTGCATCGCTTGATAAGGAACATAGATTATCTAAGGGTTAATAGAGAATAAAGAATATGTTCCATTACCCAGATCATCTACTGTCAAATTCACCGCGTTACCAAGGAGCCCGTTTAGTCTTTCTATTTGTCGGGCATCGCCAACCTGAAGTGTGGATGTTGCCCCATTAACAGTAAGAGTAAAGTTTCCGCTCTGGTCTTTGCCCAGCGCACCGCGAACATTAACTATAGGGTCAAAGTATTTTCCGTATTGGTCGCTATGTGTAGTATAATCTGCCGGATCACCCAAACCAGTTACGGAATTTCCTCTGATTTTGCCGTTAACTTCCTTGGTTACTACTGAAGTTACATAATTAACGTAAGTACTATTTTGAGTGTTTACTATAGCGTGTCCAGCTGAGCCAGTAGGACTAAAGCCATAAGTTGTTTGAGAACCATCCGCATTAAACACTGTCACGCTTCTTATTGCTTTACCATTTGTTATAGCCATATTTAGATGACTCGAAGGGTCAAAGTTAGAAGAAAGTAAATTACCACTAGCATCCTTTGAGGTAGCGACCCCCGCTGCTAGTGCTGCTTGATAAGCTGCTAAGCCGCCAGCTCTTTGTATGGCTACAGCAGAAGTTTTGGTACCATCACCATTCAAATCAATGTTATTACCGTTGGCATCTGTCCAAGCTTGTGTAGCATATGGATTACCAGAAGGATCGTTCCCATTCATATCATTATCAGGGTCGCCTATGAAATACCACTGTGGTCCCGATGAGTTAGTATCATAAGTTAAAACGTCCTGACCATAAGCATTTATAAAAGTTGTCTGATCGCCACCTGGACTAGTGCCAGTTCCCACGATACTTCTAGCAGTTGTTGTTCCGTCAAGATTATAGTTGTAGGTTGTTACTGTATTTGCTCCTTGTCCAAAACTTGTTGTTGTGTCTATCTTACCAGTCCCTAGATATCTTGTTTCAGATATCTTTGTATCTCCGTTATATCTAGCACTCGAAATAAGAGTTCCACCATAACTATAGTTATAGCTAGTCACTTCCCACGCTAACGATATGTTAGGTAATAACATACCCGTTACCATCAATGCCACGACTATTAGACCCAACTTTCTCATTCCTTTCACCTCCTTTTCAGTTAAATTATTATCTAAATTTTTTCCCTTTTTTTCCCACATCTTTACACCTCCTGTTTTTATTGGTTTATCCATATATTTTAATCGGCTTTGATTATCCCTCGCCTAAGCGCTTGTAAATTTCTTCGAAATTTCCTTCGCAGGCTTCGGGATTATTTCGGGCATACAACTTACGTTCATTCGTTTCGCTCATTCCGTAAGTTGTGCCCTCAATAAAAAAGCCGAGTTGCCTAATGTTTGTTTCCTCATTCGGCAACCCGGCTATCGATTTAATCTGTGTAATCTAAATTAAATCTGTGTAATCATCCTAATCGATCCGTGGCTTTCCGTCGCCAGATTACTCTGGTTTTGGCGTTTATCGTTAAGGATTGCTAAAACTTTTTAAAAGTATTTATATAAAGAACAAAAAAATTTGAGCTAACGCTTAAAATATACACTATAATTTCTTATTTTTCAAGTCTAAAAAACTAACTTTTGTCTCTGTTAACATTATCTTCCCGGCGCACCATTAAAGATACCTTCTATGCGCGTAGCCAGGTCTCCCCGGTTATTATCTTTTAGATATTTTACCAAGTCTTCTGATATTGCTTTAGTATCCAATTCTTTAACTAACGGGTCTTTAATATTCGGGATGACGCTAAAGATATCTACCAGGGCATCTTCTAATTCTTTGTCGCCGGCAAATGTAGAGTCTTTCTTGTAGATTTGTTTAGTTAATTCCTTAAGTTGCTCAAAGAGTTGTTCCTGTAGGCTCATCCAGCGCATCGCGTCTAAATTATCCTGATTGGTTACCCAGCTTTTTACGCTTATGACTATGCCTTTTAAGGTTTGCGCGTCTATTTTACCTGTTCCTTCTGCTATATGTAATTGCGCTAAATTCGTCAGGGCCGCGGCAAACCAAGCGCCGCTATCTGCATTTATTCCTCCGCGCTTGGCCATCTCTGCTTTGGCTTTGGTGATATAATCATTAACATCAAAATTACTGTCTAGCACGATACCCTTCATTTTATCTGCGAGGGCATTATCGCCTTTTGCGATAGCAGTGTTTCTTAAGCCGATGAGTTTATTAATGGCAGTGGTGCGTAAGTCTAATGCGCCATCCTTATCGCCGGCAATAAGAAGTGAATCTTTGACCATCTGGAGAAACGCATCTATAAATGCCTTATTGGCATCAGTGTTTTGCGTTCCTTCGTTAATGATTCCGTCAATAACCCCTCCGGCAATATGCATTAGGCCGTTTCTTATCCACCAGCCTGCATTTATGGTGCCGTCATTTAAGCCTTTGAGGTAATCCGTAACTTTAGCTTTTGCCTGGTCTAAATTAGCTGCCTCAATTTGGACACCAGCTCTGCCTATATCATTGCGGTGCAGCATAAGATTAGAAAGGGCAATAGCAATGTCTCCTCTTAAATTGGGATCAAGGGAGGTATTGCTTACATCAGTGAGGAATTTATTGATCAATGCATTCAGGCCGCCAGAGATATTCAGCGCCCCTAAGAACTTTACCGCTACGTCGCCATTACGCCAACCAGTCAGGCGGAAGAGATGAGTTAATTCATTAATGGCCGCTGCCTGGACCTTATTCGTGCCGACTTCTAAAACCGTCTTAAAAACATCCACAATCTGGCTGATAAATTCTTTATTCGCTTCGTTATCTTCTGGCCGCATACCCAGTTCTATGGCTACGCGGTTAAAATTCCAGAGTATATCTATTTGTTGGCCTTCAGCGATGCTCTTAAAGCCGTCGCTTTTTACATAATTTGCGACAATGCCAATAATGTCTTTCTTGGCTTGGGCTAAATCTAATCCAGAGCCTCCATTTTTAGCCTGTTCTCTTAAAAGGACAGCAAGGAAACGGGAGAGATTAGTGCAGATATCTACGCGCAAATTCGCATCCACGGCCTGGGAATTGCTGTTCATTATTTCCTTGGCCAGAGCAACAAAGCCTTCCAGAAGTTTTTGTTTTTGCGCGTTATCTAAAGCCGCAAAACCTACGCCTAATTCCCATTTATTACTGCCTAAGAATGTCTTTACTCCCTCTAAGGCATTTACCAGAGTAGCCTTATCAATGTTTGAGTTTTTATTTATGGCTACTGTGAGGGTATCAATGATTGCTCCGATGTGGTCAGCTTTTTCAGTATTATTTAGGCTGTTAAAATCAGCGGAATTTAAGAAAGCCGTGGCTTCATCTAACACTTTTTTAATTGCGGCACTAGTAATTGTTCCGGTTTGGTTTTGCAGCGCATCTTTTAGGTCGCCTAATAGCGTTTTCCAGGCTGTGGCCTTCGTTGCCGGGTCAGTTAATTGATTGATATAAACCAGATAATCCTCGTAGTATTGTTGCCAGGCCGCGGGTTCAGGATTAGGTGGACGGACAGGCGGTTCATTATTGAGTTTGCGCATTTGTTCTATTGCCCAAGGCACCTGTACGGAAAAATAATCCTCTCTGGCTCTATCTAAATTAACCCAGATCGTATTGAAATATGTTTCTGTCCGAGATTTATCCCTCCAATTAAAACCAGAGCCCGTATTATCGTGAGCCTGAAGGAAATCCAAGGCGTTGGCTAAGGTATTATCAGCATAATTTATTATATCGGCACCCAAGGCTATATCTCTAGGGTATCCCACTAGTCCTATATCTCTATAATATAATTTGGTACCAAATACTTTTTCCGCTAAGTCTGTTTCATTGTTAACAACTACTTCTGCTGCAGCTATGGCAAAGCCTTCGTCCATGGCAGAATCTGGAGAGTTACCGGTATGCTTGAACCAGAAAGAATGAAAGAATTCATGGACTAAAACTGGTATATCGGCAGGATCAAGTATTTCTACCGTTCCGCCATTCGTACCTGGATAGAAAACAGTGGCATTTCCTATTTTGAAAGTGGTGTAATCCAGGGCCTCCATAAGATAATCTGCCCGTCCAGTCATAAATATTTGAGTTAAGGAGTCAATAATTTTCTGTTGGTTGATTGCGCTTACAGAAGGATCAAATTTAATGTTATTAATTACAAATGCCATCATTTCTATATTTTTTTGGTTGATAGTATTTGAGTAGGATTGGTAAATGTTGGGATTTGAAAAACGTGGTGCGCTTTGCGGTATTACGCTACTGGCTTTTTCTCGGTCAAAAGTTAAGTCACTCGCTAAAACAAGGCCACTTAACCAGAAGACTAAACAGGCACTTAGAGTGATTAGTTTAATATGTCTCCTCATATTTTATTTCTATTCTTACCCGCCACAAATCTTAGTTTGCCATCTGGATATAATTAGAGCGGTTATCTTTATTCCTTTCTAATGTTGAGATAACCTTAATGCCATTTGCTTCTGCTGTTTGGCGAAATTCAGTTTTATTTTCTAACATCGCTTTTTCACAAGCCAAACACCTATGATGGGGTGGGATGTTAGGATTAAAATCCCAAGGCACAGGTTGAGGTTTAGGCTTTGGTGGAAATTGGCCAGGCTCACAAGCCAGACACCTATGGTGTATGATGTTAGGGTTAATATCTACAGGTTGAGGTTTAGGCTTTGGTGGGATGTTAGAATCCGAAGGATCCCCCACAGGTTGTGGAGGAGGGACTATAATACGATTCATACCAACAGCAATGAAGCTAGATTTTTCTTCTGCTCTTGTACTTTCTGCTTTTACTAATTTATTTGCTCCTAATATAAGAAATACAATAAGCGCTATACCTATTTTCCTCCACATCTTTACACCTCTTGTTTTTATTGTTTCGTCCGTAATTTTTATTATTCTATCCATATATTTTAATCGGCTTTGTCCTTAATTATCCCTCGCCTAAGCGCTTGTAAATTTCTTCGAAATTTACTACGCAGGCTTCGGGATTATTTCGGGCATACAACTTACGTTCATTCGCTTTGCTCATTCCGTAAGTTGTGCCCTCAATAAAAAAAGCCGAGTTGCCTAATGTTTGTTTCCTCATTCGGCAACCCGGCTATCGTAGTCTGGTTAAATAGTTAATTGGTTAAATGGTTAATTAACTACTCACGACTCACCAATTAACAACTCACCAACTTTCCTCATCCGATCCGTGGCTTTCCGTCCCCCGATTACTCGAGGTTTGGCTTTTCCTCCTACGCCCTTCAACATGTAAAGCGATGGTATGGCTTCGGAGGATTCATCGTTAAGGATTGCTAAAACTTTTTAAAAGTATTTATATAAAGAACAAAAAAATTTGAGCTGACGCTTAAAATATACACTATAATTTCTTGCTTTTCAAGTCTAAAAAACTAACTTTTGTCTCTGTTAACAATTAAGCTATATCTGAAGGAAGATATACTTCCAACGACGGGATATTCATAAAGCCCTGGTTAGCGGTAGCCAACTTAGCGGTATTAGCAAAAGCCATATACACTGGAATAAGCGAATCATTGGTTAAAAGGCCAAATCGGCTGCGGTATACCTGGCTTTTTATAAAGATATCTTCAGGAGGAGCAATTATTTTAATCCCCCAGCTGCCAATGTCCATTATTTGGGTATAGTACTCGGAGAGTTTTTTGACTACTTGAGGTTTCTTTTTTAATTGTAATGCCGGTTTTCCAGAAGAGATGAAAGCATACTTTATTGCTTCTGCGAGTATCAAGCGATGGCATATTTCGGCTAATACCGTTATTGCGGTTACGCCAACAATATCTCCCGTTTCACATCTCTTGATAAGCTCCTTACATTCGCAAGACGCGCCGCCAAAGTGATAAAGGAAGATATTTGCATCAATAAAAACAGTTTCTTGCGATTTAATCTCCTCAAGCCTCATATATATCTTCTTGAGCAATCTGCCGCAGTTTTTTCAGGGGTAACTTCATTGCGCCAAAGGTGGCTTCTACAGTAGAGAGTTTTTGTTTTGTAGTCTGGCGCCGTAAGAGGTATTCTGCAAGCGCCTCTTCAAGAATATGGTTTAAAGTGGTCTTTTGCTGCTGGGCTTTTTGCTTTGCCAAATTAAGGAGCTCTTCATCTAATATAGTGCCGAATTTCTTTTGCATTATCCTTAAGTCTCCATTACAACAATAGCACCAAAAATTCTGTTTGTCAAGAATATTTTCTTGATTTCTGGAAAATGCGCTTTTTACCAAAATCTACGTAAACACTACTTTGTTAAAATTTATTTTATTTGTGCTTGCTTTACAAAAGCGTTCTTATTGTAACACATTGCTATTACAAATGTTAAGCATATTTTAATGCGTTGATTATCCTTAATTTTACGAAATTCAGTTTGTACCGTCATTCTGAGGCCGAAGGCCGAAGAATCTCAAGGCTGATAAGATCCTTCGCTTCGCTCAGGATGACAGAAAATG
>Ga0209824_10000769_pt1 | contig 19457 bp, 22 predicted proteins | sample VDWuncwatermetaG_FD_184124 | JGI IMG/M metagenome (GOLD analysis project Ga0209824, IMG submission 184124) | Wastewater microbial communities from Netherlands to study Microbial Dark Matter (Phase II) - VDW unchlorinated drinking water (SPAdes)... ... | reverse complement strand
GTCCGCCAAAGCTGGCAGCGATACCGAACAGGCCCACGATAATCGCGACCGCCTCTAAAAAATAAGTCACGGTAAAGCTGCGATCAAAAATTTTCAGGCTAGCACTGCGCACCTCGCCCGGTTCGGCAATGTCGAGGCTAGTATTATTGTGCAGCACAGCGCGCAAATTATTTATCACTTGCGTGGTGGTCGCGCCTGCGTTGAGCCACATGCCCACTTCGGTGACGCGCTCATCGCCAGTGAGGCGGCGATAGTCATTCAAGTTAATGACAATCGCACCATGTTGGCGAGCGTAATCTCGCCAAATTCCACCGACGATGACGGGCTGTAAATGTGTGCCTATGGGTAACATGAATTGCTTGCCCACGGTTAAGCCGTGCAAATCAGCAGCGGCTTCACTCGCCCACACGGTAATTATTTGTGCTGAAGATGTGGGTTGAGCGGGAAGTACAGAACCAATAAATGGTAATCGCGCAGCTGGATTGGCGACATCTATCGGTCGCGCAATGAGGCTAACCGCTGGGCGTAATGGATCTAAAGTGATGTGCAGCGTGCGTAAAAATTCGGCACGCGCAATGCCTGTAGTGTTGAGTATGGCAAGCTGATCGGTGGCAGAAAAATACGCGGTGTCGCCGCTGGCAGCCGCGCGCATATAGAGTTGAGCGGGTAGCATATTGCCCAGCCATTCATCGACCGACACGCGAAAACTGGTGACCATAATTGCCATCGCGGCCATTAAGCTAAAGCTGGCTAAGATGCCGCTGAGGCCAATAGAGGCTTTGCCGGACGCGCCTTGTAATTGCGTGATCGCCAAATATGGCGCGCTTTGCGTCGGGGTGGGTAGGCGTGAAAAAACCGCGTGAGCCAAGCGTGGCATGAGTGCGATAGAGCCGATTAACAATAACGCAATCGCGATGTAGCCAGGTATGGGCAACTCATTCACTGGCCCTATAAAACACAGCGCGCCACCGATAAAAATAAGTGCAAAGGCGGGTAGGGGGGAGCGTAATCGCTGTAAAGCAATTTCTTCATCGCCCGCTTTAAGTGCGCGGCTGGGCTGCGTGCGGGCAGTTTCCAACGCGGGGATGAGGCTGCCTAATAATGCTGCGCCTAAACCTAATGCGAAAAATATTAACGCTGCCCAGGCATCAAAATGCACGGTTGGGCGCACGCCCGCAAAATAGCCGCCACCTAAATCTGCACCGGAATAATCTAATACTGCTGCGGCAATCACATAGCCAAACAGCAAGCCTGTGGCTGCACCCAGTGCGCCGATCACCGCGCCTTCCGCCAACATCCAGCGCAGTAAACTGGCGCGGGTCAGCCCCAACACGCGCAGCAATGCGAGCTGTGAACGCCGCCGCACCACTGATAATACTTGTGTAGAGAACACTAAAAACCCGCCCGTGAATAAAGCAACCAGTGCCAGCACGTTGAGATTAACCCGATACGCGCGCGATAAATTAGCGGCGCGTTTTTCACTATCTACAGGCGTAATGGCGGCCACGCCTGCCGGTAGTAGGGTCGCTAATTTATTTTTAAACGCGGCCATGTCCACGCCCGGACGCAGCTTGAGGTCAATGCGTTGGATCAACCCCAGACGATCAAAACGCCATTGCGCGGCGGCAATATCCATTACACCTATGCGTTGCCCCGCGCCCGCAGCGGGCACAGTGCCTGCAATATGGAGTTGGCGCATTTCCATGCCCACGCGCACAGATAATTTGTCGCCCGTTTTTAATTGAAGCCAAGTCAACGCGGCGGGCGATAAAAATAATGCGTCAGCATGAAACGCGCCTAGGTTTGAGTCTGTATTTTCTTCAGCCAAACGCCCCAGCATATTCGGCTGCACAGATAGCGCGCGAAAATAATCTATGCCGATAATTTTGAGTGCTTCGTTTTGTTGCGGAATGTGCGCGTCGATTTCTACCACTGGGCTGGCGACCGCTACTTCAGGCAAGGTCGCCAGCAGTGGGTAAGTTTGTTCGCTAAAACCCATGCGTGTGCCGCGCACGGTGAGATCGGCATTGCCCATGAGCGAACGCACCGCTTGGGAAAATTCGCTGGAGGCGGCGTAATTAATTAAATGCACGGCGTAACCCATTGCTACACCGATGGCGATGGCGATGATGCCGATGGCTGCACGTTTACCGTGAGCGCGAAATTCGCCCAACAAAAATGTAAATGCGAGGGCGGTGTTTTGCATCATGCGCGCAAGGTATGCGGAATGAGTCCTTGCGTGGTGAGTAACAGCACGCGATCCGCCGTGGCTGCGGCGCGCGTGGAGTGTGTCACCAACACGCAAGTGGTGCCACTTCGTTTAATTTGTTCATGTAAAAGTCGCATCACGTTATCCGCAGATTCAGGATCCAAATTGCCAGTTGGCTCATCCGCCAACAGCAGGCGCGGGCGGTGTACCAAGGCGCGGGCAATGGCGACGCGCTGCGTTTCGCCGCCGGATAATTCGTGCGGGCGACTGCGCGCGCGATCCGCTAAGCCCACCGCCACCAACATGGATGCGGTTTCCGCTTGTGCTTGTTGTTTGGATACGCCATTTAATAATAACGGTAGCGCTACATTTTGCGCGACCGAAAGATGTGGCAATACATGAAACGCTTGAAATACAAAGCCCATTTTTTCGCGCCGCAACTGCGTGGCTTGATCGTCATTCATCTGCGCTAGCTCATCTCCATCGATGACTATGCTGCCGCTATCAGGCGTTTCCAAGCCCGCCATTAAATTAAGCAAGGTCGATTTGCCCATGCCCGATTCACCCATGATGGCGACATATTCGCCAGCATTTAGATGAAAATTTATATCGCTGAGGATGTGCCGCGTGCTGTTGTAGGATTTACAAAGGTGGGTGAGGGTGAGCATAGATTTGCGTGCAATAAAATCTAATTGTTATGCGATAAAATTTGTCGAGAGATGGCCGGATTCTGCGCGAAGTAGCGTTTGACTCCCGTTAAAATCGCGCGTGCCATTTCATCTTGATAAGCGGGATTATTCAGGCGACGCTCTTCGGTGGGATTGCTGATGAACGCGGTTTCTACCAAGATGGAAGGAATGTCGGGTGCTTTCAACACGGCAAAACCCGCTTGCCCAAAGCCTTTGCCGTGCAGCGTGTTAATTTGACCCAATTCGCCCAACACATGTTTGGCCAGCTTAACGCTGTCGTTAATTGAAGCAGTTTGCGAAAGATCAAGCAGTGTGTGGGCGAGGTGCGGGTCTTTAATGTCCAGATTTACGCCGCCGATTAAATCCGATTCATTTTCTTTGTTCGCCAGCCAACGCGCACTGGCACTGCTCGCGCCGCCTTCCGACAAGGTAAAAACGGAGGAGCCGCGTGCATCAGGGCGAGTAAAAGCATCGGCGTGAATAGAGATAAATAAATCAGCGCGCACCTGTCGCGCTTTTTGAATACGCCCGCCGAGCGGAATAAAATAATCGCCATCGCGTATCAACACGCCGCGCATGTTGGAAGTTTCGTCCATCATTTTTTTAAATTTGCGCGCAATCGCCAGCGTAATATTTTTTTCGCGCGTGCCGCGACGACCTTTCGCACCAGGGTCTTCACCGCCATGCCCAGCATCAATGGCAATAATTAGCATACGTGATTTTGTGTCCGCCGAATTGCGTGGGTGAAGTGGTGGGGCAGGAAGGGCGACAGCATCTGTTGCGGGAGATTGTGTAATGGCAGCTTTTGGGGCAGAAGCGGGATTCGTATTGTTGATTGCATCTTCTGATGTAGGGCTGGGCGCAGGTTCGGTTGCAGGGGTTATTTTTTCTGCCGAGGCTTTTTCTTCTAGTGTTTGCAGCAATGCCACCAGCGGATCAACCGGGTTTTCAGGATAAATGTCCAGCACCAAACGATGACCGTATTCGCCGACGGGTTTGAGGTTAAACAATTGCGGCTTGACTTCAGTTTTTAGGTCTAGCACCAGGCGCGTTGTGCCGGGCTTAAATAAGCCGACGCGCATGCTTTTAATATAGGGATCATCGCTGCTGATTTTTTTAGCCAAGCCACTGAGCGCGTCATTTAGTGATACGCCATTGAGATCAATCACCAAACGCGGCGGATTCGCCAATAGAAATTGCCGATAATGCACGGGCTGGGCAGATTCGAGCGTGAGCCGCGTGTAATCTTGCGCCGACCATACGCGCACCGATTTAATAGCGGTCGCCGCAACTGCCGGAGGCAAGTAGCCTGCGGCTAGGCATAATGTTAAGGTCAGCGTGGCAAGATTTTTAAGCATGCGATACCAGTTTGAGTGAGGGCGTGGATTTCCAAATGACGGCTTTCGGCTAAAATTTCAAACGTGATGACAATGTCTGCTGCGGGTATCAAACCTTGGGCTTTTTCTGGCCATTCGATTAAACAGATATTGCGCCCGTCGAACTCGTCGCGAAAGCCAGCTTGCTCCCATTCTTCGGCATGGTTAAAGCGGTATAAATCAAAGTGGCGCAAGTGTAACTCAGCGATTTGATAGTGCTCAAGCAGGGTGTAGGTCGGACTTTTGACGCGACCCGTGTAGCCTAGCGCATGCAGCACAGCGCGTACCAGTGTAGTTTTCCCCGCGCCTAAATCGCCGTGTAAATAAATTACCATGCCAGGTTTAAGGCAAGTTGCTAAACGTGTTGCAAATGCGGCGGTCGCTGCTTCATCTGCCAAGGTCAGCTTGATTGCGTTATTATCAATTAAAATTTTAGGCGATTTATGCAAACTGATATTCCTCAAAAAACAGATTACGCCAAGCTCGCCAGCGACATTAAAGATTGGGGTAGGGCGCTTGGATTCCAAGCCGTGGGCATTGCCGATACGCATTTACCAGAAGCAGAAACGGGCTTGCAAGCATGGTTGGCGCAGGGGCTGCACGGTGAGATGGATTATATGGCAAAACATGGCTTGAAGCGCAGCCGCCCAGCAGAACTCATTCCCGGCACGACACGCATTATTTCTGTCCGCATGAATTATTATCCGCCCGCTGCCCAAGACAGTTGGCAGGTAATGGCGGATGGCAGCCGCGCATTTATTTCGCGCTATGCACTGGGGCGCGATTACCATAAAGTTTTACGGCAGCGTTTGGAGGAATTGGCGCAAAAAATTCGCGCAGAAATAAGCGGATTTAATTACCGTGTTTTTACCGATAGCGCGCCGGTGATGGAGGTAGAGTTGGCGCGTAAAGCTCGGCTGGGCTGGCGTGGCAAACATACTTTATTGTTGTCGCGGGAGCAGGGCTCGTGGTTTTTTTTGGGCGAACTTTATACCAATTTACCGTTGCCGATAGATGAGCCAGAGGCGGAGCATTGCGGCAGTTGCACGGCGTGCATTCAAGTTTGCCCGACGCAGGCAATAGTCGCGCCGTATAAATTGGATGCGCGACGCTGCATTTCGTATCTGACTATCGAGCTGAAAGGCAGTATTCCGCTGGAATTGCGTCCGCTGATCGGAAATCGTATATATGGTTGTGATGATTGCCAGTTGGTGTGCCCGTGGAATCGTTTCGCGCATAAAAGTTTGGAGGCAGATTTTGCCGCACGGCATGGCTTGGATGATGTTTCCTTGCTGGAATTATTTAGCTGGGATGAAGCGATGTTCAAACAAAAATTTGCAGGCAGTGCGGTTTATCGCATCGGGTACGAGCAATGGCTGCGTAATATTGCCGTGGCATTAGGTAATGCGCCTCGTAGTGTAGATGTTCAAATTGCTTTGAGTAGACGTGTAGCGGACGCTTCAGCCTTAGTACGAGAACATGTGTTGTGGGCTTTAGAAAAGCAGGCTGCTCATCTATCGGCAGCGGTAAGAAGTGCTTGACGATAAAAGCCAGGTGGACGTAGTCTAATACATGAAAATACATGGCTTGAGCTGACGTAATTAGTTCGGACTGATTTAAATACTGTTGATAAGGGTTAACTCAATCATGATAAATAATTTTGCCGAGAAAAATCATTGTATCGAGCAGAATAATTACGCCAGAAATAATAGTTTCATCCGAAAAAGTAGCGTGACTGAAAAAAATAATGTCGACGGACAACCTAGTCAAGGTACGGGTTTTAAATTAGGCAATTTGCATGGCAAGCGGATACTGATTGTTGACGACAATGAGGTAAATCGAAAATTAATTCAGTGGTTGTTGGAAAAACAGAATGCGGAATTCGACGCTGTGGAGGATGGGAAGCAGGCCGTCGAAGCTTATATGCAGATCAATTATGACTTGGTTTTAATGGATGTGAATATGCCAATCATGAATGGATTGGAGGCGACCAATCAAATCCGTGCTTTCGAACAATCATCGTCTCAGCTGACGCCTCGTAGAACGCCCATCATAGCCCTTACTGCAAACATTATGGCGGGTGATAAGGAGCATTTCGTAAATGCGGGAATGGATGACTGCCTGATTAAACCATTAGATAAACAAATTTTGCTGCGAATTATTGGAAAATGGTGTGGCATCGCTAGCCCAGTGAGTTATTCGGTCGATCCGCCAAACCATTTAGCAGCCGATGAATCAATTTTAAAATCGGTTACCGGAATAACGTTACCTGTCGTAGATGTCCAAATGGGTATAGAGCTGAGTTCGGGTGATGCGGATTGTTGGCGAGAATTGTTGCACATGTTACTGGTGCAGCTTCCTGACTATTCTGCAAGCCTGATACAGGCAATTAATAACACCAATCACCTCAAACAAATTTCACATAAACTGGCTGGCGCATCTAGTTATTGCGGTACACCCGCGTTACATCATGCTGCAAAGCAATTAGAGTCAGTGTCTCAGCTAGGCGAAAGTGAGCAGATTCATGCCGCGCTAAGCAATCTGCAGTTTCAAATTCAACGATTACAGAACTTAAGCTCAAAGTACTTCTAAAACAATTAGGGGACGGGGTGATTATTTAAAGAAATATCATTTAACATAATATACATTATGCGAAGTATGGTATTTGGGGTTACCAGTACTTACGTCAAAATTAATCAGGCATTCCCATACAAAAACAATGTGTTAAAGTTATTAGATGTCACCTGCCCAACTTCAGCAGCTGAAATTCCACGAAGATTGGCAATCTCCTCTGCTACGTGCTTCACATAGGCAGGTTGATTAAGCTTGCCACGAAATGGCATAGGAGCTAAATATGGGGAATCTGTTTCAATCAGCATGCGCTCTAGCGGAATTTTTTTCGCTACTTCTTTAATAATATGGGCATTTTTAAAAGTAACGATGCCTGAAAATGAGATGTAGAAATTCATATCGATCGCAGCCAGTGCAACGTCTAGTGTTTCAGTGAAACAATGCATCACCCCGCCAATTTCAGCCGCCCCTTCTTCAGCCATGATACGCAACGTATCTACAGCAGATTCACGCGTGTGTATAATCAATGGCTTGAAGCAATCTTTAGCTGCACGTATGTGGGTGCGAAAGCGTTCCCTCTGCCACTCTAGATCACCTTTAAGCCGGAAGTAATCCAGCCCCGTTTCGCCAATTGCCACGACTTTTGGATGTTGCGCTAGCTGCACTAGCTTTTCTACTGTTGGTTCGGTCTCAGATTCATGGTCTGGATGCACACCTACAGAAGCGTAAATATGCGGATATTTTTCCGCAAGCTCTTGTATCTGATAAAAACTTTCAAGATTAACTGAGACACATAAAGCGTGCGTAACTTGATTTTTGCGCATGTTGTCCAAAACTTCGTCCATGCGTTCGGACAATTCTGAAAAATTGATATGGCAATGCGAGTCGATAAACATTATGCGGCTTTCAGCATGGTTTGTTGATAAGCCAGCAAAATGGATTCATAAAGCAGCTTCAGGTTGAGCGGGTGTGCGGCCTCTCTTCTAGCAATTATCAACTTTGATTGATAATTTAATAGGTTATGCACGTTTACCTTGCTCGATAAGGCATTAATTGAATCGGCATACTCTGCAAAATAGCGGATATTTCCTATGAGCTTGGCATTGGCAAGATCATGACACCATTGTTGTAACCAATTGATTAATTTGGTAGGCTCAATATTTTTGAGCTGCTCTGCCAAAATATAAATGTCCATCTTTTCTGGCATCATCATGGCACGCACAAGCTGCTGATATTGCTCAATCGATTGTGCATCTTCTTCGGCCAAGCGCAAAGCGAGCAGCGGGGCAAAGCCTGTTTGAGCAAGTAATGCTTGAGGACTGCTAACATTTTGTTTTTGCAGCCAAGATGCGGAAACTTCCAGTTTAGGTAGTGGTGCGGCAAAACTCAGGCAGCGACTGCGAATGGTGGGTAATAACCATTGCGGCTTGTGGCTGATTAATATAATCAGCATTTTATTAGGGGGTTCTTCAAGGATTTTAAGCAATGCATTTGCGGCATTATTGCTCATTGATTCAGCAGGATGAATCAATACTACCCGATGGTTACCTTGGTGTGCAGAAAGGCTGGCAAAGTCTGATAAAGCCCTAATTTGTTCAACAGTAATTTGCTTGGCTGGTTTTTTATCGCCTTCTTTTTCGTCCTCATTGGCTGATAATGCTGCTGATTGAATCAACCGAAAGTCGGGATGAGATTGTTGGCTAAACCAATGGCAGGCAGGGCAGTTTTGGCAAGCTACTGAGCCCTCCTGAGCGTGCTCGCACAATAGAGACTGGGCAACATTCATGGCAAAGTCAAATTTCCCCACCCCCTCTGCCCCTTTTAATAGCAAGGCTTGGGGCATGCGAATGCGTAACGCGTTCCAGCGTGCCCACAATTCATTTTGCCAAGGATATAGTTCTGTCATTTTGTTTAATTAACAATTTGTTGAAATGACTTTCTCAAGTATTTCTTTAACTTCATCTGGCGTGCGGGTGGCATCAATTAAGGCGAAACGCTGCGGATTTCGCTGGTAACGCGTTAAATACGCTTGTCTGACGCGCTCAAAAAAATTGCTTTTTTCCTGCTCGAAGCGGTCTAAGATTAAATTATTCAATAGGCGTTGCCGCGCTACTTCAACTGGCAAATCAAACAGTAGGGTCAAATCGGGCTGCAGGTCAGCATGCACCCAGTGCTCAAGCTGCGCCAATTTTTCTATATTCACCCCCCTGCCCCCGCCCTGATAAGCAAAACTGGCATCGCTGAAACGATCCGAAATCACCCAAACCCCTTGCGCCAAAGCGGGTTTAATTACTTGCTCCACATGCTCTCGGCGGGCGGCAAACATCAGCATGGCCTCAGTTTCAGGATGCATGGGATGATTTAATAAGATTTCTCGTAGGCTTTCACCCAAGGGTGTGCCGCCTGGCTCGCGGGTAAGTAGCACCTTAATTCCGCGCTGCCGCAAAATTTCAGCAAACCAAGCGATATGGGTACTTTTGCCCGCGCCATCTATGCCTTCAAATGTAATAAATTTTGGCTTAGTCATTTTCGGGTTCATTTTTGATAGCGATTTACTGCGTTATTGTGATCGCGCAAAAATTTTGAAAACGCTGAACTGCCGTCACCTCGCGCCACAAAATATAAGGCTTCAGTCGCAGCGGGTTGGGTGACTGCCTGCAATGCTGCCAACCCAGGTAGAGCAATGGGCGTGGGCGGCAAGCCATAACGGGTGTAAGTGTTGTAGGGTGTGTCTTTTAACAAGTCGCGACGGCGCAAATTCCCGTCAAATGCCGCCCCTATGCCGTAAATAACAGTCGGGTCTGTTTGCAATTTCATTCCTATTTTCAATCGGTTAAGAAAAACTCCGGCAATCATAGCACGGTCACTCGCCTGCCCCGTTTCTTTCTCTACAATTGAAGCAAGAATCAATGCTTGATAAGGTGTTTTCAAAGGTAAATTGGGCGCACGTGCTGCCCAGGTTGCGTTTAAGTGTTTTTGCATGGTTTGTTGGGCTTGTTGCAATATCAGCAAATCACTAGTTCCGCTAGTAAAATAATAGGTGTCAGGGAAAAATAATCCTTCGGCATGGCTTTCTAATAGACCAAGTTGTTGCAAAATCGCCTTATTGCTCATACCTAATGTGTCATGCCTAACATCAGGGTGTACATTCAAAACATCTCGTAACTGACTGAATGTCCATCCCTCTATGATGGTAATCTGTGCTTCCGTCACCTGACCCTTATTAAGCAATTGCAGTAATTCCAATATGGAAGGGGTATTGTTGATTTGGTAACGCCCAGATTTAATTTGGGTGGAAAAATTCAGTGCGCGCCCTACTAGGATAAATACGTGTCTATCTATGGCATTATTAAAAATCCCCACTTTTTGCAGTTGCAGGGCTACGCCGCTCAAGCTGCTGCCTTTATCTAGCGTAAATGCTGCGGGCAGATTAGAAAGGGGCAGCGAGCGGGTGGCCAGATAGCCGATGATGCCGCCTAAAAATATAGAAAATATTAATAAAATTAATAAGATGCGTTTAATTATCCGCATGATTCAACCATTCTTGTATTTTTTGGCTAACCGGGAATTGGTGCCAAGTTTTTTCTCGCAACTCGCGCACTGGCCACAATCCAATTAAGCTATTGACCAGAAATATTTCATCCGCAGCTAATAATTCCGTCAAGCTGAACTGCTCAATTTTGCACGTTACGCCATGCTTGGCCGCCCACTCGATTACCCTATCACGCTGCACTCCAGCCACGCCGCAATGAGCCAAGCTAGGCGTATAGAGTATGCCTGCACGCACTGCAAAAAGGTTGCTACGCGTGCCTTCAATGACACTGCCTGCCATATCTAACATTATCCCTTCGGCAATCTCAGCATCGTTCCATTCTGCTGCTGCCAAGACATTTTCAAGCCGATTCAAATGTTTGACTCCAGCAAGTAAAGGTTGATGTGCCAAACGTAATTGGCAAACCCGCAGCTTAACGCCCTGTGTGTAGAACGTTTCTGGATAGGAATGTAGCGGGGAAATACTTAAAATGCGTGTCGGCACGGCATTGGGCGCGGGGCGATAACCCCGTTCAATTTGCTGGCCTCTAGTGATGATGATTTTGGCTACGCCATTGGAGTGCTGTTGCAGCAGCGGCTGCATTTCTTCGCCAAGCAAGGCCGCACTGGGGCAAGCCATGTTTAAGCGGGTACAGTCTTGCTGTAATTTTTGATAGTGCCGAGACCAATGGAGGATTTGTCCAGCAGATGCACGCATGGTGCGAAACACGCCATCACCATAGAGCAGCCCGCGATCATAGACACTGATTTGGTTGGCTGAGCTTTGATCTGCCGACTTTTGATCCACAGACCTGCCATTGACTATGTGCATGGTAGATTCCATGCCAGCGGTTAAATCTTACGAAAAACCAAGGTGCCGTTTGTCCCGCCAAACCCAAATGAATTGGACATGGCCACATCCATTTTCATATTGCGCGCAGTGTTAGCAACATAATCTAAGTCACACCCTTCACTGGGTTCATGCAAATTGATGGTGGGGGGCGCAATTTGGTGATAAATGCCTAATATTGAAAATATGGCTTCCACGCCACCCGCAGCACCCAGCAGATGGCCTGTCATAGACTTGGTCGAGCTTACTTTAACTTTTTTAGCGTGCTCGCCTAGGCATAGCTTCATCGCCATTGTTTCGGCTAAGTCGCCCAGCGGAGTGGACGTGCCGTGCGCATTGATGTAGTCCACTTGATCCGCATTCAGCCCAGCATTGCGTAAAGCATTTCGCATACAGCGCGCCGCGCCTTCGCCGTTTTCACTGGGTGCAGTCATGTGGTAGGCATCAGCACTCATGCCGTAGCCCGCTACTTCGGCGTAAATTTTCGCGCCGCGCGCCTTTGCATGTTCGTATTCTTCCAGCACCACTACGCCTGCGCCTTCACCCATAACAAATCCATCGCGACCTTTGTCCCACGGGCGGCTAGCTGTGGTGGGATCATCATTGCGCGTAGAAAGCGCGCGCGCCGAAGAAAATCCACCCATCGCCAGCACTGAAATGCACGACTCGGAGCCACCCGCAACCATGACATCGGCATCGCCATATTCGATAATACGGGCAGATTCGCCGATACAGTGCGCAGCAGTGGTACAAGCCGTCACCATCGCCAAATTAGGACCTTTGAATCCGTACATAATCGACAAATTACCGGCGATCATATTGATAATCGTGCCGGGAATAAAGAACGGTGAGATTTTACGTGCGCCGCCCGCCAGATAATCGTTATGTGTATCCTCGATCATTGGCAAACCACCTATGCCAGAGCCGATATTCACGCCGATGCGCTCGGCGTTTTGCTCGGTCACCTCTAATCCAGCATCTTTGACCGCCTCCATGCCAGCCACCAAGCCGTAATGGATGAAAATATCCATACGCCGCGCCTCTTTAGCAGACAGATATTGGGTGACATCAAAGTTTTTGACCTCCCCCGCAATTTGCGAAGCAACAGGGCTGGCATCAAATCGGGTCACGCGGGTGATGCCCGATTTACCGTCAACAATGTTTTGCCACGCTTGGGGAATGCCGGTACCAACCGGGGAAACAATCCCCATGCCAGTTACGACAACTCTACGCTTCGTTGAGTTTGGATTCACGGGGGTGTACTTGGATTCAAGAATTAAAAGGGGGGATTAAAGTTACTTCGGATTGGCATTGACGTAATCAATAGCCTGTTGCACGGTGGTGATTTTCTCTGCGGCTTCATCTGGAATTTCGCATTCGAATTCCTCTTCCAAAGCCATAACCAATTCAACGGTATCCAAGGAATCAGCACCCAAATCATTCACAAAGGAAGACTCGTTTTTAACTTCAGATTCATTCACACCCAGTTGCTCGGCGACGATTTTTTTGACACGTTGTTCAATACTAGACATGTAACTCTCCCTACAGTGGTTAAAGTTCAAAAAGCTGCGGCATTCTATCAAACTTGCTTTAATTTCCCAACAAATAATTGTTATGCAGTGGGTGGTCAATAAAATTTAAAATATAAACTTTGGTTGCGTTGACAACAATTGAGCGGAGTTAAGCACTAATCCATGTGCAAACCGCCATTAACATGCAAAGTTGCTCCGGTTATGTATGACGCACCAGTACCTGCCAAAAATATCACCGCTGCGGCAATATCCGCCACCTGACCCAGTCGTTGCAGCGGCACATCCTGCAATAATTTCTCACGTTGCTCTGCGGTTAGTGCTTCAGTCATGTTGGTTTCGATAAATCCTGGTGCGATACAATTGACAGTGATGCTACGACTGCCAATTTCACGTGCTAATGATTTACTAAAGCCCATCAATCCTGCTTTAGAGGCGGCATAATTGGCTTGCCCAGGATTACCTGTGCTGCCGATCACTGAAGAAATATTAATGATGCGCCCGTGACGGGCTTTCATCATCGGTCTGAGCACGGCACGGCTCAAGCGAAAAACAGATTTTAAGTTGGTGGCCAGCACGTCATCCCATTCTTCTTCGCTCATACGCACCAGCAGGTTGTCGCGGGTGATCCCAGCATTATTTACAAGAATAGAGACTTCGCCATATTTACTTTTAATCGTGCTGAGCGTCTGCTCAATCTGCATTGAGTCCAATACGTTCAACGATAGACCGCCCCCTTTAATACCTGACACGCTCATGTATTCGCTGATTGCATCTGCACCTTTTTGTGTGGTGGCGGTGCCGATCACCACTGCGCCTTGTTTGCCCAACTCTAGCGCGATGCCCCGCCCGATGCCACGGCTTGCTCCGGTTACCAGTGCGATTTGTCCTTGTAAGCTCATTTTATTCCCCCGTTAAAGCGGTTAAAACAGTTTTAAAAGAAGCATTGTCAGGCAACGCCAACGCTTGTTGATTTGTGTCGATGCGCTTGTTCAACCCAACTAACACGCGACCCGGCGCGCACTCGACATTATGTGTAATGTTTTGTTTCCCAAAATGTTGGATTGTTTCGACCCAGCGCACGGGGGAATACAGTTGTCGCACCAATGCGTCTTTAATGGCGGCGGTATCGGCGTAGCTCGCCACATCCGCGTTATGGATGACAGGAATACTTGGAGTTTGGAAGGGAATGTTTTGCAAATATTGACGTAATTTTTCTGCTGCGCCGCGCAGCAAACTGCAATGCGACGGCACGCTCATCGGCAGCATCACCGCACGTTTTGCGCCACGCGCTTTGGCTAGCTCCATACCGCGTTCTACCGCGGCACGATTACCTGCAATAACGACTTGTCCAGGGGTATTAAAATTAACCGCTTCCAACACTTCTTGCTGCGCCGCTTCGGCACACACGGCACGCACTGCGTCGTCATCCAAACCCAGTATGGCCGCAATGCCGCCCACTCCTTCTGGTACAGCCTGCTGCATACATTCGGCGCGATAGCGAACTAAGGGCAGGGCATCAGCAAAGCGTAAAGCACCGCTGGCTACCAACGCACTGTATTCGCCCAAGCTATGTCCAGCAAGCATGTGCGGCATGGGGGCTTGCGAATTTTGCCAAGCGCGAAACACCGCCACGCCAGCAGTGAGCATCAACGGTTGTGTATTCACAGTCGCGTTGAGTTCCGCATCTGTGCCTGCGGCGGCCAGTTGCCATAAATCTTGTTTTAGAATTTCAGACGCTTCAATGAAGGTGTCCCGCACTACTGCGAAATCGCTGTAGTTATCCATCATGCCGCGTGACTGCGAGCCCTGCCCTGGAAAAACGAATGCAAATTTATTCATAAGTTATTTGAAAATAAATATTGAAAAATTACCACTTTAACAATACCGCACCCCAGGTAAACCCACCGCCTACAGCTTCACACAACACATGCTGTCCAGCCTTGATGCGTCCATCGCGCACGGCTGTATCAAGTGCCAGCGGAATCGAGGCAGCGGAAGTATTGCCATGCGTCGCGACGGTAATCACCACTTTATCTAAACTCAAATTCAGTTTTTTTGCAGTGGCTTCCATGATGCGGATGTTGGCTTGGTGCGGCACCAGCCAATCAATATCGGCATGGGTCATTTTGTTTTCTGCCAACACTTCCTCTACCACTTCACTTAATACCGTCACTGCGAACTTGAACACACCCTTGCCATCCATCGTAATGAAGGGATTATCTTGCACCACGCCATTACGGATACTGCCTTTAGCGGCGAGCATTTCGCGCTGGCTACCATCCGCGTGTAATTTTGAAGAAAGGATGCCGGGTGTGTCGCTGCGCTGCAATACCACCGCGCCCGCACCGTCGCCAAACAACACGCAAGTGGTGCGATCATTCCAATCCAAAATGCGCGATAAAACTTCTGCGCCTACCACTAAAGCGTTACGCACCTGTCCGCTGCGAATGAATAAATCAGCGGTATTCAGCGCGTAAACAAAACCACTGCACACCGCTTGCACATCGAATGCGGCGGCATGTTTATTACCTAATTTATCTTGCAGAATGCAGGCGGTGCTGGGAAATATTTGATCGGGGGTGGTGGTGGCGACGATGATTAAATCAATTTCATCTGCGCGTATGCCAGCGGCTTCCAGTGCGCGACGGCTGGCGTGTAGAGCCAGATCGCTGGTGCTCTCTTGTTCATCCGCGATGTGTCGCTGAGTAATTCCGCTGCGGCTAAATATCCAGTCATGTGACGTATCAACTATTTTTTCTAAATCAAAGTTCGTTAAAATTTTTGCGGGAAGGTAACCGCCCGTGCCAATAATTTTTGAATACATCAGGAGTCTCCTGCCGCGTTATTTTGTTTGGTATGCCAAGCTTCAAGATGGCTGGTGATGTGATGCAACATGCCGCCCCGCGCTTCTTCGGCGGCGCGTTCAATGGCGCAGAGAAATGCCAGCTTATCTGCCGAGCCGTGACTTTTTAAAACAATGCCCTTCAAACCCAATAAGCTGGCACCATTGTAACGACGATGATCGACACGTCGCTTGAATTTTTTTAATACAGGCATGGCTATAAATGCTGCAAATTTCGTGAATGTATTACGGCTAAATTCTTCACGCAGAAATCCGCCCAACATTTGCGCTAATCCTTCTGTTGTTTTTAGCGCGACGTTTCCGACAAAACCATCGCACACCACAATATCAGTTACGCCCTTAAAAATATCGTTGCCTTCAACATTGCCGTAAAAATTTAGGTCGCTGCGGCGCAATAATTCAGCCGCCTGTTTAACCACTTCTGTGCCTTTAATATCTTCGCTGCCGATGTTTAACAAGCCAACTGTTGGCTTATCTTTATGCTCAACCGCGCTCACCAAAGCCGTACCCATCAAGGCAAACTGGAGCAAATGCTCTGCGTTGCAATCCACATTTGCACCCAAATCTAACATGCAAACCTGACCTTTGATGGTCGGCAAATAGGAAGCGATAGCAGGTCTATCTATCCCTGGCAGCATCTTCAATACATAACGCGCAGTCGCCATCAACGCACCGGTATTGCCCGCGCTCACACAGGCCATTGCCTCACCGCTTTTAACCATGTTAATGGCCACGCGCATGGAAGAGTCTTTTTTATTCCGCAACGCAAGTTGCGGTGATTCATCCATCCCTACGATTTCACTCGCGGCATGAATGCGTAGATGAGGTCCGACAGATGCGTTAGCCGTGCGTAATTCGGCCTCGATGGCTTCTGGCAGACCAACCAGAATAATGTTGTCATCGGGGTGTTTTTGCAAATACTCCAGCGCGGCAGGAACCGTAACGTGCGCCCCATGATCGCCGCCCATAGCATCTATCGCTATTGTGACATCCACCGAGTAACCCTCGTGACTTGATCGTTAAAAAATAGGAAGGGCAACAGCATCATGCCCAACCAGCCGTTAGCCAATTGAGCATGATAAATTTTTGACGAATAAGTCAATGCGTTTGTTGCCGGATAAATCAATGCGGCGGAATTAATCGCCTTTTGCTTTAACAACTTTTTTGCCGCGATAGTAACCAGTCGGGCTGATGTGATGCCGCAGGTGTGCTTCACCTGTGGATGGCTCAATGGCCAATGTTGGAGCTTTGATAAAATCGTGGGCACGATGCATACCGCGCTTAGAGGGGGACTTTTTATTTTGTTGAACAGCCATGTTAACTCCTTACAAAACTACAATAATTTATTTCAATTTTAATCCAGCAAGTGCCGCAAATGGATTTCTTTCACTGCCTTTTGTTACTTCTACCACACCTTGATTATTTGCATCCACCACACCCAGTGCGGCCGGATTTTCACACGACTCATCAGAATGTTTAGGTGCAAAAGGCAGGTTCAGCAAAAACTCTTCTTCCAACAAATCCAGCACGTCTAGACGGCTGCTCGCGCGGATGCTATCTATTTCCGCAGGTTCGTCCTCAACTGCTAAATCATTCAACTTCTCATCACTTACTAACAGCAGCGAGTGAGTCAAATAAACTGGATATAAAAACTTTTTCAAGCAGCGTTGACAGATCAACTCACATGCTCCGCTCAAAGTAATAGCTAGCATTGGGCTATCATTTTTATGCCGATACCCACGCAAGGTGAAATTCAACTTGTGTGCATGGTTATGGGCAGAATCTACCAACACATCCCGTAACCGAGGCAATTCCAGCCAAGGCACTTCGCCATGCAATTCCTTACCGCCGTAGGCGAAATCTAAACTATCTAATAGTTGCCGCAAAGCCATGGGAGAGTTGCTGTGAAACCATGAGGCGCGCATAATATCCAGTCCAACCATTTCTGTCAAAAGAAGACTGCATGGAAAGCCCCCATTTGAACGCTCAGCCTGCTGCCTCTCAGCCACTTGTTTTGGCATCTACTTCCATTTATCGTAGCAAGCTTTTACAGACTCTAGGGATGCCTTTTCAAACATTTTCTCCTAACGTAGATGAAACACCACGTCCTGAAGAAGGCGCGAAACAAGTTGCGCTAAGGTTGTCGCAAGCAAAAGCGCGTGCGGCTATTACCATGTACCCCGATGCATTCATTATTGGTTCAGATCAAGTTGCAGTGTTAGGTACGCAACTCATAGGTAAGCCGCTTACGCACGAGAATGCAATGAAGCAACTGCGCTCCATGAGCGGACAAACGGTTTGTTTTTATACTGCACTCACCTTATTAAATGCGCGTTCCGGCGTCATGCTGACCGAAGTTGCTGAGAACCAAGTACAGTTCCGCGAATTAAGCGAGAGCGATATTGAATCTTATTTACGCAAAGAACAACCTTATCACTGTGCGGGTAGCGCGAAATTTGAAAGTTTAGGAATTGTACTTATCAACAAAATGCAAGGCGATGACCCCAATGCATTGGTGGGACTTCCGTTGATTCTCTTGGTCAGTATGCTAAAAAAAATGAATTTTCAAATTTTGTAAGTCCTTGTGCAAGCAGTCAGAACGCAGCCACATCAGATAAATCAGTTGCGACCCATCTACATTTCTGATATTAAAGCGCGGTTAAAATTTTTGCCTAAGTCTTAATGAATTATCATTTTTTGATTTAGCTTAAATTTTATTTGCTCATAAATGTTTTTGGAGATATTTCATGCCCGTACAACCCCAGAAATCTAACACCCCTTATAAAGCGAAAAAAGGGGAGGCTTATATGAACCCCAAGCAGCTCGATTATTTTCGCCTCACGCTAAATAACATCAAGCATGATCTAGGTGAGGAAATTGATCGGGCAGTGCACACTATGCAAGATGAGGCGACGGTGTTTGCAGACCCCAATGACCGTGCTAGTCAAGAATCAGAAATGGCATTAGAACTACGTAACCGCGACCGCGAAAGAAAGTTAATCAAGAAAATTGACGAGATGCTAACTAAGATAGAGAGTGGAGAGTACGGCTATTGCGACAAGTGCGGGATTGAAATCGGGCTAGAGAGACTGTCAGCCAGACCCACCGCTACGCTATGTATTGATTGCAAAACGTTGGATGAAATTCGTGAGAAGCAAATAGCCAAATAATTCTCGGCAGTTGTTAGTGCGGCGCAAACGTTCATTTTACTCCCTATTTCCAGAAGAAAACATATAGACATTTCGCTTAATTAGGCAGACCATTCCCACATCAGCGGCTTGGCATAAAACGTACTGCTGAAGACGTACTTAACGTTTACATTTTATGAGGAGCGATATCATGAAAGAGGACATACGTGAATTTGAACAAGATGTTGAGGAAGGATTTGGGAGCGATGATGTTAGCTTGGAAGATGAAGCCAGCAGCACAAAACGGAGCGTGTTGTGGTTTGTTGGTGCATTTTTGTTTATCTCGGCGTTTTTTATTCTGGCATTTTGGGCGATGAACATAATCCAATTTCCGCTTTCTATCGGGGGATTAGGATCTTCAGGGCCTGCAGGACAATAAGTTTCGGCTACCTGAAGTAAAAGCAATCCGAAAAATTCAACAACCTTGAGACTTCAAGAGAGAGGGCTTGTCATGTTTATTGATGTCTGTCGTAGCATTTTAGCAATTGCGGCACTGTTCTTAGTGTTTGTGGCTGTCTTCGCAACCTTGGTTTCGGTAATGTCTATTATCACTTTCCCCTCTGCTTGGTTGCCTTGAAAAGTACCGAAAACAGTTGCTTCCAGCTCCACCCCAAGCCCTGAATAACCATAATTTAGGGCATCTTAATC
>Ga0209824_10000768_pt1 | contig 19458 bp, 22 predicted proteins | sample VDWuncwatermetaG_FD_184124 | JGI IMG/M metagenome (GOLD analysis project Ga0209824, IMG submission 184124) | Wastewater microbial communities from Netherlands to study Microbial Dark Matter (Phase II) - VDW unchlorinated drinking water (SPAdes)... ... | reverse complement strand
GTATATAAAGATTACAAAAAATACTTTACAAACTAATAATTACATTGTATACTTTAAGTGAGATTAAAATGAAAGGGGAGAGCTAAATGACCATTGTAAAAAGCATTAGAATAGAGAAAAATAGGCTCCAGGCTCTTGAGCAAATCCATGCTGCAACAAAGATTCCTGTTCCTGAATTGATTAAACAGGGTATAGATGTAGTTATTGGAACATACTCTATCTATATACCAGACTCAGAATTCAGAAAGGAACTAGGAATTATTCTAGCAGAGGATCGCGACATTTTAAAAGATCTAGCGGATGAGAAATGAAAATTAGATACCTAATCTACAACGAGATATTGGATTTGTATAAAGAGCAGATTAGTAAGTTCGGCGGTCTGTGCGCTATTAGAGATAATAATGCGCTGTTATCGATTATAGCTAATCCGCGGAGAGAGTTTGCTGGGCGGGAGTTGTATCCTACGATATCCTCAAAATCCGCAATTCTTGTGTTCAGTATCATAAAAAATCACCCTTTTATGGATGGCAATAAAAGGACAGCATATATTTGTGGGAGATTATTCTTAAGGCTAAACGGATATGATCTAACATGCGATCATATTTGCCTAAAAGATTTAATTTTAAATATAGCTACTAGCAAAGCTTCTCTTGATGATGTTAAAGATTGGTTCGAGGTTAATATTGACAAGAAAGATAGCCTCAAAATCAAAACTAAAATTAAAAAGGATTAAGATGAGATTAAAAAATATATTTTTATGTGATGCTGCTACTGCGCATCCTGACAATACTTTTTCTGTGTTGAGGGGCGGGATAGACAGATCTTTTGTGGTTGATTTAAATCTGCCGGTAAAAATTGCATTAGTATCAACTATTGAATTAGATATTTCCGAAAGAGGGCGATTACATACCGCGGAACTGTCTTTATTAGACGCGGATGGAGGAAAAATAATTCCTTCGGTACAATTGCATTTTCAGCCGCCCGCAGGTAATACCAGATATAGGCATAATCTTATAGGCGAGTTAATGATCAAGTTTAATAAATTCGGAGAATATTGTTTTTACATTAATGTTGACGGCCAAGAATTAGGAACACACAGTTTTTATGTAGCGCAAGCACCTAGTAAAACACAATAGTAAAAAACTAGAGAAAAAATAGGGGTGGTTCCAGTTCTGACTATGGACCGTCCCTATTGTTTTTGTAATAAAGGAGCCAGACAATATGTCTGTTTTTGACCTTTTTTCAAAAAGACAAAAGCGTATTCGTGGAGAGGTGCCGGATGTTTATACTTACGATAATATTCCAAATGCACTACGAGTTCAAATTGTTCATATCTGGCACGAGTCAATTGGGGGCGAAGACCGAGTTTCGTATAACAATGTCAAGGGTGCTTACAAATTTGTTGTAGAAACTCTACGAAGAGAATATGGTCTTTTTGCCTTGTCAAAATATCCTAGACATTACCTCGAAGAGTTGGCTAATTTTTTCCTAACAGAAGAAGATACTGAAAGAGTCATTGACGTTATAGAGTTAACATTCAGGGTGATAGATAGTGTTACTAGAGATGCGTCGTATATGGGAGACCCGGTGGCTTCTAAGGTTGTTGACAATTCTATAGAAGAGCTAAATATAAGATTCAAGGAGCATGGTCTCGGATACCAATATGAAAAAGGTGAAATAATCCGAGTTGATTCTCAACTTTTACATGTCAATGTAGTTAAGCCTGCAATAGAACTGCTACACGATACAGATTATGCTGGAGCGCAACAGGAATTTCTAAATGCCTATGAACATTATCGGCATGGTAAACATAAAGAGGCTTTAAACGATGCTTTAAAGGCTTTTGAAAGCACAATGAAGGTCATATGTGATAAACGGAAGTGGGCATATAATCCAGAAGATACGAGTAAGCAGTTAATTGATATTTGTTGTCAAAAAGGTTTGATTCCAGTTTTTTGGCAACAAAATATGGCAGCTCTAAGGAGCCTTTTAGAAGGCGGTGTCCCAACCGGACGTAATAAGCTAAGTAGTCACGGGCAAGGTTCGACTCCAACCACCATTCCTGATTATATTGTAGCATATGTTTTACACATGACAGCATCAGCCATTGTTTTCTTAGTTAACGCTGAACAAAACATGAAATAATTAGATATCGCATAGATGTTTGAGTATGTGAAAGTTACCAAGAGCAAAGTTGAGGTGATATTGTTTTAGAACTCTTGATGCAAAAGCGCTACCTTTCTATTAAAGAACTTTCTGAGTATACAAAAATACCTGTTAATACTATTTATTCTTGGGTTTGGCAGAAGCGAATACCTCATGTTAAATTTGGTAGATTAGTTAGATTTGATTTGAAAGCTATCAATGAATGGGCGGGGGAGAAGAATGTGGAAGTAGCAAAATCGGGGAAGATAAGAGATTAATAGGGGGGACATATGAGTGAATATCTTAGAGACGAAAGTTTAAGAAATCTGAATATGTCTAAGGACGCTTTAGATGAACTGAATAACTCTTTGATAAAAATTAGAGATGAGGAGAATGCTACAATTAGTAATAATAGTAGTAACCAGAGATTTATTACCGCGACATACATAATCAGGTTTGACCAAAAAGGATTCAAGCTCTATGAATATAATAAAGCTATGGAGTATTTTAATTCAGCTAAAGAAGTTGAGAGATTCGTATTCCAGTTAGATTCAGGTGAACACCACAATTCCTATAAACGGAAAGGGAAAGGAATTGAGATTAGGTTTGATTCTAAGAACCCTAATAATTGCTTATTTACTGTTCAAGATGACCAACAAGTCTGGGTAGACAGCACTTTTCTTACTCTGCAGGAAGTTATCAAGAAATATGATAACGGGAATAAGCTTATGCGTAGTAGTTTCGTTGCTTTGTCAATACAGGTTCTGGGTGTATTGATTGGTGTCTTGTTTAGTTTATGGGTAGCTTCAAAGGTTTCTCATAGATTAAGCACTCCATATCCATACGGTCTGGCTTTCATAATAACACTGCTTATTTTCTCGAATATATGGGGTTATCTGTATTTAGCCCTCTTAAAATATGTAGACACATTCTGGCCTAATATTTCTTTCAAAGAGATGACGGGATTACGGAAGTTTATGAAAGACTTTGCATTTTCTTTATTCATAGTTTGTTGTATCGCCATACTTTCAAGCGTTAGCTGGAGTTTGTATGGGTTTTTAAAGAGTCTTTCTAAATAAAGCTACTCAAGTTTTCTCTATAAAATAGTTACTGATACTTGATACTTAACTGTTGATACTTAACTGTTTCCGATTCAAAGCAGAAACTGTTTTGAATCCAATCGGGAAAGCGGGTGTATGACGTTACATAAAATGCGTTCTATTATTTACTCAGACGGCGGATTATTAATCAGAGACGACGCAGGTCTGACTCAAAAGGTAATGAGCGGCGATGTAGTGTTATGTCGCATGTAACATAATTCACATTATGTGGTATAGATAGTTATGTAGCTCTCCTCCTCGTAATATGAATCATCCCGCCGTGAAGCCAAAAGTGAATGCCACATAAATAATCGGATTATAGTGTTCTTAGGTATCCCATCAGGCTTGTATCTTTACGCCAGTGCTTTACCGGTTTGGTTTCTACTTCGCAAAGAGCCAAAGCCTTTGCTTTCATCTCAAGATCGGTTTCGGCATAGATGTTGGTTGTGTTAATCGAGACATGGCCGAGCCAGGCACGGATGGTATTTATATCGACACCGGCTTGCAAGAGATGAGTGGCGGTTGTATGTCGGATAGTGTGAGGACTGACTCGCTTGGTCTTTAGAGATGGAGCTTGTTTAGACGCTATTTGGACATAGCGCTCAACCAGGGTATGAATACCAAAACGTGTAAGAGGTTGTTTACAGCGATTTAAGAACACATGTTCTGAAGGACTTCGCCCTTCTATAAGCGGAGTAATCTCATTAACTGTTTGCAACCATAATGGACAGCGACGAAGCTTGTTTCCTTTTCCTCTGATGATGACTGAGGAATGATCGCGTTGCGGTGCATGGGCCACATCAAGATCAGCAATGGTAAGTTGAGCAGCTTCATCTGCACGCGCCCCAGTGTTGTAAAGAAAAAGAAGAAGTGCATGATCGCGGCGTTGTTGAGGTGCGGTACCTTCTGCAGTATTGAGCAGAGCGTCCATCTCTGCCTTCTCAAGATAAGATATTAACGAACGAGGAGTTCTTTTGATAGGAATAGCCCTAATTTGCCCGCACCATTGGATATGCTCAGGACTGTAAAGTCCAATGAATTTGGCCAGAGAATGAATAGCCGCCAGGCGCTGGTTGCGGGTCATGATGCTCGAATGACGCGTTTGTTCAAGATCTAGAAGAAAAAACCGCAATAGTTCTGGTGAGATATCCTCAACGGTAAGCTGATCGACCATTTTTCGTGTTTGCCGAGCCATAAAAGGAAGTAACAGGCAAAATGTGTCGCGGTAACTGCGCTGTGTGTTGGATGAGAAGTTTTTGACACTAATCAAATATTCCATAAGGAAACGTTTGATCCAAGGACCGAGTAACGCATAGTTAATCATGGGATACCTCCTTAAAAGCATATTGCTCAAAACGACGTCCAGCTTCTTCAAGCAGCGTAGGCGTCATAGTGAGATAGGTTGAAGTTGATGATATACAAACATGTCCCATATAGACGGACAGCACCGGCAAGAGCCTTTGGACATCAGCGCCTTGCTTGTACCATGCCGTTAGGCGGTGGACTGCAAATGTATGGCGCAGATCATGAAGGCGCGGTTGTTGGCATTCATCAATACGCCGAATGTCCGCTTTCTTACGAATAAGCTCGAAAGCGTCTTGAATAGTATGGTCATTGACGACCTTTCCATTGCGCCCGACAAAGAATGGGGCGTCAGGATTAAGGGGGTATTTCTCCTGCTTGCGCCGTGCCGCGTATTGTAAGAGAATTTGGGTCAATTGTTTTCCAAGAGGAACAAGACGGCTCTTATGGAACTTGGTTTCCCGAATTGTGAGGAGACATTGGTTTAAGTCGACGTCAACCAGCGTCAAAGAGATCGCTTCGCTGATTCGTAAACCCGCTCCATAGAGAAGCAACAAAAACGCGCGAATCATGTAAGGCGCAAGTCGGCCTCTCCTTTTTTGATAACTGAAACAAGTATTAAATAAAGCTTGAAGCTCTTTGGCGTTGTAAATGTAAGGCACAAAAGGCGGTGGCCGTTTTGGGATTACGACGGGCAACGGCGAGGTTTGGGTGTAACTGCGGCTAATCGCATATTGGTAGAATCCGCGTAAGCAATAATATTTATTATGCCAATCGGCTGTGATGTGAGGAGACGTACCTGTCAGATACTTGCTGACGGATTCGGGTTTAACATCAGCGAGGTTAGCATCTTGGCCCATTTCACGAGCAAAAGCATTGAGTTTTATGCTATTGTCTTTAAAATCTTCGCCAAGAGATTGACGATAGGTGATATATTGATTAACTGCAGTGCGTAGTTTCATAGTACACCTCTTAAATTGAAGTCGGCGACTTCCCGAAGTCGTGAGAGGTCGACCTTGGCATAAATACGGGTTGCATCTAGATTACGGTGCCCAAGCTGATCCGCAATGGTTTTAAGCGGCATACCTTGATTGATCAGCCGGGTAGCACAGGCGTGTCGCAGGGAATGTGGGCCGTAGTGTTTGATAGCAACGTGGAGCGGCTTCCAATGTAGAGAGACGATTTCATAGACGCTCTTTAGGGAGCGAAAAGGCGCGCAAAGAGTCAAAAAGATTTCGCGGTAGGTTGAGTGTTGCGTTCGAACCTCTTTGAGGTATCGTATTAAAGCTCGTCCCACGCTTTGGACGAGCGGAAACTGCTGTATTGGTCCGAGTTTGGAGCGTTTAAGACAGAAGGTTTCCTGTTCCCAATCAAAATCATCAAGCCGTAACTGGCAAATCTCGCTGTCACGTAAGCCATAAACGGCTAACAGTAATATGACAGCGCGGGCGCGAATATCCGAAGGGCGATTTCCTTCCGTGGTTTTGAGAAGACGCTGAACGTCTTCCCATGAAGGACTCGATGGAAGTGTCTCATGCTTATAGAGGCGGGGAGCTTGAATGGAATTTGCTATTCCAACACGGCACCAACTTCGATGTTCGGCATAGTGGAAAAAAGCGCGAAGAGCATTGACGTCATTAAATATTGTATGTCGGGAATAAACCCTCTGGCGAAGTTTTTTGATCTGAATGTCATCCAGTTGTGCAGGTGTAAGATGAGCAAGGAATTGTCCGGGTTCTTCTTTAATCTGGTTAAAGAATTTTTGTAGCCGTTTGCGACGAGTATCAATCGTTGCCTCAGATAAATCTTGTTCTTTCTGCATATAATCAAGGAATTCTACAACCTGCAATGGAAGAGGCGGTTGTTTAGGAATCTCCATGCGGCCTAAGAATTGTAACCAGTGTTTAGCATATTTAATGAAACGACATTTCCGTGAAGAGTAAGAAACACCTTCCCAGCCTTTTAAACGTTGCTTTTGATGATGTGCCCAACGTTTTGCTGCGGTTTCAAGTTCTTTGAGTGTATAAATATGATTGTTTCTCTTAAGACGGAGATGCTTAATGACTATGAGTTGATGAAGTGCAATATGATAAAGCGTTACATGCGATGTTTTTTGTTCGGCGCGATAGGTAAGGTAACGCAGACGTTCTTCTAAAAGCGGCGCATCGAGTTGGCGTCTTATGGCATAGGGCCGTTTAAAGAGTTGATTGAACATAATGGGGTCTCCTTTCGGTTATGGTTGGTCTACTATATAAAAGAAAAACAAAAAGAAGAATATTATGTGGCGCAGAAAGGTCTACTTTGATTTTTACAAGGTTTTACTTGGAATATTATTTGGGAAGGAAATATTCGGTGATTTTTTGCTTTATTTGATCCCGCAATCTTCTAGTCTTCTCTAGGCGTTCTTCCAAAGAACCCAGGAAGCTTGCCGGATCATCGAAACCCCAATGTAGTCTTTTTGTCACTGCTGTCCCGGGAAAAACGGGGCATTTTCCTGCTTGAGATTCATCACACACAGTAACAACATAGTCATATTGCTTACCTTGTTTGAAGAAATCGAGCACGCTCTTAGTCTTATTCTGTGAGATGTCTATACCAATTTCTCGCATCACGTCAACGGCTAGGGGATTAAGCTTGCCCGGTTCAAGACCAGCGCTTTCTACCTCAAACCTATCACCTGCCATCTGCTTTAAAAATGCTTCGGCCATTTGCGAACGAGCTGAGTTATGCACACAAACAAATAAAACCTTCTTTTTATCCATTGAAATACCTCTGTTTAAAGTAAAGAGAAACATTTACCAAGCTAATAAGCACGGGCACCTCTACTAACGGCCCAATAACAGCCGCAAACGCAGCTCCCGAGTTTATTCCGAAAACAGAAACTGCAACCGCAATAGCAAGTTCAAAGTTATTGCTTGCCGCAGTAAAAGATAGGGTCGCTGTTTTTGCATAACCGGCATTGAATTTCTTGCCCATATAAAAGGATACCAAAAACATCACTACAAAATAGATAAGTAGCGGTACTGCGATCCTCACGACATCAAGCGGAATCGTTACAATATACTCACCCTTAAGCGAAAACATGACAATGATTGTAAACAAAAGCGCAATCAACGTTATTGGGCTTATTTTCGGGATAAACTTCTTCTCATACCATTCCTTACCTTTAAAGCGGATCAATAAAAATCTGGTAATAATCCCGGCCAGAAAAGGAATGCCTAAATAAATAAAGACGCTTTGCGCTATTTGTCCTATTGTAACAGCTACTCTAACACCTTTAAGCCCGAACCATGTAGGAATAACAGTTATAAAAACCCATGCATAGACTGAATAAAACAGGACCTGGAATATTGAATTAAAAGCGACCAACCCAGCACAATATTCGGTGTCGCCCTTAGCGAGATCATTCCAAACGATAACCATTGCTATGCATCGGGCAAGTCCAATCATGATTAAACCGACCATGTATTCCGGATAGCCTCTCAAAAACAATACAGCTAAAGCAAACATCAATATGGGGCCTACTATCCAGTTCTGCGCTAATGAAAGCCCAAGAATCTTATAGTCGCGGAAAACATCGTACATTTCCTCATATTTGACCTTTGCCAGAGGCGGATACATCATAAGAATGAGACCAATAGCAATGGGGATATTGGTCGTTCCAACCTGAAACTTATTCCAGAAATTAACTATTTGCGGATAGATATACCCCGAACCCACGCCAACTACCATGGCCAGAAAAATCCACAAACTCAAAAATTTGGACAGAAACGATAATTTCTTACCAACATTTTCAGACATTATTGTTTTCCTTTCTCATGAGCTACCTCGATTTTTTGTTTAATACCTTGCAACAACCGCCTTCAATCTTTATCGCTTTTATATTCACTAAACCATCAGCGATTTTTTTATGAGCTGACGCTATGATTCTTGAGAATGTAGGGCGAGATATTCTCATCTTCTTTGCACCATCTACCTGTTTTAACCCTTCAAGGTCAGCTAAACGAACTGCTTCAAATTCATCTAATGTTAGAAAAACTCCTTCTAACTTATTTACTGGTTTGCGCAGTGGCCTAAAACATCTTTCGCTCGGCAAGCATTTAATCCATCTTGTTTTCTTAGGTCTCATAATGATATCCTTCTGTTATGAACGTATGTTCATAATACTTTAACACATATATACAGTTTGTCAATAAACTTTTGTTTTCGATGTTTTTTCTTGCCCGGTATTACGCCACATAATTGTTTACTCCACATAAGTAGTGCATTGCAGGTAGCCGCACCAAAGATAACCTACCAAAGATTCCTATTGCAATAGTAAACCCGATATATTAAAATAGTTGACAAATCAATTCGCATACGCAGGAGACAATTAAGAGCAGCTGCTATGAGTTACGTCGCTCATTCTTCGCTCCGTAACTCATCTGCTCATTGAAAATGAATAGACGCCAGATAAATTCGTTTTTAAATTTACCCCTTCCTGAATTAATCTCTGTTGCTAATAAAACAAGAGAAGATTTTGCAGGCTCGGAATTAGAATTATGCAGCATAATGAATGCAAAATCTGGATTATGCGCCGAAGATTGCAAATTCTGCGCCCAGTCTAGCCGGCATTCTACAGGCATATCTACGTATCCTTTAAAGAAAAAAGAAGATATGCTAAAGGCAGCTAAGCGCGCAAAAGATATAGGCGCAGAAAGATTTGATATCGTAACCAGCGGAGATAGATTAACAAAAAAAGAATTAAATATCATTGCCGATGCTATTAGCGAAATAACAAAGAAGATAAGCATTAAGATGTGCGCTTCTTTGGGAAGCCTCGCGCAAGAGGAACTTTTATTGTTAAAGAAGGCGGGCTTAAGCCGTTATCACCATAATTTAGAAACCTCGCCGAAATATTTTTCTCAGATTGCTACTACCCACGGCTTTGCAGACCGGCTAAAAACCATTAAGGCCGCAAAAAAATGCGGTTTAGAGGTTTGCAGCGGTGGGATAATTGGCATGGGAGAGGCCCTGCAGGATAGAATTGAGATGGCGTTCTGGTTAAAAGAATTAGATGTGGACTCTGTGCCTATAAATGTATTAGTGCCCATAAAAGGCACGCCTTTAGAAAAACGCAATCTCCTCTCTTGCGTTGAAGCAATAAGGACAATCGCATTATTTAGGATTATATTAAAAAACAAGATTATTAAGATTGCCGCAGGAAGGGAATCAATCTTGAAAGATTTTCAATCTCTGGCATTTATGGCCGGCGCTAATGGTATGCTTATTGGAGGGTATCTGACCATAAAAGGAAGAAGCGTAGATGAAGATTGGAGATTGGTAGAAGAAATAAGAAGCTTATGGCAAAAATAATAGAGATAGGCGAGTTTTTAGAGAAGAGGGAAAAAGAAGGCCTATTCAGGAGGTTAAGGCCTATAACGTGGCGTAAAAATGCCAGAATATGTTTAGATAATAAAGAATATATTGATTTCTCTTCTAATGATTATCTGGGCCTGTCGCAACACCCTAAAATTATAGAAGAAAGCAAAAAAGCAATAGATAAATTTGGCTCATCCAGCTGCGCTTCCCGTTTAATGAGCGGCAGTTTAGAAATGCACCAGCAATTAGAAGAAAAGATAGCTGCGTTTAAAAATAAAGAAGCAGCTTTAGTATTTAATTCAGGTTATCAAGCAAATTTGGGTATAATAAGCGCCCTTTGCGCTAAGGGCGACTGTATATTTTCCGACCGGCTTAATCACGCCAGTATCATTGATGGGATAATTCTATCAGGAGCCAGGCTCTTTCGTTTTCAACACAATGACATCGAGCATCTTGAATTGCTCCTTAAGCAGGAAAGAGAAAAATTTAACAAAGCCCTGATAATTACTGAGACTATATTCAGCATGGATGGCGATAGGCCTCCTTTAAAGGAATTAGCCCGTCTTAAAAAGAAATACAGCTGTTTAATGATGGTAGATGAAGCCCATGCCACAGGTATATTCGGGCAAAACGGAGGCGGTATAATTGAAGAGGAAGGCCTTACAGAGGATATAGATTTTATTATGGGCACGTTTAGTAAGGCCTTAGCAGGTTTTGGGGCATACTTAGCTGCTTCCAAAACAGTAGTTGATTATTTAATTAATACTTGCAGGAGTTTTATCTATTCTACCGCATTGCCGCCAGGGATAATAGCGGTAAATTCAGCCAGTATTGAACTGATAAAAGAAGAGCCGCATCGCAGGATAAAGTTGTTAGAAGAGGCGCAATATTTTAGAGAGGCATTAAAAAACAGGGGCCTCCAGATAAAAGGGTCTTCCCAGATAGCCCCTCTTATCGTTGGCGAAAATACAAAGGTGCTGGAATTTGCAAGAGCGCTGCAAGAAAAGGGTTATTGGGTATTACCCATAAGGCACCCTACGGTTCCGGCGTCTGAGGCGCGTTTAAGATTCTCATTAACATTCCATCATAACAGAGAAATATTGCAGAAATTGATAGATGACATCTCTAAAATCAGAATTTAAGCTCTTAGATAGAGGTTTTAAGGATACAATTATCTTAATCCCCGGCTGGGCCAGCGATTATAGAATTTTTGCGGCTCTCGATTTAAATTATAATTATTTACTGCCGATTAAGTTTTCTCCTTTTAGCTTTAAAGAAGATTTGTCAAAGGCATTAAATAAAAATTCAATAGGCAGGATTTCCCTTTTTGGCTGGTCGCTGGGAGGATTTTTAGCAGGAGATTTTGCTTCAGGAAGCCCGGATAGGGTAGATGAGCTTATTCTCTTAAGCATACGCATCAGATTCCAACGCAATACCTTGAAAGAAACAAAGTTAAAACTGAAAGAAAACGCAAAAGCATACCTGTATAAATTCTATGCCGAATGGTTCTCTCCTTCGGACAAAGAAAACGCCCCGTGGTTTAAAAAAAATCTATTCAGCCGTTATATCCGTCAGTTTCAACCTGAAGATTTACTTTCTGGTTTGGATTATCTTATGCATGCCAAGATAAATCCCGAAGCCTTAAACTCCCTGCGGAAGATAAGAATTTTTCATGGCGAGGAAGACAAGATAATTCCTTTTAAAGAAGCCCTTAAAATAAAATCTTCTTTGCCTAATGCGGAGTTTGTTTGCCTGCCGCAGACCGGGCACGCCCCATTTTTAAACCGTAATTTTAAGGAGATATTTTATCCCGACGCTTCAAAACTGCCCCGCTAAAAGCAGGGCGGATGGAGTCGGTCGGGATTCCGCCGTTTTGGGGCAAGAAAAAAAGGAACCCCTTTTAGGCTTATAGCCTAAGGTGGGCTACATCATGGACAAAAAGGCCGTAATTAGGAATTTTTCCCGTTATGCTTATGTTTATGATAGATATGCAGATGTGCAGAAACGAGCTGCTTTAGAGCTTTTAAAAGAAGTAAAAAATGGCGGCTTTGATAAAATTCTGGAGATAGGCTGCGGCACAGGAAACTATACCTTGCTCTTGAGAGATAAATTTAGAAATGCGGGGCTTAAGGCTATAGATATATCTGATAAGATGGTTGAGGTAGCCTCTGAAAAATTAAAAATGAAAGAGGTTGAATTTTTAATAGCAGATGCTGAGAATACAGGTCTTGATGGCGAGTTTGATCTTATCACTTCCAATGCCTGCTTTCAATGGTTTGCGGATTTAGAAAAGGCATTGGTAAAATATAAGAATTTGCTTAAAAAGAACGGCGTCATCTTGTTTTCCGTATTTGGCCCTTCTACGTTTCGGGAATTAAATACGTCTTTAGAATATGTATTAGAAAATGAGTCAGTATATGCGGCCGGTTTTATAACTAAAGAAAAAATAGGGGAAATTCTGAATAAGCATTTCAAAGAAATTAAGATAAAAGAAACAAGATACAGCGAATATTTTTTCCGCCTGAAGGATTTATTGGATAAGATAAAATATTCCGGGATAAGGGGAGAAGGAGGCGCAAACGGCAGAATCTCTTTTACCCGCAAACTCTTAAAAGAATTAGAAAAAACATATTTAGATAAATTTCTCTCCGCAAATCATAGCGGAAAACAAATTAAAGCCACATATCAGATTTTCTTTTGTGCGGCGTTAAAGGCGTAATTACATGAAAGCAGTATTTGTCACTGGCACAGATACGGGCGTAGGTAAGACCATAGTTTCGGGTTGCCTGGCTAAATATCTACGGGAGAAAGGAAGGAGTGTCATAACACAGAAATGGATACAGACCGGGTGCAGTTCTTCAGGTTTTTCATCGGATATCAAACTGCATCTTGAGATTATGGGGTGTAACAAAAATGAGATAAATGATTATCTTGAGGATGTCGCGCCTTATATATTTAGGCCGGCTTGCTCTGCGCATTTAGCCAGCCAGATGCAGAATAAAAAAATCAATGCCAATAAAATTAAAAGGAGTTTTAAATTATTAACCCGCAAATTTGATTTTGTAATTGTCGAAGGCATAGGAGGCGTCCTTGTTCCTTTTAATAAAAAGCGCATGGTTATAGACATAGCCAGAAGCCTTAATTTAGCAGTGTTAGTCGTAGCGCAGAATAAATTGGGCGCTATTAATCATACCCTCTTGACTATTGAGGCCTTAAAAGCAAGAAAGATAAAGATTCTGGGCATAGTGTTTAATAATCTTAAAGGCGAAGACCCAAGAATTATTCAAGATAATCCCGGTATAATTAAGGCATTAACAGGCCAGAAGATTCTGGGAATCCTGCCTTGGAGAAAAAGTCATAGTAGGCTGTATAGAGACTTTATTTCTATAGGTAATCGCATATTTAGAGATTTATGAAAGGCTCTATTTGAACGCAGATTCTCGCAGATGTAACGCAGACGGTCGCAGATAGCCTTTCCGGTAAATCTGCGTTTATCTGCGTTTGATTTGCGCGTATCTGCGTTAATAGATATTTTTTCAGAAGTATGATTAAAGATTAATCTATGGATAAGTGGATAAAAAAAGATTTAGAATTCCTTTGGCACCCGTATACCCAAATGAAAGATTGCCAAAAATTCCCTCCTATTTTAATAGAGAAGGCCGAAGGCGCAAAGCTTTATGATAGCAAAGGGAATTTTTATTATGATACTATCTCAAGCTGGTGGTGTAATGTCCATGGCCATAACCATCCCCGGATAAAAGATGCCATTAGAAGGCAACTTGATTCACTAGAACACGTTTTATTTGCCGGTTTTACGCATAAACCTGCTATTCTTTTAGCCGAAAAACTTATTTCTATATCGCCGCATCAATTAACCAAAATATTTTTCTCCGATAACGGCTCAACAGCGGTAGAAGTGGCGCTGAAGATGTCTTTGCAGTATTGGCGAAATAGAGGCATAAATCATAAAACAAAATTTATCTCTTTAGATTTGGGTTATCACGGCGATACCATTGGAGCAATGAGTATAAGCGGCGTAGGCCTTTTTAATAAAAAGTTTCAGCCGTTGTTCTTTCCATCTTTTAAGGTGCCTTCTCCTTATTGTTATCGCTGCCCGATGGAGAAAAATAGGAATACTTGTAATATTGATTGTATAAATCCTTTAGAAGCGTTATTAAAAGAGAAATCACAGGAGATTGCGGCAATAATCATAGAGCCGATGGTTATGGCTGCAGGGGGGATGATCGTCTATCCCAAAGAATATTTAATAAGAGCAGCAGGCTTAAGTAAAAAATTCGGTGTGCATTTAATTCTTGATGAGGTAGCTACGGGGTTTGGCAGGACAGGAAAGATGTTTGCTTCTGAATTTGCGGATATCGGTTCAGCAGATTTTATGTGCCTTTCTAAAGGAATCACTTCTGGATATTTACCTTTGGCTGCGACATTAACTACTCAAAAAGTATATAAAGCATTTTATGCGAATTATAAAGAAAACAAGACTTTTTACCACGGCCATACTTATACAGCGAATCCTATTAGTTGCGCAGCTGCGCTGGCGAGCCTGCAAATATTTAAAGAAGAAAGGGTCCTTGAGAGGATAGAGGAGATAATACCTCTATTCCATAAGGGGATGGAACGATTTAGGGATCTTCCTTTGGTTGGTGATGTAAGGTATATAGGATTAATCGGAGCATTGGAGTTAGTGAAAGATAAACAGACAAAGAAAAGCTTTGCTCTTAGAGAAAGGATAGGTCTTAAGGCCTATAAAGAAGGCCTGAAAAGAAAATTAATCTTAAGACCGTTAGGTAACATTATTTATCTTTTCCTCCCACTCTGTGTAAAAAAAGATGAACTTGCGGATATCCTATATAGGGCTTATTCTATAGTTAAATCTTTAACTTAACCTATGAAAGAGCGTATCGTAGTAGCTATGAGCGGCGGAGTAGATTCTTCTGTGGCTGCAGCTTTATTAAAAGAACAGGGTTATGAGGTTATTGGGATAACCATGTGTTTTAATTTAGCTGATTCTGCCAAAAAGAGACCTATCTGTTGCGGCCTCCAAGGCATAGAGGATGCCCGCCGCGTGGCGCATAAATTGGGGATTAGGCATTATGTTCTGAATATGCAGGGACTTCTCATAGGGCGCGTTATTAAGGATTTTTGTCAGGAGTATCTTAAGGGTAGAACCCCCAATCCCTGCGTAAGATGCAATCAGTATATAAAGTTCGGCGCTTTATTAAAAAAGACTTTTTCTCTTGAGGCCAAATATCTCGCCACCGGCCACTATGCGCGAATATTAAAGATTAACCGCTCGGCCGCTTCTCTCGCCAGTCATTATTTACTCAGAAAAGCAAAAGACCTAAACAAAGACCAGTCTTATTTCTTATACCGTTTAGGCCAGGAGCAGCTTAAGTATGTGCTTTTTCCTCTGGGTAATTATACAAAAGATGAGGTAAGAAGAATAGCAAAAGAATTTAATTTGCCAGTGGCAGATAAATTAGCCAGCCAAGAGATTTGTTTTCTGCCTAATTCAGATTACCGCGAATTTCTTAAAATAGAGGCCAAGAAGGATATAAAACCCGGGCCCATTGTGGATAAAGAAAACAACGTATTAGGCCAGCATAAAGGCATTGCCTTTTATACTATTGGGCAGCGGCAAGGTTTAGGCGTTGCCAAAGGATACCCTTTGTATATTACAAAAATAGATTCTCAAAATAATCGTATAATTGTGGGCAGGAAAGAAGACGCTTATGCGCAAGAGTTTATTATTAGAGGCGCGCATTTTATGCATAAGCCAATAAACCCCGTTAGAAGTCCGCACCAAAGGTGCGGCAATCGCCTTTGGCGATTTACCCCGTTAGAAAGCCCCGCCATTTATGGCGGGGATGAAATATATAAGTTTTTTAGTCCTTATAGAAAGGGCAGGGTAGAAGTCCGGTCCTTTCTAACGGGGTTTACTTCTAACGGGGTAAAAAAGAAAGTTGCCCTAAGGGTAAAGATAAGGTATAATCACCAAGAAGAATTGGCAGAGATTATGCCTTATAAGAATAAAATTAAGGTTAAATTTATTAAGCCGCAGTTCGCAATTACTCCTGGACAATCTGCAGTATTCTATGATAGGGACAGAGTATTAGGCGGCGGTATCATTGATAAGGTGTTGCGATAACGGAGCCCACCCGGGGTGCCTTTTTTTCTTGCTCCTTCGGGGCGGAATCCCGACCGAATCCATCCGACCCGCTTGGAGTGGGGCAGTTTTGAAGCGTCGGGATAAAAAAAATAATAAATAAAGAGATGGATGATATAGAAAAAAAGATTAAAGAACTAAAGAAAAAACGTAATGCCGTCATTTTAGCGCACAACTATCAACTCCCGGAAGTTCAGGATATAGCGGACTTTATAGGTGATTCTTTGGAGTTGAGCCGTATGGCGGCTAAGACCAATGCCGAAGTTATTGTTTTCTGCGGTGTGCATTTTATGGCAGAGACCGCATCTATACTATGCCCAAAGAAGAAAGTGATTATGCCGGATAAACTTTCCGGATGCCCTATGGCGAATATGATTACCGCAGAAGACCTCAAGGAACTTAAAAAACAGCACCCCAAGGCAATAGCCGTGGGTTATGTGAATACTTCAGCAGATGTAAAAGCAGAGGTAGATTTTTGTTGCACTTCAGCCAATGCGGTCAGCGTAGTGAATGCCTTAAAAAATGAGGAAGAGCTTATTTTTATTCCGGATAAATACCTGGCAGGTTTTGTAGAGAAGAGAACGGGAAAAAAACTCATCAAATGGAACGGTTATTGCCCTACACATGTAAAGATATTGCCCGAACATATAAAAAGTGAAAAAAAGTTTCATCCCAAGGCAGAGGTTATTGTGCATCCGGAGTGCCTGCCGCAAGTTGTGGCTTTAGCAGACGCAGTGCTTTCTACGGGCCAGATGTGTAAGTTTGCGCATGATACAGAGGCAAAAGAGATAATTGTAGGCACTGAGGTAGGCCTTATTTACCGTCTTAAAAAAGATAACCCGGCCAAAGAATTCTATCCGGCATCAGAAGCAGCTGTCTGCCCGAATATGAAGCGCACTACCCAGGAAAAAGTTCTTTGGGCCATGGAAGAACTAAAGGAAGAAGTCAGAGTTTCTGATGAAGTCCGCCGCCGTGCCAAGAAGGCTATAGATAGGATGATTGAAATAGCCTAAAATGAACCCCGCACCTTCTTATTGTTCAAGAGTTTTTAAGAATTGAAAGGAACCAAGAGTGAGTCATAGAAAAGATAAATTTATTATGAATGATAGAGAAGGTGCGGGGTGAATATCCCGATTGTTTACGAGGATGACTGGCTATTGGTGCTAAATAAACCTTCTGGATTACTTACGGTACCTACGCCAAAAAATGAGCCCCGCACACTAACTAGTATTGTAAATGAAGATTTAAAGAAAAAAGGTTTACCCCGCCCCTGTGCACAGGGGCGGGGTTTATCTTATTGTTTGTATCCTTGCCACCGTTTGGATAGAGATACCTCCGGGCTTATTATTTATGCCAAAGGTAAATCTATGCAGAAAAAGATGACAGATGAGTTCAAGCGTAAAAGAATAAAAAAGGCATACATCGCCTTTGTCCAGGGAAGATTATCTAAGGACCAAGGCGATATTCGCTATCCTATTGAAGGCAGAAGCGCCATTACTAAATATAAAATGGTTGAAAAAAGAAATGGCTTTAGTATTGTAGAGATTATGCCTTTAACCGGCAGAACTAATCAGATCAGGATGCATTTTAAGCAAATCGGGCACCCCTTGGTAGGCGAAACAAAATTTGCGTTTCGTCGTGATTTCAAACTCAAGGCAAAAAGAGTTTGCCTTCATGCAGAATATTTAGAGTTTATTCACCCTATCACTACAAAACCTCTCTATTTATATGCGGATTTACCTATAGACCTTAAAGAATTTCTAAAGAGGCATTCTTAAATATATTATATTGATGAGTATTATTGTCTTAGGGACAGTAGCATTAGATACCGTGAAGACGCCTTTCGGAAAAAGAAGGCATATGTTAGGCGGTTCGGCTGCGCATTTTGCGATGGCCGCGCGCCTCTTTACCAATGTAAATTTAGTAGCAATAATAGGAAAGGATTTCCCTTCTAAATACGTTAATTTCCTGTATAAAAAAGGCATAATCTTGACATCGCTCATCAAAGGAAGAGGCGCGACCTTTAAATGGGAGGGAGAATATAAGGGGGATTTAAATACCGCCCTGACCTTAAATACGGAATTGGGCGTGCTTTCTGTTTTTAAGCCGGTTATTTCTGAAGGACAGAAAAAGATAAAATATATATTTCTGGCTAATGTTGACCCTGATATACAAAGGCATCTATTGGAATCCATAGAATCTCCTTCTCTTGTAGGTTTAGATAGTATGAATTATTGGATTCATCATAAACGCAAGGAGCTGCTGCGTCTTTTAAAGAAGGTTAATATTTATGTGGCTAATGATCAAGAAGCAAGAGCGTTATCCGGTGAAGTTAACCTTTTAAAGGCAGCTAAGCATTTGCATGCGTTAGGCCCTCAGATGATTTTGATAAAGAAAGGCGAACACGGAGTCCTCTTTTTTAGTAATAAATTTATTTTTTCTATCCCGGCTTATCCTACAGATAGGGTGATTGACCCGACGGGCGCAGGCGATACCTTTGCCGGGGCGTTTATGGGTTATTTGGCCCGCGTAAAAAAAATAAACGAGGCAAGCCTTAAAAAAGCAATTGCCTACGGCACAATTACGGCATCTTTTAACGTAGAAGATTTCGGGCTCACCAAGACCAGCCGGCTAAAAACAAAAGATTTAGAAAATAGATTATCGCAATTTAGAAATATGTGTTATTTTCCGCCAAGCTGTGTAAATAGCAGGCGGGATCCCGCTTGCTAATATTTTAAGGAAAACGGGAAATTCGTATACGCTGATAGATACGTAAAATTATAGGCGCTATGACTTATGTCGCTCTTTTTAGAGCTCCATAAATCATCTGCTCATTAAAGGGGGTATTAATGTTGGAAGAAAAAATCTTAAATGATTATAAAGAGGCAATGAAGGCTAGGGATGCATTGAAGAGTTCTGTATTAAGTTTTCTGCGCGCCCAGATAATGAATACGGCAATAGAAAAACAAAAGAAGGCCCTTGATGATAATGACGTTATTGCTGTAATAAAGAGACAGATAAAACAACGCCAAGATTCTATTGAACAATTTAAGAAGGGGAACCGTCAAGACTTAGCAGATAAAGAAATAAATGAGCTTGAGATTCTAAAAAGCTATTTACCGCCGCAGCTTTCCAGCGATGAGATTAAGAAGATAGTTGAAGAAGCAATTATTACGCAGGGCGCGCAAGGGCTTAAAGATATGGGTGGAGTGATGAAAGAAGTTGCTGCAAAGATAGGCCAAAGCGCCGATGGTAAATTAGTTAGCGATTTAGTAAAAGAGAGATTATCTAAAGTTACTCCTTGATGCTTCATTAGGATACTTTGTAAAAAAAAATATTTGCTTTTTTTCTAATAAGGTATTAAAA
>Ga0209824_10000767_pt1 | contig 19458 bp, 22 predicted proteins | sample VDWuncwatermetaG_FD_184124 | JGI IMG/M metagenome (GOLD analysis project Ga0209824, IMG submission 184124) | Wastewater microbial communities from Netherlands to study Microbial Dark Matter (Phase II) - VDW unchlorinated drinking water (SPAdes)... ... | reverse complement strand
GTGGCGTTGACCCGCGTGAGCATACTGCCCGAAAGTGAGGCGTAAACCGTAGTGCACGGCAAAAGTTTTCAGTGCCGGAAGCGAAACCATAAAATCAAATATTCTTGTTTCAATCTAATATCTTTTGACTTTTAGCACAAAGGATGATATTATAAACAATTAACTTTAATCGGAGGAATGGGTTATGTCAATTATTAACAAAGAAACTGTGCAATATGTGGCTTATCTGGCGCGCATTGAATTAAAGGAAAAAGAGCTAGATGTGCTTTCTGGCCAGTTAAAGGATATTTTAGATTTTATCGATAAATTGAAGGAAATTGATATCACCAATATTGCTCCAACCAGCCATATTTTACCGATTAATAATATATTACGCGAAGATGTCCCTAAGAGTTCCCTTCCTGTAGAAAAAGCATTAGCGAATTCTCCTGAGCAAGAAGGTAATTTCTTTGTGGTCCCGAAGGTTATTGAATAAGCCAATCAGAGAATGGAAAAGTATAATTTAACCGCGCACGAATTAATCGAGCAAATCAGTAAAAAAGAGGCTTCTGCGCAAGAGGTAGCCGATTCTTTAAAGAAAAGAATCCTCGACGTAGACCCAAAGGTTAAGGCTTATGTGCGCATTGATCAGCCGCACCAAACAGCGATTCAAGAAAATAACGCACCAACAGCCGTATTAAAAGGTATTCCGGTTTCTATCAAAGACAATATCTGCACCGATGGGCTAAATACAGAATGTTGCTCTAAAATTCTTGCAGGTTTTAAACCTCCCTATGATGCCACAGTAATCAAAAAATTAAAAGCAGCAGGAGCTACGATCTTTGGATTAAAAACCAATATGGATGAATTTGCTTTTGGTTCATCTACGGAAAATTCTTATTTTGGGCCAACGCACAACCCCTGGGATCTGGAATGTGTTCCCGGAGGTTCTTCTGGCGGTTGCGCTGCGGCAGTAGCTGCTGATGAAGCGATCCTTGCTTTAGGTTCAGATACCGGTGGTTCGATCAGACAGCCAGCTGCTTTTTGCGGTGTGGTAGGCCTGAAGCCGACTTACGGAAGAGTTTCTCGGTATGGCCTGATTGCTTTTGCCTCAAGTTTGGATCAGATTGGCCCGTTGGCTAAGGATACCAGAGATGCTGCCTTGTTAATGAACGTCATCGCGGGTTTCGATCCGCTTGATTCTACTTCCGTAAATATAGAAGTCCCGGATTATACGAAGGCATTGGTTAATGATGTTAAGGGCTTAAGAATTGCTGTGCCGAAGGAATATTTCGTGGAAGGTATAGATCCCGAAATCAAGGGGACTATTGAAGAAGCAATCAATAAATTAAAGTCATTGGGCGCTGAGTGTAAAGATGTAAGTTTGCCAAATACCCAATATGCTGTGCCGGTATATTATATTATTGCCACTGCAGAAGCCAGCTCCAATCTTGCCAGGTTTGACGCAGTGCAGTATGGTTATCGCACCGCCGATCGTGTAAAAAATTTAATCGAAATGTATAATCGTACCAGAGGCGAGGGCTTTGGCGAAGAAGCCAAAAGAAGAGTGATCCTGGGTACCTTTGCTTTGTCTCACGGATATTACGACGCTTATTATCTGCGGGCTTTAAAGGTGAGAACATTGATCAAAGAAGATTTTGACCGGGTCTTTAAAGATTTTGATTGTATTCTTACTCCTACATCACCAACCGCGGCATTTAAAATCGGAGAAAAGGTTAAGGATCCTTTAAAGATGTATTTATCTGATATCTACACGATATCCGTCAATCTTGCCGGCATACCGGCAATTTCTTTGCCTTGCGGGTTAACTAAAAAAGGGCTACCAGTGGGGTTACAGATACTAGCCAAGCCTTTTGCCGAAGAAATGCTTTTTCGCATGGCGCACACGTATGAGCAAAATACCGAATGGCATAAATTAAAGCCAAAACTATGAATTACGAAGCGGTAATCGGGTTAGAGGTCCATGTACATTTAAAGACAAAGACTAAGGCTTTCTGCGGCTGTTCTACGGAGTTTGGGAAAGAGCCCAATACGCAGACTTGTCCGGTGTGTTTAGGTTTTCCCGGTTCCTTACCGGTATTAAATAAATTAGCCTTGGACTATGCGATTAAAACCGGAATTGCCTTAAATTGCCAGGTGAGTGAATTTACCAAATTCGACCGCAAAAATTATTTTTATCCGGATTTACCGAAGAATTATCAGATTTCTCAGTATGATTTGCCGATTTGTAACGACGGGTTTTTAGATATCGAGGTTGAGGGGCAACCTAAGCGCATAAATATTAAAAGAGTGCATTTAGAAGAAGATGCCGGTAAATTAATCCATAAAGAGAACAAGAGCCTGGTTGATTTTAACCGCTGCGGAATTCCTTTATTGGAAATTGTTTCAGAGCCGGATATGAATTCTCCACAAGAGGCTTACGAATATTTGACCCTCTTAAAAAGCACCCTGGAATATCTGGAGATTTCCGATTGCGATATGGAGAAAGGGTCTCTACGCTGTGACGCGAATATTTCAATTAGGGAAAAAGGGGTAACTGTCCTTGGCACAAAAACGGAACTCAAGAATATGAATTCTTTTAAAGGCGTAAAGGATGCTTTGGAGTTTGAAATCCAGCGCCAGGTTAAGATGCTAGAAAATGGAGAAAAAATTATTCAGGATACCCGTCTTTGGAACGCCCAGAAGCAGGAAACTTTTTCTATGCGTAGTAAAGAAGAAGCTAAGGATTACCGTTATTTTCCCGAGCCGGATTTACCGCCTTTTATTATCAGTAAAGAAAAAGAGGCCCAGTTAAAGAAAAGCATTCCTGAATTGCCGCGCGAGAAATCTGCGCGCTTTATGCGGGATTACGGATTATCTAATTACGACGCAAAAATTCTTACCTATTCTAAGATTGACGCTCTTTACGCCGAAGAGTGCCTTAAGGCCTATGCGAACAAAGAGAAGAAGTTGATGGCAAATTGGCTAATCGGCCCATTATTCTCAGAAGCAAATAATCGGGGCTGTAATTTATCTGAGTTAAAAATTGCCCCGGATAATTTGGTAAAATTGATTGGTTTTGTTGAACGAGAAGAAATTTCCAACTTAAGCGCTAAAACAGTCTTAACTGAAATGATTAACTCTGGGAACTTGGCGCAAAGTATTATTCAGGAAAAAAATTTAATTCAAATTTCTGATTCTGGCAGTTTGGAGGCTATTGCTGATGAGATAATTGGCGCTAATCCAAAATCAGCCCAGGATTATCAGCAGGGTAAAGCTAACGCAATTATGTTTTTAGTCGGACAAGTAATGAAAAAAAGTGGCGGAAAAGCCAATCCAAAAATTGTGCAGGAGATTTTAAAACGGAGGCTGGAGAATGCTTAAGAAATTTTTCATCGCAATCTTGGTTTTTGTTTCAATTTTTGCTATCAGCTCTTTTGCGGTTTCAGAACTTGATAAGAAAAGCAAGGATGAGCTGTACCGGCAAATTGAATTATTTTCCAGTACCCTGGCAATCATTCAGTCTGAATATGTCGATGAGGTTAAGCCAAAGGATCTGATCTATGGGGCGTTAAAGGGCATGCTTTCTTCGCTTGATCCGCATAGCCAGTTTATGGATCCGGATACTTATAATGAATTAAAGGTTGACACAGAAGGCAAATTCGGCGGCCTGGGGATAGAGATCACGGTGAAAGACGGATTGCTTACCGTAGTTACTCCGATTGAAGATACCCCTGCGTGGAAAATCGGTATTAAAGCCGGAGACAGGATCGTGAAGATTAACAACGAGCTTACGCGCGATATGACGCTTACCGATGCGGTGAAAAAATTAAGGGGTAAAGCTGGCGAGGCGGTGAATCTTATGGTTTTGCGCGATTCTGAAAAGAGGCTCATAGATTTTAAAGTGGTGCGTGATATTATCAAAATTAAGGATATTAAAGATCCTAGGATCTTAGAGGATGGGATTGGTTATATCCGTCTGATTGAATTCAGAGAAAATACCGGCAGGGATTTTGAGATTGCTTTTGAAAATTTGAAGAAAAAAGGCATGACAGCGTTTATCTTGGATTTGCGTAATAATCCCGGAGGCCTGCTGGATAACGCCGTAAAAGTGGCGGAAAATTTCGTGGAAAAAGGGAAGATGATCGTATATACCAAAGGCAAGGATGCTTCACAGAACCTGGAGCTTCTTTCGCGTACAGACCATCCTGATTTAGAGTCTCCCATGGTGGTCCTGGTTAACGAGGGTTCTGCTTCAGGGAGTGAAATTGTCGCAGCAGCGCTTCAGGATTATAAACGGGCAATCATCGTTGGTACCAAATCTTTCGGTAAAGGATCGGTACAAACAGTGATACCTTTGGGCGATGGTTCGGCGTTACGTTTGACTACCAGTAAATATTTTACTCCTTTAGGAAGAGTGATCCACGAGAAGGGAGTAGTTCCTGATATCGTTGTAGAGCAGGCAAAGATTATACTGGAAAACAAGGAAGAGCAAAAACTGGAAAATCCTAAGGATATTTTTGAAGAGATCGAAAAGAAAGATAATAAAGATAAGACAGAGCCGGAAAACAAGGATTATAAGAAAGATAATCAATTGATGAGTGCCATTGATGCTTTAAAAGCAGTGATGGTTTATAAGATTGGAAAGAAATAGGCGTTAAATGAAAGAAAAATATAGGACGACCATAACTTTTCTCTTATTCTGCCTGCTTATTTTGGTTGCTTTTTTGATTGTTAGTAGGCCGAAAAAAGAAATTGCTAAGGTTACAACAGTACCCGCGAAATTAAAAGGCAAGATCGCTATTGTCCTTGATGATTGGGGTTATAATTTGAATAATCTCGCGATTGCCGCTGAGATTAAATACCCTCTGACAGCTTCGATCTTGCCGAACCTATCCTTTTCACGTGCGGCCTCAGACGATTTAAAAAGAATAGGATTCGAAATAATTTTACACTTGCCGATGGAGCCGCATGAAAGATTTAGCCTGGAAAAAAATACTATTCTTACTTCGTTCTCGGCATTCCAAATCAGCGCAATAATTGAAAAGGATTTGAATTCTATTGATTATTGCGTCGGCGTTTCTAATCATATGGGTTCAAAAGCAACTGAGCATCCTCGGACAATGCAGGCTGTTTTTCAGGAAATTAAAAAGAAACAGTTATTTTTCTTAGATAGCCTGGTATCTTCTAAGAGTATTTGTTCCGGATTGGCTGCGGAAAATCAGATCAGGTTTGTCAAAAGAGACATCTTTCTCGATAATCAGGAAAATCCGTCATATATCAAGGGACAGTTGATTAAATTAAAGAATAAAGCTAGGGAGTATGGTCAGGCAGTTGGTATTGGCCACGACCGTAAAATTACCCTCTTAGTGTTAAAAGAAATGATGCCAGAATTAGAGAAAGAAGGATATAAGTTTGTTTATCTTTCAGAGTTGGTGAAATAATGAATATTTTAGGGATAGAGACTTCTTGTGATGAGACCTCTGCTGCGATTGTAAAAGATGGTAAAGATATGCTTTCTTGTGAAACCAGTTCTAGTCTTAGATTTCACGCTAAATATGGCGGAATAGTGCCTGAAATTGCTTCTCGGATGCAGTTGGAGACCATTAGTTACGTAGTCGATGCAGCAATCAAAGAATCCGGATTGGAATTAAAGGATCTCAACGCTGTTTGTGTTACGGATAAGCCGGGATTATTGGGATCTTTGTTGGTGGGTATATCTTTTGCCAAAGCAATGAGTTTTAGTTTGGATCTGCCTTTATTGGGAGTGAACCACCTTTACAGCCATATTTATGCGCCATTTTTAAATAATCGCAAGGTAAAATTTCCTTTTATCGCTTTAATTGTTTCTGGAGGCCACACGAGTTTATTTTATCTGAAAGATTTCAATCAGATCGAACCTTTAGGCGCTACCCTTGATGATGCCTGTGGCGAGGCATTTGATAAGGTCGCAAAAATTTTAGGGTTAGGTTATCCCGGCGGGCCCCAGATCGAAAATATTGCCAAGAGAGGTAATCCTAAAAAATTCAGCTTTGCCTGTAGCAATACGAAAAATGAATTGGATTTTAGTTTTAGCGGAATAAAGACAGCGGTGCTATATCTTGTACAGCGTATACCGAGTTCAGTGTTGCGTACACGAAAAGCAGATATAGCAGCATCATTTCAGCAAGTAGTTTTTGATACGTTGATCAAAAAATCTTTTCTTGCCTGTAAGATGAAAAAAGTGAAGAAATTAGTTATTGGTGGCGGAGTGGTGGCGAATAATAGATTAAGGGAAAGTTTTTCTCTTCAGGCAAAGGAAAAAGATTTGGAAGTATTGTTTCCTTCCCGGGAACTTTCCATGGATAACGCGGCAATGGTAGCTGGGTTAGGGTATCATTTATTGAAGAAGGGCCAGAGGTCAGATCTAACTTTAACAGCCTGACACCCGACCGTCACCCGATTCAATCGGATGAATCGGTGTCTCGCTTCTGCGGGAATCGGATAGGCCAGTGTACATCTCTATGTAAGGAGGAAATATGCTCAGCGATTGGCAGATTTTTTTACGTTTGACTTTATCAGTAATTTTAAGCGGCCTTGTAGGATTAGAGCGCCAGCTACAACGGCGTAACGCCGGCTTACGCACACATATTTTAGTCTGCCTGGGTTCTTGTCTTATCATGTTGACATCCCTCTATGTTTTTGATATATATAAACATATAGTGGCTTTAGATCCGGCCAGGATTGCCGCGGGGGTAATTACAGGAATCGGTTTTTTAGGGGCAGGAGCAATTATCCGTGCGCAAGAAGGGGTAAAAGGATTAACTACAGCTGCGAGCCTTTGGGTGGTAGCAGGTATTGGTTTAGCAGTGGGGTGCGGTTTTTACAATGCCGCCGTTTATACGACTTTTCTGGTGCTGATTGTCTTATTTTTCTTAAGGCGGATAGAAGAGAAAGTGTTTTCCCGACAAGATACTAAATAGAAGGATAGACACCCCGCGCTTATCGGAATTGCGCGGGTGTTGTCCTCGTGGACAAGGAGGGCGAGATGGCTTTTAGAAAGAAAGTTGAAGAGAAGATCCTCGATGTAGATGCTTCAATGCATGGTAATTTAAGTTTTAAGGATGCGGTTAATCTGCGTATTAACGGAAAATTCGAAGGTACTCTCGACACAAAAGGGAACTTAACCATCGCACCCACAGCAAATGTTTCTGCCGATATTGTCGGAGATAATATTATTATCGGCGGCAGGGTTAAGGGTAGGATTACCGCCAAAGAAAGATTAACACTACTTCCTAGCGCAATTGTCGAAGGCGAACTTTTCCCCGCGAGATTAAATATTACAGAAGGCGCAATCTTTGAAGGCCGCTGCAGCATGCTTGCTGATTTCTTGAATGCTGATGAATTGGCGCGTTACCTGGAAGTCGATTTAAATTCGATCATGGAGTGGGCCTCTAGCGGCAAGGTTCCTGCTGAAAAAGAGGGAGATCGCTGGAAATTTGACCGTAAAACCATTGATTCTTGGATTGCTTCCGGTAAAGTGAATAAGTAATCTAAGTAAAGGAAGGGCAAGTAATGACAGACGAAAAGCTTTTAACAATTAGGGATGTCGCTTCTATCTTAGGGCTTTCTGAAAAAGAGGTCATTGAATTAGCGGAAAAGGGTACTATACCGGCGTATAAGATCGGTGGTATTTATTTGAGGTTTAAGCGCCAGCAGATAGAAGAAGCAAAAAGAAAATTAAAGCTTCTTTCGCACAGAGAGCTGAGTGCCCGTAAATATTCCTTCGGTGATAAGCTAAGCGACTTTTTTTATTTTAACGATTTTTATATACTCGCTTTTTTGATTATAGCCTTAATCCTTTTGATCATATTCCGGGGATAATAAAAGTATAAATGAACAGTCAAAAAGGTTTCTGCGATCTTGGCTTTGCCAAAATCGATACAGATAGATTTGCCCGGCGCGGATTTTCTGAGGCAATCTATTGTCGCGGCAAGGATAAAGAAAATCTGAAAAATATTTGTGGGAAATTTATTCAACATAAGCAGGACTTATTACTGACGAAATTAGAAAAAGATACCTTTCTTTATCTAAAAAAATCAATCCCTCGTTTAAAATATTATCCCCTGGCAAAAATTGGTTTTTTCAAAAAGGGACAGAAAAATTTAGCTAAAGGTCTCGTGGCGGTAATTTCCGCCGGTACGTCTGATATATCAGTAGCAGAAGAAGCATCAGTGACTCTGGAGGTAATGGGAAACAAAGTTGTCAGGATCTATGATGTTGGAGTAGCCGGTGTACACCGGTTGATGCACCATTTAGATTTAATAAAAAAAGCCAAGGTTATTATCGTGGTTGCGGGAATGGAGGGCGCGCTGGCCAGTTTAGTCAGCGGCCTGGTAAAATCGCCGATTATTGCTGTGCCAACGAGTTGCGGATATGGCGCAAGCTTTCAGGGGTTAGCAGCATTGTTAACGATGTTAAATTCATGTTCGCCCGGGATCACAGTAGTAAATATTGATAATGGTTTTGGCGCGGGGTATTTTGCGAGCCTGATTAATAAATAGTAACAAGCCGTAAGTTTAAACCTGAATAAAATCAAAACATGTTACACGATAGAGTAAGTTTGCGAGAGGCAATAAAATTTCATGGGCATCTTGGGCCGTATTTAGTACTCGGTCTTTTGGCAGGAGAAACGGCGCTTAAAAAAATAAAATGTAAAAAATATTTTGGCTTAGATGTTAAGGTTTGGGGTGCTAAAGAAAAACCAAAATCCTGCCTTATTGATGGCCTTCAGTTATCAAGCGGGGCCACCTACGGCAAGGGAAATATTAAAAAATTAAATGGCCCGGCAATTAAAATCGAATTTTCTCATCGTGAAAAAAGAGCAAGGCTAAATTTAAAACTAAGTGACAAACTGATTAAAAAATTACAACAGGCTAAGACGCACCAACAATCAGAATTATTAGCAGAGGAATTGTATAGGGCTAATTTTAAAGAACTTTTTAGCTTACAACTTAAAACTTATCTGCCTGCCGGCAGGCAGGCGACTGGAGATTAAGATGGCACTATCAGGATTGGATATTTACAAGTTATTACCAAAGACTAATTGCCGTAAATGTGGTTTTGCCACTTGTCTGGCTTTTGCCATGCAACTGGCAAAGAAAGTAGTCTCTATTGATAAATGTCCTTATTTAAGCGAGCAAGCCAAGCAACTGCTGGAAGCCTCTAGTCAGCCACCGATAAAACTGGTGACTATTGGTTCAGGCGAAAATAGGCTGGAAGTCGGTAATGAGACGGTAATGTTCCGTCACGAGGAGAAATTTCATCATCCTTGCGGTATCGGCTTTATTATAGAAGATAATTTATCGGAAAAAGAGATCAAGGAAAAGATCGGCCGGATCAATGAATTAAAATTTGAGCGCGTAGGGCAAAAATTAGAGGTGAATCTAGTCGCAGTCAGGCAGAATGCGGGTAAAGAAAAATTTATTCAAACTCTAAAATTAATTGCGCAAACTTCTGATTTTGGCCTGGTATTAATGAGTGATGATTTATCCGCTTTAAAAGCCGCGCTGGAGCAGTTTAAAGAGAAAAAACCGCTTATTTTCCATGCCACTAAAGAAAATCTTACTGGTTTTGTCGCACTTGCCAAGGAATATGCAGTGCCTTTAGTAATTTCCGCTCCAGATTTAGAAACAGTTTCAAATCTCACGAAGCAAGCAAATGAAGCGGGAGTAAGTGATCTTATCATCGATACCGGGAAAAAACCGATTAAGGATAAAATTTGGGAATTTACCCAGATAAGAAGACAGGCCTTAAAGAAATCAAATCGCAGCCTGGGTTTTTCGGTCTTGGCAATTATCGATCAAGCTGATCCTTATGAGGAGGCAATAGAAGCTGCGACCTATATTTCAAAATATGCCGGCATTGTGTTGATGAAGGGGATCGAGTCATGGCAGATCTTATCATTGCTTACCCTCAGGCAGAATATTTTTACCGATCCGCAAAAGCCTTTACAGATTGAGCCTAAAGTTTATCCTGTGGGGCAGGCAAATGAGAAATCACCGGTATTGGTGACGACCAATTTTTCTCTAAGTTATTATACGGTGTTAGGAGAGGTTGAAGCGAGCAAAATTCCTTCTTATATTGTCTCTATTGATACCGAAGGGATGTCCGTGTTAACTGCTTGGGCAGCGGAAAAATTTACCCCGGATAAAATCGCTGATTCTTTAACTAAATTTGGCGTTAAAGAAATGGTTACACACAAAAAATTAATTATTCCCGGATACGTGGCTGTGATGTCCGGAGAATTAGAGGAAAAAAGCGGTTGGGAGATCATCGTTGGCCCCAAAGAAGCCGCCGGCATACCGTCATTCTTGAAAAAGTTATAGAGAATTATTTTGTTGTGTGCATTTGCTCGCGCACGGAAATTTTTTGCCGTGCACTACGGTTTACGCCTCACTTTCGGGCAGTATGCTCACGCAGGTCAACGCGACCTCTCGTTCGGCGTAAAACCTTGTGCACTTTTGCCAAAAATTTTCTAATGTGCGTTCACAAACGCCCACAGCAAAATTCACAAATTATAACCTATTATGGAAAAATTTAAGGTAACATTTTATCCGGATAATAAGACAATCGAGGTTGAGAAAGATAAGACTATTCTCACCGCGGCGATTTCCTGTGGTGTGTATATTAATTCTGCCTGTGGCGGAGACGGAGTCTGCGGAAAATGTAAAGTAAAGGTAAAGAATGGCAAGGTAATCACTCAGCCAAATGCTGTGTTAAGCTTGGATGAGAAGAGGGAACATATTTATCTAGCTTGCCTTACTACTATTCATAGCGATTTAGAAGTGGAAGTTCCTGCGCAGTCGCGCCTGGATTTTGAAAAATCTCCCCTTTATTCTCAGTCTGAAGAGATCGAATCAACTATCGCTACGGTAGAAGAAAGGTTAGAATATTCTCCATTGGTAAGAAAAATTTATTTAGAATTGAGTAAGCCTAGCCCCGAAGATAATATTAGTGACTTGGAAAGGTTGTATCAGGCAATTCTTTCTGTGTCCGATTCTAATTTCAACAAAGATACTAAATTCAATTTTCTCCAGACCGGATTGGCAAATATCAAGCAGTTAGGAGAATTATTACGTGATTCTGACTGGAAAATCACAGTTACGCTCGGGGTTAGAAATGGCGCAACGGAAATTATTATGATTGAACCCGGGGATACCTCCGGAAGAAATTTTGGATTTTGTTTTGATATCGGGACCACGACTATCTCCGGGCAATTAATCGATCTTGAATCTAAGCGGGTTTTAGGCACAAAGGCCAGCTATAACAAACAAGCTACCTTTGGCAGTGACGTGATTACGCGTATAATTTACGCCCAGGCAGAAGGAGGCCTCGAGGAATTACATAAAGCAGTGATTGATACCATGGATCAGATGATCCGTGAGCTGATTGAAGAAAACAAGGTGGATCTTAATGATGTTACCGCGCTTTTGTGTGCGGGCAATACCACGATGATGCATTTATTATTGGGAATAGACCCTACTTATATCCGTCGCCAGCCCTATGTTCCCACGGCGAATTTTGTTCCTACGTTGCGTGCAGCTGAGGCAGGAATAAACATTAATCCGCGCGGGCTTTTATTTTGTTTACCCGGGATATCTAGTTATGTCGGAGGAGATACTACTGCAGGGGTACTTTCCAGCGGCCTGAATACAGAAAAAGACTTATGTCTTTTAATTGATATCGGCACTAACGGAGAAATTGTTTTGGGTAATGATGAATTCCTTATTGCCTGTGCTGCTTCTGCGGGGCCTGCATTTGAGGGCAGCGGTGTAGGTTGCGGGATGCGTGCCAGCCATGGCGCAATCCAAAAGGTAAAAATTGAGCAGAAGGATTTTAAAATAATATATACCACAATTGCAGGGACAAAACCCCGCGGTATCTGCGGCTCAGGATATATAGATATTATTGCAGAAATGTTGCGTTTAGGAATCCTTGATAAAGATGGAAAAATTAAGCCAGTAGAACACCGGCGTTTTCGTGAAACAGAGACTGGCCGAGAATTTATAATTGCTTTTCAAGAAGAAGCTGATTCCATAGGCGATATTGTGATCAGTGAAGCTGATATTGAAAATTTAAAGCGTGCGAAGGCGGCAATTTATGCGGCAACCTCGATTCTCCTTAGGTGGATGAATTTTAATTTTTCCCAGATAAAAAAGATTTTTATTGCCGGTGGCTTTGGGACATATCTAAACGCGGAAAATGCCGTGAGAATTGGTTTATTGCCGGATGTAGAAAGATCTAGGTTGATCTTTATTGGTAATAGCGCTTTAGCCGGTGCGCGCCAGTCATTTTTATCTTATGGCGCGATGAAAGAAGCGCAAGATATAGCCCACAAAATGACTTATATGGATCTATCATTAGAAAATGAGTATATGGATGAATATATGGCGGCGTTATTTTTTCCGCATACAGATTTGAACAAATTTCCGAGTGTGAAAATATAAAATGGGACATGTAATTGCAGTTGCAGGTAAAGGCGGAACAGGTAAAACCACGGTTGCTGCGTTGATTACTAGGCTGCTAAAAGAGAAGAAGTGTGGTTCTGTACTAGCTATCGACGCTGATCCTAATAGCAACCTGGCAGAGGTCCTAGGCAGCCAGGTAAAACAAACTATCGGTACCATGCTTGATGAAGTTGCGAAGCATCCGGATCAGATTCCTTCAGGAATGACCAAAGATAGGTTTATTGAATATCAGGTTCAGACGATTATTTCCGAGGCAGAAGGTTTTGATCTTTTAACTATGGGTAAGCCCGAAGGGCCAGGATGTTATTGTTATGTGAATAATGTTTTAAGGAATGTTTTAGCTAAGTTGATTAAAGATTATGATTATATAATTATTGACAATGAGGCCGGGCTAGAGCATCTTTCCCGGCGCACTACCAGGCAGGCAGATGCCTTAGTAATAATTTCAGATGCCACACCAATAGGTTTAAAAGCTGCGAAAAGAATCAATAGTTTAGTTCAAGAGCTAGAGATAAAAATAAAAAATAAATTTTTGCTGATTAACCGTTACGATAAAGCTATGGAGGAAGAAAGGATCGCCGGGATGGAGTTGGATTTTCTTGGGGTCATTCCTAGCGACGAAGAAATTACTAAAATTAGTTTAAACGGCAATTCCCTAATGAAACTAAATCAAGATGCGATCAGTATCAGTACCTTGTGTAAGATTGGAGAAAAAATATGGCAGCAGAATTAATGTTGGAGAAATGGTCAGGAGAGGTCGCAGTGGTAAATATCGGCGCTACTAAGCAGGAGGGCGGCAGCCGGGCAAAAACTCTAAAGGTTGGCGGGCAAGCAACCCTGCCATTTCTTTTTGCGGAAGGTGCTATCCCTTATAAACCAGTGGTTGCTTTTGAGGTTTGGGATACGCCACCGATTGATTGGCCCTCAGGTTTAATCGATTCTTATAAAGATGCAATTAGAGACCCTTTAGTTTGGGCAGAAAAATGTGCCAAAGAATTTAAAGCGGACCTGCTTTGCCTGAAGCTTACCGGTGCGCATCCTGATTTTGGCAATAGAACTGCTGATGAGGAAGCGAAATTGGTAAAAGAGTTATTAAAGAAAGTTGACCTACCTTTGATTATTTCCGGGTGCGGTGATGATATCAAGGACAACCAAGTCTTGCCGGCGGTTTGCGAGGCAGCAAAAGGAGAGCGCTGTTTAATTGGAAGCGCGGTTCAGGATAATTATAAAACCCTAGCTGCTGCAGTTTTAGCTGATGGGCATAATATTATCGCGGAATCGCCGATAGATATTAATATTGCCAAACAATTAAATATTTTGATTTCTGATATGGGGTTGCCGTTAGAACGGATCGTGATTAATCCGACAATTGGCGCCCTGGGCTATGGCTTAGAGTATGCTTATTCGATCATGGAGCGTGCCAGATTAGCAGCTTTGGCCGGTGACAAAACTTTAGCCTGTCCTTTTATTTGTTTTGTTGCCCAGGAATCTTGGCGGGCAAAAGAAGCAAAAACTGATTTAGAGCATGGGGTTTGTTGGGAAATTATCACTGCAACTGCCTTGATTCAATCCGGAGCGGATATTTTAGTCATGCGCCACCCGCAGGCAATTGAGAAGGTGAGAAAATATATCGATCATTTATTCGGGCACCCGACTTTATAGGCACCTCAACATAAGGCACCTTTGCCTATTGGATGGCAAAGTGCGCTTCCTGTGAAGCGATTGTTGAGTGTCCCGTTTTCTGCGGGAATAAGTCGGTGTGTATCTCTATGCAAACACCCCGCGCTTAAGAGGAATTGCGCGGGTGTGCCCTTGTGGGCAAGGAGAATAATGTTTATTATCGGCGAGTTAATCAACGGTATGTATCAGAATATCAGTAAGGCAATTAAAGATAAGGATAAGTTAGTGATACAAAAATGCGCCAAAGAACAGGTTGAAGCAGGCGCGGATGCTTTAGACGTAAATTGCGGGCCGCAATCGCGTGACCCGATTTCCGATATGCAATGGTTAATTGAAACAATCCAGGAGGCCACAGATAAGCCTTTGGCGTTGGATTCCAGTAAGCCGAAAGTTATCGAAGCAGGGCTAAAGATTATTAAAAATAAGGTAATTATCAATTCCACCACAGCTGATGCGGAAAAATTAGCGGTACTTGTTCCTTTGGCAGTACAATATCATGCTAAACTGATCGGTCTGACAATCAGTACTAAAGGGATACCGCAGAATAAGGATCAGCGCCTTGAACTGGCTGCAGCTATTGTTGCCGCATGTCTGGATCAGGGGCTTGCTGCCGAAGACCTCTATTTGGACCCGATTGTGCTGCCGGTTAATGTTGCTCAGGCGCAGATGAGGGATATCTTAGAGTCAATCAAGGAATTTAAGATTATCTCCGACCCTAGCCCGAAAACTATTGTTGGTTTAAGTAATGTTTCGCAAGGCACTAATGTGCGCAGCCTGATTAATCGCACCTTTCTCGTGGAAGCAATCGCTTTTGGTTTGGATGCTGCGATTTTGGACCCAAAGGACGCTCAATTAATGGATGCGGCAATTACCGCCGAGCTAATTTTAAATAAACAAATTTATTGCGATTCATACCTGGAGGCTTACAGAAAGAAATAAAATGGGTAAAATTAAAGTGGTGAGGACGATCTTTAAAGGAAATGCTTTCAGAGAAAGTTTACTCCTTGCGATAAAGGGGATCGGCTACCTTTTTTTATATCACCGTAACATGCGGATAATATTTTTAGCCGGGATAGCTGTATTTCTTTTAGGTATATATTTTAATCTCAAGGGAATAGAATTGGTGGCATTGTGCATTACTGTGACCGTGGTTTTTTTAGCAGAGATGACCAATACCGCCATAGAATTATTAATGGATATGATTACTGATAAATATCATACTAAAATAAAACTCGTCAAGGATATTTCCGCGGCTGTAGTGGTATTGACCTGTTTAAACGCCATTGCCGTAGGTTACATCCTTTTTATCAGAAAAATTTTCAAATAGGAGGTTAACCATGCAGATCCAAAAAATGAAGAGCCAGGTAAGAAGGGATTTCAATAACGCGGTGAGTTTAATGGCAGTGATACCATTCTTAACCTTTCTTTATATCCTTGGCGGTATGTATGCCTCTTTTCCCGGCGCTACCGGCAGGACGAGCTACATCCTTTTTACATCGGCAATTTTGATTTTACTCGGGATCATTACCGGAAAAAAAATCATCTGGAACCTGATTAATAACCTGATTGATTTTAGCCAGCAGATTGTCAGTATGCAGAAAGAGCTGGGGGAGAAAAATAGGATCGCAGGAATTTATGAAACCGTGCTTTCTTTGAGCCACGAGATCAATAATCCTTTGTTTGTGATGCAGGGTAATTTGGCATTGCTTGAGGGCGATATTTCAGGCCTAAATATGCCGGAAAGATTCATAAACAGGTTAAATCAGATTAAAAGCCATTGCGAGAGGATAAGCAACGCGGTAAATAAGATCTCGAGTGTAAAGATACCGGCTTCTTCTGTTGTGGATGGTGATACAAGAATGCTTAACCTCGATACAGAGGAGAAATAAAGGCTTGTTTTCGAGGTGGTTATAATTTATAATAAAAAACAAATGTATTTTGGCGGCGTAACTCAGCCTGATAGAGTAGTCGGCTCATACCCGATTTGTCGGTGGTTTAAATCCACCCGCCGCCACCAACTTTAAGCGATGCAGTCCCCTGATTTTTAGGGGATCACCGCCGCCACCAGTTTTCTTAACTAGGAGGGATGAATGGATTTTGTTAAACCCGGACCGAATAAAAGAGTATGTGCGTTCTTGATCGATTCGATTATCGGCCAGACCTTAGGGATCTTGGTTTCTTTGATGCTAAAGATGGACCTAAGCTGGGTGATTTGGGCACTCTATATTCTTTTAAAGGATAGTGTGGACGCAAGAAGTATCGGCAGATATTGTGTAGGTATACAAATAATTGATGAAACCAATAATCCGGCGAAAACCTCTCAGGTGATCCTAAGGAATCTTTTAATGGTCATACCAATTTTCCCTTTGGTTGAATATATCGTATTATTAAGAGATGCGCAGGGTAGAAGGCTCGGTGATAAAATTGCGAAAACACAAGTGACTGATCTTAAACCTGAAGTTAAAGATAGTACTTTTCTCTGGATCAGTATTGGGTTGGTGGTAGCAATTATAATTGCGCAGCTTCTTTTGGCTTTCGCCATAGTTAAACAGCATCCGGAATTATTAAAAAAGGCATGAAGGGTAAAAATAATTTAGCGGTTTTCTTACTTTTGTTGGTTTTTTTGGGGACAGTTTTCTCTTTTAGTCATGCCCAGGACGATTATTTGAATCTGCAGGTTACTACTAAGGTTTTCCGGGGTAAAATTACAGAGATTAACCGGATAAAATCAGAGATTTCTATTAGCGGTACCGACGAGCAGGGTAAGCCTCAAGAAATGATTTTCAGGATCTCCGAAAAGACACGCTTTTTAAAGAACAAGGTTTACGTATCATTTAGTTCGATTATGCAAGGTTATGAAGTGGCGGTTGATTATTACGATAATCCTAAGGTCAACAAACCGTTTGAGATAAAAACTATAACTTTACTGCAAGAAGGGGCGGGATACTAAAAAGAGGATTTGATTTCTAGTAAATAGGAGGTGGGGCGATGTCAGCAGAAAAAAAGAATTTTCTCACAGCTCTGTTACTCTCGATTTTTGTCGGCTCTTTAGGGATCGATAGGTTTTATATGGGCTACATCGGATTAGGGATCTTGAAATTACTTACTCTTGGCGGTTGCGGAGTATGGTGGTTGATCGATGTTATCCTTATTGCCTCAAAGAACCTTAAAGACGTAAACGGTAATCCTCTAGAGGGAAATTAAAACCTCAAGGTGATTGTGCGTAATGCCCGCCTCTTGATCAGTTAAGCTTATCCTGATAAAATGATCTTCGAAAAAGCAAAACAGACGATTAAAAAATTTAATTTACTTCAGAAGGGCGATAAGATTATCGTCGGAGTTTCCGGGGGCCCGGATTCAGTTGTACTGCTTTATTTACTGCATAAATTAAGCCGTCAGTTTAGGATGTTTCTCTATATTGCCCATTTAGACCATGGTTTAAGAAAAGATGCCTCTAAAGATAGAAAATTTGTAGAAGCCTTAGGTAAAAAATTGGGTTTACCGGTGATTATACATAAAGTTAACCTTAAGGCAGCCATTAAGAAAGGGTCAGTGGAACAGTGTGCGCGCCAGGCGAGGTTCGATTTTTTATTCAGCGCCGCAAAAAAAGTTAAAGCAAAAAAAATTGCTTTGGGGCACAATCTTGATGATCAGGCGGAAACTGTGCTGATGCGTATTTTACGGGGGGCGGGCCTTTACGGCTTAAGCGCAATTCTCCCGAAAAGAAATATTGGCGGTTTTGAAATTATCCGTCCCCTTATCGAGGTCAGGCGCCGAGAAATTGAAGCGTTCTTAAAGAAAAAGAAAATCAGTGCCTGTCTTGATCTTTCCAATCAAAAGGATATATATTTGCGCAATAAAATCAGGAATCGGCTCTTTCCTTTGCTGGAGAAGGAATATAATAGAAAGATCAAGGAAATTCTTGCTAATTTAGCGCAAAGTTCGAGCCTAGACTATGATTATTTAAATCAGGCGGCAGAGAGATCCATGCGCCGTAGCGGTTCAAGGATCCTTCTTAAGGATTTTCTTAAGCTTCATCCGGCAATGCAAAGGCTCGTATTGCGTTTAAATATCGCCAGGCTAAAAGGCGATACACGCAGGATCAGTTTTACGCATATTCTGGAAATTGAGGATTTAGTACTTTTACGGCCGGAAAATTCCATTGTTGACCTGCCTAAAGGTATTTCTGTAATCAAAAAAAGAGGCGCGCTTGCCTTTTTTTGTAGGTAAGTGAAGCCAAGCTTATCCCGCACTTTCTCCATTATTCAAGATTTTAGAATGGTTTTGAATACCCTAAGAATGTGCGGGATTAATTCGCACAGCAACTTACGTTCATTGTCGTTCCGTAAGTTGCGTGCTCATTAAATTCGCACTTATAACTTACTCGTGCTTACGCACTCGTAAGTTATGTGCTCATTAAATACTTGATTTTATAGAAGCTTACAGGTATAATTATAAATCTAAATATAATAGAAAAGAGGATAGCAAATGGCGAATAATCACACGCATAAGTCAAAGAAAAAGAGCATATTCCAGCGTTTTCCTTGGGGTTGGATTGTGGGGGTTTTTGTTTTTTATCTTTTAATCAGCTCCCTAAATGTTTCGGTTTCCGGAGTACCAAAGGAGATGACCTACAGTAATTTCTATTCTATGCTTAAGAATAGTCCGGATAAATTCAGGTCAGTGACCAAGATTGAAACTGTGCTGCAAGGAGAGCTTACGGATAATACCAAGTTTTTTGTGAATATTCCGGAAAATGACAATGAATTATTGAACCTTATGCGTCTGAATCTAAAAAATTTTGACGTTAAACCTCCGCGGACTTTCTGGACGAGCCTAATTTTTAATCTGGGGCCGATTCTCTTATTGATATTTTTCTGGTGGATGATGGCTGCTAGGGGCGAGCAACTTGGGAACCGGATTATGTCTTTTGGCAAGGTTAGGCCCAAGATGCACACAGAGCAGAATCAGAAGGCTACTTTTAATGATGTTGCCGGAGTAGACGAAGCTAAAGAAGAATTAAAAGAAGTAATTGAATTTTTGAAAGATCCGAAAAAATTTCAGCGTCTAGGCGGAAAAATTCCTAAGGGTGTTTTGCTTGTTGGGCCTCCAGGATGCGGAAAAACCCTGATTGCCCGGGCAGTCGCCGGAGAGGCAGGGGTGCCTTTTTTTAGTATTTCCGGTTCTGATTTTGTCGAGATGTTTGTGGGGGTGGGTGCCAGCCGGGTAAGAGATCTATTTGAACAGGGCCGGCGCGCCTCAAAAGTTTCCGGAAAGGGCGCGATTATTT
>Ga0209824_10000764_pt1 | contig 19509 bp, 15 predicted proteins | sample VDWuncwatermetaG_FD_184124 | JGI IMG/M metagenome (GOLD analysis project Ga0209824, IMG submission 184124) | Wastewater microbial communities from Netherlands to study Microbial Dark Matter (Phase II) - VDW unchlorinated drinking water (SPAdes)... ... | reverse complement strand
CGGTCGGGCGGGATCGTGGTTCGACGCGCTCGCGCTCGCCGCGCGCGACGCGGCCGAGCCCGATCAGCGCTCTCTGTACGCGGAGCTGCAGCGGCTGTGGCGGGAGAGCCGCGCCGCGCTCCCGCTCTACCAGCGGCTGTCCGTGGATGTGGCGCCGCGCTCGCTGACCGCCGTCCAACCGAGCCCGGCGGGGGCTCCCCTGACCTGGAACGCCCATGAGTGGGCCTTCCGGAAGTGAAAGAATGGGCGTGGGTCTCAAGCGTGCGGCCCGCACAATGGTGGGGCCGAGCGATGGAGGGCTTTGCCCGACTGAGCGCAGGGGCAGGGGCCCCTGCCGAGCGAAGCGAGGCCAGCCCTGAGCGTGGCGGCGAGTCACTGAGGCGAATGCCGAAGGGACGAGCGCGAAAAGGAGGAGCGCATGTTCGCAGGACGCTCGTGGCCGCTGGTCACGGTGCTCGTCGTCGCGGCGCTGCTCGTGGCCGCCTGCACCTCGTCGCCCGAGACCACGGGGCAGCAGACCGGAGAGATCGACACGAACGGCGCGATCACGACGAACACGGGCGGCGAGCCCGACACGATCGACCCACAGAAGGAGTCGTTCGTCAACGAGGTCGCCCAGACGATGATGGTGTTCGAGGGGCTGATGACCCTCGACGCGAAGAGCCTGAAGCCGATCCCGGCGGCCGCGAAGGAAGACCCGAAGATCTCCGCCGACGGCCTCACCTACACGTTCAGCCTGCGGGACGGGCTCAAGTACTCCGACGGGAGCCCGGTCACCGCGAAGGATTTCGCCTACGGCTGGACGCGGCTCTGCGACCCGGTGACCGCGGGTGACTACGCGTTCACCGGCTACATCATCGCCGGCTGCGAGGCCTGGAACACCCTCGTGCCGGGCAAGGCAACGCCCGCGGAGCTGAGGGCCGCGAAGGACAAGGTCGGCATCAAGGTCAACGGCGACAAGGAGATCTCCTTCACCCTGGTGGAACCGGCGCCGTACTTCACCTCGATCGCCGGGATCTGGGTCGGGGTGCCGTCGCGCGAGTCGGACGTGACGAAGGGCGGCGACCGCTGGACCGAGCCGTCGACGTTCATCGGCAACGGGCCGTTCAAGCTCGCCGAGTGGAAGCACAACGACAAGCTCGTCTTCGAGCGCAACGACCACTACCGCACGCCGGCGAAGCTCAAGAAGTGGACCAAGGTCATGATCAACGACGGCGCGGTGGCGTTCGCGGCGTATCGAGGCAACGAGCTCGACTTCTACGGCGTCGCCGCCGAGGACCTTCGCACGATCGAGGGCGATCCCGAGCTCCGCTCGCAGGTCGTCGACGTGGGCGGCTCGTGCACGAGCACGTACCTGTTCAACACCAAGAAGCCGCCCTTCACCGACGTGAAGGTGCGCCAGGCGTTCGCGAAGTCGTTCGACCGCGAGGACTACATCAAGAACGTCCAGAAGATCGGCACGCCGGCGCTGTCGTTCATCCCGCCGGGACGTCCCGGCTACGACCCGGGCGACACCTTCCAGAAATACGACCCCGCCGCGGCCAAGGCGCTGCTCCAGTCATCGAGCTTCTTCGGCAAGCCCGAGCTGACGAACCTCAAGTTCACGTACGCGACGAGCCCCCGAGGGAAGACGCGCGTGGAGTGGGCCCAGCAGCAGTGGAAGACCAACCTCGGCCTCGACGTCGCGCTCGACCCGGTCGACGGCACGACGCTGGCGCAGCTGACGAAGAGGGCCGAGACGAACCCGCAGTTCTCGTTCCTCGGCTGGTGCGAGGACTACCCGGATCCGCAGGACTGGCTCACCACCGTCTTCCACTCCAATTCGACCGTCATCAAGACCGGCTACAGCAACTCCGACTTCGACAAGCTGACGCGCGATGCGGACCGCGAGCGCGATCCGGTCAAGCGGCTCGACCTGTACCAGAAGGCGTCGCGCCTGCTGAGCCAGGACGCCCCCGCGGCGTTCCTGTACTACGCCTCGGCGAAGTACCTGAAGAAGCCGTGGGTCAAGGGCGTGACCGACTCGACGCTCGACTTCGAATACGGCATCTACCGGATCACAGATATCTACGTGACGAAGAGAAGCTAGACGGCTCGTGCTGGCGTACGCGGTCCGTCGCCTTCTCCTCGTCATCCCCACGATGTTCTTCGTCGCCCTCATCACGTTCGCGCTGGCGCACGCGGCGCCGGGCTCGCCGTTCGACCGCAACGTGAACCGTCCCCTCCCGCAGTCGACCATCGATCGGCTGAACGCCGTGTACGGTGTCGACCGGCCGCTCCCGGAGCAGTTCGCGCGCTACCTGGGGAACGTGCTGCGCTTCGACTTCGGCTCGAGCCTCGTCCGTGATCGGCCGGTTTCCGACGTCATCGCGCAGGGCTTCCCCACGTCGGCCCAGCTCGGCGTGCAGGCGCTCCTGCTCGCGCTCGCGATCGCCGTCCCGCTCGGCGTCCTCAGCGCGCTGAAGCAGAACTCCGCCCTGGACTACGGGAGCCTGTTCTTCGCGACGATCGGCTACACGATCCCGTCCTTCGTCGTCGCGATCTTCCTCATCTTCATCTTCGCCGTCGACCTCCATCTCCTGCCGATCATCGGGTGGGGGACGCCGCAGCACTGGATCCTGCCGACGATCGTGCTCGCGCTCGCTCCGGCGGCCTTCCTCACGCGCATCACTCGCGCGAGCGTGCTCGAGGCGATCCGCCAGGACTACGTACGCACGGCGCGCGGCAAGGGCCTGGCCGAGCAGGCCGTGCTCACCAGGCACGTGCTGAAGAACGCGCTCATCCCCGTCGCGACGATCGTCGGGCCCGCGACGGCGGCCCTCATCACCGGGTCGTTCATCATCGAGAGCCTCTTCAGCGTTCCCGGCATCGGTCGCGAGTACGTCCTCAGCGTGCAGAAGCGCGACTACCCCGTGATCATGGCGACGACCCTGCTGTACGCGTTCCTCATCGCCGTGGCGAACCTCGTCGTCGACCTCGTCTACGGCATCCTCGATCCGCGCGTCAAGGTCGGGAAGTGACCACACTGACGGGCGCATCGCAGCGGCGCTCCGCCGAGCTCAACGTGCTGGGGAGGAAGCAGCGGTCGCTCTGGGGCGACGCCATGCACCGCGTCGTCCGCAATCGGCTCGCGGTGATCGGCCTCGTCGTCATCGCGCTCGCGCTGCTCGCGGCGCTCCTCGCGCCGTGGATCTCGCCCTACGGACCGAACGAGCAGGATCCGTCGCTGTCGCTCATGGAGCCGCGCCTCGTCGGGAATCCGCAGTACGTGAACGCCAAGTACCTCCTCGGGAGCGACGCGCTCGGCCGCGACATCCTCACGCGGCTCATCTGGTCCGCGCGCATCAGCATGGTCGTCGGGTTCGTGCCGGTCGCTCTCATCTTCGTCATCGGCGTGACCCTCGGGCTCGTCTCGGGCTACCACGGCGGCCGCCTCGACAGCCTGCTCATGCGCTTCACCGACGTCGTCTATGCCTTCCCGGACCTGCTGTTCCTCCTCATCGTCATGGCCACACTGCGCGACAGTCCCATCGGCGAGATCTTCGGGGGGCTGTTCCTGATGTTCATCGCGATCGCGCTCGTGGCCTGGGTCGGCCTCGCCCGACTGACGCGGGGCCAGATCCTTTCGCTCAAGGAGAAGGAATTCGTCGAGGCGGCGCGGACGATCGGCGCGGGCTCGGGCCGCATCATGCTGCGCCACCTGCTGCCGAACGCCCTCGGGCCGATCATCGTCTCGCTCTCGTTCGCCATCCCGAGCGCGATCCTCATCGAGGCCACGCTGTCGTTCATCGGCATCGGGGTGAAGCCGCCGACACCGAGCTGGGGCGTCATGATCCACGACGGCTTCGTCGTGTTCTCGACGACCCCGTGGCCGGTCCTGCTGCCTGCCTTCTGCATCTCGATCGTGATGCTCTCCTTCACCTTCGTGGGAGACGGGCTGCGCGACGCGCTCGATCCGCGGATGCGGATTTGAGCGCTCTCGGCGCGCCCTTGACGCTAGACTGCGCGGACGCCCCGGCCGGACGGGCCGATCGACGAACGAAGGGGATGGGAACCGGTGCCTGAGCTCCTCGAGGTCAAGGACCTCAAGACGCAGTTCTTCACCCGCGACGGCGTCGTGCGCGCCGTCGACGGCGTGAGCTTCGAGCTCGCGGCCGGTGAGACCCTCGGGATCGTGGGCGAATCGGGCTGCGGCAAGACGGTGACCGCGCTGTCGCTCATGCGCCTCATCCCGCAGCCGCCCGGAAAGATCGTGAACGGCTCGATCATGTTCGACGGGGCCGACGTCATGAAGATGGATGACGACGAGGTCCGCGGTATCCGCGGCAACAACATCGCGATGATCTTCCAGGACCCCATGACGAGCCTCAACCCGGTCCTCACGATCAGCCGCCAGATCACCGAGGCGCTCGAGCTTCACCTGAAGATGGACCGCGCCGAAGCGCGGAAGCGCACCGTCGAGCTCCTCGACCTCGTGAACATCCCGAGCGCGAAGAAGCGGCTCGACGACTACCCGCACCAGTTCTCCGGCGGCATGCGCCAGCGCGTGATGATCGCGATGGCGCTGTCGTGCAACCCGAAGCTCATCCTCGCGGACGAGCCGACGACCGCGCTCGACGTCACGATCCAGGCGCAGATCCTCGATCTGCTCAAGAACCTCGCGCGCGAATTCCGGACGGCGTTCATCCTCATCACGCACGACCTCGGCGTCGTGGCCGGCATGACGCAGCGCATCCACGTCATGTACGCCGGCAAGATCGTGGAGAAGGCCGACACCGGAGAGCTCTTCGCGAACCCGAAGATGCCCTACACGTGGGGCCTGCTGCGCTCGATCCCGCGCCTGGACGAGCTGCGCAAGGCGAAGCTCGTCCCCATCGAGGGCCTTCCTCCGGACCTCATCGCGCTGCCGCCCGGCTGTCGGTTCGAGCCGCGCTGCCAGTACCGCCGCGAGATCTGCGCGAAAGAGGAGCCGGAGCTGGTGGGGATCCCGAACGCGAAGCCCGATCACGAAGCGCGCTGCTGGGGCACCCAGCAGGGCGGCTGGCTCGTCGACCTCGACTGGCGGCACGAGATCGGCGACATCGCGGTGCTCGAGGAGATCAAGAAGGAGATCGCGGATCTCCCACCTGACGTCAAGCGCGCCGGGGAGGCGGGCGGTGGCACGCCGCCGCCTCCGCCGCCAGCCTAGGAGGGGCCCCATGGCCATGACACCGACGCCGACGCAGCCACGCGAGGAGTTCATCCAGCGCAGCCGCTCGTCCGCGGTCGCGGGCAGCGGTCTCAACCTGCTCGAGGTCGCCGCGCTCAAGATGCACTTCCCGCTCACCCAGGGGATCGTGTTCCAGCGCCAGGTCGGCGCGGTGCGCGCCGTCGACGGGATCGACTTCTTCGTCGAGAAGGGCGAGACGCTCGGCCTGGTGGGGGAGTCGGGTTGCGGCAAGTCGACGACGGGCCGCGCGATCCTGCAGCTCTACAAGCCGACCGCGGGGTCGGTGAAGTTCGACGGCACCGAGCTCACGACGCTCGGCGGCGAGCAGATGCGCCGCATGCGCCGCCGCATGCAGATGATCTTCCAGGACCCCTACGCCTCGCTGAATCCGCGGATGACCGTCGGGAACATCATCGGCGAGCCGCTCGAGGTCCACCACCTCGCGGCGGGCAAGGCGAAGACCGAGCGAGTGCAGGAGCTGCTGCGCATCGTGGGCCTCAACCCATACTTCACGAACCGCTACCCGCACGAGTTCTCGGGCGGCCAGCGGCAGCGCATCGGCGTCGCCCGCGCGCTCGCGGTCGAGCCGGACTTCATCGTCGCGGACGAGCCGATCTCGGCGCTCGACGTCTCGATCCAGGCACAGGTGATCAACCTCCTCGAGGAGCTGCAGGAGAAGTTCAACCTCACGTACCTCTTCATCGCCCACGACCTCTCGGTCGTCCGGCACATCAGCGACCGCGTGGCGGTCATGTATCTCGGCAAGATCGTGGAGCTCGCGGACCGCATCGACCTGTACGAGAATCCGCTGCACCCGTACAGCCAGGCGCTGCTCTCGGCCGTCCCGATCCCGGACCCGGTCATCGAGACGAAGCGCAAGCGGATCATCCTGACCGGCGACGTCCCGAGCCCGGTGAACCCGCCGACGGGCTGCCGCTTCCACACGCGGTGCTGGAAGGCGCAGCAGATCTGCTCCGAGGTGGACCCGGAGTTCATCGAGCATGCCCCGCGGCACTGGGCGGCCTGTCATTTCCCGGGTGCGTGATCGCGGCTTGGGCGATGCTCGGGTGGGCACGTTGCCTCGGTCGCTCGGCCCTCTCGCCAGGCAGACCGTCGGCTCGCGCAACAGTGGCCTTCGTCTCTGTCGTACGTCCTGCCTTGCGAGAGAACCGAGCTCCCTCGACCTGCCCACCTTCGCATCGCCCGGCTATCGCCGCGCTACCGCACCTCGACCTGGAAGGTGTGCAGGCCCGTCGCGCCCGACGGCAGCGGGTCCTGCCCGTTCGCCGTCTGGAGCGCTCCGCCATCGTCGTAGGCACGTACGACGAGGCGATGGAATCCCGGCGCTGGCGGTGACCACTCGAGCGCCCAGCGGCGCCACGTGATGTTAGAGAAGCGCCGCCCGAGATCGGCCTCGCGCCACGTCCGCCCGCCGTCGGTCGACAGCTCGACCTTCGAAATGCCGCGCGCGCCGGCATAGGCGACCCCGCCGATCGTCGTCGCGCGGCCGGACGTGAGCGTCTCGTGGGCCTGAGGCGCGTCGATGCGCGACATCGTGAAGACTTCCGACTCGTCGCTCCAGCCGCGGCGCTCCCAGAATCCCTGGTAGTCCTCGCGCGTGGCGGTGACCCGCGCCAGCCACTTCACGTGCTTCATGCCGTAGCGCCCTGGGATGAGGAGTCGCGCCGGGAAGCCGTGCTCGCGGGGCAGCGCGCGTCCGTTCATCCCGTATGCGACGAGCGTTCGCTGGTCAGTCGCAACGTCCAGCGGCAGCGCGCTCGAGTACCCGTCGACGGACGTGAAGATCATCTTGGCCGTGCCGTCGCGGACCCGCGCGCGATCCAGGAGCGTGCGCACCGGGACGCCGACCCACAGCGCGTTCCCGATGAGCGGCCCGCCGACAGAGTTACTGATGCACTCGAGGGTCTCGTACTGCTCGACCCCGTCGAGCTCCAGCAGCTCGTCGTAGCCGATGCTCAGCGCGAGCTGGACGTGGCCGTCGATCGCGAGCCGCCACGACCTCGGGTCCAAGAGCGGGTCGACGATCGCCTCGTCCACGACGTAGAAGTCGGCGTTCCGCGTCACGTCCGGATCGAGGCGCGCCGCCGACACGAGCGGCGGATCGTTCGCCGGCTGTGGCGGCGCGGCGGCGCGCGGCGCCCGGCGCAGCGCGAGCGCCGCGCCCGCGCCCAGTCCCTCGGCGGCGATGGTCAGCGCGCGCAGCGCGGTGGCCGAGAGCACGACGAACGCGGCGGCACCGGCGGCGAGCAGCCGGCGGCGGCCGGGAGAGTGAGAGACGCCGGACCCGAGCAGCTCGGCGGTCGCGAGCGCGACCGCCGCCGACGCGAGCGCTGCGACGGCGCTCGCGAGGACGTCCCCGTTCGCCGCGGGTACGGTCAGTACGCCGAGAGGGCCGATCGCCCACGGGAGCGCGAGGAAAGCGACACGCGCGCGCGGGAACGGCCCGGCGAGCGCGCCGGCGGCGAGGAACGCGACATAGGCGAGCGCGATCGCCGCTCTCATCGCCCAGGCCTCGAGCAGCCCGATGAGCGCGGTCGCCGCGCCGCCCGGCATGAGGGCGATCGCGGTCTGCGCCAGGACGAGCGGTGCCGCCGCGGCGGCTTCGGCGGCAGCGTGCAGCCCGAGCGCCGCGATGCTTCCGACGGCCATCGCCAGCGCCCCGCGCAGCGCGCGGCTGGTGAACAGCCCAGCCATGTCGCCCGTATATACACTGGCCGGACTTCCGGAGATGGACGCCGTCGACCGGCATGGAGGAGGACGGGTGGAGAGACCTACTTCGCGCATCCAGCGGGCCGCCACGATGCTGCTCGCGCTGGCTTTCGTGGCGACAGCGTGCGCTCAGCAGCCGCCGAGCGGCGCCCAGCAGACCCAGCAGACCCAGCAGACCGCCGCGCTGAAGGACACGATCGTGGTCGGCATGTCGCAGGAGCCCGACACGCTGTTCTTCCCGATCGGCAACATGTACGTCGCGTCGGTCGTCTCCAGCGCGATCAACAAGAACCTGACCGAGCGGAACGACAAGAACGAGTACATCCCGCGCCTCGCGGACAAGACGCCGACCATCGAGAACGGCGGCGCGAAGCTCACCAAGACCGCCGATGGCAAGGACCAGCTCAGCGTCACCTACAAGCTGCGTGACGGCGTGAAGTTCCAGAATGGCGATCCCGTCACCAGCGAGGACGTGAAGTACTCCTGGGAGCTGAACCAGAACAAGGACGTGCCCGTGGTCGGCCGCTCGACCGGGGCCCGCTACCAGACGATCAACACCCCGGATGTGAAGACCGTCGAGGTCGTCTACAAGCCCGGCGAGCTCGACCCGGTCTACTTCGCCTTCTGCTGCACGATCGTGTCGAAGAAGCTCTTCGCCACGAAGGACCTCAAGAACATCAAGCAAGACCCCTTCAACCGGCAGCCGATCTACAACGGCCCGTACCAGGTGAAGTCCTGGGACGCGGGCTCGGCGATCACGGTCGAGGCCGTGCCCGAGCACTGGCTCGGGAAGCAGAAGACCAAGACGATCATCTTCAAGTTCGTCACCGACGCGAACACCCTCCTCGCGCAGGTCCGCTCGAAACAGGTGGACGTCGTGACGGAGGACGCGCTCACGCTCGACCAGATCCCCGAGCTGGACAAGCTCCCGACCGAGGCGGGCGTGACGCCGTACTACATGCCGTCCGCGACCTGGGAGCACCTCGACTTCAACCTGCGTGACCCAAAGGTCGGCGCGGTCAACGACGCGAAGCCGCACCCGATCCTCTCCGACAAGCGCGTCCGCCAGGCGATCGCCTACGGCATCAACCGCGACGCGATGACGAAGCAGATCCTGTTCGGCAAGACGAAGCAGCTCAACGCTACCGTCTTCCCGCCGAGCTGGGCCGCGGCGTCGGATAGCGACGTCACGGTCTACAACTACGACGTGAACAAGGCCAAGGCCCTGCTCGACGAGGCCGGCTGGAAGGTCGGCGGCGACGGCGTCCGCGAGAAGGACGGCAAGAAGCTCGAGCTGAAGATGCAGAGCACCAACGCCGCCATCCGCGCGCAGACCACGCAGGTCATGGGTAACGACCTCAAGGCGATCGGCATCAAGATCAACATCGACCTGATGGTCGCGACCAAGTACTTCGCCGCGTCGGGCGATGGACCGCTGTACAACGGCACGTTCGATCTCGGCCTGTTCGCCTGGGTCGGCGGCGACGACCCGCTGTCGTTCCTCTACCTGTGCACCGAGATCCCGACGAAGGAGAACAACTACACCGGCTCGAACACCAGCGCGTACTGCAACAAGGACTACGACAAGGCCCAGGGCGAGGCGAACAACAAGCTGAACCAGGCCGAGCGCAAGCCGCTCTACATCCAGGCGCAGAAGATCATCAGCGCGGATGTGCCGATCCTGCCGCTGTACCAGCGGCTCAACCAGACCCTCGCCAAGACGACACTGAAGAACTTCAAGCCCGCGCCCACGAATACGCCGCCCACGTGGAACGCGCACGAGTGGGAGCTCCCGCTGTAACCGCGCAAGGGATGATCGAGGGAGGGAGCGCCGCGAGGCGCTCCCTCCCCCACGACTGATGCGCAACTACATGATCCGCCGCGTGATCCAGATGGCCTTTCTCCTCGTGTTCGTCACGGCGCTCATCTACTTCATCCTCAACCTGTTCCCCGGCGGGCCCTTCGATTCCCTGCGGTTCTCCTCCGACCCGCGCGACGCGGATCCGCGGGAGATCGCGCGGCTCGAGGCGTTCCTCGGCCTCGACAAGCCCTGGTACGAGCGCTACGTCACCTGGTTCACCGGCATGATTCGGGGCGACTGGGGCTCGTCGTGGGCCCTGGCGACCGGGGTCCCGGTGGCCGAGCTCATGAAGCAGCGCCTCGGCAACACGCTCCAGCTGACCGTCGGCGCGACGATCGTGTCGCTCGCGTTCGGGCTCGTGATCGGCATCTACTCGGCGGTGCGGCAGTACACGTGGAAGGACAACGCGGCCACGGCGTTCTCGTTCGCCGGTCAGTCGATGCCGACCTTCTGGCTCGGCCTCATGCTCATCATCATCTTCGCGGTCCGGCTTCAGTGGCTCCCGGCCGGGGACCTCTACACGCCCGGCAAGAGCACCGACCTCGTCGACAAGCTCCAGCACCTCATCCTTCCCGTCGTGGTGCTCTCGGTGATCCAGATCGCGCTCTGGAGCCGCTTCGTACGCTCGAGCATGCTGGAGGTGCTACGCCAGGACTTCCTCCGTACCGCGCGCGCGAAGGGCGTGATGGAACGAGTGGTGTTGGGGAAGCACGCGCTGCGGAACGCGCTCATCCCGGTCATCACGATCATCGGGCTGGACATCCCCGCGATCTTCTCCGGAGCGATCGTGACCGAAACGATCTTCAACTGGCCGGGGATGGGCAAGCTCTATCTCGACTCGGTGCTGCGCCACGACGTACCGGTCGCGATGGGCGTGCTCACGGTGATCGCGTTCCTGGTGATCGCGTCGAACCTGCTGGCCGATGTCCTCTACGCCGTGGCCGATCCACGGATCCGCTACGAATGACGACCATCTCCGCGGAGCTGCGGCCGGCCGCCGAAGCCGAGCGCATCGAGTCGCTCGAGATCGGCCAGTGGCAGGCCGTATGGCGGCGGTTGCGTCGGCATCGCTTCGCGCTCCTCGGCATGGTCGTGCTCGCCACCCTCGTTGCCATCGCAGTCCTCGCTCCGTTATTCGCGCCGGGCGGATTCGACGAGCAGAACCTGTTCGCCCGTTACGGCCTGCCGTCGGCGGCCCACCCGCTCGGGACTGATGATCTCGGCCGCGACGTCCTCGTCCGGCTGATCTACGGCGCGCGGATCTCGCTGACGGTCGCCTCCATCGCGACGATCCTGGCCACGCTCTTCGGGATGCTGGTGGGCGCGTCGGCCGGGTACCTCGGCGGCGTCGTCGAGACCGTGAACATGCGCATCGCGGACATCATGCTGTCGCTGCCGGCGCTCCCGCTGCTCATCATCTTCTCGGCCGCGCTCGGCCCCGGCCTCATCACGATCGTCTTCGTGCTCACGGTCTTCGGCTGGATGGGCGTCGCGCGGCTCACGCACGGCGCCGTGCTCGCGCTCCGGCACCGTGAGTTCACCGAGGCCGCACGCGCGCTCGGCGGCGGAGCCTGGCACAACATCATCCGGCACATGCTCCCGAACGCGCTCGCGCCGATCATCGTCTCCGCTACGCTCGGCTTTGGGAACCGCGTGATCGCCGAGGCGACGCTCTCGTTCCTCGGCCTCGGCATCAATCTGCCGACCCCGTCGTGGGGCAACATGCTGACGAACGCGCAGGGCTACATCTGGAGCCAGCCGTGGCTCGCGGTCTACCCGGGCGCGTGCATCTTCATCACCGTGCTCGCGATCAACTTCCTCGGCGACGGCCTCCGTGACGCGCTCGACCCCAGACTAAAGATCTAGCCTGAAGATCTAGAAGAATCACGGGGAGAGTGGCCCTCCTCGAGGTCAAGGACCTCCGCACCGTCTTCCATACCTCGGACGGCCTCGTGCCCGCGGTGGACGGCGTGTCGTTCTCCGTCGAGAAGGGCCGGACGCTCGGCATCGTCGGCGAGTCCGGCTGCGGCAAAAGCGTCACGAGCCTCTCGGTCATGCGGCTGATCGCATCGCCCGGACAGATCGAGGCCGGGTCGATCACCTTCGGCGGGCAGGAGCTGCTCGAGCTGCCCGAGGAGGAGATGCGGGCGATCCGCGGGAAGTCGATCGCGATGATCTTCCAGGAGCCGATGACCTCGCTCAACCCGGTGTTCACGATCGGCGAGCAGATCGCCGAGGCGGTGCGAATCCACGAGCGCGCGGACGAGACCAAGGCAAAGGCGCGCGCGATCGAGATGCTCGAGCGCGTGGGCGTGTCACTCGCGCGCCAGCGCTACGACGCGTATCCCCACGAGATGTCCGGGGGCATGAGGCAGCGCGTGATGATCGCGATGGCGCTGTCCTGCGACCCGGCGCTCCTCATCGCCGACGAGCCGACGACTGCGCTCGACGTCACGATCCAGGCGCAGATCCTCGACCTGCTCCGGAAGCTGAAGGCCGAGGAGCGCTGCGCGCTCATGCTGATCACGCACGACCTCGGAGTCATCGCGGAGATGGCCGACGACGTCGTCGTCATGTACGCGGGCGAGATCGTCGAGTCCGCGGCGGTCGAGCCGCTCTTCGAGCGCCCCGCTCACCCTTACACGCGCGGGCTGCTGTCCTCGATCCCGCAGCTCGGCACGACGAAGGACTCGCGCCTGAACGTGATCCGCGGCAGCGTCCCGAACCCGCTCTTCTACCCGAAGGGCTGCCGCTTCGAGCCACGCTGCCCCCACGCGATGCCGGTCTGCCGGGAGCACCATCCGCCGCTCGTCGCCGTCGAGCCGGGACGCGAGGTCCGCTGCTTCCTCTACGACGAGGTCGTCGAGGCGGTGGACCCCGCGCTGCTGCCCGAGGTGCGCGAACAGCGCGCCGCGACGGAGGCCGCGACGGCGTGAACGACGAGCGCCCACCTCTCCTCGAGGTCGAGAACCTCCGCAAGTACTTCCCCGTGCGCGGCGGCGTCTTCCGGCGCACGGTCGGCAAGGTCCACGCCGTCGACGACGTCACCTTCCACGTGAACGAGAAGGAGACGCTCGGCCTCGTCGGCGAGTCGGGCTGCGGGAAGACGACAACCGGGCGCGTGATCCTCAACCTGCTGCCGCCGAGCGGCGGAGCGGTGCGTTTCGAGGGGAAGAACATCTTCGAGCTCGACCGCGCCGGCATGAAGCGCATGCGCCGCGATCTCCAGGTCATCTTCCAGGACCCCTACGGATCGCTCGACCCGCGCATGCCCGTCGGCGAGATCGTCGCCGAGGGGCTCAACATCCACGGGATCCTCGACCGGAAGGGCCGCGAAGCCGCGGTGCGGTCGGTGCTCGACGCGGTCGGCCTGCGCAAGGAGTATTCGCGCCGCTACCCCCACGAGTTCTCGGGCGGCCAGCGCCAGCGCATCGGCATCGCGCGCGCGCTCGTCCTCCGTCCGAAGCTCGTGGTGTGCGACGAGCCGGTCTCCGCACTCGACGTCTCGATCCAATCGCAGGTGCTGAACCTGCTGAAGGACCTGCAGCGCGAGTTCGGGCTCACCTACCTGTTCATCGCGCACAACCTCGCGGTCGTGCGCTACATTTCCGACCGCGTCGCGGTGATGTATCTCGGCAAGCTCGTCGAGCTCTGTCCCTCCGACGAGCTGTACCGCGAGCCGCGCCACCCCTACACCCAGGCGCTGCTGTCGGCGATCCCGCAGGCCGATCCGAAGCTCCGCCGCAAGCGGATCGTGCTCGCGGGCGATGTCCCCAGCCCGGTCAACCCACCGTCGGGCTGCCGCTTCCGCACGCGGTGCTGGATGGCGCAGCAGGTCTGCGCCGACGTGGTGCCGGAGTGGCGCGAGATCCACCCGGGCCACTGGGTGGCCTGCCACTTCGCCGAGCAGACGGGGCCCGCGGCCGCGCCGGCCACGGCCTGAGCCCCTCGCTCAATCTCACGGCTTCGCCGTGAGACACGCTCAGGGCTGGACGGGCTCGCTCGTCCCGGCGGAGCCGCTCCTCGCTCGCGCTCATGCGGTCTTCCCCGGCGAGCCGCGCCCGCGGATCCTGCCGTTCGTCGGCGCGCTCGCGGTGCTGGTCGCGATCGTGGTTTACGGCGTGCCGATCATCACGACCGGTGACCCCTTGTGGCCGCTGCCGACCGACACCAAGGCGCAGACGCTCGTCGTCTACTGGGATGGCCGGCGCCGAGGTCGCGCGCGGTGCCGCCGCGTACGACGCTCTCATGGGCGCGGTGAATGGCGCGCTGTCATCGCCGCAGGGCATCGAGTACCGCTACGGCCTGCCGGCGGACGCCTTCGCGGGCGCGCGCGCGACCGGCCGCGCGGTCGAGGCGCTCTACGCGTCGCCGCAGCGCGCGCACGGCGCGTACGCGCTCGGCGTGTTCACGCGATTGTTCGTGTTCCTCGCGGGCGAGGAGTACGACCGCGGGCTGATCTTCGTTGGGGACCAGAGCGGCTATCGCTCGGGGCCGATGCGCGCTCGCGACCTCTCCGCGCTGCGCGACCTCGCGTCGTCGGCGCGGACGGAGGCGCCTCCGCCGTCGCCTCGTGCGCGGGGCTACCATCTGCCGGCACGACTCGATGGGGAGGTCTCATGAGTAGACGTTTGGGCGCTCTCAGCTCACTGCTCGTCGCAGCCGCGCTCGTCGCGGGCGCATGCGCCGGGCCCACACCCGCAGCCTCGGCGGCGCCCGCGACCGCGGCGCCGACCGCCGCCGCCACGGCCGCGGCCGTGACCGGCGGCAACTTCCGCTTCGGCCAGTCCGGCGACATCGCCGCGCTCGATCCCTGGAACGTCACCGACGGCAACTCGCTCCAGGCCACCCGGCAGATCTTCGAGAGCCTCGTCGACTACGAGCCGACCGGCTTCAAGATCGTCCCCAAGCTCGCGACGAAGTGGGAGGTCTCCGCTGACGGGAAGCAGTGGACCTTCACCCTTCGGGACGGCGTGAAGTTCCACGACGGCACGGACTTCGACGCCGCCGCCGTGGTCTTCAACTTCGAGCGGGCGCGCTTCAAGAAGCACGAGTTCCGGCCGACGAAGCCGGTCGCCGACGACTTCGAGTACTACGCGGACCAGTGGAACGGCTACGACGACGACTCGGTGATCACGAAGGTCGAGGCCAAGGGCGCGAACACGGTCGTCTTCACCACGAAGACGCCGTTCGGCCCGTTCCTCGCGAACATGGCCATGGCCACCTTCGCGATCGTGAGCCCGAAGTCCATCAAGGACGACAAGGACGGGTTCCTCCTCCCGAACACCAAGGGCGTGGCGGGGACGGGGCCCTTCAAGTTCACCCCCGGTAGCTGGCTCAAGGGCCAGTCGATCACCCTCGAGAAGAACCCGAGCTACTGGGATAAGGGCAAGCCGTCCCTCGACAAGGTCACGCTCCGGTTCATCACCGACACCGCCTCACGCATCGCGGAGCTGAAGGCCGGCACGGTGGACGCGATCAACAACTTCTCGCCGGCCGACATCCCGGCGATCAAGTCCGATCCGAACCTGCAGCTCATCTCGCGCCCGTCCTTCAACGTGGCCTACCTGGGCGTGAACCTCGGCGCCAAACCCTTTGACAATGCCGGCGTGCGCAAGGCCGTCGCCCAGGCGATCAACAGGCAGGCGATCGCGACCGCGGTCTACGCCGGCGAGGCGAAGGTCGCCTCGCAGTTCCTCGTACCGGGGATGCTCGGGTACGACGATTCGGTCGCCGACTTCTACAAGTACGACGAGGCCGCGGCGAAGAAGTCGCTCGCCGACGCGGGCTTCCCGAGCGGCTTCTCGACTGAGCTGTGGTACATGCCGGTCTCGCGGCCGTACTACCCGGATCCGAAGAAGATCGCCGAGGCCTTCGCGAGCGACCTCGCGAAGGTGGGCATCAAGGCCGATCTCAAGACCGAGGACTGGACGCCGTACCGCAAGGACGCCCGCGAGAACAAGTTCCCGCTCTGGCTCCTGGGCTGGACCGGCGACAACGGCGACCCCGACAACTTCCTCAACGTTTTCTTCCACCCGAAGGTGGTGGACGGTAAGGACACCCCGATGGAGGGCGGCGCCTGGTCGAACCCGCCCGCCTGGGACCTCCTGCGCAAGGCACAGTCCGAGACCGACGCGACCAAGCGCGCGGAGCTCTACAAGCAGGTCTCGAAGATCGTGCAGAACGATGTCCCGCGCATCCCGATGTTCCACGCGAATCCGCCCACGGCCGCGTCGAAGAAGGTGTCGGGCTTCGTCCCGCACCCGACCGGCGGTGAGGTCTTCACGCTCGTGAAGCTCACGAAGTAGCCTCCGCGACTGACGTGGAGGGAGGCGGCGCCGATGGGGACATACATCGCGCGCCGCCTCCTTCTTCTCGTGCCGACACTGCTCGGCGTCTCGGTCATCGTCTTCCTCTTCATCCGGCTCATTCCGGGCGACCCGGCGACCGCGATCCTGCGCGAGAACGCCACCGCCGAGCAGGTCGCCGAGCTGAACCAGAAGCTCGGGCTGGACAAGCCGATGCCGGTCCAGTACGTCGAGTACATGAGCCGCATCCTCCAGGGCGACCTGGGGGAGGGCTTCTTCACGCGGCTCGCGGTCGGCGAGCAGCTGAAGCTGAAGTTCCCCGCGACCGCCGAGCTCGCGCTCTCGGCGATGGTCATCGCGACGATCCTCGGCGTGCTTCTCGGCATCCTCGCCGCGATCCGGCGGGGCTCGATCTTCGACTACGGGACGATGACGGTGGGCCTGGTCGGCGTGTCGATGCCGATCTTCTGGCTCGGGCTGATGCTCATCTACCTGTTCGCGGTCAACCTGCGGTGGCTCCCTCCGTCGACGCGCGGCGACCCACCTGACAGCGTGCGCACCGGGTTCTACGTCGTGGACTACCTCCTCGCGCTCGACCTCGACGGGTTCCTGCGCTCGGTCCGCCACCTCGCGCTGCCGGCTTTCGTCCTCGCGACGGTGCCGCTCGCGGTCATCGCGCGGCAGATGCGGTCGGCGACCCTCGAGGTTCTCGGCCAGGACTTCGTGCGCACCGCGCGCGCGAAAGGGCTACGCGGCCGCGTCGTCATCGTGCGTCACGTGCTCAAGAACGCGATGCTCCCGGTCATCACCGTCGTCGGGCTCCAGACCGGCGCGCTGTTGTCGGGGGCCGTGCTGACCGAGACGGTGTTCTCGTGGCCGGGCATGGGCACGTATGTGCTCGAGGCGATCCTCGCGCGCGACTACCCGGTGGTCCAGTCGATCGTGCTCGTCTTCGCGCTCATCTTCGTGATCGTGAACCTGCTCGTGGACGTCTCCTACGCGTGGCTCGACCCCAGGATCAAGTACGCGTGAGCGCGACCGCGACGACGCTACCGGCGCCCGGTACGGTCCTGCGCAGGCAGCGCTCGCTCTGGCGCGACGCGCTCGGCCGCCTCGTCCGCCACAACGGCGCGCGGATCGGGTTCGTGCTCATCGGCACGCTCGTGCTCCTCGCGTTCCTTGCGGATGCGCTCGGCGTCGCGAATCCGAACACGACGTTCCTGACCGAGACGCTGCGCCCGCCGCTCGCTGGCGGTCACCTCATGGGCACCGACGACCTCGGCCGCGACGTGTTCACGCGCATCATGCATGGCGCGCGCACCTCGCTCCGTGTCGGAGTCGTCGCGGTGGGGATCGCGGTGCTCTTCGGATCGCTCATCGGGTTCACCGCCGGCTTCTTTGGCCGCTGGTGGGACGCGCTCGCGATGCGGTTCATGGACATCGTGCTGTCGTTCCCGACGATCCTGCTCGCGATCGCGATCGTCGCGCTCCGCGGCCCTGGCATCTTCAACACGATGCTCGCCATCGGGATCGTCGCGCTTCCCGCGTACGCGCGCATCTCACGCGCCAGCGCGCTCACGCTGCGCGAGCAGGAGTTCGTCACCGCCGCCCGCAGCGTCGGAGCGCCCGAGGGCCGCATCCTGTGGCGGCACATCGTGCCCAATTCGCTTTCGCCGCTGATCGTCCAGTCGACGCTCGGCATCGCCACGGCGATCCTCAACGCGGCCGCACTCGGCTTTCTCGGTCTCGGCGCGCAGCCCCCCGACGTCGAGTGGGGCGCGATGCTCGTCGATTCGGTGCGCTATCTCTTCCAGGGGTCGTGGTGGGCGCTCATGTTCCCCGGGATCGCGATCATGCTGACCGTGATCGGCTTCAACCTGATCGGCGACGGTCTGCGCGATGCACTCGACGTGCGGATCCGCGGGTAGCACGGGGAGCGTGGGCGGAGCTCGGGCGGCGGCGTTGCCTCGGGTCGATGGCATTCGTCCTCGGCGGTCGCTCAGCCTCGACACGGCGGTGCTTCGCACTATCGAGCGACCAGCCTCGTACGAAGCCATCTTCCCTCGACCCCGCCGCCCTCGCTCCGCTCTGAACTAGCGGGCCGCGCTCGCCGTATCTCTGACGTGATGGAAGGCCGGCCCCTCGTGGCTGGGCTGCTGGCGATCGCCGTCGTCGCGACCGCGTGCGGATCGCCCGACAGGGCGAAGCCCGCGGCGACGGCCGAGCCGGAGACGCCCGTCGCGGGCGGCCGGATCGTCGAGGGGTCGTTCGCCGACGTGACGACGCTGAACCCGATCCTGTCGAACGACGCCGCCTCGAGCACGGTGTGGGCCAAGCTGTACGACCCGCTGTACCAGGCGGACCCGAAGACGGGGGAGCTGCGGCCGAACCTCGGTGTGTGGACGGTGAGCGGCGACGGCCTGGTGTACCGCTGGACCATCGACGCGCGCGCGAGCTGGTCGGACGGCATGCCGATCACGGGACGCGACTACGCGACCGCGGCCATGCTCGTCGCCAAGAGCAAGAAGACGCTCCGCAAGGCCTACTTCGAGGACATCGTCGGCTGGCGCGACTACGTCGACGGACAGGCGGCGACGATCAGCGGGATCGCCATCGACCCCGCGGATCCGAAGAAGTTCTCGGTCACGTTCGGCCGGGTTTTCTGCCCCGCTCTGGTGAACGCGTTCGGCGCCGCCGCCGGCCCGCTGCCGGCGCACGTGTGGGGGAAGTACACCGCCGCCGGGAGCCGGGACGAGGTCGACCGGGCGGAGGAGAACCTCGCGCCTCGCGTGACCAGCGGCCCGTTCGTCCTGAAGGAGTGGCGCAAGGGCGACCAGGTCACACTCGACCGGAACGTCGTCTACTGGAAGGGCGCGCCGCTCGTCGAGCAGTACGTGCTGAAGGTCGTGTCCGACACGACGGTGCAGCTGGCGCAGCTCAAGAAGGGCGAGCTCAGCCTCGCGGCCATCGATCCGAAGGACCTCGCCGCGGTCCAATCGCAGGACCAGCTGCGCGTCATCAAGCTGCAGTCGCTCGCGTACACGTACATCGGGTGGAACGTCCGGAGCGCGAGCGCGCCGGCGCTCGGCGATCGACGGATCCGTCAGGCGCTCGCGTACGGGCTCGACATGGACGCGGTCGTGCGCACGGTGCTGTTCGGCGAGGGGACGAAGATGGTGGCGCACCATCCGCCCGTCTCGTGGGCGGCGGCGCCGCCCTCGTCGCTGAACCAGTACCCGTACGACCGCAAGAAGGCGGAGCAGCTCATCCAGTCGGCCGGCTTCAGCAAGGGCGCCGACGGCTTCTACGCGAAGGACGGAAAGACGCTCGGATTCACGATCGTGGCGAACTCCGCCAACAAGACCCGCGAGACGCTCATGCAGACGGCGGCCGAGCAGTAT
>Ga0209824_10000761_pt1 | contig 19617 bp, 15 predicted proteins | sample VDWuncwatermetaG_FD_184124 | JGI IMG/M metagenome (GOLD analysis project Ga0209824, IMG submission 184124) | Wastewater microbial communities from Netherlands to study Microbial Dark Matter (Phase II) - VDW unchlorinated drinking water (SPAdes)... ... | reverse complement strand
GCGAAGCGGTGCGCGATGAGGCGCACCGCTTCGCCATTACCTATCACAAAAAGTTGCGGACGCGGCAAACCCTCTACTCGGCGCTGGATAAGATTCCGGGTATTGGCGGCGTGCGCAGGCGGGCACTGCTCCGTCACTTCGGCAGCATCAGGCGCATCGAGGAGGCGACCGTGGAAGAGCTGCTCCAGGTTCCCTCCATGAACGAGAAGATCGCCGAAGCCATTCTCCAATCCTTGAAGTCCGCTTCCAGCTGAAGGCCCTTCATGCCGTCGGACGAACCTACCTCTCTGCAGAAGGAGCCTACGGCAACCGATCCCTCTGTCTGGCTTATCGTTCCGACCTTGTTCCTTCTCATCGGTCAAGCTGTCGCCGCGGCGTCATGGAGCTTGCCGGCGCCTTCTTGGGTGGTTTTTTTCCTGCCGCTCTTTTTTCTTTTTTGGCGCGGGAAAAGAATTTGGGCTTTTCTAGTCATTCTCGCCGGGTTCTCCTTTGCTCTGGGTTATGTAAGACACTGGCAGATGCTTCATCCGGTTTTTGCTCCGAACCATATCCGCTCCGTCATGGGCGAGGGCTCCCAAATCTATTTGGAGGGGGTGCTTTACCAAGAGCCGGAAAAACTCTCGCAGCGCAGCCGCTGGGTCGTGCGCTCCGAGCGGCTCTGGCACCCGACGGGGGCGCAAGAGATCACGGGAGATCTGCTGATCGGCGTGCGCCATGCGACAAGAGAGTGGCGCTACGATGACCGCGTCCGCTTTTGGGTGCGGCCCCTTGTTCCTCGCGATAGCGGCAATCCCGGGGGCTTCGATTACCCCTCCTATCTGGCCCGGCGGGAGATCTACGCGACCGCCTTTTTGGAGAATGATGACGGGGTGGAGCTGCTGGCCCGGAGGAACCAGGGGCTGTGGGGTCCGATGGAGTATCTGCGCAGAGAGATTCGCCGTTTTATAGACCGTCACTTCTCCCAGGATAACGGCGCTTTGATGAAGGCGCTGGTGGTCGGTGACATGGGCGGGATTTCCAAAGAGGTGCGGGCGAGTTTTACCGCCGCGGGCGTGAACCATGTCCTTTCCATCTCCGGTCTTCATGTGGCGATGCTCGGTCTCGTCGTTTTCTGGCTGGTCCGCTTCGGCTGCTCGTTCAGCGCCACTCTGCTGCTGCGCTGGAATTTACTGAAGGTAGCGACTTTTTTTTCGTTTTTGGCGGTGCTCTTTTACACCACCCTGGCCGGGGCGATGGTGCCCACCGTGCGCTCCGCGATCATGATCGGGGTTTATGAGCTGGCGGTGCTGCTGGACCGGGAAGAAGAGGTTTTCGCCAGTCTGGCCTTTGCCGCTCTGCTCATCGCTCTTTTCTGGCCCGGGGTGATCACGGATATCTCTTTCCAGCTTTCCTTTCTCGCCGTTCTTTTTATCGTGTGGGGGTCGCGGAAGATACAGGAATGGCTACCGGCCCGTCAGCGGGAGGAACTACCGCAGGAAAGGAGCTGGCTCCGGCCGAGGCTCCGCCGGGCCGGGCTCCATTTGGCCGTTCCCATTCTGGCCACAGTGGGAACGGGACCGATGATCGCCCACTATTTCGGCCATCTCTCGCTGGCCGGGTTCCTCTCCAATCCCGCGATAGTTCCTCTGGTGGGTTTTTTCGTCGTGCCGTTGGGCCTCGTCATCGGCTTTTTCTCGCTGGTGTCGCCGGCACTCGCGCTGCCGCTGGTCTGGCTAGCCGAGCTCCTTTTATCCCTGACCATCGGGATAGTTCGTTTCCTTTCCCGCCTACCCCTCGCGAGCATCGGAGTGCCTATTCCCAACCTTATTGAGGTCGCAGTGCTCTATTTGATGATCCTGTCTCTTTTGCTCTTTCGCCGCCGCAGTTATTCCTTGCTCCTGCTCAGTGCGGTGGCGCTGGGCCTCGTTGGAGACGGCGTCTACTGGTGGAGGGAGAGGCATGATCGCAAGGAGTTGCGCATCACCCATCTCAGCGTCGGACACGGCGATGCGGCGGTGGTGGAGCTTCCCGGCTCCAAAGTGCTTGTCATCGATGCCGGCGGGACGGCGACGGGAGAATTCGATACCGGAGAAGCGGTTGTCGCGCCGTTCCTCCGTTCGCGCAAGATCTTGAAGGTCGATTATCTCCTGGTCAGCCACCCGAGGGTGGATCATTACGGCGGCATGCGGAGCATCGTCGAGGAGTTTGCGCCGTCGGAGTTCTGGTCCGGACTCGGCAAGGGCAGAACCGCCCGGTACGAGGATCTCGAGGAGAGCGTGGAGAGAGCGGGATTGAAGAGGATATATCTCTCCAGCCGCGATCCCTGCCGCGCCATCGAGCAGGCAAGACTCTGCGCGCTCTACCCGCCGGAGGACAGCACCGGTGACGCCTCCGTGGTCTTGCGCTTGAGCTTAGGCCGGGCGGATTTCCTCTTTGCCGGAGATATCGAGAGGAGAGATGAAAAGGTTTTGCTTCAGGAGGGGGCGGATCTTTCCAGCGCGGTGATCAAAGCGCCGCGCCACGGCAGTCTCGCCTCCAGCAGCGAGGAGTTTGTCGCCGCGGTGAAACCCAAGTTGACGATATTCTCCGTGGGACAGCGAAATCCCTTCGGCCTGCCGCGTGAAGAGGTGCTCTCGCGCTATCGCGCGGCGGGCTCCGAGATTCTCCGCACCGACCAGGACGGCGCGATTATTATTGAAACAGATGGAGAGAGGGTTAGATACCGGAGTCACCGTAGTCGAAAGAGCGGAGAGTTTGGGCCTTGACGACTTCCTCGAAATGGAGCGGCGCCACCCGTGAAGGGCCCGCAGGCCGGTGATCTCTCTATCGTCACAACAAAGCAATTTTGCGGGAAGGATATCCCGCTTTGGGCTAGATAAGGGGCGAATTCATGCCGAACTGTTTCATGGCGCCCGCAGCCCACAGAATCTTTATCTTTTGTTTTAGGCTACGGCCCGCAGTTCCTCAATGTAGTCTTGAAAGCCGGTTTCGAGCGTATACTTCGGCTCCCACCGCAGCAGTTCCTTGGCGCGGCCCAGGGCCATGGGCTGTTTAGAGGAGCGGGGCTTTTTTCCGGGAATAATTTCAACCTCAAGCTTGGGCAAAAGTCTCTGCGCTAGCCCCACGAGATCATCAAATGTAACAACGACGCCGGTCCCTATGTTGAAAACTGTTTGCGGCGACGCGGGAGCAGTCGCGGCTAATTCTATAGCCCGCCCGACATCCTTATAATAGATGTACTCGAAATCTCTCGCCTGTTCCTGGGATATTCGGACTACCCCGCCGGCGATCCCTGTCTGGAGAATCTTTTGGATCATCTCTCCTCCCCCGGAGCCGCCCCAGAAATGACCGAAACCGTAAACGTTGGCCAGACGGAGAACCATGAGTTCAAAGCCGTAGAGGCGCTGGTAGGCCTCTACCATGAGCTCTTTAGCCACCTTGGAATTGCCATAAGCCTCTCCTGGCCCTCGAGGAAAGTTCTCATCAAGAGGAGTGGAGCCTTCCAGGCGCCGGTCGTACACTCCCATGGTGCTGATTTGCACCAACCGCTTAACTCCCGTAAGACGGACGGCTTCCGCGACATTGATCGTTCCCATCACGTTGATCTGCAGACCCGAGTAAAGCGCCTGCGCAACCTTGCCGCCGATAAGGCCTGCGGTATGAATCACGGTATCGACCTTATGGTCTTGGATGGTCTGGATCAGGGCAGGCAGATCCCGCACATCTTTTTGAACCACCGCGACATCTGCCGATCCCAGCTTCTTGGCAAGAAAGTCGCGCCGCGGCTGGAAATCATAAAAGACCACGCGTTCGCCTCGCTTGAGGGCAAGCTGGGCAAAGGCAGTTCCGACCAGTCCTAAGCCTGTGATCAATGTGGCCATCCTTGACTCCTTTCCTTTGGTGGGGTTGGGATAGGAAACGGGCGAAAAACTGGCGGCGCAGAAAATCTAAAGTGAAGCTTTAATAATGTCCTTGTAGCATTTTAAAAAAGTTCCCTAAGCGCTACGTGCTTTTTTCGCAACCGAAGGCGATGCCTTTTTCTTGGCCCAGTAATTGGGCGAGGACTTCGACTCAGCCAATGCCTCGGCGGTCTCGAAGCCGGGCGCCATCGATGCCGATGTTCCGGCCAGCACCTGATGGTGATCGATGTTGAGCAGGCGCAGCCAGCTCTGCTGTCCCATCGTCAGCGCGATAAAACAGCCGAGCTCGACGAGCTCCGGCTCGGAGAAGTGCTTGGCGAGCCTGTCCCAGAATGCGTCGTCGGTATCGAGGCGCCAGGTGATCGCCTCGGCGTAAGCCAGCGCCGCCTTCTGACGCTCGTCGTAGAGCTTCGACTTCTCGAAGTTGAGCAGGTCATCGTACTGGGCCTCTTTCAGGCCTTCGCCGGCGGCTTTGACGGAGCGCTGGTTGCCGCAGTATTCGCAGTTGATCGACCGGGAGACATAGACCCGGCAGAGCTCCTTGATGCTGTGATCGCAGACGCCGTTTTTGAATATGTCGCGCCAGGAATCGGCGAACGACCAGAAGCAGGCGGGCACGTGGGCGCGGACTGCGGAACTCTCGGGACGCGGAGTGCCCTCGCGCCGGCACCGCTCCAGCTCTTCAAGCATCGCCGGATCCTTGATGGTTGCAGGGTCGACATAACTGATGCGCTGTTTAGGCAAGACGAACACTCCAATTAAAAACTTGTCTTATCATAGACCTTCTGATTGCAAAGCTCAAACTGTTAATACGTATCGAACATCCGCTGGATCTCGTCGGCGTTGTTCGTCTTCGTAAGCGCTAAAGCCAGCAACACGCGGGCCTTCCAGGGCTGGAGATTGTCGCCTGCAACGAAACCCCGCTTAGCCAATCCGGGGCTTCGCACCACACGCCCTGAACCCACGCGGCTCGACAGGCACATGATCACTCCCTTTTCTTTGTACACTCGATTGAAGGCTTCATCCTCCGCCGGTGTCGGCCGTCCGGCGCCAGTTGCCGCGCTCACGATTCCCTTCGCGCCGGCGGCCGCTGCAGCTTCGATCATTTTGCCGTCCGCGCCTACGTAAGAGACGACAACATCCACGCGCGGAAGAGATTGCAGCTTCCGGACGTCGAATTCCGTACTGACGGTGTGTTTCTTTGCCGTCTGATGATAATAGACCACCTTTCCGTCTGCATCGGCGTAGCCGAGCGGGCCGAGGTCCCGGGACTGAAAAGCCTCCACGCGGTAGGTAGCGTTCTTGGTCACGTCGCGGCCGCTGTAAATCGTGTCGTTCATGACCAGCAAGGCTCCGCGACCTCTCGAATTGGGATCTGCCGCGACTTTCACCGCGTTAACAAGATTTAGATAACCGTCGGCGCTGATCGCGGAAGAGGGGCGCATCGACCCCACGAGCACCACGGGTTTGTCTGTCTTCAGTGTCAGCGTTAGAAAGTAGGCTGTCTCTTCTATAGTGTTGGTTCCGTGCGTGATGACGATGCCGTCGGCCTTGTTCTCATCGAAGATGGAGTGGATCGTTCGAACCAGATCGAGCCAGTCCTTGTCCACCAGCGCGTGGCTCGGCAGTCGCCGGAACGGAACTTCCTCGATTTGGGCGATCGATTTTAATTCCGGTAATTGGTCAAGAAGCTCTCCGGTGTTGAGCCGTTTTCCCGTCTCGATGTACCAGGCAAGATCGAGCCGGTCCTTGCCGACCGAATCGATGGTCCCTCCAGTAATGATTAATGCAACGCGTGGCAGTTCACTCATCTTTGCTTAATCCTTTCTGCGATCGTTAGTAGGTCGCCATGAGGCGGTTGGAAAAGCCATATGGAATTTTTACTATCCCAACGCAGATGAAATGTCCACTTCTGCCCGGTAGGTTACCCCAAGTTGACGTAAGAGTGCCTTATCGGCTACTCTCCACCCCAAAATGACAACGCGAGGCCAGTCCAATCTCTTCAGTAGCCATCTTCGCCCCCCATGGCTAGCTGACGTGTGGTCGTTGGGGCGATTTCGGGGTTCTCAGTGGCCGGATCTCAAAAACAAATTCCCATCATTACCAGGGAGGCAAACTATGAGAACGCTTATTGCTGCAATCTTTACAGCATGGGTCACGTGTGCCGCTACCGTCGTTACTGCGGTGGCTGCACCCGACCTTATCTTGCATAACGGCAAGATCGTGACGGTCGACGGCCGCTTTACGATCGCACAGTCGCTCGCGATCAAAGACGGACGCATTGTCGCGGTCGGCACGAACGCCGACATCCGCAAGCGCGCGGGCAAGGACACCCAGGTGATAGACCTCAAGGGCCGGACGGTCATCCCGGGGCTCATCGACAACCACGCGCACTTCATACGGGCTGCGGAGCACTGGCACCAGGAAATGCGGCTCGACGGCGTCACGTCGCGCAAGCAGGTCTTGAAAATGCTTGCCGAGCGGGTGCGCGCGGCGCGTCCCGGCGATTGGATCGTGACTTTGGGCGGCTGGGCCGAGGAACAATTCACCGACGATCCGCGCGGCTTTCCGCTCGCGGAGCTGGACCGCATCGCTCCGAACAACCCCGTGGTTCTGCAGGCCGTCTACATCCACAGCTACCTCAACAGCGCCGCGTTGAAGGCGGCCAAGATCGATGAGAACACTCCTAACCCGCCCGGCGGCAGGATCGAGAAGGACGCGAGCGGCAAGCCGACCGGCGTCGTCCGCGACGCGGGCGGGGTCGCTTTCGTGGCGGCCAAGGTCCCGCTGCCGGACCGGGAAAAATGGATCGAGAACACGCGCAAGCTGGTGGCCGAGCTCAATGCGATGGGCCTGACTGCCTGGCTGGATGCCGGCGGCCGGGGCATGAGCGCCGAGCACTATGAGTCGTACAGGTATCTCGCCGAGCGCGGCGAGCTCAACGCGCGCGCTCTTTGGACCACGATCCGCCAGCCGGCGACCCCGGAACAGGTGGAGAAGGTGTTGGCGGAGATCCCGCAGCAGAAACCGTTTCAGGGAAACGATTACTTCGACAACGTGGGCTGGGGCGAGACGGTCTATGGGCCGGTGACCACCCAACTGCTCCGCCCGGAGAGCAACACGAAGCCGGAAGACCTGGCGCAGATGCGGCGCATCGCGCTGGCGCTCGCCGAGCGCGGTCTCTATGTCAATTCACACGTGGAGATGACCGCCGCGATCGATGCCTTCCTCAAGGAGTACGAGGCGATCAACAAGGAGCGGCCGATCAAAGGGCTGCGCTGGTCGTTCTCGCACCTCGATCAGATCAACGAAGCTGAGCTCGAGCGCATGAAGAAGCTCGGCATGTCCGCCCAGATCCACAGCCGCCCGCTCATCCAGGGCGCGTTGATGCACAAAGCGCACGGCGACAAGGCCTGGGAGATGCCGCCGTTCCGCCGCGTCCAGGACAGCGGCATCCACTGGGGCTTAGGCTCCGATGCTACGGCCGTGACGACCTCCAATCCTTTCTACACGCTGGGGTTCGCGGTGACCGGCAAGATGATAGGCGGCGCCAAGGTGAACCGGCAGACCATCGCGCGCGAGGAGGCGCTGATCGCGCACACGCGCAGCAACGCCACCATCCTGTTCCAGGAGGGCAATCTCGGCTCGCTCGCGCCCGGCAAGTACGCCGATCTGCTGGTGCTCGACCGCGATTACCTGACGGTGCCGGCCGATCAGATCAAAGACATCAAGCCGCTCATGACCATGGTCGGCGGCAAGATCGTGTATGAATCGAAAAAGTGAGTTCGGAGTCGAGAGTCCTGTGGAAAGAGTCTCATGCCCCGCCGAATGAGGTTACGCGGTTGCAGACGCAAACAAAGGAGACGGCGAAATGGCTAAAAAAGGAATGAATGGGATGACAAGGCGTGACTTCATCAAGCTCGGCGCTGCCGCAAGCGGCCTGGTCGTTGTGGGGCCGGAATGGATTGGTACGGCACTCGCGAACCGCCATCCCCATCCACGCCCGACCAGCATCAAATATCTCGATCGCAACATGTATCGCAAGAATACCGACGTGCTCGCGCACTTCGAGCCGGGCCAAGAGCGCGGCGGCAAGATGCAGATGATGGCGATCGGTGCGCGCCGCTTCCTGTTCCAGCGAGGCGACGTGATCGAGGTGACCGATCCGTTGAAACCGATGATGTTCAACAAGAAGGCCTTCACCGGTGGACAGTTACAGCTTGCTTACAACCAGAAGCTCGGTAAATGGATCCTGATGACCGGGGCAGGCTCCATCGCTACGTTCGCGACGCCAAAATGGCCGCGCGGCAAGTACGATAATCCGGAACTGATCCAGCAAAACATCAACCAGAAGGGCCTGCGCGGCGTGCGTTTCTACGACGCGACCGATCCGTCGAAGATCGTGCTGCTGTCGGAGTGGAGCTGCGACGGCGGTGATCCGAAGCGCGAGGTGCAGACCGGCTCAGGCACGCACCGCAACTACTACGACGGCGGGCGCTACGCCTATCTCGACACCGCACCCGACAACAGCTTCACGCACATGGAGTGCCCGGTCCGCTATTACACGAACGGCATCCAGATCATCGACGTCGAGGATCTGACGCGGCCGAAGCTCGTTGCCAACTGGTGGGTGCCCGGCCAGCGCGAGGGCGAGGAGGCCGAGTACAAAAAATGGCGCGAATACGGCGACAAGGAATCGTTCACCAGCCTGCATGGCCCGATGTATGTGCCGCAGCGGGTCGAGGACGGAGGCAAGCTTGGTTACAGCGCGTACGGCTCGTTCGGGATGCTGATCCACGATCTTTCGGACATCAGGAATCCGCGCCTGATCGGCCGTTTCGATCCGCAGAAAAAACCGGGCGCAATTCCGTTCCACACAATCGACATCGCTCGGCTCAATCGCGGTTTTGTGATCGCCAATCCCGAGCCGCTGAATCCTGACTGCAACGAGGCTTATCAGCCGCTGTGGGTCGTCGACATCAGGAATCCGGCGCGGCCGAGGCCAATTACGCAACTTCCGGTCCCGGTGCCGCCTGCCGATGCGCCGTATCGGACTTTCTGCGACAAGCGCGGGCGTTTCGGCTCCCACAACCCGCCCCACATGAAAGCCCCCGGCCTGCCCAATCCTCATTTCACCGCGTATGGGTTCTTCAACGCGGGACTACAGTTGTTCGACCTCAAAAACCCGGCCCAGCCGCGCAACATCGGCTATTTCATCCCGCCGCAGCCGGGCGACCTCGATGATTACCTGAGCTACCCGCGCGATACCGACGCGGTGTTCTGCGAATGGGACCGCAAGCTGATGTGGGTCGGTACCGGCACCGGGCTTTATCTCGTCACCTCACCCGCGCTCGGTAAGCCGGTGCTTGAGCCGATGCCGGTGAAGCAATGGTCGCTGCCAGGACTCAATGTCGGGCATACCTAAACCGGGATTCCTATCATTCATTTTATTTTTTGAGGCCGGGGGCAACCTCCCTGGCGAAGCGCTCGATTTGTACTTGGCGCTCAGGCCAATGGGGCACCATGAATTGAAGGGTGATATGGACGACACCGACATCCTGGAATTTCTTCAAGGCATCGGCCACCTGCTCGCTGCCTCCTTTTAAGTAGTCATGTTCCTGCGCGACCGGCTTGGGAGTCAGCTCGATGGGGAGACAACAGGCAAATTTTATATCGTCCGGGTTCCTTCCCGCCTCGCGCCCCCAGCGCCGGACGTTGTCGAACCGCTTGGCCAGTTCCTTGGGCGTGATTCTGACGAAGTAGGGAAACCAGGCGTCGCCATAAGTGCCTGCCCGTCGCTGGGCGTGAGTTCCTTCGCCGCCGACCCAGATCGGAATGCGCGGTTTCTGAAAGGGCTTGGGATAAAAGGCGATATCTTCGAAGCGGTAGTATCGTCCCTTAAAGCTCACCCTCTCGTCTTCCCAGAGGCGATGGAGAAGCATGAGTTGCTCGTCGGAGATTTGACCTCGCTCTTTAAACGGCGCACCCAACGCGTCGAATTCCTCGTGCATCCAACCGACCCCGACCCCTAAAACAAATCTGCCCCTGGATAACTGATCGATCGTTGTGGCGATCTTCGCCCAGTAAAGCGGATGGCGGTAGGGAAGCACAAGCACGCTCATCCCCAGCTTTACCTTTTCGGTGCAACCAGCGAGAAAAGCAAGACAAGTGAGCGGTTCGAAAAAAGGGCGATCCGGCGGAACGATGAAGCTCTGCTCTTTGCTGTAAGGATAGGCGCTCTTGATCTCCCAGGGAATGACGATCCGGTCCGCGGCCCAAACCGAATCGTAACCGAGAGATTCCGCTTGCCTGGCCGCTTGCACCAAAGTCTCCCGGCTGGCTGCGCGGCCTGAGATCGGTAGAAAAACGCCGAATTTCATCAGCTAGCTCCTACCTGATAGCTGCTTGTGGTTGGTTTCACGTTGTTGCGGGAAGTTCGCAGGGGGTTGGGATCGCCGTGATTTCCGGAAGAGCGCTTCGCCTGTTTTTAACAAAAGATCGGGCGACAGGAGTAATAAATTACCCGGCGGGAGGCCAGCCCGCCTCGGCTAATCTCGTCTTGAGCTCGGCCCGCTCTTTTTCGTCCAGTTGCTTTGCCGGCCAGCGCGGGTACATCTTCATCTGGATACCGCGCATGCGGTAGAGCTCCTTGTAGGCTGTTCGCCCTACACGCTTGGCGTAATCAGCGATCACCGCGTAGATCTTTTTCACCCTTTCCTGGAGCGCGTTGGCCTTGTCCCGCTCTTTTTTGGTCGCGGCGTGCCAAAGCTCGACACAGAGTTCAGGGAAAACACTCGCCATTGGGGCGATGGTTCCCTTTACTCCAATTTCGCTTCCTCCGATCGTTTCCGTCGGTGTGCCTGGAAAAACTCCGAAGTCATAACCCTTGAGCGATGCGACGTATCTTGAGGACTCCTCGAGGGTCCCCCAGGCCAGTTTGACTCCCCGAATGCTTGGAACCTCTTCGACCAGACGCCGCGCGAACTCGGGGGTGATGTCGATCCCGCTGTAGCGCTTGTTGTTGTAAATATAAATGGGAAGAGGGACGGCTCCGGCCACCGCTTTGTAATGCTCGATAATCTCGTATTCGTTGTGGTCCGTATAATAATAAGGAGGGACGATCAGGAGCGCCGCGGCGCCGATTTTTGCGCTGTGCTCGGCGAGTGAAGTGACGCTCTGGATGTCTGGCGCGCCCACGTGAACGACGACCGGGACTTTTCCCCGGACCTGTTCCATGGCGACCTCGGCCACCCTCATCCTCTGGTCCGGCCTCATCACCGGACCTTGACCGTACGAGCCTGCCACCATCAGGCCGTCCACTTTTGCCCTTAGCTCGAAGTCGATGATTTCCCTAAAAACCTTCTCGTCCACCTCACCTTTTTCGTCGAAAGGGGTGGGCAGAGGAATGACCGTTCCGCTCAAGCTCGCCATGGGATGCTCCCTTCGAATTGGATTTCGCTCTCTTCGTCGAGCCGTTGCTCGGACTCCGCTTCGATTCAAAGTCCCAAGCGCGACTCGCCTTTTCCCTCCTCGCGGTAGAGTCCGAAGGCCTTGAGGACAGGCGCGTCGTTCATCGAGAACAGGACGGCATCCTCTTTTGAGGAGCGGTTGACGTGCTCGTGCCAGCTCCAAAGCGGAACGATAAAGGTATCCCCTTTGTCCCAGTGAAAAGACTCACCGTTGATCACGGTGGTCCCACTGCCGCGAAAGGCATGATAAATGGCCGTGCTCGTGTGGCGGTGGAGCCGGGTTCGCATTCCGGGGCTGAGCATCTGAATCCAACAGGAAAGGGTCGGTAGGGTTGAGCCGCCGGTTAAAGGATTCACATATTCCAGGGCGATACCGTCGAAAGGATTAGGCTCTGTCTCTGCCAAATGCTTGAGCGATAGGTAGGTGTCGCGCCAGTGATAATGGAGCGGCCGGGGCGGCTCCTCGGAAGCCGAGGTTACCGGGCGCGTCACCCCGTAATAGCGGGAGAGATCGGGACTGTTTTTCACGGGGATTCTTTTCTCCGGATAGGGTTCAAAAGAGATCACCTGCAGCGACTTGATCAGAGGGACATCCAAGCCGTCGATCCAGATCATGGGATCTTTGCCCTCGTGCGCGTGTTCGTGCCAGGCCCAGTGCGGTGTCAGGATCAGATCCCCCCCTTCTTCCATCACCATCTTTTGCCCATCCACGTTCGTATAGGCGCCTTTCCCCTGCAGGATGAAGCGGATCGCGGTCATGGTGTGGCGGTGGGCCGGCGCCACCTCGCCGGGCTGAATGAGTTGAAAAGAGAAGAGCATGGTATGGCTGGTCATCTCGCTTTCCGGCATGCCGGGATTGACCAACCGGATCGTTCTGCGCTCGACGCTTCCACCCTGGATGCCAATTCGGTCGCGCGCCTGCAGCAGGGCGTCATGAATATCCGCCCACTTCCAAAGATGCGGTTTCACCGTCGTCACGGGATCGAAAGGGCGCTCGTCCCGGTTCAGTCTCCAGATGCCGGACAGCCATTTCTGCCCGAGCAGACGGTCCAGCTCCTCATTTCCTTTAGATTCCGCTTTCATAGAAACCTCCACCCATTTTCGATTTTAGGTTTTGGATTTCAGACTTCGTCGTGAGCTCAGTCGAACGAATCAATCGGAAATCGGCAATCCAAAATCCAAAATTCAGTCGTGGTTGTACCTGCGGTAAATCCCGTCGTAAAAATGGGCCATCATCTCGACTGCGATCCGCGCGCAGTACTCCAAGGGCCAACCGGCCCGCTCATTTCCGTATCCATCCTCCAGCGCCTTTTGCAAGATGATCTGGTTTGTGCCGCCGTGCTCTTCGCTCAGATCGGCCTCTTCGTGAATCCGAAAATATTTTATATCCTCTTTGGTCAGCCCGTACTTGGGCAGGCTGGCGCGGAAGTCCTGGGAGATGAAGCCGAAAATCTCCTCTTCGAGATGGATGGCGAAGCACTCCGCGAGAGGAATATCGATCCAGGAGCGGACAAAGAAGTCCACCAAGCCGCGCGCCTCCGGGATGAGCTCCGCCTCGATCATCTCATGGGGCTGAACGCCCAGCGCCTTTGCCAGAGGGACCAGCATCCTGGCATGGCCGCCGAGCGCCGGCGTGGTGAATTCCTCGCCGATTTTTTGGGCGATCCGGTCTTCCAGGTCGGGATGTCTCTTAAAAAAACCGACAAACTGATGATAGACCGTGGCCATTCCCGTGTTGACTTCCAGGGCAAAGGCATACCAGTTCTTGATCCACCCTTGCAGGCATGGCCTGGGAAGCGTCCCCGCCCTGAGATCCCGGAAAAAAGGGAGGTTCTTGACTTCTTTATCATAAGTGTCGAGCACGACTTTCCTGAGCGCGGCAACTTTTTCCTTCGCTTCGTGCGGGGTCATTTTGATGTGTTCGGCCATGGATTTGTCCTCTCAAGCGGGCGGGGTGCTTTTATTATGAGGGAAATTATCCGATGGGGATGGGGCTGTCAAGTTACAGCTGAAACCATACACGATGCGTCGGCTTAACGGATCGGCTGAGCGGCCAGACTTTCTAGTGGTCTGCCCCAGCCGCGGTTAGATTGAACTTCGCGTCACTGCAACTCAGCGGCCCTTCCAGTAGCCAGGTTTTCGGCGGGCGTGAGCGACAGCGACGACCTGCACAGCCTCACCGAGCTGACGATAAACAACACCGAAGGGAAACCTCCTTAGTAGGAAACGTCGCGTACCGTGAAGGTAAGTGGGCCACCGCATGGGACCCTCTGAGATGAGTTCGACAGCGCGGTCCAGTTCCGCAAGGAAAGCCTCTGCCGCAGTTTCATTCCGCTCCCGATACCACCCGTAAGCCGCTTGAGCCTCCGCGATCGCTTCGGGGTGAACATCGACAGTATGCTGGGCCATTACCGGCCAGAGATTCTGCGCCGTGCTTCAGACCACGGAATAGGCTTTACCGTACCCAAATCAAGCTCCCTCAGCCGCCGATCTATTTCAGTGTGCCAAGCCGCTTCCGCGTCTTCGTCCACCTCTTGGTCAAGACTGTCAAGAAGAGATCCAGCAAGCGCGGCTCTCGCTTCCGGTGGAAGCTTGAGGGCCTCTTTCAGCAGGTCATTTGGGTCTTGCTTCATAAAACCAATACTACACCCCTAAGGTGGCCTGTTTCAATCTAACGAGCCTGTAGAAAAAGTCCCAACCAGTAAAAAAGTATACAAATTGGGGGTACCCAAATGGTACCTCGATCCAAGATCGTCGCTTAAACGCTAAATACGGAGGTCGTTTTTCTTGTAAATTTTTCGATCTACCTTTTTCTACAGTCTCAACGCCCGAATTAACCCGCCGCCCGACGCGACCACACCACCAGCGCCGCACCATTCAAGGTTGATGAAAGCCAAGCTAAGGGCGGTCGGGTTGAATGAGTTGTTATGCCGCGCTCAGGAGAGAAGCGACACTGTTTTTTCACCGTTTGCTTTAAGATCAACCTTTACATTCGATATAGTTTCGTCGCTAAGCACAAATCCTCTTTCTATTAGATCATAGAAAAGTAACATTTCTGGCTGCGCCCCTTGCGACATAGCGACCTCGATAGAAGTTCCAAGCGCAGGCCAAATAAGAGAGCCATAGGAAATATACTCAGGATTGTCCTCAACTAACGGGAAAGAGGAGCAAACAACACCACACACATTGCCCCGCTCATTTATAATTGGGCCGCCACTCATGCCATGCTCAAAACGAGCATTTGTGTGGAAGCAAGGAAAGGGCAACATTGCACTATCTCGCTTGATTGGGAAAACCTCAACGATTTTGCCTCTGGTAAAAGCTGTATCTTGGCTATACTCAATTAATACTTTCCCGTCTTTGACCTCTCCTCCAATAGCCCCCTTCATACTGTGATAACCAAACCTAAGAATGTTCTCGCCAACTGTAGGTAAACCCGGACTCAATCGGAAAATCGGATATTTTAGCGGTTCACCATCAATAATGGGACTGGTGAGCCAGCAGTAGCCAATATCTAACTCTTGTGAATACCAAACTCTGTGAATTGGCAACAGACCTCCCAGAGTGAGTTCATTATTTTCTCCATGTGTCTTAGCCGTAAGATAGAGCGCGTAAAATTCTAGATGGTGCTCAATTGTGCCATCAACATTCCTTTTAGACACGACTCGTTTAATAGCCTCTTCGATGACATGAACAGCTGTCATCATTAATCCATCAGGTGCAATCGTGAAGCCAGTGCCTATGGGAATTATTTGACCATCGGCAATAGTGATGAGGGTCATAACGCCTTGCTGGATGCGATGACCAAATTCTGGAAGAGGTGAAAAGCTATCACTGATTTTCAACATGGATTATTTCCATCACCAACTAATATTTCGGAAGCGGCCTAACCAGTGAGTATACTGACCAGTGTATTATGGTTTTAATGATTTTCACGTTGTCATGATTCTCCAATGGTTCGGAGAGCTTGTCAATCTTTTTTAAGTGTACATCATCGTGGTGCTGACGTCATTGTGCCCGAGCAGTTCCTGAACCGTTCTAATATCATATCCGTCCTCTAGTAGCTGAAGTCCGCAACTTTACCCGGAGGCACCGCTTCCTTTATTCTTAACGCCTATCGAGCACGGCGCCTCGACTTTTTCCTTTGCCTCCTGCGGGCTCATTTTGATATGTTCCGCCATGACGAATCCTTCTCCTTGGACTTTTCAGGGGAAAATTATCCGATGCAGGTAGTCTTGTCGACGTTGCTTTTGTTTTTCTCCCTCCTGGGAATGGCTCATTCCCAGGGGCTAGAGAAGGCCATCATCACGCACAATAGCGACAGCATCAGTATCGCGCCGCTCATCTACGGGATAGAAAAAGGTTTCTATCGCAGAGAAGGAATGGAGCTAGAGTTCCGCATGCTCCGGACCGACCTGGCAGTCGCCGCGATCGTGGGCAGCAGGGAAGTGGATTACATGTACTCGGCCGGAACCGCCTTCCGGGCCGCCGTAAGGGGAGTGCCGCTTAAGATCATCGCCTACGGCTTTAAGGATATTTTGTTTTACCTTATGGCCCAGCCCGCCATTCAGTCCGGAAGAGACCTCAAGGGCAAAAAGATCGCCGTCAGCCTCCCCAGCGATACCGGCGGGCTGGCTGCCAAGGCCGCGATCAAGTCCTTTGGTCTTGATCCGGAAAAGGATGTGGTTTACATCGCAATTGGCGCCGCTTCGGTGCGCATGGCCGCCATGGAGGCGGGCTCCGTGGAAGGGACGATCATGCCCGTCCCGTGGAATATCCGGATGAAGCAGAAGGGCTTCAGAGAGTTGATTTTTGCCGGCGATGTTTTACGGCAGCCGCTTACCGGGATTGTGACCAGCGCGGATAAGGTAGAGAAGAATCCGCAGCAGGTTAAAAAGATCCTGCGCGGCTTCCTGCGCTCGCTGAAGTCATTTCAACACGAGAGAAGAGAGGCGACGGAGCTCATTGCTCGGAGGTTTTATCTGGAACCTCAAGTGGCCGATGAGGTGTACGGGATAGCCCTTCGCACGTTGAGCGATGACGGAACCGTTAGCCAGCAAGTTCTGCTCGAATTTCTGGAGCAGGTCAAAAGGGAGGCCGGGGTGAAAAAGCAGATCCCGTTGACGGATGTCGTAGACTATCGAATTCTGAGAGAAGCGATGAGAGAAATCGAAAGATGAAGGGTCTAAGGATTCAAGGGAACCCTCACCCTTCCCTCTCCCTGGCAGGGAGAGGATTAAAGGTGAGGGTTTAAGGGAAAGATAAGAGGAGGATTCAATGGAAGCAGAAGTTTTCGACGATCTCCGACAATATATTGAGGCATCCAAGAAGGTAGGCGAGTGGCGCGAGATCAAAGGGGCGAACTGGGATATCGAGATCGGCACCCTCATCGAGGCCACTGCCGAACTGATTCAGGACCGTCCGATGCTCATCTTTGACAATATCAAAGGTTACCCGGAGGGTTTTCGCGTGCTCGGGCTGGCCTTTGGCTACTACAAGCGCGTTGCGCTGGCTTTGGGACTGCCGCCGGACAGGAGCAGGCTGGAGCTGGTCCGGCTCGCCTCGCGCAAGATCCACGCCGCCAAGCCGATTGCGCCGAAGGAGATCTCGCGGGCGCCGGTGATGGAGAACGTGATGAGCGGCGCTCAAGTGGATCTGTTTAAATTTCCCGCGCTTCGCAGCCACGAAGGCGACGGCGGGCGGTATCTCGGCACGGGAGACGTGGTGATCAATGCGGACCCGGACAGCAGTTTCATCAATATGGGGACTTACCGGATGCAGCTCCACGAGCGCAACCTCTTGGGCTTGTGGATGAGTCCGGGCCAGCACGGGCGGATGATCTGCATGAAGTATTGGGAGAAGGGAAAGAGCTGCCCTATCGTCGCGACCTTTGGACAGGACCCGCTGACCTTTATGGCCTCCAACGCGAAAATCCCTTGGGGGAGTTCCGAGCTGGACTACGTGGGCGGGCTTCGAGAAAGGCCTCTGGAGATTGTCAAGGGGCCGGTAACTGGTCTTCCGATTCCGGCTCATGCGGAGATAGCGATCGAAGGAGAAGTTCCACCGCCGAGTGAACAGGCGCACGACGAAGGTCCCTTTGGGGAGTGGCCGGGATATTATTCCGGAGGGACCGTTGGCACAGGGGAGCCTCAGCCGGTGATAAGGGTCAAAGCTGTGTATCACCGGAGCAATCCGATTCTGCAAGATGAGGCCCCTCTATGGCCTGGGGCTTATCGAATGGATTTCAGTTTGCGCGCTGGGATCTTGTGGGATCAGTTAGAGAGCATGGGGGTTCAGGATGTCGTCGGGGTTTATAACCATACGATGTATATTTGGGTCGTGGCGATCAAGCAGCGCTATGGGGGACATGCCAAACAGGCGGGGCACGCGGCGATCGCCGCTTCCGCGTCCGCGAGGCATGGTCGGTATGTCGTGGTGGTGGATGAGGACATCGATCCTACGAATTTAAAGGAGGTTCTCTGGGCGATGATGACACGGGTGGATCCAGCGACGGATATCGAGATCGTCGAAGGGTGCTGGAGCACGCCGCTCGATCCCCGCATGACACCGGAACAGAAAGCGAATCGCGATCACACCAACAGCCGGGCTATTTTTTATGCCGTGAGGCCGTTTGCTTGGCGCGACAAGTTTCCTCAGGTCTCCAGGGTCAAGCGTGAGCTGCGCGATGAGGTGATCCGGGCCTATAAAGATATCATCCCTTTTCCGTCGATCTGAAAGGATCGTCGCGCAATCCATGAACGCTTCGAGAAAGAGAGACGGGATCGCCCTTGGCTCTGTTCTAGTCCTGCTCTGCGCTCTGGCCGTTCAAGCTAAAGCCCAGGGTCCGGAGCGGGCGCTCATCACTCACTCCAGCGAGAGCATCAGCATCACGCCGCTCATATACGGGATCGAGAAGGGCTTCTATCGCAGCGAGGGGGTCGATCTTCAGTTTCGCATCCTGCGGGGGGATTTGGCGATCAGCGCGATGGTGAACAGCAAGGAGGTAGATTATATCTATGGCGCCGGCACCGCCTTTCTGGCTGCCGTAAGGGGGGCGCCGGTGAAGATTCTTTCGCATGACTTCAAGAGCGTCCTCTTTTATTTGATGGCTCAGCCCAATATCCAGTCGCCGAAGGAGCTTCAGGGAAAGAGAATCGCGGTCAGTTCGCTGGGAGGGACGGGCGCGGCATCGGCGCGGGCGTCGCTCAGGGGCCTTGGACTCGATCCCGATAAGGACATGACTTTTATCGTCATTGGCGCCGCCTCGATCCGCATGGCGGCGATGGAATCGGGCGCTGTCCAGGCCGCCATCATGCCGGTGCCGTGGAACATCCGCATGAAACAGAAGGGCTTTAAGGAGATGATCTTTGCCGGAAAGGTAATTTCCCAGCCGCTTACCGGTATCGCGACGACCAAAGAAAAGACGGAAAAAAATCCCGATCAGATCAGGAAAATGCTTAGAGGATTCCTCCGTTCGCTCAAGGCGATCAAGCGAGACAGAAAAGAGGTAAGCGAATTCATCGGGAGGAAGTTCAACCTGGAGCCCCAGGTGGCCGACGAGGCTTATGGGGTTATTTTACAGACCCTCAGCGAAGATGGGACGGTGAGCCAGCAGGCTTTGCAGGATCTCCTGGAGCAAGTCAAGAAGGAGGCGGGCGTCAAGCGAGAGATCTTAGTCGGGGATATCGTGGATTACCGCTTGTTACGCGAGGTGGCGAAGGAATAAGGGTTAAAGGGTTCAAGGGTTAAGAAAGAAGGGAGCTTATTTTGGGATCGGTGATCGGACAGAATCTCCGTCGCATTGACGGTCGAGATAAGGTCACGGGCGGAGCCATTTACACGGGCGACATGAAGCTCTCGGGAATGGTGTACGGAAAGGTCCTGCGCAGTCCTTTGCCCCACGCGAAGATCCGCCGCATTGATTCCCGTGCGGCCGAATCCTTGCCGGGTGTGCTGGCTGTTTTGACTAGAGAGAACCTGCAGGTGGCTTTTCCTTACCACGGACCCTACGTCAAAGACCAACCGATCCTAGCGCTCGATAAAGTGCGCTACGTTGGGGACATCGTAGCTGCCGTTGCTGCCACCGAGGAGAGGATAGCGGAAGAAGCGTTGAAAAAAATCCAGGTGGACTATGAAGAGCTGCCGGCGATAACAAGCGTGGAAGAGGCCCTGAAGGAAGGGGCCCCTCTGGTTCACGAGAAGCTCCAGGGGCGCAAGGAGCCCGACTACGGCAGAGGCGCGACCCACTT